>Ga0070675_100000700_pt1 | contig 23231 bp, 19 predicted proteins | sample KBSM43metaG_FD_65343 | JGI IMG/M metagenome (GOLD analysis project Ga0070675, IMG submission 65343) | Miscanthus rhizosphere microbial communities from Kellogg Biological Station, Michigan, USA - KBS M4-3 metaG | ecosystem: Host-associated > Plants > Roots > Rhizosphere > Soil ... | reverse complement strand
TCGATACGCCGTGCGCGCCACCTCGCCGTACGGCACCGGCGCGACTGTCGCGCGGATGCCCGTCTGTGCGTGCGGCTCCGAGGTGGGCTTCCGCCCGGCGTCCTCTTCGCCCCAGACGATGGTCACCTCGGTGCCTGGCTCGCTGAGCGCCACGTCGACGCAGCCGAGCGACAGCATCGCCCGCTCGTTGAACGAGTAGGCCGTGTAGGTGGAGAGCCCCACCGTCGCGCCGTCCTTGACCACCTTGTCGAAGGGGAGCGTCGCGTAGTTGGCAAGCGGCAGATCGATGTACTTGCCGATGCGTTCCGGCTGGAACAGGCCGCCCATCACGCGCGTCACGTCGTCGCCGTTCCAGACGAACGTCACCTTCTTGCGCCGCGGCGCCGGCATCGCTTCGAGCGCGGCGCGGCCGATGAAGTCGTGATCGAACTTCACGATGGAGCCGTAGCCCAGCTCGTGCGGCGTGAGGTAGTAGTCGTCGATGTTCTGCGACATGAAGCTGCCGCCGAGCGACGCGGTGGCTTCATAGCTCGCCGCCTTGAGCCATTCACGATACGGCTTCATGTCGTCGCCGGTGTACACGGCCGGCACCGGCGACGGAATCCAGCCCGACTCGATCGTGCTCGTGGGATACGTCCGCGCGCCTACCTGGCGGATGGCGAATGCCTTCCCCGCCTGCAGCAGCGCGTCGCGCACCTGCTCGCCCTGGTCCCACGGCCCGAAGATTTCCCAGCCCGGCTGCCCCACCATGCCGTGGCGCAGCGCCCGCACCTGCAGCCCGGCAATCGGGAACATGCCCATGTGAAAGAACTTGATGTCGGGTACTGGACCGCCGGTGATCGCTTCCATGACCTTGATCGCGTTGGGTCCCTGGATCTGGTAGCGGAACATCCGGCGGCGGCCCTGGTTCTGCGCCGATCGTTCGTCCCGCTCGGCGCTCGCGTCGTACTTCCCGCTCTCGACGTGGTACTGCACCCAGTTGGCCACCGGCGGGCGGCCGACGATGTTGAACGACTGGTCGGCGAGGTAGAAGAGGATGGCGTCGCCGATCACGAAGCCGCGCGGGTTGCACACCACGATCTGCTTCGCCTGGTCGACCTTGAACGTCTTGAAGCTGTTGACGCCCAGGTCCGACAGTAACTTGAGCGCGTCGGGCCCGCTCACGTACAGGTCGGTCATGTGGTGCGACTGGTCGAACAGCGCGCAGGTCTCGCGCCAGGCGCGCTGCTCGTCGCGCCAGTTGGTGAACTCGTGGCGGACGACCGGAAACGCGTAGGGACCAATCTGCGAGTTGCGCAGCAGCTGCACCGGACTGCCGGCGGCCTTCACGGCCTGCTCCAGGTTCTCGTGGCTCATGACACCTCTGTCACGACCGGGGACCACCCGATCGGAGCCAGGGATTATAGCGTTGCGGCACGTGACGCCCGTTGGCGCGTTGTATGTCGAGGGCGGTCTTCCGCCTTCGCCAAGGCGGCGCTGGTTAGTCGGTCCGCTTGCGGACCGACCCGGCGGACCACCGTAGCCTTAGCGGAGGTGGTCAGACCGCCCGGGATCGGAGAGCCCGGAGGATGATGAGGTGACCGGCCAGGGCCGCCAGCACGAGCACGGCCGGCAGCCACACGAACGGCGGATAGACGACGAAGACGTTGAGGCGGTCGTCGCCGAACATCGCGAAGCGCGGTGTGGAGAGAATCGCCACCGTCACGATGTTGACGAGCAGCGCGAGGCCGGCCACGTTCCACACCGTCACGAGTCGCCGCCCCCCGATTCCGGTTTTCACCAGCGCGGCCACCACGATCGCGGTGGCTCCGGTGAGGACGTCGAAGTTCCGGCCGCTGTAGCTCATTTGCTCGGGCATGATGCCGCGGCTCACGAGCGCGTGCATGGCGATTTCGAGCGGCAGGCGGAAGGCCTGCACGACAACGAGCGCCCAGAGCGGCAGCCGCGCCAGCCGAGCCCCGAGGGGACTGAACGCGATGCCCGCGCCGAGCGTGAAGATCGATGCGACGAGCAACGCGAAGGGCGGCGGCGTGCGGTCCCAGTCGAGGAACACACCGCGGTCGGCTGCCGCGAGCGTCACCCCCATCCAGACCAGGGTGCCGCCCGCGGCCATCAGCGCGGCGGGCCGCGCCGAGGCGGCGTGCCCCGTGCGGCGCCACGCTTCTGCGGTACCCCAGACGAAAATGACGGCTATCAATCCGGGCAGGATCACGAAGGCGAGCACCGGCAGGTCGGCGAGTGAATAGGGCGGCACGAACCCGATCCTACTCACGACGGACTGCCGTAGACTGAGCGTGCTGGGAGCAGGCACATGGCGCACCTCCATCCGAGAATCACGGCGGCCAGCGCCCTCGCGGCGGCCCTTGCGGTCTCACCTGTGCTCGTGGCGCAGTCGCCGCCAAGCGTGCCCGGCGGCCACGTCCACTATTCCCACGCGCCGCAGGATGCGTCACCCACCGGCGCGCTGGCGCCGCGCCTGCAGAATCTCGGCACTCACGCCTTTCCGGTGTCCACGCGCAACCGCCAGGCCCAGCAGTTCATCAACCAGGGCCTCAACCTGGCCTACGCGTTCAACCACGCCGAGGCCCGCCGCGCCTTCCGCGAGGCGGCGCGGCTCGATCCGGATCTGGCAATGGCCTACTGGGGGCAGGCGCTCGTGCTCGGCCCCAACATCAACGCGCAGATGGAGCCTAACGAGGAGCCGAACGCCTACGAGCTGGTGCAGAAGGCGATGGCGCTGCGCTCGAAAGCCACGCCGCGCGAGCGTGCCTACATCGAGGCGCTCGCCGAGCGCTACTCGGGGAAAGCCGACGATCGGCGCCCCCGGGACGAGGCCTACTCGGCGGCGATGAAGCGGCTGCACGAGCGGTTCCCCGACGATCTCGACGCCGCCTCGCTCTATGTCGAGTCGATGATGGACCTGCGGCCGTGGGGCTACTGGCAGCGCGACGGCGCCCCGCACGCCGGCACCGCCGATGTGGTGCGGCTGGCCGAGCAGGTGATGGCGCGCAACCCGAAGCATCCGGGCGCGCTGCACATGTACGTCCACCTGGTCGAGGGCACCGCGACGCCCGAGCGCGCCGAGCAGGCGGCCGACACGCTGCTGACGCTCATGCCCGCCGCCGGGCACATGGTCCACATGCCGGCGCACATCTACCAGCGCGTGGGCCGGTATGCCGATGCGATCAAGAGCAACCAGCTCGCGATTGCGGCCGACGTGGACTACATCACCCAGTGCCGGGCGCAGGGGCTCTATCCCACCGGCTACTACCCGCACAACATCCACTTCCTGTGGTTCGCCGCCACGTTCGACGGGCAGAGCAAGCTGGCCATCGAGTCGTCGCGCGAACTGGCGTCGAAGATCGACGACACGACGCTCAAGGCGGCCCCCTTCACGGTCGGCTTCCGCATGCCGCTGTACTACGCGCTCACGCGCTTCGGCCGCTGGGACGAGATGTTGAAGGAGCCGGAGCCGCCGGCGTTCAGCCCGCCGCTGCGCGCGGTGTGGCACTACTCGCGCGGCCTGGCGTTCGTGGCCACCGGGCGGCTCGCCGACGCCGAAGCCGAGCTCGCGAAGTTGAAGGCGCTGCTCACCGACGAATCGATGAAGCAGGGGATGTTCTCGCCCAACACCACCGGCGCGGCGCTGGCGCCTGCGCTCGAGGTGCTGGCCGGCGAAATCGCGGCGGCGGGCGGCCACTTCGATCTGGCGATCGCGCATCTCGATCGCGGGGTGCGGCTCGACGACAGCCTGGTCTACACCGAGCCGGCCGAGGTTCACTACCCGCCGCGCCACGCGCTCGGCGCCATCCTGCTCGCGGCCGGACGGCCGCAGGAGGCCGAGACCGTCTATTGGGAGGATCTGCGGCGGAACCGCGAAAACGGCTGGGCGCTCTTCGGACTGCTCCAGGCCCTCCGTGCCCAGAACAAGACGGCCGATGCGGCGCTCACCGAAGCCCGGTTCAAGGCCGCGTGGGCCCGAGCCGACGTCACGCTGCCGGCATCCCGGTTTGGTCGAATGTAGGCCGTGCGCTACCGCCAGGCTCTGCTCGTTCTGCTGCTCGCCGGCGTCGCCGCGGGCACGAGCCTGCTTCTGGCGCAGACGCGGCCCGCTGAGGCTCCGCTCACCATCCTCGTCTCGATCGACGGCTGGCGCTGGGACTACGACACGAAGGCGCCGTCGCCGCACCTGCGGGCGCTCACCGCCCGCGGCGTGCGCGCCGATGCGCTGATTCCCGGCTATCCCTCGAAGACCGTCCCCGGCCACTACAGCATGGCGACCGGCCTCTTTCCCGGGCACCACGGCATGATCGCCAACGTCATCCGCGACCCGGCGACCGGGCGGATCTTCCGCCGCACCGACCGCGCGGCCGTGTCCGATCCGATGTGGTGGGGTGGCGAGCCGATCTGGAACACCGTGCAGCGCCAGGGCCTGACCGCGGCCACGATGTTCTGGCCAGGCTCCGAGGCCAAGGTCGGCGGCATGCAGCCGCGCTATTGGCGCGAGTTCGACGAGAAGGTGCCGGCCGCTGCGCGAGTGAACCAGGTGCTCGCGTGGCTCGATCTGCCGGCCGCTGAGCGTCCAGCGCTCGTGACTCTCTATTTCGACCAAGTGGACCGGATGGGCCACTGGTACGGGCCCGACTCGACGCAGGTGCGCGATGAGATCGTCCGCACCGACGAGCAGATCGGCCGCCTCGTCGAGGGCCTCAGCGCCCGCGGCCTGATCGGCCGCGCGAACATCGTGGTCGTGTCGGATCACGGCATGGCGCCCACCGCGCAGCGCCAGACGATCTTCGTCGACGACTACGTGGCGCTCGCCGACATCGAGATTGCCGACATGAATCCCACGCTCGGCGTGATTCCTCGGCCCGGGCGTGACGAGGCGGTGTACCGCGCGCTCTCGACGGCCCATCCGCACCTCAGCATGTACCGGGCGGGCGAGACGCCCGAGTCGTGGCACTTCCGCGACCAGCCGCGGGTACCGCCGATCACCGGCGTTGCCGACGAAGGCTGGGTGGTGATGCGGCGCGCCGACTTCGCAGGCTACTGGCTGCGCAGCCCCACGGGCGGCCAGCACGGCTACGATCCGCGGACGCCGAGCATGGGCGGCCTGTTCGTCGCGGCCGGGCCGGCGTTCAAGGCCGGCGTCACGGTGCCGGCGATGGACAACGTGAACGTCTATCGCATCGTCGCGCTCGCGCTTGGGGTCGAGCCGCGCGACACCGACGCGGACCCCGCGGCGGTGCAGACGGTGATGCGGTAGTCGCGAGAAGCGGGGCTGAAGCCCCGCCCTACATTTCGACCTGGACGCCGAGCTCCACGACGCGCTCGGGCGGCAGGCGGAAGAAGGCCGTCGCCCGGACGGCGTTGCGCGCCATCAGCACGAACAGCCGCTCACGCCAGATCGCCATGCCGTGGCGCTTGGTCACGATAATCGTCTCGCGGCCGAGGAAGAACGTGACGTCGCCGGGGTCCAGCTCGAGCCCGAGCTTGATCGCGTGCATCAGCGCCTCGGGCACGTCCGGGTCCTGCATGAACCCGTACTGCAGCTTCACGTTATACAGGCCGTGTCCCAGCGATTCCAGCCCCACCTGATCGGCGAGCGGCACGTAGGGCCTGCGTACAGTGGAGACGGTCATGATCACGACGTGATCGTGCAGCACCTTGTTGTAGCGTACGTTGTGGACGAGCGCCGGCGGTGTGCCGATTGGCTGCGCGGTCATGAACACCGCGGTGCCCCGCACGCGCGCCGGAGCCAAGGCCTTGAGGCTGGCCATGAACACGTCGACCGGTGTGGCCCGAGCCGTCAGACGTTCGGCGACGAGCCGTCTTCCGGTCTTCCACGTCGTCATGAGCGTGAAGAGCAGCGTCGCGATGACGAGCGGCAGCCAGCCGCCCTGCATGATCTTGATGACGTTGGCGCCGAAGAACGCCAGGTCCACCGTGAGGAAGACCGCCGTCACGGCGAGCGTCGCCCAACGCGGCCAGCCCCAGCGTTCGGTGGCGACGACGTGCAGCAGCAGCGCCGTGATGACCATGGTCATCGTCACGGCGATGCCGTAGGCCGCCGCCAGCGCGCTCGAGGACCCGAAGCCGATCACGATGCAGATCGTGGCCAGCGCCATGCCCCAGTTGACCTGCGGCACGTACACCTGTCCCATTTCGAGCGACGACGTATGCGAAATGTCGAGCCGCGGCGCGTAGCCGAGCTGAATCGCCTGGCGCGTCAGCGAGAAGGCGCCAGATATCAGTGCCTGCGACGCGATGATTGCGGCGAGTGTGGCCAGTACGACGAGCGGAATCAGCGCCCACGTCGGCGCCATCAGGTAGAAGGGCTGCGATGCCGCGCGTGGGTTGAGCAGCAGCAGCGCGCCCTGGCCGAAGTAGTTGAGCATCAGCGCCGGCAGCACCAGCGCGAACCACGCCAGCCGGATCGGGCGGCGGCCGAAATGGCCCATGTCGGCGTAGAGCGCTTCGGCGCCGGTGATGGCCAGAACCACCGCACCCAAGACGGCGAAGCCGTACCAGCCGTTGTTGACGAAGAACCGGAGCGCGTGGCGGGGGTCCACGGCCTCGAGTACCACCGGCGCGCGGACGATCCACACGACGCCAAGCAGTGCGATGGTGGCGAACCACGTCACCATGATGGGTCCAAAGAAGCGGCCGACGCGGTGCGTGCCGAACTGCTGGATGAAGAACAGTACGCACAGGATCCCGACCGACAGCGGCACCACGTACGGCTCGGCGAGCGGCGTGACGATGTGCAGTCCTTCGGTCGCGCCGAGAATCGAGACGGCGGGCGTGATGACTCCGTCGCCGTAGAGCAGTGCGGCGCCAAACAAGCCCAGCAGAACCAGCACGGGCTTCACGACGTCCGGACCGCTGCTCGCGCTGGTCGCCGGCAGCAGCGACGTCAGCGCGAGGATGCCGCCCTCGCCCTGGTTGTCGGCGCGCATGACAATGGCGATGTACTTGATCGAGACGACGATCACGAGCGAGTAGAGCACCAGCGACAGCACTCCGAGGACGTTCTCGAAGGTCGGCGGCACCGAATGGCTGCCGAAGAAGCACTCGCGGATGGTGTAGAGCGGGCTGGTGCCGATGTCGCCGTAGACGACGCCGATCGCAGTGACTGTGAGCGGGAGCAGCGCGCTGCGCCCGCCGTGGGTAGAGTCGCCCTCCGTCATCTCCCGCCCGCCAACATTAGCATGGCGGGCGCGTACAATGGCCGTCATGAGTCCGTACCACGCGCCGGCCTCGGCCTACGATCCGGCGGCGATCGCCGCCGATCTCCACGCGGCCGTGACCGAGGGGTTGATGCTGTTTGCGGGCATCGACGAGGCGCTCAGCCGCGAGCGGCCGAAGCCCGATGGCTGGTGCGCGCGCGAAGTCGTCGGTCATCTCATCGACTCGGCCTGCAACAACCATCGGCGCTGGATCATCGGCCAGACGCCGGGGCTGGCGAAGTTCGACGGCTACGAGCAGAACCTGTGGGTGTCGCGCCAGCAGTACGCGGAGGAGCCGTGGGCCGACGTGGTGGCGTTGTGGGCCGCGTACAACCGCCACTTGCGTCACGTCATTGCCCGCACGCCGGTCGAGAACACCCTCCTGGGCGCGATGTCGCCCGACGGCGATGGCCCCGTCACCATCGGGTTCCTGATGCAGGACTACGTGGGTCACATACGACATCATTTGGAGCAGGTGAAGAGACTCACGGGTCTGTGACGGGCTCAAGGCCAAAGGGGTTCGGCAACAACGGCTCAAGCGTTCTAGCCTGAGCCCTGAGCCTGAGCCCTGAGCCTGAGCCTTCAAGCGATGTAAAGACTCCGCACCTTCATCTCGCGGGAATTCAGGCCGGCGGCCTTGCCGAGCATGGCGGCCGCGGCCGGCAGCGCCGTGTCGAACTGCCATTCGTCGGCGCGGCCGCCGGCGGCCACGACGCGCGCCGCCGTCTCGTTCCACCACGGCGTCACGGCGCGGGCAATCGGTTCGAGGACGAGCACGCGCGCGCCGGCGGCGGCAGCCCCGAGCAGCCGGTCTTCCAGCGTGTGCCGCGCTTCAGGCGACAGCTCGTTCAACAGATACGCGGCGACAATCGCGGCGCCCTCCCGGATGCGCGGCACGCGCGTCGCGTCGCCCGCGCGGGCGTCGCCGCGCAGCCCCAGCGCGCGATAGGTCCAGCGCGCCTCGGCCGCGGCCCATCGGTTCCGGTCGATGCCGACAACGGCGCCCGTGCCTCCGGCGGCCAGGGCCCAGGCGGCCCCCGCGGCGCCCGTGCCACATCCGAGATCGATGACCGTGCGCGGTGGCGGTGACGACGCGCCGAGGCCCTCCACCACGCGCGCGGTGGCGACGAAGTGCAGGGGCGCGTAGTACAGCGCGAAGGCGGCGCGCTTGCCCGCGCCATCCAGCCCGCTCGGCACCGCATGGCGGCGCTCGACGTACGCCGACGAGAGTGCCCGCAGGGCCCGGGCCACCTCAGCCGGGCGCAAGTCGGCCAGGTACCGGGCCTCGGCCATCGTGTGCCACGAGGCCAGAAGAGCCGATACCGTGTCTGCGGTCACTGTCCCGACGTTAGGGCACCAGGCCGCGGCAAGGCAAGGCGCAACTCGGCGCCCCACTACAATGGACGGAGGGCTACCTAGGCATGAGAACGTCGACAACTGTTCTTGCGATACTGCTCACGCTCGCCGCGGCCGCGCCGCGGCTGTACGCGCAATCCCCGCACGTGGCTTCGCAGGCCGCGTTGGACGCGGCCATGCAGCAGCATCTCGATCAGACGGGGGCGCAGCGTGAGGCCGTGCTGCGCGTACTGGAGCGCGACGAAGTGAAAGCCGTGGCCGGGCGTGCTGGCATCGACCTGACGACAGCCGCGACCGCAGTCTCGACGATGCAGGGCGATCAGCTCGCCGCTGCCGCTGCCCAGGCCGTGCAGGTCGAGCAGGCGCTCGCCGGCGGTCAGTCGAAGCTCGTGATCTCGACCACGACGATCATCATCATCCTCCTGGTCATCATCTTGCTTATCGTCGCGATTGATTGACAACTGACCAGATCAGGGCCGTCGTTCGACGGCCGAGATTGGTTCTCAGAGGGTGCGGGCCGCGCCGCACTCTCGCCTCTCGTGTTCTATGGCTCAGTCTGCTGCCGCTTATTTTGCCGTCGCCAGCGGCTGCAACTGAGCCGGCACCCGCACTGAGGGTCCTCGAAGTTCCATTCGTTTCACAGACCGAATTGCTCTGTGGTGGCGCGGCGGCCGCGATGGTGCTGCGCTTCTGGGGTGCGCGCGGCGTCGACGCCGAGTCGTTCGCGCACCTCGTGGACGAGCGCGCCGGCGGCATCAGCACTACCTCGCTGCTGCGCGAGATCGACGCCCGCGGGTGGACGGCCACGGCCGGTGAGGGATCCGAAGCCCGGCTGGCCGAGGAGATCAACCGCAACGGCCGCCCGGTGCTGGCGCTCATCGAAGACCGTCCCGGTACTTTTCACTACGTCGTAGTGGTGGGCGTTCCCGAACGCGGCGTCATCTTCCACGACCCTGCCCGATCCTCCTATCGCGTGATGCCGCGCGACCAGTTCGCGGCTCGCTGGCGCGCGAGCCAGCGCTGGATGGCCGTGGTGACGCCTCGCGCCGCGGGGGCGCAGGAGCCGGCCGTCGTGACGGTCGCGGCGGTGGCCACGCCGGTGGCCGGCTCGCCCTGTGAGGCTCTCGTGGCCGAAGGCGTCCGCCAGTCGCAGGCCGGCGACTTCGCCGGCGCCGAGCGCGCGCTCACGGCGGCGCTGGCCTGTCCCGGGGGGGCCGCCTATCGCGAGCTCGCCGGATTGCGTGTGCTGCAGAAGCGGTGGAGCGACGCGGCGGACCTCGCCGACGCGGCCACGCAGACCGATGCGGGCGACGCGCACGCGTGGCGCCTGCTCGCGACCGCGCGATTCCTGCAGGACGATCGTCCCGGTGCGCTGGCGGCGCTCAACCAGGCTGGCGAACCGGCGGTCGACATCGTACAGGTCATCGGCCTCGAACGCACGCGCGCGGAGGTGATCCAAGACGCGATCGACGTCGATCGCGGCGAGCTGCTCACACCGGGTGCGCTGGCGCGGGCGAACCGCCGCCTCAAGGAAGTGCCGGCCATCCGCGCGACCGCGCTCGAGTTCGTCCCGGTGTCGGGCGGCCGCGCCGAAGTGCGGGCCACGGTCACCGAACGGCGGCTGTTCCCCATCGGCATGGCCGAACTGGGCGAGATGGCCTTCCGTTCGATTTTCCAACAGGACCCCCGCGCCTCGATCGGTTCGATGACGGGCAGCGGCGAGCGGCTCGACCTGCAGTACCGTTTCCGGCGCGAACGCCCGCGCGTCGGCGCGACGCTCCTGGCCCCGGCGCCCTGGGGCGGCGTGTGGAGCGTCCAGGGAATGTGGGAGCGCCAGCCGTTCGACTCACCGGAGGTCGAGACGTCGGAGCGCACCACCGGCCGCGTCACCTGGACCGACTGGATGAGCGGGCGTTTCCAGGTGTCGCTGCGCGGCGGCGTCGATCGCTGGCTGGATATCGGCTCGCGCGGCACGGTGGGCGGAATGGCGTATGCCACCTCGCTCGACGACCGGTTCTCGGTTCGTCTCGATGTCGACACCTGGATGGGCGAGACGGAATTCAGCAGCGCGAAGACGATCGCGAAGTACCGCTCGTCGAACCGGCGCGAAGGGCTGGTGTTCGTCGGCAGCGCCGGCGCCGGTGTGGCGAGCGACAACTTGCCGCTCGAATCGTGGTTCGCCGGTGACAGCGGCACCGCCCGTCCGGGCCCGGTGCTGCTGCGCGCGCACGGATTGGTCCATGACAACGCGTACTTCCGGACCGATCAGATGGGCCGCAGCATCGTGCACGGGTCGGGCGAAGGGCAGTACTGGTTCCGCCTCTCGGCGCCCTCCACCGCGGCCACGCCGGCCGATCCCAAGCCGGCCGGCGTCAAGCCGACCGGTGTCGGGGGCCTTGCCGGGCCCGGGGGCATTGCCGCGCTGCGGGAGAACCTCCGGATCGGCGTGGCGGTGTTCCTGGATTCGGCGCGGGTGACACGGCGGTTGTCGCCTGGCGACCGCAACGATGCGGACCTCGGCGTGGGCATCCGCCTGGGCCTGGGCGGCCGCGGGTCCGTTCGCGCGGACTACGCCCGCGGGCTGCTCAACGTGGACAACAAGTTCTCGTTCGGGTACGAGCTCTAGTGCGAAGCAGCGAGACGCTGCCGTGCCGCCCGCGTTGTGGGCTGGCCGCGCTTGGCACGACCTCTGCTCTCGACTCGGTCGTGCGGGTCGCAACCCTGCTTGTGTGTCTCCTGGCGGCGACGGCCTGCGACGGGTCACCGACCGGCCCGACGGTCGCGATCGATCAGCAGTTCACGCTGGCGCCTGGCGAGACGGCCTCGATCGAGGGCAATGGCATCCGTCTGCGCTTCGAAGGCGTGACCGGCGACTCGCGGTGTCCGGCCGACGCCGTGTGCATTCAGGGCGGCGACGCGATCGTGAAAGTGCAGGCGAGCGGCGACGGCGGACCCGCCTCGCTCGAGCTCCATACCGGTGATTCTTCGCGCGCGTCCGCGACCTACGGCGCCGTGCGCGTCACGCTCGTGGAACTCCAGCCCTACCCGTTCAGCAGCCGCCCGGTCGCGCCGGGCGACTACCGCGCCACACTCCTCGTCGGCAAGCGTTAGGTGCTGGTGGGCGGGGCTGAAGCCCCGGCCCTACATGCGAGCCCGTACGTAGGGCGGGGCTTCAGCCCCGCCGGGCGGCTTACTTCGCGCTGTCGCAGACCTCGCCGCCGAGCACCGACAACAGGATCAGCATCCGGTTGCCGCGCCGCTCGAACGAGTGCGAGCCGCCGCGCGGGATCGAGACGAAGTCGTTCAACGACAGCTTGTTCTCCTTGCCGTTCAACTTCAGCGTGCCTTCGCCGCCGATGACGTAGTAGACGACGTCCGCGTCGGCGTACATCCGCTCGGGCGTCGGCTGGTTCACCTGCAGCATCGCCGAGCGCGTGTCGCCGCTACAGGCGAGAAGCGACTCGCGCCGCGGGTTCTTGCCGACGAACTCGGCCTCGAGGACGGTCGGGATGCTGATGTGCTGCGGCGTGCCGGCGGGGCCGCTGTTGGCCACGGGGGCCGGCGGCGGGGCCGCCACCGGGGCCGGTGACGGCGGCGCCACCTTCGGGGCCGGATTGAGCATCACGTCCACGGCGAGCACCTGTCCGCCGCGCACGGTGACTTCCTTCTCGAAGCTGACGACGGCGTCGCCGTCGAACCGCAGACGATAAACGCCACCCTGAAGGCCCGGAAAGTTCGCCTGGCCGCTTCCGTTCGTCTCGCCACCGCGCTGCGTCGGTCCATCGGCGGCCACCCTCACGCCAGAGATCGTCGTGCCGGTGCTGTCGGTCACCGTGATGGCCATGCCGCCGCGGGCGTTGGCGGCGGCTGCGGGTGCGCGGCGCACGGGTGGCGGAGTCGCTGCGGGAGCCTGGCCCGCCGGTGCCGGTGCTGCCGGTGCGGGGGTCGGGGTCGCGGGCTTCGGCGTCGTGGCCGGTGGTTGCGCGGGCTTCGGCGTCGTTGCAGGTGGCGCTGCGGGTTTGGGCGCGGGCGCGGGCTGGGCCTGCGGCGCCGCCTCGCCGCGCGCAGTGGCGCCAGCACTGGCGGCGAGCAACAGACTCAACAGGAGCGCGTTTCGCATGGAGTCATTACAGCAGAAAAGAAGTCACGGCGCGACGACACGCTCGAACTTGAGATTGAGCGGTCCCACTCCTAGCACAGCCATCAGGATCGACATGACCATCGATCCGCCGCCGGCCTTGTTCACCGCGAGGAACGTGGCGGTTTCGCCGGCCGCGAGATCGCACTCGCGCGTCCGGCGGAACAAGGTGTTGTGCGCTTTCACGACGTGAGGCCCGGGCGCGACCTGCCGCGTGATGGTGGTACCCGGACGGAGCACGCCGGCGTCGTGTCCGTCGATCGACACGTAGATCTCGCGAATGCCGACGTCGTCGGGCGAGGTGCGGGACACCACGATGGTGGCGCTTTCGTCGGCCATCCCCGCAACAGTACACCGCGGCTGCGGTCAGTCGGCGAGGGGCATATAATCCAGAGGACCGCCAGGGGTATCCCGATTGCCGTGCGGTACGGCGTCCAGGATTGAGAGAGACCCTTGGAACCTGACCCGGTTCAGACCGGCGGAGGGAGCGCGGCAATCCTCGGATTCCGCCCTCGCACGATAGATGATCGACTTTGCGACGGCCTTCCCCAATTCGACCAAGGTCTTCGACGAGCGCGCCACGCGGTTGACGGCCGACGGGAGCCCGGTGACGCTGCGCGTACCGGCGCGCGAGGTGGCGCTCGCCGACGGCAATGCGCCAGTGCGCCTCTACGACACCAGCGGGCCGCAGGGCCACGACGTGCGGAGCGGCCTCCCCAAGCTGCGCGAGCCGTGGATTGCCGCGCGCCGCGCCGCCGGCCACCTCGGCACGCAGCTCTATTACGCGCGGCGTGGCGAGATCACGCCGGAGATGGAGTTCGTCAGCGCCCGCGAGGGCCTGCCGGCCGACTTCGTCCGCTCCGAGATCGCGCGCGGCCGCGCCATCATCCCCTCGAACATCAACCACCTCGAGCTCGAGCCGATGATCATCGGCCGGAACTTCCTGGTGAAGATCAACGCCAACATCGGCAACTCCGCCGTGCGGTCGTCGATCGACGAGGAAGTCGAGAAGCTGCAGTGGGCGACGCTCTGGGGCGCCGACACGGTGATGGACCTCTCGACGGGGAAGAACATCCACGAGACCCGTGAGTGGATCGTCCGCAACTCCCCGGTGCCGATCGGCACGGTCCCGATCTATCAGGCGCTCGAGAAGGTGGGCGGCCGCCCTGAAGACCTCACCTGGGAGGTCTACCGCGACACGCTCATCGAGCAGTGCGAGCAGGGCGTGGACTACTTCACCGTGCACGCCGGCGTGCTGCTGCGCTACGTGCCGCTGACCGCGCGCCGCGTCACCGGCATCGTCTCGCGCGGCGGCTCGATCATGGCCAAGTGGTGCCTGGCGCATCACCAGGAGAACTTCCTCTACACGCGCTTCCGCGAGATTTGCGAGATCATGCGCGGCTACGACGTGTCGTTCTCGCTCGGCGACGGGCTGCGTCCCGGATCGATTGCCGACGCCAACGACGAGCCGCAGTTCGCCGAGCTCAAGACCCAGGGCGAGCTGACGAAGATCGCGTGGGAGTTCGACGTCCAGGTGATGAACGAGGGCCCCGGACACGTGCCCATGCACCTGATCAAGGAGAACATGGAGAAGCAGCTCGAGTGGTGCGGCGAGGCGCCGTTCTACACGCTCGGGCCGTTGACGACCGACGTGGCGCCCGGCTACGACCACATCACGTCGGCGATTGGCGCGGCGATGATCGGCTGGTACGGCACCGCGATGCTGTGCTACGTGACGCCCAAGGAGCACCTCGGCCTGCCCAACCGCGACGACGTGAAAGCCGGCGTCATCGCCTACAAGATCGCGGCGCACGCCGCCGATCTCGCCAAGGGGCACCCGCGGGCGCAGGCGTGGGACGACGCGCTGTCGAAGGCGCGGTTCGAGTTCCGCTGGCAGGATCAGTTCAACCTGGCGATGGACCCGGTGACGGCGCGCGCCTACCACGACGAGACGCTGCCAGCCGATGGCGCCAAGGTGGCGCACTTCTGCTCGATGTGCGGGCCGAAGTTCTGTTCGATGGAGCTGACACAGCAGGTGCGCGACTACGCCGCCGCACATAACCTGACGAGCGTGGACGCGCTCAAGGAAGGGATGCGCGAGAAGAGCGAGGAGTTCAAGAAGGCGGGGGAGATTTACGTCGCTAGCGAGGCTGCGCCACCGGCTTCACAGGCTCCGCCTCGCTAGGGCAGTGTCTTCTTGCCCCGCCTTCGGCGGGGCCCATCGTGAGTGGACGACTATGCTGAAACGATCGACATGGGCGTTTCTGGCGTTCGTTGTGCTCGTTCCCGCAGCCGCGTTCGCACACCACTCGTTTGCCGCCGAGTGGGACAGCAAGAAATGCCGCGAGTTCACCGGCACGCTGACCAAGCTCGATTGGCAGAACCCGCACCCGTACTTCTTCGTGGACGTGAAGGAGGGCGGGAAGGTCGAGACCTGGTCGTTCCAGGCCTACTCGCCGGTCACGTTGCGGCGCAACGGCACCGACCGTCAGGTCTTCCTCGACAACATCGGCAAGGAGGTCTGGGTCCGAGGCTGCGTGGCCAAGAACGGCACGCCGAACGCCGCGGCCGCGGGCACCCTGAAGTTCTCAGACGGAGAGCTGCGCCAGGTCGGCCAGCTGCAGGACTGATCGTGGCCGCCGGCCTTCGACGCCTCCTGCCACTCGCCGCGCTCGCGTGTGCGGCCGTGGCCGCGGGTCTGCAGACAGGCCTCATGGTGGTCGCGGCAGCGCAGGACACGCAGTACAAGATCCAGCCGCTGCCGCCTGGCGGCCCGGCGCCACGGCTGGCCGACGGCCATCCGGATCTGTCCGGCCAATGGTTTCCGAACCTTGCCGGCCAGGGCGTGAGCGGCCGCTTCGGTGTCGACCCCGCCGCCACCCGTCAGTTCGATCCCAAGGTCACGCCGGAGACGCCGCCCGCCTTCCAGCCCTGGGCGCTCGCCCGGATCAAGGCGATGACGCCCACCGAGCTCGAGCTCTCGAAGTCGTCGGTGAACTGCCTGCCACGCGGTGTGCCGGCAATCTGGCTGCAGAACCCCTACACGACGTTCATCCTGCACAAGCCGGAGGTGATGGCGCAGCTGTACGAGGTGCTGAACAACTGGCGCATCGTTCACCTCGACGGCCGTCCCCTGCCGAAGGATCCCGAGCCGTTCTTCCATGGCAACAGCGCGGCGCGGTGGGAGGGCGACACGCTGGTGGTGGAATCGGTCGGCTTCGACGAGCGCACGTACATCATGCCGAACGGCTGGTTCCACAGCGAGGCGCTCAAGGTGACCGAGCGCTACACGCGTCCGTCGATGAACTACCTGATCGTCGAGATCACCGTGGATGATCCGAAGGTGCTGGAGCGGCCGTGGAAGTCGGCGCCGCGCCGGTGGACGCTCGGCAGCGGGGAGATCTACGAGTTCTACTGCACCAACAACAAGGAGCTCGAAGAGCTCGAGAAGCTCCGGGCGCAGGAGCTTCAGAAGTAGGGGCCACCTTCGAGTGGCACACCGCGCGCGCTGAGCTGAAGGCGATCGTGGCGTTGCTGGAAGGCGCGCAGGCGGTCCACGGGAGGTACGACCGATGAAGAGGATGCAGGCCACGATGTTGGCGGCGACCGTTGCACTCCTGGCGTACGCGGCGCCCGCACGGGCTCAGACCGCGTGCGATCGCGCGTGCCTCAATCGGATCGCCGACGCCTACATCGCGGCGCTCCTGACGCGCGACCCGGCGAAAGCGCCGCTCGCCGCCAACGTGAAGTTCACGGAGCAGGCGCAGGTGCGCGCGGTCGGCGAAGGGCTGTGGAAGACGGCCGTCCAGGGGCCGATCGCCTTCAAGATTCCGGTCGCCGATCCGGTGGCGGGTCAGATCGGCGTGATCCTCATGATGAAAGCAGAGGTGCCGCCGCCGCCCGCACGCGCCGGCGGACCTCCGCCGCCCCCGGGCCCTCCCGCCGTGCAGCTCGCTCTGCGCTTGAAGGTGGACAATCAGAAGGTTACCGAGGCGGAGCACCTCTACGCGGTGATCACGGCGCCCAGCCAGCTCGCCAACCTGCAGACGCCGCGGCCGGCCTTCTTCGCCACCGTGCCGCCAGCCGAGCGCAGCAAGCGAACCATCCTGCTCCTGATCGGCAACGCCTATTACGACGCGCTCGAGCAGAGCAACGGCGAAGCGGCGCCGTTTGCCGCCGACTGCGGCCGGCGCGAGAACGGCATGCACACGGCCGGCGCCGGCGCCCCGCCACGGCCCGCCAACGCGCCGGCCGGCGGGCCGGGCTTCGGCTTCCCGATCCAGGGCTGCGCCGAGCAGCTCGATTCGCGCGCCATGAGCTACATCACCAGCATCGACCTGCGCCGGGTCTGGATTGCCGACGAGGAAAAGGGGCTGGTGTTCGGGTTGACGATGTTCCGCCACCCGATGACCGAGAAGACCGTGACCATCCTCAACAAGGACGGGACCACCAGCGAGCGGCCGATGCCCTTCGATCCGTTCGATCTCGAGGCGGCGCACGTCTTCAAGATCCGAGACGAGAAGATCCACGAGATCGAGGCGATGGGGTTCATGCTGCCGCTGAACTCGAAGAACGGCTGGAGCCCGTTCCTGCGCTAGCTGGCCCGCTGGCATTCGTACGCAGGGGCCGGCTTCAGCCGGCCCCTACGTGGTGGGACGATCGAGGGGTACGAAGAGCAGCAGGACCGACGCCAGGCCGGCGAACGCCGCGCCCATCGTGAAGGCGGTCGCGGCGCCGACCCGCTCGTACACGAGGCCGAAGCCGATGCTGGCGGCGAGCGCGCCGGCGCCCAGCGCCGCGTTGTAGAGCCCGAATGCGGTGCCGTGGCGCTCGCGCGGCACCAGGTCGGCGATGAGTGCCTTCTCGGCGCCCTCGGTCAGCGCGAAGTAGAGACCGTAGAAGAGGAACCACGCAATGAACGCGTGGGTGCTGGTGGACAGTGCGAATCCGAGGTACACGGCGGCGTAGACGGCCCAGCCGGCAACGATGACCGGCCGTCGCCCGAAGCGGTCCGACAGCGATCCACCCCAGGTGGCCAACGACGCCTTCACCACGTGGTGGGCCGACCAGAGCAGCGGCACGAACGTGGCCGACCCGAGCGCATCCGTCAGGCGCAGCAGCAGGAACGCGTCGGCGGAACTGCCCAGGCTGAAAATCAGGATCACGGCGAGGAGGCCCCACAGCCGCCGCGGGAGCGGTGCGGCGCCGGGCGTCGCTGTGGGCGGAGGCGTGGGTGCCGACGCCGACACGAGTTCGTCCGGTTCGCGCGCGAACAGCAGCACGAGTACAGCGAGCGCGCCGGGAACGATCGTGAGCGCGAACAGCGCGCGCAGCTGGCCCGGCCACGCCAGGAGGAACAGCGTGGCCAGGACCGGGCCGATGATCGCCCCGGTGTGATCCATGGCGCGGTGAAAGCCGAAGATGCGCCCGCGGGTCTGCCGGCCGGCCATGGCCGCAAGCATGGCGTCGCGCGGTGCACCCCGGATGCCTTTGCCGGTGCGATCGATCGCGCGGATGGCGAGCACGTGCGTCCACGATCCGGCCACCGCGACGAGCGGACGCGCCAGCGACGACAGCGTGTAGCCGCCGATGACGAGCGCCCGCCGCCGCGACCGGCGGTCGGCGAGCCGGCCGGACACGACTTTGAGCGTGCTGTTGACGCCCTCCGCCACCCCTTCGATGACGCCGAGTGACGCCGCACCGGCGCCGAGCACGCGCGCGAGGTAGGCGGGCAGCAGCGGATAGATGATCTCGGTGGCCGCATCGGTGAGCAGGCTCGCCCATCCGAGCAGCCAGACCTGGCGAGGAAAGCGTCCCGCCGAATCCAGGGGACTAGCGAGCCGGCGGCGCGGCCGCCGGCGGGGGCGGCACGATCATGATGATCGTCGGGTAGCGCGCGGGTTGCGCACCCGGCTTGGGATTGGGATATCCCTTCGAGCCTCCCGACACCCAATCCTTCACCGTGACGCCGGGAGGGAACGCCATGGTCTCTTCGCGGAAGCGGCCAACCTCGAAGACGTGCGTGGGCGGTTCCTTGAATACGAGGTCGCCTTTGTCGCCAAGCTGCATCCGATAGAAAGCGACGATCTCCGCGAAGCCGGCCGTCGTGCCGTAGAGCAGATAGCGCTGCCCGCGTCCGGCGTCGTACGACGAGAGGAATTGCGCCGCCGGGTACACCGGGAAGACCACGTCCTCGGGGCGCGGGGCGTTCCGGTCGCCGGGCGCGGCGGGGGCGGCCTGGGTGACCGCGGGCGCCAATTGCCCGACGGCAGGTGTCGGCGCGCTGGCGGTCGCGGACGGCTGGGCCGGGCGGTCGTCCGCGGGACGGGACACTTGACGCTGGGTTTCTCCCGGGCGTGGAAAAGGTTGCGGCGTCTGCGCAGCCACCGCGGTGGCCCCAACCACCAGCACGAGCCCCGCTCCAGTTCCCCGGCGCCGCATCCTGGTCCCAATTATACGGGGCTATACAGGGCTTCTGCGGGGCCGCCCCGTCGACAATAATTGGCACCCCTTTCAAGAGGCTGCCAGCCGAAATAGGCCAGATCGGCGGTCTGGTTTCTGGCCTGTCTCTTGCTGACAAGGCCCGTAGACCCCCTCAGGTGGGAAGGTCCAGGAGGCGCAGAGCCGTGGACGACTTCGACATCGCTCAAAGCAAAGTAGGCGAGTCCGCCCAGCGGGTCGTCGATCGGGCAGTCGACGAGACCCGCCGCCGCGAACATGGCGAGGTCACCACCGAACACCTCTTCCATGCCTTCGCTCAATTGGAGTGGGACACCTTCTCGGAGGTCATGCGCGACCTCTCGCTGAACCCGCACGAGATCGTGCAGGCGCTCGAAGAGCACCTGCGCAGCCAGCGTGGCGGCGACGGCGGCAAGCCGCGTGTATCCGCGGCGGCCAAGGACGTGCTCAAGCTCGCGTACCACCACGCCAGCCGTGCCGGGCGCCAGCTGCTGGAGTCGTCCGATCTGTTCGTGGCGCTCTTCGAAGAGAGCCGTGGCCCGGCTTCGGTGCCGGTCGCCATCATCCGCCGGCACGGCGTGGAGCCGGACGCGCTCGTCTCGCGCATCGCCACGCGCATGCGCGATCACGAGCTGCGCGAAGAGCAGTTCCGCAAGCGGTTCGAGCTGCCGCCGTTCCTGCGCAACTTCGCGACCAACCTCAACCTGCTCGCGCGCCAGGATCGGATTCCGCCGGTGTTCGGCCGCGACGCCGAGATTCAGCAGGTGCTCGAGATCCTCTCGCACCGCGAGCGGTCGAATTCGGTGATGCTGGTCGGTGAGCCCGGGGTTGGAAAAACGGCCATCGTCGAAGGGCTGGCGCGGCGCCTCGAGTTCGAACCCGACACGGTTCCCAGCCGGCTGCGCGACTGCCAGATCGTCAACCTGCAGATGAACAGCATCGTGGCGGGCACGATGCTGCGCGGCATGTTCGAAGATCGCCTTCACAACGTGATTCGCGAGGTGAAGGAGCGCCCGAACCTGATTCTGTTCGTCGACGAAGCGCACACGATGGTGGGCGCGGGCTCGGCGATCGGCGCCCCGGCTGACGCGGCCAACATCTTCAAGTCGGTGCTGGCGCGCGGCGAGGTGCGGATTATCGGCGCGACGACGCGTGGCGAATACAAGGAATACATCCAGGAAGACGAGGCGCTGGCGCGCCGCTTCCGGGTCGTGAACATACCCGAGCCGTCGATCGAGGAGACGCGGCGTATCCTGTCGAACCTGAAACCGCGGCTCGAGCGGCTGTATTCGGTGCGGATGCTCGACGAGGCCGTGGAGGCCGCGCTGGCGCTGTCGCCGCGCTACGAGCGCCACCTGCGGCTGCCCGACAAGGTGATCGGCTGGCTCGACACCGCCTCGGTGCGGACCGAGATCGACAAGCGCTGGGAAGTGACCGCGACGGACGTGGTGGAAGTGGTGGCGCACGCCACCGGCATTCCCGCCGACATGGTGTTCCGCGACGTCGGCGATCGGCTCAAGGGCATCGAGGCTCGTCTCGGCAAACGGGTGATCGGCCAGGAAAAGGCCATCGAGGCGGTGGCACGGCGCCTGGTGCTGAACAAAGGTCCGCTGAAGGACGGCTTCGACCGCCCCGACGGCGTGCTCCTGTTCCTCGGCCCGACCGGCGTCGGCAAGACGGAGCTGGCCAAGGCCGTGGCCGAGTTCCTGTTCGGCGACGACAAGAAGATGATTCGTATCGACATGTCCGAGTACCAGGACGGCGGACTGTCGGTGGACAAGCTGATTGGCATGCCGCGCGGCATCGTCGGCAGCGAGCGCGGCGGCATCCTCACCAACCAGTTGCGCGACAACCCGTGCTCGGTGGTGCTGCTCGACGAGGTCGAGAAGGCGAGCCCGACGCTGCTGAACCTGTTCCTGCAGGCGTTCGACGAAGGGTGGCTCACGGACGGCCGCGGCAAGCGCGTCTACCTGTCCGACGCGATCGTCATCATGACGTCGAACGCGGGCTCGGAGCACTTCAGCAAACTGAAGAACAGCCTGGGCTTCCGCTCCGGCCAGGTGGCGATCTCGCAGGTGCAGAGCGAGATTCACCGCGAGCTCGAGCGCCGCTTCAGCCCCGAGTTCCGGAACCGCATCGACCAGGTGGTGGTGTTCGAGCCGCTGACACGCGATCAGGTGCGCGCGATCGCCGAGAAGTATCTCGACGAGGTGGCCAAGACGCTCTGCCGGGCCGACAAGTGCCTCACGGTCGAACCGGAGGTGATCGACGCGCTGGTGACCGAAGGGCACAGCATGGCGAACGGCGCGCGCTTCCTGAAGCGAGTGATCGACGAGCGGATCAAGCTGCCGCTCAGCCAGCAGTGGAAAGAGGCGTCGGGCTTCCGCGCGACGGTGGAGGACGGCCGCATCGTGGTCGAGCCCGACACGGCTCGCCTCGCGCAGATGTCGGCCTAGGCGAGGACGTGGCCGCGGGTCTTCAGACCCGCCTCACAGAGTGTCGCCGGATGGTTTTGCATCCGGCGCCAAACGGCCGGGTCGGGCTGTCCGGATATCGCGGAAGCCCGGCTCGTGCTTTGTACGGGCCTCCGACACCACTTTCTTCACCTCGTTGCAGTACGACGCCGGCGCGTAGTCGCGCACGTACAGGCGTCGATAGCCCTCGACCAGTTCCGGATGCTCCTGCGTCAGCCACGCGACGAAGTGGTCGCGCGTGCCGCCCTGCAGGTGCATCACGTTCGAGCCCACGACCGGCACGCCCGCCTGTGCGGCATCCACGATCGTCCGCTCGATCAGCGCGGGCTTCGACGAGATGCCCGGCACGATCGGGCTCATGAGCACGCCGGCGTTCACGCCCGCGTCGAGCAGCTCGCGTACCGCGCGTAGCCGCTGGCGCGGCGGCGCGGTGCCGGGCTCCAACCGCGCGGTCACGGCCTCGTCGCTGCACGGGACGCTCACCACGACGCTCGAGCCCTCGATGGCCGACAGGCGGGCCAGCAGATCCTTGTCGCGCACGATCATCGGCCCTTTGGTGATGACGCCCACGGGGCTCCGCGCCTCGACCAGGGCCTCGAGCGTGCGGCGGGTGAGTTTGTAGTGGCCCTCGATCGGCTGGTAGACGTCGGTGGCGGTGCCGAGCCCGATCACCTCGCGCGTCCACGAGGGGCGCGCCAGCTCTCGACGAAGCACCTCGACGAAGTTGGTCTTCACCAGGATGACCGACGCGAACTCGTCGCCGGCGCCGAGCTCGAACTGCGAGTGGTAGCGGCGCGCGTAGCAGTAGTGGCAGCCGTGCGTGCAGCCGCGATAGGGATTGAGCGTCCACTCGAAGTAGCGCATGCCCTTGACGGGGTTCAGGGCCGACCGGCAGCGCACTTCCTGGTACGTGGCCGCGTCGGCGCGGTGATCCGCCTCGGCCAGCGCCGCCACGCCGCCGGCCTTCACCAGATCGGCGACGCGCCGCGTGGTCGGGGGCCCGATGTCGAAGAGAAGTGGTTCTTCCATCGCAAAACGAGAACTTACGCTCTTTGTTCGCCATGATAGCCGCAGGAGGCTTACGGCTCAAGGCTCAGGGCTCAGGCAAAAACGCATGCGAAATCGCTGGCCGATTTTGCTGGCTCATACAATCGGGGCGTGGAGGGAAGGTTGAAGTTCCTGGCGCCGGCGACGCGGTGTGAGTACCTGCCGGAGCAGACCGCCCGCCTCGAGTACGAGCACGTCGAGCGGATGACGGCGGCCGAGTACGGCGAATTTCTGCTGCGCGGCTGGCGTCGGTTCGGTCACCTGCTGTTCCGGCCACTCTGCCCGTCGTGCCGGCGGTGCCAGTCGCTGCGCGTGCCGGTCGGCGCGTTCCAGCCGCGGCGGACGCAGCGGAGGATCTGGAATGCCAACGCGCACGGCGCGATCCGTCTGGAGGTGGGTGCGCCCAAGCCGACCGCGGCGAAGCGGCGCCTCTACGAGCGGTTTCACCGCTACCAGCAGGCTTCGAAAGGCTGGCCGGCGCCCGATGCCGACGCGATGGATGCCTTTGCCGACAATCCGTTTCCCACC
>Ga0070675_100000699_pt1 | contig 23241 bp, 23 predicted proteins | sample KBSM43metaG_FD_65343 | JGI IMG/M metagenome (GOLD analysis project Ga0070675, IMG submission 65343) | Miscanthus rhizosphere microbial communities from Kellogg Biological Station, Michigan, USA - KBS M4-3 metaG | ecosystem: Host-associated > Plants > Roots > Rhizosphere > Soil ... | reverse complement strand
GCGCCTGCTGTCGACATCGGCGCGTTCCAGGTCGCGCCCGCCGACGAGCCGCATGCCCATCGCCTTTACGTGACCCTCGGAGACCGCGCACAGCCGCGCCACGGGCGTCCTGGCGCCGTCGGGAAAGGCTTGTCCTTTGATGACGATGGCGTTGCCGAAGCAGGCGTCCGCCAGCGGCAGCCCGGTCGACGCCGACACCGTTTCGACGCCCGCTTCACGCTCGAGGCGTTCGAGAATCGCGCGATGCGCCGTCACCGCGGCCGCGCGCGTTGGGTAGTCCTGCCTCGGGAGCCCGACTCTGAGTGTCAACGCCGAGCCCGGCGTGAACCCGAGATCGACGGCACGGAGGCGGTCGTAGCTTTGGACCATCAGCGCCGCGCCCACGAGCAGCGCGAGCGCCAGCGCTACCTGAGCGGCCATCAGCGCGTGCCGTGTTCGCTGCTGGCGCCGCGTCGCCGTGGGTCCTCGCCCCGGATCCCGAAGGCCGGTTGCGAACGTCAGGGAGCGGAGGACGGGAATCAATCCGAACGCGACGCTCGCGGCGATGCCGAGCGCCAGCGTGAACGCCACCGTCACCGCGTCGATCCGCACTTCGTGCAGCCGCGGCAGTGTCGCCGGGCCTTTGGCGATCAGTGCCCGGATAGCCGCCGCGGCGATGGCGAGCCCGCCGAGAGCGCCGACGCCCGCGAGCAGAGGCTCTCCGACAGGAAGAACCTCGCGGATCCGATCGTCGCGTCCTTCAGCGGCACGGCCGTGGAGAAAGATCCGCTGCGGATGTTGGCGAGGAGGGCCGTATCGCCAGGGTAGGCATTCGGGAGATCGGCGATGAGCAGGTTCAGCTCCGCGCGGGCGGTGTCGAGGCCGACTCCGGGCTTCAGCCGGGCGACGCCGCCGTAGCCGAACGGCACTGCGAAGCCCATCGCTCGCGACACCCGTGCCGGAATCCACGCCTCTGTCCGTACGTCCGGAAAGGCGAAGGAGGCTGGCATGATGCCCACGACGTCGGTCGGGACGCCGTCGAGCGTGACGCTGCGGCCGACGACCGCCTGGCTGGCCCCGAAACGCCTCACCCACAGCCCGTGGGACAACACGGCGACGGCGCGCCCACCCGGCGCTGATTCGGCGCTCGTGAACCAGCGGCCAACCCGCGGCGGAACCTGGAGGACATCGCTCAAGTCCGCGGTCGCGCGAGCGATCTGAATGCGCTCTGGGCGGCCGTCGCTCACGAGGGTGCTGCTTTCGCCGCGATAGATCGCGAGCCCCTGCAGAGTGCTGGCCCTGGCGAACTGGAAGTACATGCCTGACGTCATGCCGATCCCGGACGGCAGGCGCAGCACTCCGCTGCCATGATCGAGGTCGATCAGCCGGTTCGAGTCGGGATAAGGCAGCGGGTTCAGGACCACGCCGTTCAGGAGCGCAAAGACCGTTGCGTTCGCCCCGATGGCGAGCGACAGCGTCAAAGAGGCCGCCACCGTAAAGACCGGCGTGCGTGCGAGGCGGCGCAGAGCGTGGCGAAGCTCCATCATGAGAGTAGGTCTTCTCAAGCCGCGTGCCACTCTGATTCAGCCGTATTTCGTTGTCTCACCGCGAGATTGCGAGCAGCGCGCAGCCCCGGCGTCCCGCCCCTGGGATGTCGCCGACCGATTGCGGACAACAGGCCAGCCCTCCCGGCTGCTGGCCAGAAAAATTGCTTGAGGTGGCCAGAGCTAAACTTTTTTCGACCGCTTGTCGAATTCCAGTCCTGCCGTTCGACGTGTCAGTGAAGGCCGGATAAGCAATCCGCCCTGGAAAATCACTTACAGGAGAAGACATGCCGCAATATCTGGTTACGATCCACCTCCCCGACAACTACGACCCGTCGCTGGAAGATGAAGAGATGGTGCGGGATATCAACGCGCTGAACGAAGAGTTGGACGCGGCCGGAGCACGGGTTTTTGCCGGTGGGCTGGAACCAGCGAGCATGGCGAAGTCAGTGCGTAAGCAGCCTGACGGAGAAGTGATCATCACCGACGGCCCCTACGCTGAGGCCAAGGAGCACATAGGTGGTTTCTCGATAGTCGAAGCCGCTGACATGGACGAGGCGCTTGCATGGGCACGCAAGGCCGTCGTTGCCTGTCGCGTGCCGGTCGAGGTGCGTGGGATCTTCTTCCGCCCACGGAATGATAGCCAGGCTTAGAACAAGAGACTCGCAATGAGAAAGCTCACAATCATCGAACACATCTCGCTGGACGGCGTCATCCAGCACTCGTCCGATGACGACGATTTCCCCTGCAGCGACTGGACCGCGCCCTACCGGACCCCCGCTGGCCGGGATGCAATGCTCGCCGCTTATGGCGAGAGCTTCGATCTGCTGCTTGGCCGTCGCACCTACGATATCTGGTCGGGCTTCTGGCCAAAGGCCCCGAGCAGTCCGATGGCGGACCGCCTCAATGCGGCGACCAAATATATCGCGACCCACCGTCCGGAAAGCCTTGAATGGGGCCCGTTCGAGGGCCTTGGACCGGACATCGTCGAGGGCATTCGCCGCATCAAGTCGCAGGACGGCCCGGACCTTATCCTCTCGGGTAGCTCCACGCTGACCTCGACGCTGCTCGACCCTGGGCTTGCGGATGAGGTCGTGCTGGCCGTCTATCCGGTCCTGCTGGGCACGGGGAAGCGCTTCTTTGCGGAGGGAACCCCGCCACGCTCATTCGAGGTCGTCAGCACGAAAGCAATGCCGTCCGGCATCATCCTCAGTACTTACAAGGTCGCCGGCCCTTTGAAGACCGGATAGTTCGACGGGCGCGACATCGTCAGTGAATTCCGCAACGCCGTAATCTCGCAGGCGTGAAAGATGCGCCTACGTCGATTGATTGCCGTTGGACGCGCGCCTCATAGACATCCTCCCATCGTCTGTCGATGGGTCTTGACAGGTACCAGGGACGCCGTGCGCAGACTCCTCCGTCGTGTGTGGTATCTGGTTCGCCTTCGACGGCTCGATGCGGAATTGGCCGAGGAACTCGAGTTCCATCGCGCGATGACACAGCGCGAGCTCGAGCGGAACGGCCTTCCTGAACGGGACGCGCGGTTCCAGGCGCAGCGCGCGATGGGCAACATCGGGCTCGCCCGCGATCGTGCGCGTGACCTCTGGCAACCGCGCTGGCTGCAGGGATTTGGCTTGGACGTTCGGCTGGCTCTGCGCCTGCTGGTCGCGTCACCGGTTCTCTCGACCGTGGCCATCGCGTCGCTGGCCCTCGGCATCGGTGCCAACACCGCGATCTTTTCCCTCGTCAACAGCCTGCTGCTCCGCACGCTGCCGGTCGCTGAACCCGAACGTCTCGTCATCCTGTCGACTGATGCGTCTGCGAACCGACGAGTTCCAGACGCATGGGACTACGGGCTGTGGGAGGAGGTCCGGCGGCGCGCACCGCAGATGTTCGATGGCGCGGTCGCGTGGTCGGCAACCGGTACGCAGGACCGGCTGAATCTCTCAACGGCTGGCGGAGAGGTGCAGCCTGTCGATGGCGCCTACGTCAGCGGCGACTTCTTCACAACGCTTGGCGTGTCAACGATCCTCGGCCGCACGTTTACGTCCGCCGACGATGTGCGTGGGGGTGGACCGGATGGTCCTGTGGCGGTCATCAGCTATGGGATGTGGCAGCGGCGTTTCGGCGGCGACGCCAACGTCATTGGCGCGTCGCTCGTCATCGAACGCATCCCGTTCACGATTATCGGGGTGACGCCTCGCGAGTTCTTCGGTGCGGAGGTTGGACGGACCTTCGACGTCGCAGTGCCACTCAACGCGAACCGGCTGATCCGCGGCAAGGACTCGGCCATCGACGGCCGAGGGGCCTGGCTCTACATCATGGTCCGCTTGAAGCCCGGCCAGTCGGCGGAGGCGGCGACGAGTCTTCTGCGCTCGGTGCAGCCACAGATCCGCGAGGCCGTCGTGCCCGCAACCCCGCCGCCGGAAGCCCAGGACCCGGCGTTTCGCCAACTCGCCGATCAAGTGTTTCTCAAGAACCCATTCACGCTCGTGCCCGCGCCCCTGGGCACATCGCAACTGCGTCGACGATACGAGCGACCCCTCCTCGCGACCCTGGTTATCGTCGGGCTGGTCCTCCTGATCGCCTGCGGCAACATCGCCAACCTGCTCCTCGCGCGGGCGACCGCGCGCCGGCACGAATTGAGTGTGCGGCTGGCGCTGGGAGCGACGCGCTGGCGTCTTCTGCGGCTGCTGCTCGTTGAAGCGCTCGTGCTCGCGGGCATCGGTGCGCTGGCCGGACTCGTGTTTGCGAGCTGGGCGAGTCCCATGCTGGTGGCGCAGTTGTCCACCTCAGTCACGCGTGTGACGCTGGATCTCTCGCTGGACTGGCGCGTGCTGGCATTCACCGTCGCGGTTACTGGTCTGACGGCCGTGCTGTTCGGAACCGCGCCGGCGTTCAGGGCCAGGCGCCTCGCACCGATCGACGCGCTGAAGGAACAGGCTCGCGGCGCGTTGGGTGACGCGCGTACACGTCTCTCGAGCGGCCTCGTCGTTGCCCAAGTGGCGTTGTCGATGGTGCTCATCGTGGCGGCGGGCCTCTTAGTGGGGACATTCGAACGGCTCGCGACCTTGCCCCTTGGGTTCGATGCCGACCGCGTACTCACGGTCAACGTGGACGTGACGCGCGCGCCCATCGATCCGGCCAATCGCATTCTCTTCTTTCATCAACTCCTCGCGGCCGTCGCCGCAGTGCCCGGCGTCGCGCGTGCAGGTGGGTCGATGGCCACACCCCTCGGCGGGAGCAGCCTCCTTGGCTTTATCGACCTGCTTGGTGCGCCGCCCCCCCAGCTTGAACCGGGTCCGGTGCCTTTCTGGAACTCGCGGATGACGATGCTCAATGAGATCACGCCCGGATGGCTCGCCACCTACGGCACGGCCGTCCTCGCCGGCCGCGATATCGACCAACCGGATGAGCAGGGGGCGCTTCCGGTCGCGCTGGTCAACGAGGCATATGCGGGCAAGTTCCTGTCCGGCCGGAATCCGATCGGAGAAACGGTGAGGTTCTCACCGGTTTCACCGGACGTTCCGCCTAGGACGATCGTTGGAGTCGTCAGCGACGCGGTGTACGTATCCGTACGTGATGGAGTACGGCCGACCGTCTACATCCCGCTGGCGCAACGCGATGCTCGAGGGCCAGCCGCGGTGACGGCCAATCTCGACATCAGCGTTCGTTCGTCCGAGGGGTCACCCGCCTTGCTGGCACCTGGTGTGGCGGCTGCATTGACGAGGGTCGACCGCAATCTCACGCTGACGTTTCGACCGCTGCAAGATCGGGTTAATCCATCGCTCACGCAGGAGCGTCTGGTCGCACTGGTCACGGGGTTCTTCGGCACGCTGGCCCTGCTGCTCGCGGGTCTTGGTCTGTACGGTGTCACGTCGTATGCGGTCACCAGACGACGCGCCGAAATCGGCATCCGGATGGCGCTCGGCGCGGAGCCGGCGGGCGTCGTACGACTCGTGCTCGTGCGAGTATTCGTGCTCGTCGCCCTCGGCGTGATCATTGGCACGGCTGTGAGCTGGTGGTCGGCACAATTCATCGCGAGCCTCCTGTACGACCTCCAGCCGCGCGACGCAGTCACACTGGTGGGTGCGGCCGTTACGCTGACGGCGGTCGGCGCGATCGCGGGTTGGCTCCCTGCCTTCCGTGCGTCACGGATCGATCCGGCCCAAGTACTGCGGGACAGCTAAGCGGGCGACACGCGTCCGCCAATCGAGGCATCAGTCGCTTGGTCGCGATAAGTCGCGGAGCGCGACGCTGCTCGCAGTGAGCCGACCCGGTTCTAGGGGCCGCGGTTGAGCGTAGAGGCCGCATCGCCGAAGAGGTCGCCTGGGTTCCACCGCGGACGGTCCGGGGCCTCGGCTACACGAAGCCCCACGAGCAGGTTGAACTGCGCCATGCTCACGGCCGCCGAGTAGTCGAACGCTCGGTGGAGGTCATCTTTCGGCGAGTGATAGACCTCCGACATGAACCTCCTCGCGAGCCCAGGGCCGTCGACGCCAGGGCGACTCGTCTCCGGGTCGGCCAACGCCCAGAGTGCCGGTACACCGTGAAGCACGAAAGGGCCTTGGTCACTGATGGTGGGCACGGCCGTGTGCCGAACACCCACCTTCAACTGTGCCGCGACCTCCGCGGCCACGAGACCGAGCGTCGAGTTCAGGCCGCCCTGCGCGTTCACGCGTTCGACCGGCGTCATCATCAGGGTTGGACCATCGACGTTGACGGCGGCCACGATGTCACGAAGGGGCACCGCCGGCGACGCAGTAAAGAACTTCGCACCGAGCATCCCGATTTCCTCGCCGGCGGTCGCCAGGAACATGAGGGACCGCGGAGGGCTCACGGGCCTGCCGGCCGCGGCCTGTGCCATGGCGAGCAGGGCGGCCACGCCGGACGCGTTGTCAATCGCCCCGTTGTAGATGTCGTCGCCTTCGACCGCTCGCCCACGGCCCACATGGTCCAAATGGGCCGTGAAGAGGACGAACTCACGCCGCAGCCGGGGATCCGACCCTGGGAGGACTGCCGCCACGTTCATGCTCGACAGGCGAGAGTGCTTGCTCCTGATCCTCGCGCTCACCGTGATCGGGAGCTCCGTGGACGGCAGCGGGCTGTTGCGGTGTCGCGAGAGCAAGCCGTCGAAATCCATGGATGCCATCGCGAAGAGCTCACGTGACGCGTTGTAGCGAAGTACTGCCGAGGCCATGGGCCTGGATGGTTCCAGGGGGGTCCCGGACGGTCCAACCACACTCGTGAGCCCTTGAGACGACAACTGGAGATTGCGGGCCCACGGAAACGCCTCGTCCACGGACAACAGCAAGAGCCCGATCGCCCCGTGGGCGACCGCTGCCTCAATGCGTCTGTCAAGGCTCCCGAAGTATGCTGATTCGGTCGGCGTAAGGCCGGGGATCGCCCTGAGCACGAGCGCCGCAATCTTTCCGCGTGCGTTGACCTCGGCATAATCGTCGCGCCCGATCGATGGCGCACTCACGCCGTCACCCACGAACACGACCGGTGCCACGATCGACACCACTGGCCGGTAGATGTCCCCGCTGCTCACGAAATCGACGCCAAACGAGAGGCGGCGCTCGCGTCGGTCGCGCCGCACGACGAGGGACGTCTCGTTGAGCATCACCTCGGCGTGACGAAGGTTCAGGGGCTGGAAGAAGTCGCCTCGGAACGCTGGCTCGAGACCCACCCGTCGAAACTGAGCGGCCACGTAGTCCGCTGCGAGTTGGAAGCCTGGGGTGCCGGTCCCACGGCCCTCCAGCCGGTCATCAGCGAGGTACTCGAGGTGCGTTCGAATCTGGCCGGAATCGATGTCTGGCACACCGAAGCCATCTGTCTGGGCGCACAGTGACGCACCGAGCGCAGTCATCCAGACGGCCAGCATCGACCGTGTCGTTGACGTGATTCCCACCGGACCTAGTTCGTCTCCTGTAGCCGTCCTGACTCACGAGAATTGGCCGATGGACGACGGACGGACGGGTGCGGTCGAGTCATCGTTCACCGCCGGCGCAGGGCGGCCATGGCTCCGGACGCATCCAGAGATGACAGACAGTAGTCGCTGCGGATCGACCGGCTTCGACATGACGCTCAACGCACCCATCGCCATCCCAGCTGGAATCTCGTCGAGGACTGTGACCAACAGCACCGGGATTGTCTTCAGCACCGGATCCGCCTTCAGCGTCGACAGCACGGTCCATCCGTCCATACCCGGCATCACCACATCCAACGTTATGGCGTCGGGTCGGACTGTCCGTGCCAGGTCGAGACCGGCCGGCCCCGAATCAGCCAAGACGACACGATAGCTGTCGCGTTCGAGGATGCGGGAAAGCAGATCACGACTGGCGGCGTCGTCGTCGATCACCAGCACCGTTCGGGACGCTGACACGTCCGACGGCGGCGTCTGGGTGATCGTGGCAGCGTCGGCGGCAGGGGCCCGCCACGCCATTCGCGTCGACCGTCGCGGCAGAGTGAACGTGAATGTCGATCCGACGCCGGGGGCGCTGGTCACCGTGATGTCCCCGCCAAGAGCCTGCGCAAGCTTGCGACTGAGGGCCAGGCCAAGGCCCGTGCCGCCATAGCGCCGGCTCGTGCTGGCCTCCGCCTGTGAGAACTCCTTGAACAGGCGCCCGAGCTGCTCCTGCGTCAGGCCGATCCCCGTATCCCCCACCGCGAATTCGACGTCGTGCCCGCCGGTCAGCGGACGGGCGCTCAGCGTGATCGTGCCCGAGTCCGTGAACTTCGCGGCGTTGGACAGGAGATTGAACAGCACCTGACGGACCTTGGTCACGTCGGTGTGGAGCTCTCCGTCGGGATCCATGCACTGCACGACCAGGCGGTTGCCGCGTTTGTCGGCCAGAGGCTTGGCGACCGTCGCCACTTCGGCGATGAGCGACTGCACCACACAGCGGTCGTCCATGAATTCCATACGGCCTGCTTCGATCTTCGACAAATCGAGCACGCCGTTGATGAGCCCGAGCAGGTGTTTTCCCGAGAGCTTGATCTTCTGCAGGTCTTCGACGCGCGAGGTCTCGCCCAGATCCTCGGCGTCTTCCTCCAACATCTCGCTGTAGCCGATGATTGCGTTCAGCGGGGTCCTGAGTTCGTGCGACATCGTGGCGACGAATCTGGATTTGTGTTCGCTCGCCTCGACCAGCGCCTGGTTGCGGTCTCTGAGCTGGGCCAGCACGTTGGCGAGTTCGCTGGACGACTCGCCGAGCTGGGCGATGAGCCGGAGCTGTCCCGCCTTCTCGAGGGCAAGCAGCGCCGCAAAGTATCGGATCGCGGCGTACACCAGGCTCGTCACCATGACGATGTTCATGACGAAGAAGAAGAGCGAGGCGACGCCCGGCAGAGGAGTCGCATAGCTCGCCAGGAGCGGCTCGAATCCCGCTAGGACGATGACCGCGCCGACGAGCACCAGGAACCACGGGAGCGACTGTTTTGCGCCATGGAACAGCACGGCGATCAGGGGAGCGAGAAACGACCACACGATGACGCCGCTCGATGCGGCGAATCCTCCGAGCGCGACGTGCATGTAGATTGGTGCAATCAGAATCAGCAGGTCCTGGCGGAACCGGAAGGCGTCGAAGTTCCGCGCCTTCATGAAGGCGGCGACGCTGCCAAACGTCAGAACCTGATAGAACAGCGGCCCAAGGGCCGCCGCACTCGCGCCCGCCCAGAGATAGGCACCGTACCAGATCGGGCATACGCCGGCCTTGCCCAACGTCACGAGCAGGAGGATCTGCTTCTTCCGCCGTGTCTCTTCATCGTCTTCGTCAGAGCCCACCGACGAGAGGAGCGCGGTCCAGGCGCGCCGCCGGAGGGGCGGTTCGACGGCGGATGCGACGGCGTTATTCATGGCTCGGCGACTCCCGACAGTCCAGGCGCGCCCGAGGCGCTCAGTCCATTCTCCCCCGTCGTGCACCTTGCTCGCGACCGAATCACGCCATCGCGCTCGTCTTCCCGCTCGAGCGCGGCGGCGGGCGTCAAAATCAGCCATTCCGGCTCAAACTCCCGGAACAGCCACGCCCGGGCCAGGCTCCAGTCGCGGCGGACGGAAACCACGCACACCTGGAACTCGGCCGCGGTTTCGCCGAGGCTGAGACCGCCGAGGTAGCGCAGCTCGATCACGCGGCTCTGACGCGGGGCGATCCGTTCGAGCTCGGTGAGTGCGGCATCGAGGGCGATGACATCGGTGGCGTCCGGCAGAGGGATCCCGTTCGCCGGCTCGGCGTTGCAGGTCTGCCCCACACGTCGGGTTGGGACCAGACGAGAGATCTTCTCCCCGGCAGACAACTCGACAGACCGGGCGCTAACTGTTGTACCCGCGTGTCACGTGACGGTAACGGCCTTGCACCACGAAAAACGTGCTTCGCTGGTTGGACACGCCCCCCGCCGGTCCGGCAGGCAAACCTCTGAAGACCCTGACGACGGTGTACTCGGCGTTCTGCCGCGTGGCTCCGGAGGTTGTCATGACGGCGGGCGCGCTGGTCGTGGGCTTCTGGAGCCTCGTCATGGCCGGGCGGCTTCTGCTTTGGGTGATCCGCAGGGTGGTCGCGGTGGGGTGGTGATGCTGACGACCCTGTTCCCGGAGCGGCACGCCGAGGGGATCGACAACGCCCTCTCCCAGCAGTTGTGCCGCACCATCGGGGCGGATGCGCGCGCTGAGCGGCCCTAACCCCATCCGTCACCGTGGTTTTTGGACAGACGGGCGAGACACGGACCCATAGCATCGGACCCCAGCAGACGCCTCGGCGCTCTCTGGGCCATGCCACGATATTTGCGCGCTGCTCGCCGGCTCCGCGTCGCCCACGAATATTTGGTGTGGGTGTCGATGCGCGCCACTCGAGTCCCCACTCTTGCCCATGCCATCGGGAGGGCGACGGAGGATCTCGCCCACGTTGAGGCGGTGTTACGCAGCAGCACGCACAAGAGGGCGGACGGGGCCGTTGCCGATACCATCCTGAGCTTTATGGAGCAACGGCTCTTCGATTTGGTCTCGAACGTCGTCGAGGCCCAACGGCGCAGGACGGGGCCGGCTCCACGCCGCGCTCCCGAGAGACGGGTCGTTGTCGTGAGCGACTCGCCGCTTAGTGAGGGCTTGCGTCAGCGCATCGCGCTCATCAACAGCGACGTGGTCCGGTTCCGCGCGGTCGCAACCCATCCGAGTGCACACGACACGCTCAGTCGGGCGGCTGCGGCACTCTGCGACGCGAAGCGGTGGCTCGAAAGCGATGCATCCGCCGAGGTCCTCGCGAACGTCGAGTCTGCGCTCGAGCTGGCCGCCTGGCGCGTGCGCGCTGTCCATGGGGCCATGGAGCGATTTGGTCCGGCGGCCATCGTCGAGACTGTCGAGAGGCCACGACTCCGGCGATGATGCCGGTCACTCCCTCGCCGGGCGCTGACGTAGCACGAGCGCGTCAGGTCCCGGCAGGCGCGACATCCCAATGGAAGATGTCCCGGTAGGTCTTCCAGCTGCCGCCAGGCTCGCGTCGCCAGATGACGACGTATTTTCCGGCGTTCAGCGTGCTGCCATCCGGTGCCGTGGCAGTGAAGGCGCCGATGTCAAAGGCCCAGTCGCCGATTTCTTCGACTTCACGCACGTCAATGCGGACCCTGTTGCCCCCGGGACCGAGGACGCCTTTCCACGCGCCTGCGATCGCCGCACGACCGCGGATCGGCGGAGCGCCAGGCACCAACCATTCCGCGTCGTCGGTGTAAATCTGCGAGAGCGCCTCGGCGTCGCCCCGAAAGAAGGCATCCTCGACCGATTTGTAGGCTGCAACGATCGCGTCGTGCGCGGGTTGCTTCACTGTAAGTTTGTCATCCATGGCGCTACCTAGAGCTTTGTCCCCGGGGATACTAGCCGCCGGATTTTCGGAACGTCAAGACCATCCGCGCGTCAACGCCGCCGCAGTTGTGGCCGCCGCACGACCGGCGTTACGATTCGGACATGACGAGACTCCACCGGCTGGCGCTCAGGACGTTCTTGGTCGCGGGCACGGTGGCTGGTTGGTCCATGCTCGCCCCCGCCCCGTTCACGATGCGCGTAGTTGATGAGCACGGCCATGGCGTGGCTGGCGTCCGCATCGTCACGGACAACGGGATCGTCTGCTTCACGCGGCTCGACGGACAAGTGTCGTGGGCGGAATGGTCGCTGTTGCGGCGCACCGTCACACTCGACATGCGCGACGATTGGCAGCGATACGCCGATGCCGCCGCGCGATTGCCGTTTACCCCGGGCGGGCATGGAATGGTCACGATGCAACACCTGACGTCGCCCAAGTCCTAGACTCAGCATCGCTTCTTCGCCGCCTTCGGCGATTGCGCCGCCCAGCAGGCCGTCCCGCAAACTCCCCCTCCGATTCACGGGCCTAGGTACATGGCTCCGTCAATCGGCCGCAGGATTCCGTGTAGCCCTTGTAAGACCGGATGATGAACCCCTAGAGGGGGCGGGTGCACGTCGTCGAATGTCTAGATCTGCAGGCAACGGCGGCGCCTCTGCGTGGGCATATTCTGGCACCTGAGTTGCACCAACTCGCGGCATGTTGAAACTGGTCGGCTCTTACTTGATCGCCAAGGTGCTCGGCTTCGGATTGCTTGGCGCCGTCGTAATCTACGCGCTGCTCACCATGCTCACTTAGGTTGAGTGGCGCTCGCAACCTCGGAGTGACGATGGATCTGATTGCCGCTGCCGTGACCCTCACCCTGTCGATCGGATTGGGTCTCGGGGCGTGCCGTATCGCGTTGGGGACGATCTTCCTGGCGATGGCCCGAGCACCTATTGCGCAGAATCGAGAGGTCCCCTTCGCGACGAGCACACCGCCCCGCTCGTCGCGCCCGTGGCTTGACCAGAGCGACCTCGCTGACCCCGTGCGTCCTCAGCGAGTGCGTTCATAGGGATCGTTCCTGCCCAGTGGCTTGATCGGCGTCGAACTCCGCCATCCGGTCGGTTAGTTGGGGGATATCGGTCTTGCGTGCGAGGTCCCGCAGCTGTTCGGCCGTGACCGAGGTTTCGACCGAGAAATGAGAGGTCAGGTCGCGCAGCATTTGCAGGGCAGCCGTCATCTCACGCTCGGCCAGCATGTCGATCTGCAGATTCAGGTGGCTACGCCGGTCGGTCTGTCGCGCAAGGCGATTCTGACTCGCAAGCACAAACAGTGCGAGAAAGATCGCCTCGAGCGAAACCAACACGGTCAAGAACGGGAACGGAAACGGGTCGAATGCCGGCAGCCGAGGCACCCACCCGAGGTTGATCACAACCCACGACCCAAACCAGACGAGGTGAGCGACCATCACCGGCCCGCTCGCCGCAGTCGCCGCGACCCAGTCGCTGATTTGCTCAGCGCGGGACCGCGCGTCGAGTGTCGCCCGTTCCCACTTCTTGATCTCTTGAACGTTCTCGTTGAGGGCTGCGTCCTTGCGGACAACCGGTCGCTCCGGTAACTCGTCCGCCGAAGGTCGTTTCGTCCCTGAGGCTCGCCGTCGATTGTCGGGTGCTCGTTCGGCCATCTGTTCTCTGTGAAGCACGTCCTGAGCCATGCCCCTGTTGATCGCGCCGGGGCTATTTCCCCGGCAACAAGGCGTCCCACCCGTGGTCGGTGGCGGCAGGCTTGCAGTGGAAGCTGCACGTACGTTTCCCTCTTGGAAGGAAGGTTCCATGTTGAACAAGGATGAGATTGCCGGCAAGGCCGAGGCGATCAAGGGCAAAGTCAAGCAGGGTGTCGGGGATTTGACGAACGACCCCGCACTTCACGACGAAGGGGTCGCGGACGAAGCGGCCGGTGACCTTCGTGAAGGTGTCGGTACCGTCAAACACAAGGTTGGCGACGCCATCAAAGACCTTGGCGATCGGATCAAGAAGTAGTACCACCAACGGCCGGGGAGGCGTCGAGGACGCCTCTCCGGTCGAGTTCAGGGTGGCGCCTACGGGGCGGGACGTACCTTGGGCTCGCGGTCCCACACTCGGCCGTTCTTCGCCGCCGCAATAAAGCCGGCCACGTCTTTCGGTCCGCCGATCGTGATCACACCCTCGTCTGGCGACACTCCCGCTCGATCGAGCAGCGGCCGGGCGTGGGGCACGACGCCGATGACTTTCAAGTGCGCGAACGCGTCGCGGATCCAATCGATCGCCGCGGCATCGCGCCCGAGTGCGCCTGCGCCGTCGGCTGACGGCGCGACGACGACGGCGTCGAACAGGATCGACGGGCCGCCGGCCACCTGATGGTCGGCGGCCATCCGGGCGCCGCCCTCCAGTACCACGCCACCGACTCTCGGCGCCACGGTCTGTAAAGTGGCGCCCGCCTTCTCCACCGCCGCCTTCAACGCCTGGACGGTTGCGGCGTCGGTTCCGTCGGTGATCAGCACGCCCACTTTGCGCCCTTCGAGCGTCTTCGGCGCCTTGGCGATGAGGCTCAGCGCGGGCGACGGCTTCATGTCCACGATCGGACGCGCCGGCTTGATCTTCTCGGCCTGCTGTTCCATGCCCAAACCGGTGGCGACCCGGGACCCGAGTTCCGGGTTGATGTTGGCCAGGTGCCCGAGCATGCGCCGCCGCACCGCCAGCGTGGACACTTTGCTCAATTCGAAGACAAACGCGGAAGCGATGTGGCGCTGCTCCGGTTCGGTCATCGACCGCCAGAAGAGCGACGCCTGACTGTAATGGTCGGCAAAGGTCTCCGAGCGCTCGCGCACCTTGCCGCCGCCGTTGTCCTCGAGCATCGACCGGAAGCCGGCGTCTGGCGACTCGCGTGGACCGTCCATCGCCAGGCTGTTCGGCTCGTACGCCACCTGCCCGGGGTTGACGTCCATCCGCCGCACGCCGTCGCGCTGGAAGTTGCGCATCGGGCACTTGGGCCGGTTGACCGGGATCTCGTGGAAATTGGCGCCGCCGAGCCGCAGCAGCTGCGTGTCGGTGTAGGAGAACAGCCGGCCCTGCAGCAGCGGGTCGTTGGTGAAGTCGATGCCCGGCACGATGTGGCCGGGGTGGAAGGCCACCTGCTCGGTCTCGGCGAAGAAGTTGTCGGGATTGCGATCGAGCACCATGCGGCCGACCGGCGTGAGCGGCACGAGCTCTTCGGGAATCAGCTTGGTGGCGTCGAGGATGTCGAACGGAAACTTGTCGGCGGTCTTCTGGTCGAACGCCTGCACCGAGAACTCGAATTCCGGATACGCACCCGACGCGATGGCGTCGTGCAGGTCGCGCCGCTGGGAATCCGGGTCGGCGCCGTACAGCTTCACCGACTCGTCCCAGATGAGCGAGCTGGCGCCAATCTTCGGCCGCCAGTGGAACTTCACGAACGTGGACTTGCCGCTGGCATTCACCAGTCGGAAGGTGTGTACGCCAAAGCCTTCCATCATCCGGAGCGACCGCGGCAGCGTGCGATCTGACATCGCCCACATGAGCATGTGCATGCTCTCGGGCATGAGCGAGGCGAAGTCCCAGAACGTGTCGTGGGCGCTCGCGGCCTGCGGATAGCCGCGATCCGGCTCCATCTTCACGGCGTGGATCAGATCCGGGAACTTGATGGCGTCCTGGATGAAGAACACGGGGATGTTGTTGCCGACGAGGTCGAAGTTGCCTTCCTGCGTGTAGAACTTCACCGCGAAGCCGCGGACGTCGCGCGGCGTGTCGCCTGAGCCGGCGCCGCCGGCGACGGTGGAGAACCGCACGAAGACCGGCGTCTTCTGCTTCGGATCCTGCAGGAACGCAGCGCGCGTCAGATGCGCCATCGATTTATAAGGCTGGAAGTAGCCATGGGCGCCGCTGCCACGCGCGTGCACGATGCGCTCGGGGATGCGCTCGTGATCGAAATGGGTGATCTTCTCGCGGAAGATGAAGTCTTCGAGCAGCGTCGGGCCGCGGCGGCTGTCGCGCAGCGAGTTCTGGTTATCGGCGACCGGCGTGCCCTGATTGGTGGTCAGCGCGTTCCCCAGGGCAGCCGTCTGGTGTGTCTCTCCACCGGTGCCGCGGCCGCTCGCGGCGTCGGGCTGGGGCGGAGTCTTGCTCGAGCGTTTGCGGCTATTTTTCACGGCACCCTCGTCGGTTGAGCTCGATCTCTGACGCCGTCGATCACGGCGCCAGCGGACATGAGACTGCAACCCGCGTTCCGGCGGCACGTGTTGTGCTCCCACCAGTCCCACACACGGTCGCACTCCGCGACAGACTTGAGGAAATAGAACAATGGCAACTGGCACACTGCACGACGCCTTCGTCGACGAACTCCAAGACTCGTACGACGGCGAAAAGCAGCTCATCAAAGCATTGAAGAAAATGGCGAAGGCGGCAAAGGCCGACGGGCTGCGCGTTGCCTTCGAGACTCATCTCGAGGAAACGCAGGGGCAGGTGCAGCGCCTCGAACAGGTGTTCGCCATGCTCGACGAAAAGGTCAAGGGCAAGCACTGCGACGGCATCGCCGGCATCATCGAGGAAGGCAGTGCCGTCATGGAAGAGGACTTCGATGACGCAACTCTGAATGCCTGCCTGATTGCATCGGGCCAGCGCGCCGAACACTACGAGATGGCGGCGTACGGCACCCTGGTAGCGTGGGCTCGTGCCCTGGGACACGACGAGGCAGCCGATCTCTTGCAGGAGACGCTCGACGAAGAGAAGGCGGCGGACGAGAAGCTGTCGGCCATTGCCGAAGGTGGCGTGAATCAGGAAGCCGCGGGCGCCGGCAGCAATGCCGAAGAGGAAGAATCAGGCAAACCGTCCAGTCGGAATGGGATGAGACGGGTGAACGCCAGCGCGCTTCGAGCGCCGGCCAAGCGTTCTTCATCCAGAAGCAGCCAGAAACAGACAGCGAGACGCGCGCGGTAGCGTTGGCGCCGAATCCGGGCGTAGGCGGCGGGTCCACGACCCTGCGGCCTACGTCCTACCCGAGGGATCGCCAGCCGTAGCACCCCTCGTCGCAGACGTGCCCAGTGTTCCGAAGGCTTTCATCAGCGGCTAGTTCCGCGTCGTGCCGCGATTCGTAGAGCGGCCGGTCAGGCGGAGGCTGCTCACGGTTGGTGTCCCACCCGAAGTGCTCGGCGCCGAAGACCCGATAGACGCGCACCACTAAGCCCCCGGTGTGAATGCGCTGGCTGCGATCAATTTTGAAACGGTCCGAACCTGGCACTTTGCTGGACAATTGCCGCAGCATAGTCACCCGTAGGCCCCGCCGTCTGTCACAAAACGACACTCCCCACGAGAGCGAGCGGTGCGACGAGCGAACGCGATTGGAGTCTGGGCACACAACGGCCATGGCCTCTCGCGTTCGGCCGCGCAGCTGTCTATGAGCTCGAACGGCCGTGCTGCTCCGCGCGGCGGTAGTGTTCTTCGAAGTCGGGCACCAGTTGGTTGAGATAGCTCATCACGCGTGCACTGGCGACACCCATCAGCGCGCCCTGCACGTTGTGCCACAAGTCCAGCGCCTGCGCCTGCACGGCACTGTTGCCGCGCGCCTGAGATCCAGCCTGTCGATCGTCGGCGTCGTATGCCAGCCTGGGGGGCCGGCCCATGGCCGAGAGCAGCACACCGCCAGCGAAGGCGGCCCCGAGGAAGAGGTGCGGATGCTGGTGAAAGTGTTCGCGCCAGTCGGTCACCGCCTCCACCTTGTCTTCGAGTTCCCTCAGGGTCGAGCCGAGGCGTTCCCGAGTGCGATCGATCTGATCTTCTATTTCGTTGACTGTGTCAGCCATCCGAGCGTCTCCTTGACCGATTCAACGGTCTGGTCGGGAATTGGTTGAATGCGTTTGGCCCTGTGAATGCCGCCGACGATCAACACCGCCGCGGCAACGGCCGTCGCAATCGCCACGACGAGCGTGGCGGCCCAGGCTGACATCGCGGTCGACAACGCGTAGGCCGCCGTCCACAACAGAAACAGCCATGCGCTCAGCGCGACCACGACGCCAGCGACGATCCAGAGGCCGGAGGACAGCGCCCGGCTGAGCTCCTCGCGAGTCTCAGCCTTTGCGAGGCGAACCTCGTAACGGACTATCTTCTGCAGGTGGGTGAGGATGTCCTGCAGGATGTCCGATACGGATCGTTCTTCAGCCACGGGTAACCTCCTCAGCTGGAGTCGTCGACTACCGTCGGAGCAGCGCGCGCCCCACGGCGAAGCCGCACGCAGCCGCCACGACGAGTGCCACACCAGGGTTGCTGGTGACCAGCCGCCTGATGTCGGCCCTCATCCGCTCGGGATCGCGGCTCCGAATGAAATCGGCACCCCTGCTCAGCCGGTCGGTGGCGCCACGAGCGAAATCCTTCACCCGTTCCCCACCCGGCAGGCCGGCAACGCCCTGGCGGAGGGCCGCGGCTGCGGTGTCGAGTCCCTCGGCGGCGGCTGAAGCACCCTGGTCCATGGCCTGGCGGCCGAGGTCATTCGCGGCGGGTTGGTTAGTGTTCATCATCGTTCTCCCCTTCTTTACAAGATGTGCACGCTCGCCGGAGCCAAGCTCCGCCGACATCCGCCCATCGACCGAAGGCATCAGCTGCGCCCACGTGCCGTTGCACGCAGCCAGCGCGTCCGCTCACGTTGAGGACCCCACAGCCCCCCGTTTTGTCGAGCGTGGGGTCGTTTCAGCCGCAACGACCGACGAGTGGATACACACAGGCCATGCCATGTGCACGCCGCGATCCAACGCCAGCCGGACCTAATGGCCCAGTTCGAGGATCCAGCCGCAACAGCCTCGAAGCGCGAGCATGGAGGACTTATTGCACTTGGCTCAGGTATGCGTCCGCGTCGAGTCGCCGCCGCGGCTCTGCTGCTGTGCGTGTCGGCGAGCGCCTGCTCGAAAGCCACAGCGGACTCGACCGACATCGCACCGAGTAGCGGCCGCCACTCCGACCGACGGGCAGAGGCCTTGAGCCGCGCGCGGCTGTGGGAGCCGGTGCCCGTTGAACGAATGGACGTCAGGGCCGGCCCCGACGACCCGCGCAGCTTTCCCTTTCTTTCAACCGTCGACTGTCGATACCAGGACAGGGCACTCCGCGGCCACTCGCTGAAGTTTGCCTGCGAGCTCGCCGGCGGCGACAGCGTCAAAGTGAAAGTTGGCGGTAGCAACGGCGAGGTCTTCGCCGAAGTGGCGGCCAGCCGTCTGCTCTGGGCGCTCGGATTCGGCGCCGATCACATGTATCCGGTTCGCGTGGTGTGTCGCGGGTGCCCCACGCGGTTTGGCGGCCGGCACACCCCGTCCGGCGACGTGTTCGACGCGGCGGTCATCGAACGACCCTTGGAAGGCGCGGTATTCCCCGGCGACGAGGGCTGGGGCTGGTGGGAGCTCGACAGCGTGAATCCGCAACACGGCGGCGCGTCGCAGGCCGAGCGCGATGCGCTGGCGCTCATAGCCGCCTTCCTGCAGCACACCGACAACAAGACGGAACAGCAGCGGCTGCTCTGCCTCGGGGAGCCACCGCCGCGTCCCGCCGCACAGTGCGCGCGCCCGCTGTTGATGCTGAACGACGTCGGGCTCACGTTCGGCGCGGCGAACTTCCTCAACGACAACGGCATGGGCAGCGCCAACTTCCGGGCGTGGTCCGCGGAGCCAATCTGGAAGGACCCGGAGCGCTGCACCGCCAACCTACGTCCATCCTTCAGCGGGTCGTTAAGCAACCCGCGGCTGAGTGAAGCCGGCCGGCAGTTCCTGGCAGACCTGCTGATGCGGCTTTCGGACCGGCAGATCACCGATCTCTTCGAGGTCAGCCGCATCGCCGAGCGGCGCCGCGAGATCGCCGTGCTGACCGAGAGCGAGCCGCCCGCGACCGCGCTCGCCAGCGGCACGCCGACGGCGGAGTGGGTGCGCGTGTTCAAGCAGAAACGCGACGCAATCGCGACCAACCGGTGCCGCTGATGTTCCTCACCGCTCCAATCGTCTGGCTGCAAGCCTGGGCGTCGCCGGGCCTCACCCTCTTCGCTCCAGCCGCGAGCGTCCTCATGGACCGCGCGGCGGCCCTCGCGAGAAGGGACGCCTGAATGCCCGAGTTTCACGCCGAGCCGTACATCTACCTCCCTGCCGTCACCCACAAGTCCGCGCTCATCGCCTGGGGTGCGTTCTATTTCCGTGTGACCAGCCGGGGCGCGGCCAAGCTGGTCGACGACCAGGACCTGAAATACGTCCACCCGCCGCGCAAGGATTCGATCGGCGCCTGCTCGGCGCCCTACGGGCCGGCGCTCGTCGAGGTGCGTGACGCCAGCAGCGGCGCCGTCGTCGCGACGGCCAAGACCGAGGCGACCAACCACTGCTGGGTGGCGGGGCTGCGGCCCGACACCGAATACAGCTACAGCGTGTTCGTCAAAGACGCGGAATGGGCCGCGGGAGACCGATGGGACTGGTCCGCCACCGAGCAGGCGCTGGTCCAAACCGGCGCCCGCTATGAGAACCGGTTTCGCACCCATCCCGATCCGCAGGCGCCCGCGCCGCTGACGTTCGCCGTCATCGGCGACTTCGGCGTCGGGGTCAAGACGTCGTCGCCGTCGCGACGGCAGCAGCAGGTGGCCGACGCGCTGCGCCATGCGGTGGATCGCGAAGGCGTGCGCCTGATCTTGACCACCGGCGACAACATCTACGCCACGAAGAAGCTGTTCGGCATTCCGATGAGCGCCACCGGCGACGAGGACGACGACTGGTTCTTTACCTACTTCCAGCCCTATCGCTACATCCTCAACCGCATCCCGGTGTATCCCTCGATCGGCAATCACGACGCCGATGAGAGCGAGGCCTGCGACGACCGCACGCAGGTGGAAGACAATTTCTACCTGTGCGAGCGCCTTGCTGGTGAAGAAGCGGCGGGACGGGCCTCGTTCCGGCCAGGGCTGTTCTACCGGTTCCGCTACGGCTCCGACATCGAGTTCGTCTGCATCGACACCTCCAAAGAGGCGTTCTTCACACGCGGCCGGCTGTTCGCGCTACCCAAGCACTGGGAGTTCCTCGAGGCGGCATTTGCGTCCGGCGCCGACGGCGTGAGGTGGCGTCTGCCGTTCGCGCACCATCCACCGTTCAGCGCCGGTCCGCGGCATCACAACACCCGGTCGATGGAGCGGCTGCTGCCGCTCTTCCAACGGTCGGGGGTCAAGGCGATGTTCAGCGGGCACGAGCACAACTTTCAGCACTCGAAATTCGAGGGGATCGACTATTTCGTGACCGGCGGCGGCGGCCGCGCCCGCCGGGATCCGCCCACCCGCTTCGACGCCGCGCACACCGCGTCGTGGAGCGCGGCGTGCCATTTCCTGCTGGTCACCGTCGAAAGCGATCTGCTGACCGTTCGCGCGGTTGGAGAAGGCGTGACCGATGAGGCGGCGCTCTCCGACATCGTGCGGTACGGCCGCCATGGGACCAAGCTCGTGGAACCGATGCGGATCCGGAAAGAGCGGTCATGAGTACCCGCGTCGTGCTGATCGCCGGCGCCGCCGTCGCCGTGATCCTCGCGGCGCGACTGCTGATGCCCGCTGTGTGGTGGACCCTCGGACGTTTTCGCGTGTGGCGCGCGGGGCCGCCGCCGCTGCACGCCTCGGCCCACCTGATCTGGCGCGACCCGGGTCCGGTGACGGCGCTCGACGCGATCTACGGGCCGGGACCGGCCGGCAGCGGCCCGCAGCTGCCGTTTCAGTTCCTCGAGGAACACACGACCGGCTCGCAGCCCTCCGTGTCGGTGCGCGACGGGCGCGGTCGCGTCTGGCGCGTGAAGTGGGGACAGGAAGTGCGCTGCGAGACCTTCGCCGTTCGGTTTGCCTCGTCGTGCGGCTATTTCGCCGAGGAAACTCATTTCGTCGCCGCCGGTACCATCACTGGCGCAACCACTCTGCAGCGTGCCCGTGAATGCATCGACGAGTGCGACGGCACCTTTCACGACGCACGATTTGAGCTCGACGATCCCGCCGTGACGAAGATGTTCGAGGAGCACAGCTGGGCGTGGAACGACAACCCGTTCGTCGGTACTCGTGAGCTGAGCGGACTGAAACTGGTGGTGATGCTGCTGTCGAACTGGGACACCAAGGATCGCCGCGACGTGGCCCGCGGGTCGAACACCGCCGTCTTCGAACACGTGCGGCCCGACCGGCGGCGCGAGGCGCGCTATCTGCTCACCGACTGGGGCGGATCGATGGGCCGCTGGGGCAGTAACGCCGCCACGCGCGGACGGTGGGATGCCGAGGGCTTTGCCGAGCAGACGCCCGGATTCGTGACCGGGGTCGCGAACGGCTGCGTGATCTTCGGCTACGCCGGCCAACGCACCGCGGACGTGGCGGAGGGGATCCCGCTGGAACACGTGCGCTGGTTCAGCCGCTATCTGGAACCGCTCACCGACGACTATCTGGCGCGGGCGCTGCGCGCCAGCGGCGCGTCTGCGGAGGACACGCCGCGGTTCGTCGCGGCCCTGCGGGATCGCCTCGGCCAGCTCGCCGCCGTCGGGCGCGCCGAGGCGGAGCCGCTCGCCGAGGATCGGATCGCCTGAGCGGCTCGGGTGCGGCTGTGCCCCGACGGCTGTTCATCGGCACCGCGAGTTGGTCGATTCCGCGCACCTTTGCCCCGCAGTGCGGTGGGCCCGGGACCCATCTCGAGCGCTACGCGCGACGGTTCGGCGGCGCTGAAATCAACTCCTCGTTCTATCGCCCGCATGTCGCCGCCACCTACGCGAAGTGGGCGTCGAGCACGCCGCCCAACTTCCAGTTCGCGGTGAAGGTGCCGCGCCACATCACGCACGAGCTCGCGCTGCGGCGTGCCCGCGTCCCGCTCGACCAATTTCTCGTGGAAAGCGCGGGGCTCGCGGAGAAGCGCGGGCCGCTGCTCGTGCAGCTGCCGGCGTCGCACGTCTTCGATGCGCGCGTGGCCGGCCGATTCTTCGACCTGCTGCGCTCGCGCTACGACGGACCGGTGGTCTGCGAGCCGCGGCATGCCAGCTGGCTGGCCGCTCCCGTCGACGCGCTGCTGACCCGGTATCAGGTGGCGCGTGTCGCGGCCGATCCTGCCAGGGCACCCGGACTCGAGCGACCCGGCGGATGGCCCGGGCTGGTTTACTACCGCCTGCATGGATCGCCGCGCACGTATTGGTCCCGGTACGACGCCGCGTTCATCGATGCACTGGCCACGTCGCTGCGCTCGGTCCCGGCGGCGGTGGACGCCTGGTGCATCTTCGACAACACCGCGAGCGGGGCGGCTATGGAGAATGCACAGGATCTGCAAGTACGGACCGCCCGGGGACCACGGCCGGCGTGGCGGCGTCCACAGCGGCGCGGAGCGATGTGACGAACACGTCGGCCCCCACCGTCTTCTGCAGCTCCAGATTGCTCAATAACGCGTCGCCCTCCCGCCAGAGGCCCGCGACGATCGGCGTCTTCGGAAGACGAGCACGCAATCGCCGAACGAGATAGCGGAGGTGGGCTGGCGCGCCATCCAGCTCCACCGACAACACCGCCACCACGGCGACATTCGTCGGGTCGAACTGTGCGATGCGCTCGCGCCCGACCACAGCAGAGGGGACGCGCTTCGTGGCCACCCCGCGCCGCTCGAGCAGCTGCGCCAGCATCGCCGACACCGCCTCGTCGAGCGGGCCACGGCCGGCAATACATGCGACCACTCCCGCTGAGGACCGCGACTGCGGGATCACCGCGCGGCCGGCAGTGGCCGGGTCCTCATGCTCGCCGAGATCATCGACGATCGCCAGCATCTGCTTCGCCGTCGCGACCGCGCGCTCGCGGGTGAGCGCGCCGCGCGCGACGTCCTCCGCCGCGCGCCTCAG
>Ga0070675_100000694_pt1 | contig 23384 bp, 17 predicted proteins | sample KBSM43metaG_FD_65343 | JGI IMG/M metagenome (GOLD analysis project Ga0070675, IMG submission 65343) | Miscanthus rhizosphere microbial communities from Kellogg Biological Station, Michigan, USA - KBS M4-3 metaG | ecosystem: Host-associated > Plants > Roots > Rhizosphere > Soil ... | reverse complement strand
TCTCAACGGGAATGATCCGTGCGTCAACCTTCTCTGTTCCCCGAAGGAATGTGAGAGTCGCGGCAGCGCCGACGAGATTCTCCGTGAGGATTCGATGGAGACTGTCGATATCCGGAACAGGCTGCCCGTCGAAGGCAACGACAATATCCCCATCGCGGATACCGGCCTCGAGCGCGGGACTTCCCGGTTCGACCGACACCACAAAGATTCCACTGTCCACCGCCAGATTGTGGCCGCGAACGAGCCGGCGATTGAGCGGCACGTTCTGTCCGGCGACCCCGATGTATCCCCGGCGAATCTTTCCGTCTTTGATGAGCCGACCGGCAACATACGTGGCGGTGTCGATCCCAACAGCAAAACAAATTCCCTGAGCTGAGGGAATAATCGCTGTGTTGACGCCGACAACTTCTCCGCGAGATGTGACCAGCGGACCACCGGAGTTACCGGGATTGAGCGCAGCGTCCGTTTGAATCACGTTGTCGATCAATCGACCGGACTGCGAACGCAGCGAGCGGCCAAGAGCGCTGACTACACCGGATGTGACCGTGCATTGAAATCCGTAGGGATTGCCAATCGCGATCACAAGTTGCCCGACGCGAAGACCGGCCGACCTGCCGAAGGTCGTCGGCATGAGACCGGAAGCGCTGATGCGGAGAACAGCGAGATCCGTCGCTGGATCTTCGCCGATCCTGTCCGCGATGAAGCGGCGGCCGTCGGGAAAGCCGACGCGAATGGCCGTTGCGCTGTGAATGACATGACTGTTGGTGAGAATGAAGCCGTCGGGCGTAAACACGAACCCGGACCCGGAACCCGCAGGGGTCTGCCCGCGCCGCACTTCAATATTGACGACAGACGGGCTTGCACGGCCGGCCGCCTCGATAACGGCTTCCGAGTACGCGTCGAGCAGATCGCTGTCTGAGGGGGGCTGAGATACCGGCATTGCGAAGAGGTTGGACTCCATAGATCCACCGATAGATATGCCCGGGGTTGGGTTTCGTCAACTTCAGGGAGCGAGCATCTGCACGGACTTCAGTCCCGCTTCCATCCTTCCCGTATGTCACCGCTCAGCGAGCGGAGAAACGCGAGCAATGCGCGTTTCTCTTCAGAGCTGAGACTCGCGGAACGAAGTTCGCGATCCAAGTTGGGGTTTTGCCTGCCCCCACCGGAGTAGAACTCCACGACGTCTTCCAGCGTCGCGAGACTGCCATCGTGCATATAGGGCGCGGTTCGCGAAATCTCGCGCAGCGTCGGTGTTTTGAAGGATCCGCGATCCCGCTCCTGATGGGAGTTGGCAAACCGGCCTTCGTCTGCGAAACGGCCGTCACGCCACGCGACGCCCGTGTTGTGGAATCGCTCATCCGTAAAGTTCGGACCCACGTGGCAACTACTGCAGCCGCCCTTGCCGCGAAAGAGCGCAAGGCCAGCTTTTTCGAGCGCATTCAATGTATTGTCTTTTCCGGCTGCATAGCGGTCGAAGGCGGAGTCGCCGGAGCGGATCGTTCTCACGTAAGTGGCGAGGGCGCCGGTGATCTCCGTGGACTTCATGCCAAGCCTTCTTTCAAGTTCGGTTTCCGTCATTCCCAACTCCATGGGATTGAGAATGGGTTCAATCGCCTGACGTTCCAGCGAGGCCGCGCGTCCGTCCCAGAAGAAGGCCGATCCATAGCCGCGATTGATCAGCGCCGGCGAATTGCGAGTGCCTTCGGCCTTGTTGATGCCGATTGCGAGCTGCCTGCCGTCACTGAATCCGAGTTTGGGATCGTGACAGCTCACACACGCCAGTGTGTAGTCGCGCGACAGCCGCTTGTCGAAGAAGAGTTTTCGACCCAGTTCGACCTTCGCACGTGTGAGGGGATTTGCTTCGGGAACCGGCATGTAGAGGTCCAGCCCCAGGGGGGGCTGCAAAACGACGCCGCTGCCCAGCGCCGTCGCCAGTATGAGTAAGGTGGCTAATGTCTTCACCATCGATCCTCCGATCCGAGCAGCATGCCTGTGCCGCGGTTTCCGTTTGTCATGTCGTCGTCAATTCTTCGTCAGGAATTGTCGAGGCTCGCGTTGTGGGAAAGTGTACAGATCAACCGTCAGTACTGAATGTTGGTTCTGTCAGGATTTGGTTGTGGATGGAGGGAAAGATCCAGAACCGGTCGCTTCTTGGTGCCTATCTGTCTCCACCTCCTGCGGTTCCGAATTTCGGAGTCTGTCCAGCGATCTCGTTCAGCGACTGGCCTCTGATTTCTTCACTGGTTCGAGGGGCACGCGCTCGAGATCGATGATTTCCAGCCCCGACTCGACCTCCACAATGAGAGTCTTTCCATCCGCGGTAACCGGCGAATACCAGAGAAACTGTGTGCTGCCCTCATTCGCAGGTATCGTTCCGAGGATCGCGTCTGCCCCCTCCTTGATTCTCGTGGCGTCGATAACTGTGAGATCCTTAGATCCCTTCACAACGACCTTCTTCCCGCCGTCGATTACTGACACCGATTTGCTGCCCTTGACCGGCACCTTGGCGGTGAGTACGGGACCGACGCCGGCAGAAACACGTCTCGTATCGAAGGCGAGGAGTGAATCTCCCAGCCTGTCGGATAGATAAAGTGTCGTGCCATCAGGAGACACGTCGACTGGCCCCCCGCACCCCGCTCGGACTCCAGCGATCACGGCCGAACGCGGGTCTGTCATCGCTCGCTGAACGTCAACGACCAGAATGGTTCCCTCTCTTTCCTCCAAAGGGGGCCCTGTGCGGGTACAAGGCGGCAGCGGAATTTGGCCGCCTCCGCCGCTCTGCCCGCTCGAAACGTACAGATATTTTTCATCCGGAGACAGAACCATCTGGGCGTTGTATCCCGTAGGAAAGCCTCCAACAATTGCGCCGTCGGACAGTCCCGCTCGAACCTTGTTCAAATCAATGACGCTGACCCAGTCCGTTTCATTCTGTGTGAGGAACAGATAGTTGGTGCTCGATACGAGACCCATTGCGTGGCGCGCACTGAAATGCGAGTCGGTGGCGCGCCCAAGGATCACGTCCTTCTCCCCGGATATCACTCGATCGACGTCAATGAAAAGAGCCTCCTCCGCAGCGACGACAAGAGTCTTTCCGTCGTGTGTCAAACCTCGAACTTGTCCCGTTTGCTGCAGAACCTGACGCTGTTCGATCACTCCGCCGCTCCGATGTAAGATTACGGGACCATTCGCAGAGTTCGCGAAGATCCAGCATCCGTCTCGACTGATGCTCGGACGAGTTGGTTTTCCAACCGTAAAGTAGCTGATCGGATCGCGCATGGGCGCGTTGCAGTCTTCTGCTTTCGAGGCCGTTTGAGCGAACGATGACGTCGATGTAACAATCCACGACGCAAACATTCCAACGATGACTGTCCAGGAACGAAACGAGAACATAAGGCCTCCGATCATCTTTGTGCCGCGGTTTTCCACAGCGAAGTCAGGTTGTCCATGACAAAGAGCTGGCTCTCCTCGCGGGTGTTCTGAGTAACAAGGATCTCCGCGCCGGCGGTCAGACTGATGGGACCTCTCCCGCCGGGAATGCCTGTCGCTTCCGGCGTGCCACCGGCCGGGGGAATTCGCATTAAGCGAGGATGCTCTTCGTCGGTGGAGAAAAAGATGCCGCTGCTGGTCCACGCAATCGTCCCCGGTCTGACGGACTGAGCCATCTCGTGGGTTTCGCGTCCGTCTAAATCCACGCGAAAGAGACGATAGGATTTCCACTCCGCGCGCCGTAGTGCGACAGCGAAGTGTGCTCCATCGGGACTCAACGCAAGTTTTAGTACGGTAGACGCCCCGCCCTCAGGTGCCCATACCAGCTTCCGATCGCCCGTCGCCAGATCAAACGAGACAACCTCCCACCTCAGGTTGTTGCCGGGGCCGCGTGGCTGCGAGAAAACACTGAGATAGAGAGTCTTATCGTCTTGCGAAAGAATGGCAGAAGCTATGCCCGGAGGTAGTCTGGAATGCGTTAAGGATTCGATGGGCCGTAGATAGCCGGTTTCGAGATCTACCTTCTGGAGTTTTCCCCCGTCGTAACGCTGGTAAATGATCACGCTCTTACTATCGCGGAGCCACATTGGCGGCGACTCAGGATCAAGGTAGCGGATTGGATACTCCTTCTCCGTGCCGCTCTCGCGGTTGTGAACAACCAGCGCAAACGCATCGCTGTCAAGGACGGCATTTCGGACTCCGGGCCGCTGTCGCAGGAACGCGACTCTCGTGCCGTCGGGCGACCACGCAGGGGCGAGATTCCGGTCCGCAAAATTGTCCAGAAGGCGAACAAGAGGTCCGGCAACTTTTCCGGCGCTCACGTCGATCTCTGCGACGAAGAGATCTGTACCGGGACCATCCGCTCTGCCGGGCGTGTAGAGAAAGGCGCCCTTGTCGGTGATTCCAATCGGTCGGATGCGTCCGGTGATTGAGGCTTTCACAACGGAAGGGCTATCCACGAGCTTCCCCTCCCGCACTCCCACGGACCACAAGTCAAAGCCGGCCCCGGAGCGGTTACTGACGAAAAGAATACGGCTGCCATCCGGCATCCAGAGTGGCGATTCGTTGATATTGGAACCCCGGACGAGAGTTGTTTCGGCGCCGGACCCGTTCGTGGGAAGCACATAGATATGCTGATCTGGGGCGTCGGCAACCTCGTACCGCGGAATAGGCTTTCCCGGATCAACCGGCAATGCGGAATAGGCGAGGTAGCGGCCGTCTGGGGACAAACGGGGGCGACTGCGCCCCAGCCGCCAGCCCAGTGACTTCAGCGGCCGGACCGGGGAACCGCCGTCCGTAGCGATCCAGGCGAAGAACCAGGTTTCGTCAGGCTTCTGCACTGCGGCGAGAATTGACTTTCCGTCAGGGGACCAGCCGGCAAGCGAGAAGTACTCATACTCGGGGCTGTCTACAAGCACACGCGGCTTGCCGCCGACTTGATTCGGCATGATGCGCAGCTGATACCCATCAGTTGCCGTGAGCCACACGTAGGCGATCCACTTCTGGTCGGGAGAAAGCATCACCTCGTCCACCTCGGTATCCTGCTCTTCGCCAATGTCCCAATCGCCGGTTTTCGCCATCATCCGGGTTGTCTTGCCGAGAACCATATCCCGTATGGCGAGGTCCCCCGTCTCCCAGTGGGGACGTGCCAGGAACCTCCCATCGGGTGTAATGAAAGCACCGGAGTCCGCGTCCTCCCCCGTCGCGGCGATACGCAGCATGAGTCCCTGGCTCTCCGAAGCACCGTCGATAATAGACAGCCGCTTCCGCGCCTCTGCAACGGCTTCGGCCTCCGTACCGAACTCTCGAGCGACTTTGTCGTATGCCGCTCGAGCCTTCGATTTGTCGTTCTGCTTTTCATAAGCGGCACCAAGCTGCACGAGCGTTTTCGCCATAAGCGGACGATTCGACGAAAAGTCCTTCACGATGCGTTCATAGATCCGGATCGCTTCCGCAAAATTCGCCTCGGTGCGCTCCTTCAGCAATGCCTGTTGGAACAGATCGTAGCCACTCTGCCCTGCCGCCAGTGTCCCGCTGAGCAGAAGCAGCACCGCTCCGATGGTGACGATTCGTGATCGCATTCTTCCTCCTCTACCGCGTTAATCGATGGGCATTCACAATCTACGGACCTGATCCCTATTTGTTGTCATCCGGCCGCAAAGTGTTTGTCATGAAATTTCCAGACGCCCTTTCAGGCCAGGACGAGTTTGTAGCCAACGCCGTGAACCGTCAGCAGGCGGCAGGGATGCGAAGGATTCATTTCCAGTTTCGCGCGCAGCGAGGCGATGTGGTTGTCCACGGTCCGAGTCGTGGGATAGTTCTCGTATCCCCAGACTTCGTTCAGAAGCACGTCACGGCTGACGACGGCACCCGGCTTTACTGCCAGAAGACGGAGAACTCCGAATTCCTTGCGAGACAACTCCAGGGCCACGCCAGCGCGAGACGCCTCGTAACGAACAAAGTCCACGACAACGTCATCGAATCGGACTTCATCGGGCATCGTCTTGCTGGATTGTGAGCGGCGAAGCAGGGCGCGGACCCGCGCCAGCAATTCGCGTACAGAGAAGGGCTTCGTCACATAGTCGTCGGCGCCCAGATCGAGTCCGGAGACGCGATCGGTTTCTTCCCCGCGTGCCGTCAGCATGAGAATGGGCGTCGAGATGTTTTCGCCCCGAAGCTTCCGGCAAACCTCGAAGCCGCCGATCGCTGGGAGCATCAGGTCCAGAATGACAAGCTCGGGTTTCTTCTCGTGCACGAGACGGTAGCCGGTAGCGCCGTCACTCGCCGTCAGGACTTCATAACCCTCGAACTGGAGCACGTCCTTCAGACCCTGCTGGATCGCGGGATCGTCTTCAACAACCAGAACTTTGCTCATCCTTCCAATCTCCGTTCTGCATGTTCAAAGGCAGCGAAAGCGAAAAGGTGCTGCCCTGCCCGGGCTCACTTTCAACATCGACCGTTCCGCCGTGGGCCGTGGCGATGTGCGACACGAGAGCGAGTCCGAGTCCCGTGCCGGCAATCGCATGGTTTTCTGCGCTCGGTACGCGATAGAACTTTTCAAAAATGCGAGACTGCTCCGATTTGGGAATTCCGACGCCGTGGTCGGAAACCTGAATCACCGCGCTTCCGTTCTGCCGGGCGAGGCGCAAGCCGATTTCGCGACTCTTGCCCGAATACTTCATCGCGTTCGTCAGCAGATTGAGGATTGCCTGCTCCACGGCGTCGCGATCGACATGAATAGGCGGAACGTCGGCGGACACCTCGAGATGCAGATCGAAGCCCAGTCGAGCCAGAGGATACTTCATGGTCCGCGCCGCATCGTCGACGACCTCACCCAGGTTCACCGCCGCCATGCGGTAGTTCCTTTGTCCGCGTTCAATCCGCGAGAAGTCGAGGACGTTGTTGAGCAGACGTGTCAGCCGCTCGCTCTCGTTGACGATCGTGTCAAGATACTCGTCACGCTTCCGCTCGTCGGCGAGCCCCTTCATCTGCAGCGCTTCTGCAAACATGCGAATGGACGTGAGCGGCGTTTTCAGCTCGTGGGATATGTTCGCGACAAACTGTGATCGAAGATCAGCCAAATGGAGTTCCCGTCTCGTATCTCTCCACACCAGATACCCGCCGACAAGCGTCAGCCCCAGCACGAGGATGACCGACAACAGATAAAACGACCGCGGACTAATCCCCACGGATCTGCTGACGCCCGCGAAAGACAAGCGAAGATCAGGAAGACTGTCCCCCAGAGGCTCGCCAGGCTTCGTTTCCGGGACAATGCGAAGCCCAGGCGCGGTAGGCGCGTACTGGGTTTCAACCGCACCGAGGACGGTCCTGCTGTGCAAAGCCACCACGAGCCGCTGGTTCTCCGGACGTGTATACGAGACACCTATCAGCCATGGTTCGGCTCCATAGGATATCCAACTCGCCGGCGCAAGACGCAATGATGCGAAGTCCTGCTGCAGCGAAATTGCCTGCTCGATGGCGGAGATGCGCCGGCGGAGCGCATCGTAAGCGCCGCTCTCCGGCCTGGTAACTCTCTCGAAGATCCCAAGAAGAAAATACGCTTGCCACGGGCTCAGCCGAGCCACGTCATCCAGATCCTCTTCGAGACGGCGCGCGACCTCCGCTTGCGATGCGCCGGCATTGCTAAGACGCTCGGCAGCATAGAACGCGAAGGGCATTCCCTGATCGTCGACAACCTCGGACGGAAGCAAGAGCAACTCCCGATATCGTCGAAAGGCTTCCTCGCGCCCGGTATTATCCAGCGTTCGGGCCAAAAGGAACTTCGCGTAAGCTGATTGATTCGGATTCCGCGCACCATCGAGGGCATTGCGATAGATCTCCGAGGCATGAGCTTCATCCGATTCAGCCGCTTCGATCTTTCGGGAAAACTCCGGAGCGGCAATATCGGCTTTGAACTGCGCGGCATTCCGGTCACGGTCCCATGGCAAAATCAAACGGCCTTGCTGTTCCCATCCGACCAATACCACAGCCGGATCGGTGGGATTTGAAGGAGGCGAAGTCGCGTCGGGGTTCGCGCTGATTTCCTGCGTCTTGATCCGTTCGATTCGCGCCAGCAAGTCTTTCTGGACGTCGGAAACCAGCTGCTGTCGGGCTTCGTCTTTCCGCTTCTCCGCGAGTTCCCTTTCCTGAGCTACCATTTTCAGCCCGAACGCCACCACCGCAAAGCTGGGCAAGACCAATGCGCTCACAAACAACAGAGATTGGCGACGACGACTGCGGGCTTTCATGACACTCCCGGAGATGGCGCATATCTTACGCGCGGCTTGGGATGAGATGTCACGAAAACGTCTGGAAAGGGCAAGGAAACTACTAGTGGCAAGTAACAACCCTATTGGGGCCAGGGTTTGGAGCGCAACGGTTCCCGGATTCTGGGAGAGGAGGGAGCAATGCTTCATGGTGAACGACGAGAAGCACAGCTTATGACAAACTGTCAGACGCAATAATTTATAGTCGTCGCTGATCCATGGCCAAACTACCGAAAGACTTTCTCGACCTCTTGAGGAAATACGATCGCGGAGTTCAGGAACTCGTATTCACATTGCGTGACGTGATCCTCGAAGAGCTGGCGCCCTGCTTTGAAACGATGATCGAGGTCTACATGATCTCGATCACCTACGCCTCGACGGAGCGGATCATGAAAGATGGCATCTGCTACATCGGCGTGTTGAAGGATCGCGTCAACCTCGGTTTCCACCAGGGAGCGCACATGCGAGATCCGTACGGGCTGCTCGAAGGCACGGGCAAACAAATGCGCCACATCAAGATCCGTCACATGTCCGATGCGCTGAATCCTGCTATTCGCGCCTATCTTCAGGAGGCGCGCGAGCGTGCCGGGCACGAGATCGGTTTTGACAGGACAAGAACGGTGACGACGGCAGTGAAGCGTAAGTCTTCGGCAAAGCGCGTCGTTGGTACAACGCGCCTGTAGCGGAGCGTTGAAAATTGCTCCTGCCAAGCAAGCACGTGGTTGGGCGCGGGATCAGTTGGCATCATGACAAGCACAGTTCCCTCTTTGCGAATTCATCCGTGTAACTCTGCGGCCGTCAATGGTTACGGCGCTTATGTTCTCTACTGGATGATTGCGAACCGGCGCCGATACTCGAATTTCGCGCTGCAACGCGCGGTCCATTGGGCAACGGAACTCCGCAAACCCCTCCTCATCGTTGAAGCGCTCAGCTGCGATTACTCATGGACGAGCGCCCGGATCCATGCCGCGATTCTCCAGGGGATGCACGATAACGTGAAAGCCTTTGCAAACTCCGGCGCGCGCTATCACCCATTCGTCGAGCGATTTCCATCACAAGGAAAAGGCATGGTGGCCGCATTGGCGCAGGATGCCTGCGTTGTCATCACCGATGACTACCCGGCATTCGAGATCCCCAGATGGATTGACGCGGCAGCAAAGCAGTCACGCGTGCTGGTGGAAAAAATCGATTCCAACGGCATCTTCCCAATCCGCGCGGCGGACCGAGTCTTCACCACCGCTCACAGCTTCCGCCGATTCCTGCAGAAGAACCTGCGAGAGCACCTGCAGGCGTTTCCGGTTGTTGATCCGCTTGCCGGTGCCGAACTGCCCAGGCTCAGGCGCTCCTCTTGCTTCAAGGAACAGCATCCTGCCGCAATGCCGGATGAACTTTCCTCTCCGCATGCACTCGCCAATACAATCTGCGGCGATCACTCCGTTCAGCCTGTGAAATCCGCTGAGTCTGGTATCGTGGCGGCACGCAATCAACTTAAAGCCTTCGCACGAGAACGACTGCTGTCTTATGCGGAGAGACGCAACGATCCGGATTCAGAAGCATCCAGCGGTTTGTCTTCCCATCTCCACTTCGGACACCTTTCCGCACATGAGGTTTTTGAAGCTGTTATGACCACAGCGCGATGGACTCCGGAAAAGGTGGCCCGAAATGCGACGGGCTCTCGCGAAAACTGGTGGCGAGCGGGCATGAATGCCGAAGCTTTCCTCGAACAGCTTGTGACGTGGAGAGAACTGGGCTTCAACGCCTGCGTGTACCTTGCGGATTACGATCGTTACCGATCACTGCCTCAGTGGGCACAGGACACGCTGGCCGCTCATGCCCCCGACTGGCGGGCCGCGCTTTATTCGCGCGCGCAGTTCGAAAGTGCCGAAACGCATGACGCGTTGTGGAATGCGGCCCAGAGCCAGCTCCTCCAGGAAGGACGCGTTCACAACTATCTTCGGATGTTGTGGGGCAAGAAGATCCTCGAATGGTCACGCAGTCCTGAAGAAGCCCTCGACACCATGATTCACCTCAACAACAAGTACGCGCTCGACGGTCGTGATCCCAATTCTTACTCGGGCATATTCTGGATCCTTGGCCGCTACGATCGGCCGTGGGGACCTGAACGGCCTGTATTCGGAACCGTGCGCTACATGAGTTCGGAGAACACCGCGCGCAAACTGCATGTTAAAGACTACATCCGGCGCTATTCCAAGTGAGTGCGGTACACTGTCGCCACCTTAGCCCAAGGAGGCTGACATGAAGAAGATCGGAGTCATTCTCACGTTTGCTTCGCTGTATCTCCTTTCTCTCGCAGCGGCGCCACAGATCCCCACACGCAAGGATCCCGATTGGGCGTTCCATGTCATCAATGGAGCGCTCCCCGCGGAGCCCCCGGGGCCGCGAACCCTTTCGGGCAGCACGCGAACGTTTCCGAGCACGCAAATCGACGACTTGAACAATCCGCCGGACTGGTTTCCCGAAGAGCATGCTCCCGCACCGCAGATTGTGAAGTACGGACACGGGATGCCCTCGCCTGCGGTGCGTGTCATCTGATGTCGGGATCCGGCCATCCCGAATCCGCGGATCTTACCGGGCACACGGCCGCTTACCTCATCCAGCAACTGGAAGATTTCAGAACCGGCGCCAGGAAGGACTCGGCGCGCATGAACGGTGTCGTGCAGGGCTTGTCCGACGACGAGATTCGCAAAGCTTCCGAGTGGTTTGCCGGGCTCAAACCTCAGGTCTGGACGAAAGTGACAGAGGCCGCGATGGTGCCGAAGACATTCGTGGGCGCAGGCCGGATGCGATTTGTCTCGCCGGAAGGGGGCAATGAAGCCATCGGAAACCGAATCATCACGCTGCCTCAGGACCAGGCGAGAGCGACCAAACGCGATCCGCATTCCGGCTTTACCGCCTACGTGCCTCCAGGCAGTCTGGCCAAGGGTGAAACTCTCGTGAAGAACGGTGGCAACGGAAAGACTGTCGCGTGCACGATTTGTCACGGAGACACGTTGCTCGGATTGGGGAATGTGCCCCGGCTGGCAGGGCTGCATCCGATCTACATCGCAAGGCAGCTTTATTTGTTCAAAGATGGATTTCGAAACGGCCCCGATGCGCAGTTGATGAAGAAACCGGTTGAGAAGCTGAGCGACGAAGAGATTGTGTCGATTTCGGCGTACCTGGGGTCGCTGCCGCCAGCGAAGTAGGGATAGACGGTGTCAGGGGAATTAGGGGACGGACTACTCAACCCCCAAACTCCGGAGGAAATCGATAGTCGTCGATGAATTTTCGTCAGAAGTTTGGGGGTTGAGTAGTCCGTCTTCTAATTCCCCTGACACCGTCTATCTTCAGTGCGTCAGAGCGTAGAGGACGTAGTTGACGCCCAGCTGATACGCGAAGGCGGTCATGGGAAGCGGATAACCCGGATCATCGGCATGCTCCCATGCATCACCGATGTCCATGTTGTAGTTCGCGATGACCATCAGGCGATGGTCATCATCATAAATGCCCTTCCACTCGGGCGGGCCTTGCATCTGGACCTGACCACCGAAGCGCAAATGCCGATCGCCAGGAATCTGTGTACGCTGATCGATGGAGAAGAAAATCTGCATCGAGGGATCGTCTTTGGGAATATCCATGAGTTCGCGATCCGGAAAGACACGGCTGATGGCGTACTCGAAATTCTCCCAGTCTCCTCCGTGGAAGTCGTCGAGCATCAGGAACCCGCCGCGAAGCAGGTACTCCCTCAGGCTATCGACTTCCTTTTGAGTTGGGTTCCAGTATCCAGGTTGCTGGATCCAGATGAAAGGGTATTGAAAGAGCCTCTCGTCGGTCAGCTTGAGGTGTCGAGTGTCTTCTGCGGTATCGACGGTTGTATATCGTCGGAGGGCAGCGAGGAAATGTTCTTCGGCGCCCGGATAGTCCACAGCCCACATCGGCTGCGAAATCCCTCGTGAGCCCGCGCGTGCACCGGTTGAGTACATGATTCGGGCGATTTGGAAGTCTGCGTCGGGCCTGTCGCCTTCGGTAGGATCCTTGAAGTTCTGGCTACTGGCCGCGACAGCGAGGCAGCAGGCAAGCAAGCCGGCCGTAGCAAAACGACGCAGAGTCTTAGGCCGATGCGCCTGGCCGTCCTTGCGCTTCATGAACTCCCCTTCCAGTAAAGTGTCCGTATTATACACACAGCGTTTGACCGAATGGTGCGTCTGGCTTAACCTGCAAGTCGTGGTGAGAAGATAGAATGCCGATTGGCCGACGCGTTCGCCGCATCATTGGCCTTCTGCTGAAGGTTTCGCTCGGCTTCCTGGCGCTGTCCGTTCTCGCCGTCCTCGTGCTGCGATTCCTGGCACCTCCCTTTTCGGCGCTGATGGTGGAACGGCGCATCGGCTCATGGTTTAGCGAAGGCAAGTACTCGTCGACTTATCGGTGGGTCAGCCTCGATAAGATCGCCCCGGTGATGAGCACGGCCGTCATCGCCTCCGAGGATCAGAATTTCCCCGATCATTATGGATTCGACCTGGCCGCGATCCAGCGTGCCATAGGTCACAACGAGCGCAGTTCAAAAACGAAGGGCGCAAGCACACTAACGCAGCAAACAGCCAAGAACATGTTTCTGTGGTCCAGCCGTTCGTGGCTTCGAAAGGGCGTCGAAGCGTATTTCACAGTGTTGCTGGAAACAATCTGGGGCAAGCGGAGAATTCTGGAAACCTATCTCAACATCGTCGAATTCGGCGACGGCATCTATGGAGTTGAGGCCGCAGCACAGCACTATTTCCGCAAACCCGCTTCGCGATTGAACAGTGAAGAAGCGGCGATGCTCGCCGCAGTGTTGCCGAATCCCCGGCGGTACAAAGTAAAGGCTCCGGGCCCGTACGTGCGCGAACGGCAGCAATGGATCCTTCAACAGATGTACCAGCTCGGCGGCCGTAGCGTGGTCAAGAAGTTCGAGTAGAGCTTATCGAGCGACGATTCCCCAGCGCGCTCACCATACTGCCGGCTACCACGAAGAAAGCACCGGCCAGGCTCAGCGCGTTCAGCGTTTCGGGCGTGACCCACGACAGCGCCGCTTGTGCTCCCAGCATCGAACCCACGACCGTGAACAACGGCGCCGACGCCGCCACAGAGCTCACACGAGACACCTCCCAGACTTCCAGAGCCATCCCAAAGGCGCCATAGGCGACGACCGTATTGACGATACCAAACAGGAGCGCAAGAAACGTCGGACGATGCACGTGGGACAGCGCACCGAGCGTGGTCGTTGGCAGGAGAATCAATGTCGCGCCTGCATAGACGAGAAAGAGGATCTGTGCGGAATCGAGCTGACGAAGCAATTGCTTCTGGCTCACTCCGTATGCCGCCCAACTGATCGAACTGCACACGAGCAGCAGAATCCCAAACGACCAGCCCGCTGACGGGTTCAGGAGTTCCGGTAGACGGCGATTAAAAAAGATCACGAGCCCGACCACGAGCACCACGAATCCCAGCCACTGCAGCCGCGAGAAGCGTTCGTGAAAAACGAACATTCCGAACACCAGCAGAAGCAAGGGCGCGATCTGCATCACGATCTGCGCGACCGCTGGAGTGGTGTAGTGCAACCCCAGGCTGTAGAGCACATAGTTACCGGTAAGGCCAAGACATCCCGGAAGCAGCCACCGCAAGATTCTTCTATCGCCCAACTGCGCCGCAGGCAATTGGCCGCGGAGCGCCAGCCATATGCCAACGACCAGCGTGGCCCCCGCGAAGCGACACCATGTGATCGTCCACGCATCGAGCTCTGTCAGGGCAACCTTCAAAGCAATCGGCAGAATGCCCCAGAAAGCCGCTGTCGTCAGAGCTAGACCAAAACCCAGTTTCCAGTTTCGAAAGTTCTGCATCTTACGGTTGGCAGGGCAAGGTCAGTGGGGGCGTTGTTTCAATTGACCAAACCAATTCGTGCCGGGCGAATACACGCATCCCAATCTTACAGGTTCGAAAAGGTGATTCGAACAATTTCGATCCAGAGGGGAAGCAACAACGATTTTCAGCCAATTCGGGGTCGAGCGGTCCCTCTCCCTCCGGGAGAGGGTGCCGCGAAGCGGCGGGTGAGGGATCCTCAGGCCCTGAACATCCCTCATCCGACCCTTCGGGCCACCTTCTCCCGAGGGGAGAAGGACACACGATCAAGTTTCTCTTGTCGGAAAGAGGCAACCCCCAAACTCTGAAGTGCGAGTTTGGGGGTTGAGTAGTCCGTTCCCTAATTCTACTTCAACTTCTAGAACAGCAGGCGCAGCTGCGCCTGGAACTCACGGTGGTTGGTGTTCTTCTCCTGAATGAACCCGAAATCATTCGTTGAGTTGATGCTCAACGTCGGATTGTTGGGGCTCGGGTGGTTCAGGATGTTGGTGGCATCCAAACGTATCTGAAGATTCTTCGTCTCCGTGATACGGAATGTCTTCCGAATGTTCGCATCGAACTCCCAGCTGCCTGGGTTCTCAATGGTCTGCCGCCCGATAGTACCCCGCGTACCCGGTTGCGGATTCTGGAACACATATTGACCCGAACTATCTTGTACGGCTTGCAGTGTGCAGAACGATCGGATCTGTGCCGAAACCGTCGCGCATTGCGGATCGGTGACTTTGACAAAGGTTCCGGCACCAAAGTAATTGCCGGTCAACTGTTCGTTTGAGCTGGGATCACCCCACTTCACATCCCCGGTACGCAAACTGATCGGCTTGATGAGGTCTGCGACACCATTGGCATAAAGCATGTTGCCCGCGGTGACGCTTGTGGGCTGACCGGTGGCAGCGTTCACGATGAAGCTCGTTTCCCACCGCTCGATAAGTCGTGCAACCAATCCAGACGAATTCGGAAAGAACAGCTTGTTCGGCCCAATGGGCAGCTCGAACGTGCCGTTGGCCCGGAACTCGTGCGTGCGATGGTTCCCTGCGAGAATGTATTCCTTCTCGCGTTCGGCCGGGTTCGTATAGCTGGTCGCCGAAATGCCGAGAGCTCGGGACCACAGGTACGTGCCCTGGACAGCTATTCCATACAGGGGCCGCAACGTTCCCTGAACCTGAAGGGAGTGATAGATGGAGCTGCCGGAATCGGAGTAGTAATTGGCCTGGTTGAACTGCGGGTTCACTGAAATCCAGTTTTCGGGAAACAGACCCGCCTCCATCACGGAAGCGCCCGGAATAACCGTGCCACCTGCGACGTTGTAACCTTTGTTCGCACGCCGCAGGACGGTGCCCCGCTCGCCTGCAACCCCCGGTACAGCCCCGGAGCCTGTCCCGTTGTAGTAATCGAGCGATGTGGAGACCGCGGAGAAATCTCCATTGGCCAGATTTGTTCGGAACGTCGCGTTTTGCCTGAGATGGTTGGATCCACGTTGGGTGGTTCCATTAACCGCTGAGAATCCAGCCACTCCAGGATTCAAGTTCAATCCCATGAACATCTGATCGAAGAGTGCAACATCCTCACCCTGGCGAGTCCGCTCGATTGCATCCATGAGAGCGGGGTTGTAGAACACGTTCGGGACGTTCAGATTGTAGTTGCCGTTCAACTTGAGCCCACGCGTTGCGATGTATCGCACGTCAACTTCAACTTTGTTCGTCACTCTTCGTGTGACGGAGAGCGTGAAGTTCTGAACATAGGGAGTCGAAATGTTGTAGTCGAATGCTGCTCCGTTCTGGTTCAGCTTCAGCACCGGGATCGGCTGCATCGGCTGTGCCGTCGGAGGAACAGGTACCGCGCTGGGCACGTCTTGAAGATCGAAGTAACTGCCATCAGTGGGTCCCTGCGTCAATGCCAGATGCTGGAATCCGGGGTTCGAGAAGATGAAGTTATCGATCGGCTGCGCGCGGCCGCCGCCCGAAAACGTCATCTGGTAGCCGCCGCGGACATTGGTCTTTCCTTTGCCGCCCCAGGGAACTTCCCACGCAAATCCAACCGCGGGACCGAAATTATTCCAGTCGTTTCGGTAGATTGTCTTCTCCGGATTGACCGTGTTTGGACCGACAAACTCGGGCGTCGTGACCAGGCTCATGTCCACGCCATTGTCCGGACGCAGCCAGCGATCGAAACTTCGCCCCGACACGCCGAACATCGCAATGCCTCCACCGACAGGAGCGGTTGCAAGGCCGTTCTGCTCATAGGGAACGCCATAGTACTCGTAGCGAAGCCCCACGTTCAGCGTGAATGACGGGCGAATTTTCCAGTCATCCTTGGCGAAGAAGGCGAATTCGTTCTGCCGCGTGTCGATGATCTTGCGATCCACGGTCAGGTAGTTCTCCCACTTCGTCAGATCCTGCGAGTTCTGCAGGAAGTAGTACTGCTGCACATTATTCGCGGACCCAGCCAGGAAATACAGCAACTGGGCGGCCAGCGTCTGGTTGGTCGATACCATATTCGGGAAGTTTGTCCCGTTTTGAAAAGCCGCCGTCGGATTCAATCCGGCTCCGCCCTGTCCCTGCGGAATCGGCGCGGTCGGAGAAGCCCAGCCATTGGAATAGCCGGATCGAAACTCACCTCCAAACTTGAACGCGTGCTTACCCCGAACCCAGCTCAACGTATCGGCCCATGTGCTGAGAGGCCCCTTGTTGCCCTGCTGCGCGCAACCTGTGCCCGCGATGCCTGGCGCCTGGCAGATATACGTCGAAGGATTCATGCCGCCGACCGTCGCCGGGACAAAAGCGATGGGGAAGCCCTGGTTTCCCTGAACGAGAATGTTTTGGCCAGCCGCGCGAGCTTCTGCGTCGTCGGGGCGCTCAAAAGCCGGGTAAATAATGAGGGAATTCCGGCGGTATCCATATCGCGCTTCGTTGAGAATCGTTGGGCTTAAAGTGGATGTAAAGCTCGCCGTGAAGACCACAGGTCTGCGCGTCGTGTAGCCGGGATATCCGGCAGGCCAGGTGGACAGGGCATAGTCCGCGTCGGTCCACTCATAGCTGTAGTTGACCGCGGCTTTGTGGCTTGCGTTAAAGTTGTGATCAACTTTGAAATTGATCTGCTTGCGATCAGTATCTGTGTCTGTTCCTGCTCCAATCGCAAGACCCCCGCTGCTTCGCGATCCGCGCAACCACTGATGGACAGCCGTATTGAGTCCATCTCCGCCATCGTATCGATTCGCATGCGGCATCGCATCCAGATACTTGCGGATCAGGCCTGAGGAATCCGGAGCAATACGTAGCGGATCCCATGAACCGCCCGCCTGCACCGCATCCGAGCAATCCGGTTTTGTTGGCGTGTTGGCCAGAGGACCGAACACGCTGTAGTAACGCAACTGTCCGGTGTACGGGTTCGTATTCGGATCCTGATTCGATCCGGGATTGGTCGTCGGCGTCAGTGGATTGCCGGAACTATCCACAACGGCGCGAGTCGGTGTGTTGCCGGTCGCACTCGTGGCGGCGTTTGCGTTGCCGTTCACCCATCCATCGTAGTAACGGAAAATACCATTGCGCGCGCAGTCCGTGAGAATTACTGGACGCTGTGTTGTGCGCTGGTTCTCGATTCGTTGTTCCCACAAGGCAAAGAAGAACGTCTTGTTTCGGATGATCGGTCCGCCGTAGCTCACCGTGTATTCGTGACGGTTGAACCAGTTGGGCGGCGTGGGAGTCCAGACTCCATTCACGACGTCATTGTTGTTGTCCCAGGTGTTGGCATCCAGCGCCGTGTTGCGCACGCTCCATACTGCGGATCCCGAGTAACGGTTGGTGCCGGACCTGGTTGCGATCTGGATTTGTCCGTTGCCGCGTCCCATCTCAGCATCCACAGGGGCGAGGATCACGCGCATCTCACCGACCATCTCGGGATTGATCACTGTTGTTCCAAAGACACCATTCAGGTAGCGGCCATCCTGCACGCTCATCCCGTCGCGCGTGGTATTCACCATGCCGGCGCTGATGCCCGCGAAGGTCGTGGCTTCACTGCCCGGGCCGCCACGAATGCCTCCCATGACGCGCATCAGATCGAGCGCATCATTTCCGATTAACGGGAGATCGCGAACCTGGTTTTCGGGAAGCACCTGACCAATCGTGGCCGACGATTCCGCAATGAGCGCCGTCGGATTCGCGTTGACTTCAACGCCCGCGGTGACTTCACCAACTTGTAACGTAAAGTTGTAACGAGCGAGCACGCCCGTCGTCAGAACAACGTCGTTGTATATCTGTGGACGGAAACCCGGAAGCTCGGCGGTCAGCTTATAGGTGCCCGGCAACAAGCTCAGGATCGTGTAGGTTCCCGTTTCGTTTGAAATCGTTTTTGATACGACGCCCGTTTGCAGATTCTGGGCGGTAACGGTGACTCCGGGAACAACAGCCTGGGTGGCATCCTGAACAAATCCTGCCACACTTGCGTTGCCTGTCTGGCCGAACGCGATCGCGGGAACAATCAGACAGACCAATGCCAGCACCGAACCGAGAAATGTCTTCATCGAGGCCCCCCCAAATGCGACGTCCCACAACACAAACATGCGACGCCGTGGTTCTTCTTCAGTATTTACAGTCAGCTAGTTGGGGCGGATTATTTCGAGGCCAATACACCAGTGTCAATCAGGGAAACGCGAAAAATTTGCATCTGGGATCTAGGTCAGGTACTACTTGGAACTTTAATCCCATAATTAAATGTTAACTATGGCACTTATCTCCCATATTGGACTGGGAGAGACACAATTGTCGCGCGGAAGGTTCGGTCAACGTCACGGAATCTACGTCACAGGATCTAAGGGTTGTTGGAGCGAGCCTTGGCTTCCGCGAGAGCAACCTTTTGGGTCTCATTGAGAACCTTTTCCACTCTCTCGGCGGTTTCCAATTCCAGTTGAGCCACTTTGATCTGATACGGCGCACCCTTGGCTTCGACAATTATCAGGGTTCGCAGGCGGCTCTCATGTGAGTACAGAGATTCGATTTCCTTTTTCTGTGCCGGGGTCAGTTGGAGTCCCGCTGTCGTCATGCTCTCGATCATCGCATTCAGCCTTGAGGCCCGGAGTTCCTCGCTCTGGTAGCGTCTCAACGCGGACTGCTGATCGACTCTTAATGCCGCGATCATCCTGTTCTTGAGCTGATCCGAGATCCTCTGAAGTTCAGCAGTACGTGCCGGATTCGGGCGGGCAGGGCCCGCTCCACGTCTTCCCCTGGCGGGTGTCTGCGCAGCCCATGCGGACTCGAGGGTAACGCCATAGCGCTTCTCGAATGCCTTGGCCTGCGACTTCCACTCCTTCTCGTACGCTTTCTTCAGGGAACCTTCCTGTTTGGTCTCAATCGCGGGGGCTTTCGCCGTGAGCAGGGAGTTCCGGACATCTGCGAGGAAGGGATCCACTTTCGGCGCCTCAACAATCCGGCTGTTCAACGGGTCATTGCCGAAGATGCTGTTGACGTCGAAGGCGCCATCGCCGTCGTCCTGGGCGAAGGCCGGATGGGTTAGCAGTGCAATGGAGATCAGCAAGACGTACCGTTTCATCGCTCCCCTGAGTGTACCGGTCCTGCCGCGAACCAGTCTTCGACTTTCTCTGCCTGTTCGGGACTTTATACGAGGGAATTCGGCGGAAGTTACGGAATCTAAATGCCTAATTAGGGACAGAGAGGAATTTCCTGCGCGGTGCCACGGGACGTACCCTTGGGTGAGGATTCGTTTGTTCTTCAGTTGGAAGCAAGGTTAGGCCGGCCACTGAGGCCACAAAAACGCGGACCAAAGGTCGAGACGCGAGAGGCGGACAGACTGGGGCAGCTCAAGTTTTTCGAGTAGAAGGATTTCCTCTCTGTCCCTAAATGCTGTCCCCAATGAAATGCCGAAGGCGGGACTCGAACCCGCATGCCTCGCGGCGCCACCCCCTCAAGATGGTGTGTCTGCCAATTCCACCACTTCGGCTATCTGAACGATCTACTTACCGGACTTCTCCTGTTGGCCCGCGGGAGCCGGCTCAGCTGCCGGAGCCGCCGGTGCCGCATCCTTTGCGGGTTCCGTCGCGGCAGGAGGTGTCGCTGGTGTCTCCGCCGGAGGCGTTGTTGTTGATGGAGCCGGAGCCGGAGTCGTCGCATTTACCGGAACCACGGACCGCCCGCCGGGAGTGGTCGACACGATCGTCAACGCGAGGGAAGTCACCATGAAAATGATCGCGGCCGCAGTCGTTGCCTTCGAGAGGATAGTCGCGGTGCCGCGCTGGCCAAACGCCGTCTGACTTGAACCTCCACCGAAAGTCCCCGACCAGTCGGCACTCTTACCCTGCTGCAGAAGCACAACGAGGATCAGAAACAAACAAACGATCACATGAACCACAGTCAACAGAATCATTATCATAGATATTTCACGATTGCCGCGAACGAGGCCGGATCAAGACTCGCGCCACCCACCAGCGCGCCATCGATATCCTCACGTCGCATCAATTCCTGGATATTATTCGGCTTGACGCTTCCGCCGTACAGAATACGAATCTCGGAGGCAGCCTTCGATCCCCAGATTTCTCCAATGGTTCTGCGAATCTCGCCGTGCATCTCGGCGGCCGTTTCCGGCGTTGCCGTGCGTCCCGTACCGATCGCCCAGACCGGTTCGTAAGCGACAATGATAGGAGAAAGGTCAGAGTCCGTCAATTGAGCCATACCTTGACGCACTTGCCTTCGAACCACTTCCGCGGCCTTGCCTGCATCCCGCTCCGCCAGAGTTTCTCCAACGCAGACAATCGGTTGCAGTCTTCCCGCAAGTGCCGAGCGCGTCTTCCGATTTACCGTGTCGTCGGTCTCACCAAAGAACTGACGACGCTCCGAGTGACCGATGATCGTGTGCGTGCAACCCGCATCCACCAGCATCTGAATGGAGACTTCACCGGTAAACGCACCTTCATTCTCCCAGTACACATCCTGAGCGGAGACCGCGACGCGTGTTCCGGCAACGGCGATCGATGCAGCGGTAAGCGCCGTAAACGGCGGCGCGATCACGATGTCGCAATGCGCCACAGACGAGACCAGCGGAAGAAACGCCGAAATAAACTCTCGCGTCTCCGCGATTGTCTTGAACATCTTCCAATTGCCCGCGATGATCGGCCGTCGTCCGTTAGCCATTCGTCAACCCTTCTCCGTCAGCGCTTCAACGCCCGGGAGTTTCTGCCCGGACAAAAACTCCAGCGACGCTCCGCCGCCTGTCGAAATATGCGTGATCTTCGATTCCATCCCGGATTGCGCAACCGCTGCAGCCGAATCGCCGCCACCCACAATGGAAAAGGCCTTCGAATCCGCAACGGCTCGCGCGATGCCAAAGGTTCCCTGCGCGAACCTGGGATTCTCGAACACACCCATCGGGCCATTCCAGACGATCGTGCGGGCTCCGGCGAGAATCATGCTGTAGTGGGTCACGGTCTGCGGACCGATGTCGAGGCCCATGAGATTGTCGGGAGTACGATCGATTGGAAGAATCTGCGATTCGCTCGCATCCAGACCTGCAGCGACAACGTGGTCGACCGGTAGTTCGAGGGCAACGCCTTTTGAAACCGAGCGCGACAGGAGATCTGCAGCGAGATCGATCTTATCGGCCTCTACCAGAGATTTGCCGGTCGCAATCTTCTTCGCGCGCAGGAACGTATACGCCATCGCTCCGCCGATCAGGATATGCGTTGCGAGATTGAGAAAACTTTCAATCAGGTCGATTTTGTCGGAAACCTTCGCGCCACCCACGATCGCCACATATGGCCTTTCGGCGTTTGTAAGCGCGTGTCCAAGAGCCTCCAGTTCCTTCTGCATCAGGAAACCGGAGACCGCCGGTTGAACGAATGCGGCGATTCCTGCCGTCGACGCGTGCGCGCGATGCGCGGCGCCAAAGGCGTCGTTGACGTAAAGATCGCAGAGCGCGGCCAGTTGTTTCGCAAAACCCGGATCGTTTTTTTCCTCTTCTGCGTGGAACCTGAGGTTCTCGAGAAGCAGGACTTCACCGTCCTTCAGATTGTTTGCGAGCATCTCCGCTTCCGGACCAATGCAATCGCCGGCGAACTGCACGGGCCGACCCAGCAATTCCTGCAATCGGTCGGCGACGGGTTTGAGACTGTACTTCGCCTCGGGAGCCCCTTTGGGGCGGCCGAGATGAGATGCGAGAATTAATCGGCCATTCCGATCCAGAACGTGGCGGATAGACGGCAATGCCGCCTCTATGCGCGTATCGTCCGTAATGACGCCATCGCGCAAAGGAACATTGAAATCCACGCGCATGAAGACGCGCCGGTGCGCCACGTCGATGTCGTTCAGGGAAAGTTTGCTCACTCTGTGCTCGTTACCGGGACACGTGCTTGATGAGGTCCGCCATGCGGCAACTGAAACCCCACTCGTTGTCGTACCAGGAGAATACCTTCACCATCTTGTCGCCCAGGCATTTCGTCAGTTGAGCATCCACGATGGACGAATGCGGGTTATGCAGAAAGTCCACGGATACCAGCGGTTCTTCGGAATACTGCAAAATCCCCTTCATGGGTCCGGAAGCCGCAGCCTTGAACGCTTCGTTGACTGAAGCATCCGTCACAGGCTTCGAAGTCGTCACGGTAAGGTCCACCAGAGAAACATCCGGGGTGGGCACGCGAATCGCAATACCGTCGAGCTTCCCTTTGAGCGCCGGCAACACAAGACCAATTGCCTTGGCGGCTCCTGTGGAAGTCGGAATCATCGACAGCGCCGCCGCCCTGGCTCGACGTAGGTCTGGATGCGGCAGATCCAGCAACTTCTGATCATTCGTATACGAATGGATGGTCGTCATCAGTCCGAGCTCAATGCCAAACGTTTCATGAAGAACCTTGGCAACGGGCGCAAGACAGTTCGTTGTGCACGAGGCATTGGAGATCACATGATGCTTCGCAGGATCGTAGCCCTTGTCGTTGACGCCCATGCAGATGGTGATGTCTTCGTTCTTGGCTGGCGCCGAGATGATGACCTTCTTGACGGAATCGCGGAGGTGCTTCTTTGCATCGACGGCATCCGTAAACAAACCTGTCGATTCCACCACCAGATCAACTCCAAGCGAAGGCCAATCGATCTTCGCAGGATCCTTCTCTTTGAATACCCGAACGGCCTCGCCATCGACCGAAATGCCATCCGCGGTTGCGCTGACGTCGGCCTTAAGGTTTCCGAGTACGGAGTCGTGCTTCAGCAGGTAGGCAAGCGTTTTGGGATCCGTAATGTCATTTAC
>Ga0070675_100000693_pt1 | contig 23387 bp, 16 predicted proteins | sample KBSM43metaG_FD_65343 | JGI IMG/M metagenome (GOLD analysis project Ga0070675, IMG submission 65343) | Miscanthus rhizosphere microbial communities from Kellogg Biological Station, Michigan, USA - KBS M4-3 metaG | ecosystem: Host-associated > Plants > Roots > Rhizosphere > Soil ... | reverse complement strand
TCGTCGCCGTGCTGGTGCGACTTCCAGGACTCGAGCGTCTTCTCGATGGCAGCGAGGTGGACTACGTGCGCGCGGCACGGCGCGGGTTCCTGACGAACTATCTCGACATCGGCACTCGGCCGGTCTGGGAATTCGTGGCCACCGGCCTGGCAATGGCCGGCTTCGCCGCCGAAGGGAATGCCGCCGATCCCGATCTCTGGCGTCGCGACGTCGAGGCCGACGACATTGCGGCCTATCGGCACTACCATCCACCACTCTTCATCTACGCGCTCCGTGCGGCCGAAGGGCTCGCCGGATATACCGATGCGACAGTTCGCCTGGTCCCGCTCGCGTTCTCGCTTGCCACCATTGCCATGGCGTATCTCGGTTGCGTGCTGTTGATTCCCGTACGGGGGGCACAGATCGGACTCGTCGCTGCCGCGATCCTGTCGGCGCTGTCGCTGCAGGTGGCCACCGCTGTCGACATCGGATGGCATGTTCCATACGCGTGCCTCGCCACCGTCTCGCTCTTTGCGATGGGCTACCTCGTGACCCGACCATCGCTTCACGCGCTGACTGCGGCAGTCGTAACCGCCACGATTGCCTTCATGACGCTCGAGCACGCCGTCTTCTTGTACGTGACGCTGGTGGCCGTGCTCGCCGTCACCGACAACCCCTGGCTCCGCCTGTCCCGATCGGGAGTGTCCATGCATCGCGGCTTGCTCGTGGCCGCGGGCGCAGGCCTCCTGACCATGCTCGTGGCGTGGCCGGCCTCGCTGATCAAGCTGTCGATCGTCAAGAACCTCGGCGTGCACGCCTACTATGCACGCTCGCTGGAGCTGAGCCCGCGGTTCTACGACGTCTATCTGGTCCTGTTTGATCGATATCCGGTCATGATCGCGCTCGCGGCCGTCACGGCCGTGGTGTCAATCATCCGGCGCTCACATTTGCCGCGCGCGCTCCTGCCCTTTGCGATCTATGCGCTCGCGATGTGCGTGCTCCAGGCCGGGAACCAGAACCTGAAGCCGCTCTACTTCGTGTCGCTGCTGCCGCCTCTGGCGCTGCTCTCAGCGGTCTGGATTGTCGACGCGCTCTCGGCCGCCAACCCGCGAATCCGGCTGGTCGGGGGCACGGTCGGCGCCGCCGCCGCACTCGCGCTGGCGTTCACCGTCCAGCAGACGCTGCAATCCCGCGACCGATCGAACCCCAACGGCGAGCTGATCAATCGGCTCGCACGCGTCGAGGACCTGGCCCGGGAGAGCGTGCTCACATGGCCCGCCGGCAGTCATGCCGCGCAGATGCTCGGCTTCTATCTCCCTGAAACCAGATTCGTGCGTGTGATCGATGAGCCGCAAAGCGTCCGCGCCGCTGCGGACGCTCTCCGGCGCGGTGCGTACCGTTTCGTCGTCATAGACGTGGCGGCGGACGAGCTCGGGAAGGGGGCGCCGCCCGCCATGGGGAACAACTACCGGCGACTGTTCGAAATCGAAGGAAACGGGGATACCGAGGGGTTCGAGGTGTGGCGCCGGGTGAGTGAATGACCTGCGGCCCGAGGCCGCGCTCGCAGCAGCTCGGGCTTCAGGGCGCTTCGGCGTAAGCCGACCGCGCCAGCGCGGCAATCCCGTTCGCCCGCGGCCACGTCGGCTGCTGTGCCTGGAACTCCATCTGCACCGTGGTGGCCGTGTCGTCGGCCGACCTGCCCTGCGCCTTCAGCTCGCGAGCGCGCGTCTGGATCCCCTGGACGATCGTCTGCTGCGTGCCAAGGATGGTGCCCGGACCAATGTCGCCGTGCGCCGGAACAATCGCGGAAGGCTTCATCGACGCGATCAGGTCGAAGGCCGCGAGCCACGCCTTCGTGCTGGAGTTCTGGTTCGCGCCGAGGAACGAGCGGTTCATGACCACGTCGCCGGCGAAGAGCACGCCATCGCCCTCGACGAAGACCACCGTATCGCCTTTGGTATGCGTCGGGCCCACGACGAGAAGCCGGACACGCACGCCGCCCAGATCCAGCACGTGCTCGCGATCGAAAGTGACTGCCGCCGGCCGCCGCGCCGCGTCCTTCAGCAGCTCGGCCGTCATCGGCGACCGCGACGCGAACGTCGCCACCTGGCGCATGCCGGACTCGTCGAACTCGGCCTCCTGGATCGTGGAGTTGACATATTGCGCCGACGGCGGGAACGCCACGTAGCCCATCGTGTGCTCGGCGTGAAAATGCGTCGTCACGATGTAGAGCGCATTGTTACGGCTCACTTTGGCCACTTCGCGCAGCACCGCTTCCCCGTTGCGACGGCCGAGGCCAGGGTCCACGACCAGCGTCGCGCGTGAGCCGACCACGATGCCGACATTGGGCACGAGCGGGACGCTACCGTCCGGGATCGCATGGGTGTGCGGGCCGAGCATGACGGTGACGCCTTCCCGGATCAGCGGGTCCGGCGTTGGCCCGCGTTGCGCGTACACGAACTGTGAGGCGACTGCAAGCAGCACTGCGATGGTACCGAGCCTGATCGTCATGCCCGGCAGTCTACCTCGCTCGTATTGCCGCAGGGCCGACAACCGACTAGCGCGGCGTCACGACGACGCGGTGCTGGCTCGACCGACACTGAGCCGGCGGCACCGCACACGTCGGCGGGTACCCGGACATGGTTGGCTCCACTCGCGCCGGGCAGTACTGGAACTCGCCCTCGAAGCTGGCGTCGACCGATCGCTGTGGCGACACCGTCGCGGTCGTCACTCCCGAGACAGCCAGGTAGGCGGTGGCGTCCACGCGCTCGATGATCGGGTGGTCTTCCAGCCAGGCGGCAATGGCATCCCAACTGAAGATCACCAAACGCACGTCGTCGCCCGCGGCGACGCCCCAGTACCGGCTGTAGTGCTCGTACAGGTTGCGGTCCGACAACGACATCATGAAGCGCGAATTCAGACCGCCCGTTTCGGCCGCCGCGCGGCCCGGGTACGATCGGGTGCGAAGGGCGGCGGGAATCTGCGTGCAGGAAGTGTCCGCGACGAAACGCACGGTGTAGTCACCGGTCGGCCCGGCCGTGTTCACTTGCGAGAGAAAAATGTAGGCCTCGGAGCGCGCGGGCCATTGCATCGAGACGGGCTTGTAACCGTCCTTGGTCACGGTCACTGTGGTCGCAACTGTACTGGGCACCGACACCCGAAAGTCGAAATGGCCCATCTCGTCCGAGACGGTGGTGAGGCCAGCGTACTCACCGTCGGTGAGTTCGACGCGCGCGCCGCTGACCGGCCGGAACAGCGGGTCGCGGAGGAAGCCCGAGACGTTGACGAGGACGGCACCAGACGGCAAGCCTGTAGCCGATGCCGTGGAGGTCGGCGATGTGGGGCTGTCGCATCCGGCCCACGATACCGCGCTGGCAAGCAACGCGAATACGGTCCACACCCGAGTGGGTGTCGGCATCGGCAAATCGAGCTCCGAGTCCGCCGCATATTCTACGCCTCGCGCTCGCGGGTCCGGTCCCCCTTACCTCGACCGCGGCGCCCTTCGCGGTTGGTTTGACGGCCTACTTTCACGGCGGTAGTCTTCGAGTCCCATTCGGCGTGGTCGTTCGACCGTCCACCTGTACGACGATGCACGGCGTGCTCACAAAGGAGGCGGGACATGAATTCCAGGAGAACGCTGACCCTTTTCGGCGCCGCGGCCCTTATGACAGCAATGACACCGTTGGGAACCGGCGGCCAACTGCTCGCGGCGCCGACCGCGACCCTGCTTGTCTCGGGCCTGGCGAGTGGGTCGGGAAGTACTGTCGGCCCCGGTGGAGCCTTGTTCGTTACGGAAGGCGCGGCAGGCAGGATCTCCCGCGTCGATCCGAAGACCGGACAGGTGACGACGTACGCGAGCGGTCTGCCGCCATTCATCGTCGGCATCGGCGGAGCCATGGACATCGCCTTCATCGGCTCGACGGCGTATGTCCTCGTCACGCTGGTTGGTCCTGACGTCGGCGGCAGCGACGTGGTGGGCATCTATCGAGTGGACGGTCCCAACAGCTTCTCCGTCATCGCCGACATCGGCGCCTTCTCCCTGGCCCATCCGCCAACGACCGACTTCTTCGTTCCGACCGGGGTCCAGTACTCGTTGCAAGCCTTTCGTGGCGGGTTCCTCGTCACCGACGGCCACCACAACCGCATGCTCCACGTCACGCTCGATGGCGAGGTGAGTGAGCTCATGACCTTCGGCAACATCGTCCCGACTGGTATCGCCATAGCAGGCAACAAGATCTACATGGCCGAAGCCGGTCCTGTGCCGCACCTGCCGGCGAACGGCAAGGTCGTGGCGTTCCTCCCGAGTTCAGCCACGGCGACGGAGGTCGCGTCGGGCGCGCGGCTCGTCGTGGACGTGGAATTCGGTCGGGGTCGCACGCTGTACGCGCTCGCGCAGGGCTTCTTCGTGCCCGGTCACCCCGAGGGGTCACCGGCCGAGCCAGACACCGGCGCGCTCGTGCAGGTCAACAACGACGGGACCTTCACGGAGGTGTTCGCGCCACTGGACCGGCCAACCTCGCTCGAATTCATCGGCAACACGGCGTACGTGGTCACGCTCGGAGGCGAGATCTGGAAGATCGACAACGTCGGCGTTCCGCCGTTCGGCGCGTCGCGTTGAGCCTGCGGCCGGACGCGACAAGACGGGCCTGAAATCGGTGAGGTTCAGGCCCGTTCGCTGGGCCACATCCGCTGAACTATGCTGTGATCTCCTGTCAGTCTGACAAGGGCGTTTGGAGGCGGACATGCGGGTTCGAATCATCGCACTGCTCGTAACCCTCTTGGGACTGACTGGCGCCGCTTCTGCGGACCAGGTCGTCGATGGACGTATCGGTCCGGGTGCGTTGTACCGGCTCGTGGTACCCACCGACGACCCCACCGACCCCACCGACGTCCCCTGGAACGGCAACCTGCTGCTCTATGCGCACGGCTTCGTGTCCGCCTTGGAGCCGGTCGCCCTGCCGCCCGACGGCGAACTCCTGGTGAGCCTGTTCGCGCCTCAGGGGTACGCCGTCGCCGTCTCGAGCTTCTCCGAGAACGGATGGGCCGTGAAGGATGGCGCGCAGCGGACGCAGCAGCTGCTCGGCATCTTCACGTCGAAGTTCGGCGCCCCGTCGCGCATCTACATCGGCGGCGGATCGATGGGCGGGCTGATCGCGATCAAGCTCGCTGAAGAGCACCCCAACTGGTTCGACGGCATGCTTCTGGCCTGCCCGGTGTCGGGCGGCGCCAGGGCTCAGACCGATTACCTGGCCAACGTCCGCGCGCTGTTCGACCTGTTCTACGATCCGGACGATCCGGCCAATCCGGACGCACACCTTCTTCCCGGCAACGCAAGCGGAGTGCCGGCTGGCGTAGACCCGATCACTCAGATCGCGGTGCCGGCCACCACCGCGATGCTGAACGATCCGACCGGTGCGGCGCTCATCACCGCGGTGACGCAGACGCCAGTACCGGGTTCGAGCTCGACTGAGCTGGGGCAGTCGATCGTGACCGCCCTGCTGGGGCATGCCGCGACCGCTCCCGATCAATCGCCTCAGTTGCGTGGAAAGCCATATTTCGATAATCGCGGCGTCCTGTACACCGGAGCGCTGCCGCCCGACGCGCTCACGTTCATCAACGCGAGGATTGACCGGTTCGACGCCGTGCCGAGCGTGCTGAACTATCAGGAGCACTACTACCAGCCAACTGGTGACCTCGAGATCCCCACGCTGACGCTGTCGCTCAGTCGCGATCCGGTGGCTCCCGGCTTCCACCGCACGTTGTACGCAAGCCTCGTTGCCGCCGCCGGGGAAAGCGATCACCTCGTGCAGCGCACCGTCGACCGCTACGGCCACTGCGATCGGCTCTCGCCCGAGGAAATCGCGACCGCCTTCAGAGATCTGGTCCTCTGGGTCGAGCACCGCGTCAAGCCGGCTCCGTAGCGCGCCTCCGGGGAGGTAGAAGACGGCGATCCGCCGCCGCGTGGACGATCGACGACAGACGCGAGAGATCCGGGAGCTGAATGAGCGACGAAATGTTCGGTATCGCGGTCCACGACGGCGTCTGCACGGTGCGGTGCCACGGCCAACTCACCGGTGAACGGGCCACGCGGCTGCGCAACGAGGTCAAGCCGCTCGTGGGCAAGGGCAGAACGGTCACGTTGGATCTGACCGAGGTGACCTTCATGGACAGTCTGGGGCTTGGCGTCATCGCGACCCTGTTCATATCGGCGCGGACTGCCGGCTGCCAACTCGAGATCGTCAACCTCAGTCCGCGGCTGCGGGACCTGCTCAGCGTGTCGCACCTGCTGTCGCTCTTCGAGCCCGCGGGCCAGAGCAACGTCAAGATGCCGTGACGCGGTTCGCGCGCGTCAGGAACATTCACCGTTGTCTCCTGACCGGCATCTTCTTCGGCATGGCGATGGCCTCGGCGGGAGCGGAAGCACCTCCCTGCGCGCCGTTCGCGGTCGCGCGCCAGGAGCCAGGGACGCGGACCGACGCGCCCGCGCGTCCTTTCACGATTGGCAGCTTGAACCTCGCGGGCAAGGCGCAGATTGGCGACGCGCTCGCAGCCTGGGCCGAGCGTCGGGGGATCGACGTTCTCCTGCTCCAGGAAGTCGGACATCCCTCGGTTGGCGGCGAGGCCTTCGTCGCCGCGCTGAGCGAACGTCTGGGGTTTCATGCCGTCTACGCGCCGGCCTACGTCATTGGTGAAAGCCACACGCAGGGGCTTGCGATCGTCAGCCGCTATCCTCTGGACGCTGTACGAGTACAGCGTTTGGCCTACCATCACCTGCGCTTCCGGTCGCGGTGCCGGATCGCCCTCGCCGCAAACATCGTGATGGCGAATGGTCCGCTGTCACTCGTGAACGTTCATCTCGACACTCGCATCAACAGCAAAGACCGGCTCGCGCAGCTGGCTCCGGTGCTCGATGCGCTCGACGGCACGGGCACGTCTCAACTCATCGGCGGCGACTTCAATACGATGGACGTCCGCTGGGTTCGCACGATGTGGCCCCTGCTGTACGTGGAGCGGCAGACGGCCGCGGTCCGAAAGCGCCTGGCGGCCGACGGGTTTCACACTCCGTTCGGAGACACGCGGGGAACCGTCAGGTTTCTCCACCTCCCGATCCGGTTGGACTGGCTCTATTTGAAGCAGTTGACGGCGCTCGACTACGGCGTCGACACGGTCCCGCTGACCGACCATCGCGGCGTGTGGACTCGCATGGGTTTCAACTGACCGACGGGACGCTGACGGATGGCGCGGCCAAGCTCCGCAGTCACTCCGCTCAAACACCGCTTCGGCCAGCGACACGGATCTAGAATTTACCGTCGTCATCGCAACCCACCGGCATTCCATGGTCCCCCCGGAACACGGTTGCCTGTCATGCGCATTCTGGTCATCGGCGGCGGCATTTGCGGGCTCGGCGCGGCGCTCCTGCTGGCGCGAGACGGCCATGAGGTGACCGTGCTCGAGCGCGACGCCGATCCGATCCCGGCGTCGTCTGATGCGGCCTGGAATCAGTGGCAGCGCAAAGGCGTCGCGCAGTTTCGCCAGCCGCACAACTTCATGCCCGGCTTGCGCTTACTGCTCGAAGCGGAACTGCCGGAGATTCAGGAGGCACTCGAGCGCGCCGGCGCCTCTCGCTTCGATCTGGTCAATCCTCTTCCGCCGTTCTTCACCGATCGTGCGCCCCGGCCGATCGACGAGAAGCTCTGGACGTGGACCGCGCGGCGCCCTGTCGGTGAATGGGTGTTCGCGAACGCGGCGCAGCACGCGCGGGGGCTGTCGATTCGGCGCGGCGTGAGCGTCGATACCTTGCTGATCGGTCCGTCAGCGATCGACGGTGTTCCGCATGTCGCAGGCGTGTGCACGTCGAACGGCGACGAGCTTCGATCCGACCTCGTCGTGGATGCCACGGGCCGTCAGTCGCGCAGCCCACAGTGGCTGATCGCGATCGGCGCGCGGCCGCCGTACGAGGAACAGGAGGACTGCGGCTTCACGTACTACACGCGCTATTTCCGCGGCGTGCAGCCCCAGCGGGTAGGGGGCTCGCTCACGCCGCTTGGGTCGATATCGCTGCTGACGCTCCCGGGCGATCGTGACACCTGGTCGGTGACCATCTTCCTGGCCACCGGCGACCAGCCGCTGAAGAACCTGCGGCACGAGGAGCAGTGGACGAAGGCGGTTCGCGCCTGTCCACTCCAGGCCCACTGGCTCGAGGGAGAGCCGATTTCTCCCCTCCTGGCGATGAGCGGCATCGCCGATCGGTACCGCCGCTTCGTCGTCGACGGACGGCCGGTCGCGACCGGTTTCGTCGCCGTCGCCGACGCCTGGGCATGTACGAATCCTTCGGCGGGCCGCGGCTTGACCGTGGGGTTTCTTCACGCGCTGCGGCTCCGAGACGTGCTGCGCGCACATGGCGGCGATCCGCGCGTGCTGGTCGAAGAGTTCGATCGGCGAACGCAGGCTGAAATCACACCATGGTACGAGGCGCAGATCGCGAACGACCGTGCACGGTTTGGCGAAATGGTGGCGCTGCGCGAAGGGCGCGCGCCGGCGCCGCCCGCCCATGACCTGGCCCGGCGCTTCGCCGGCCTCATGGCGTCGATCGCCGCGAATCCAGACCTGTTCCGCGACGCACTCGAATACATCGGCACGGTGACGCCGCTGCAGGAGATCCTCGAGAGGCCCGCCGTGATTCAGCGGATGGCCGCCGCGCGTGAGGCGCTGAAGGACAAGCCGCGCCCGCCGATACCCGGACCGACGCGGAGTCAGCTGCTCGAGATCGCGAGCTGAGGAGGCGGCTGGAGAGCGACATGTCGCCCGCCTCGTCGGGTCGTCTGGCTGCGGAGCGATAAAGGTCTGGCCGCGGTCCTCGCGTCAGCCACCCGCTCGTCCAATCCTGCACGCGACCGCGCACTTCGATACCTCATCAAAGCGGACCGGCGCTTGCCCTCCGACTGGTTAACTCGATTGCTTCGAAAGGACCAGGAAGGATGAGGACATTCGTACAGCTCGCAGCGGCGACCATGCTGCTCGCCTCGTCGACAGCCATCGCGTCGGCCCAGGGCTCGGGCAAGAACGATTCGGTCGACTACACCCCGCGCGTGCAAGCGATCGCCGGCATCCTGCCGGTGGATCAGAGCTACACGCTCGCGGTCTCGGCACCCACACAGTTGAACGACAAGGGTCTGGCCGAATTGCCGACTGGACTGGTCGCGGCGCTGCGCGTCAACGTCGCGTCCTATCCCGAGGGTTCCAACCCAGCGGAAGCGGCGGCGCTGGTGTCGCTCGACGACTGGTCGATGACCTTCTATACGCTGGGCGAGACGCACCAGACAACCGTGCACGTGGCCGCCAGCGTCAACACTCCTCCGGGCGACTACATGTACACCATCCAGGCCGTCGGACCGACCGGGCTGGGCTGGGGCGTCGCGAACCACACGTTGACGGTGACCGTGAGCGAGCCGGTGGTGCTGGACACGACGCCGCCGGACGTGAAGATTACCTCGCCGAGCGAAGGGGATAAATTCACGTTCTGCTCCGCCGGCACCAAGGTGCCTGTGACGATCTCCGCGGTGGACGCCGAAAGCGTCGTCACGGCCATCGGCGGCACGGTAAACGGGACGGCCTTCACGGTGGCGCCGTTCACGCCGGCGAACGCGGTCTCGGCTTCGGGTGAAATCGTGCTGTCGGCGGTTGGCTCGTATACGCTCGGGGCCTGGGCCACCAGCGCCGGCGGGACGGGCACGGCGCCCGCGGTCGGCATCAGCGTGAACTATGCGATGTCCTGGCTGACGCCGTTCGTCCCGGGTCGCACCTACGGAGGTGCGATCGTGATCAAGTTCGCGGCGCGCGACTGCGATGACGCCTTCGTTGCGGACACCAGTGTGCGGGTCGAAGTATGGGAAGGCAGCACACTGCGATTCACGGCCGTTTACGGCGACGGCAGCGGTGCGGTTCGCATCGAGGATGAGCACTACATCACCAACTTCATGCCGCCGAGCGGCAACCACACTTACGCGGTCAAGGTGTTCTTCAACGGCTCTCTGCAGGCCTCCACGAACGTCTTCGCCAACTAGCGCCTCGCGTCATCTGCATCACGGGAAAGAAGACGACCTCGATCGCAACCACGATCGAGGTCGTTCGTCGATCAGGTGCCATACTGAGCGCTGAGGCACTCCTATGGCTGATGGCGCCGAACACGACTACTCCGACTGGCTGGCGCGATACCGTCGCGCGTGGATCGAACGAGACGCCGGGGCCGCCAGCCGGTTGTTCACGGAAGACGCGATCTATCGCGAACAGCCGTTTCAGCCGCCGTTCATCGGCCGCGCGGCCATCCGGGACTACTGGAGCACGGTCACCGCGTCCCAGACCGGCGTCGAGCTTCGGTACGGCCGGTCGATTGTCGACGGCCGCCGCCTGGCCGTGGAATGGTGGGCAAACCTGCAAACCAACGACGGTCCCCTCACGCTGGCGGGTGAGTTTCTGCTGCTGTTTGCCGACACCGGGGAGTGTCGGGAGCTGCGCGAATACTGGACCCTGACTCAGGGGCGGATCGAGCCGCCGCCCGGCTGGGGCGAGTGAGACGCCGTCGGCAGCCTGCACTCACGCTCCCCCGCTCGAACGGGCGCGACGTCAATGTCGCGCTTCGGAAGATCCTTCGACACCGAGGCCCAGGACGCGGGCGAGCCGGGCGACCGTGAGGCCTTGCACCACGATCGAGAAGACGACGACGCTGTAGGTGAGCATCAGGATGACATTCCGCTCGGCGCCGGGAGGTATCGACAGCGCGAGCGCGACCGAGATGCCGCCACGCACGCCGCTCCAGGTCAGCAGCAGCCCCGAGCCGGGGGGCAAACCGAACCAGCGGCGCCCTGCCCAGGTCGGCAAGCCGACCGCCAGGTAGCGGGCCAGAAGGCACAGCGTCACGACGAGCAGGACGGCGACGGCCGATCCCGGCGGGAACTCAATCAACGCGACCTCCAGGCCGATCAGCAGGAACAGCACGCCGTTGAGAATCTCGTCGATCACCTGCCAGAACACGTCGAGGCGACCCCGGGTCGGCGCCGACATTGCGAACGCGCGGCCCTCGTTGCCGATCAAGAGTCCGATCGCGACCATCGCCAAGGGTCCCGATACGTGGAGCGCCTGCGCGAGCGCGTATCCACCGACGACGGTGGCCAGCGTAATCAGCACCTCCACTTGAGGATCGTCGATCGTCCTCAACAGCCGGTAGACGAGGTACCCGACCCCGACGCCGAACGCCGCGCCACCGAGCGCTTCGCGGGCGAACATGGCGAGCCCTGCGCCGAGTGTCGGCGCGACGCCCGCGTACAGCATTTCCAGCACCAGAGTGAACAGGACCACGCCGACGCCGTCGTTGACCAGCGATTCGCCGGCGATCGTCACCTCGACGCTCTTTGGTACGTTGACCGACTTCAGGAGCCCGAGCACCGCGATGGGATCGGTCGGCGAGATGAGGGCCCCGAACAGCAGGCAGTAGACCAGCGGGAAGGCGATGCCAAGCGCCGTGAGGAGGTAAAAGCCGCCGTAGCCGATGATCAGCGTCGAAATCGCGGTACCGATGATCGCGAGCACGCCCACCTGCCACGCCACCCGGCGCAACTGGTTGATGTCGACGTGCAGCGCACCGGCGAAGAGCAGGAACGACAGCATCCCCTGCATCAGCACTTTCGTGAAATCGATCGACGTCAGCAGCGTGTGTTGACGCTCGCGCAGCGTGTCGAAACCGAACTTGTCGAGGCCGACGATTGCGAGCGAGAGCGCGAGCGCGATGGCCATGACGCCGACCGTCATCGGCCAGCGCAGGTACCGATGGTTCAGGTACGAGAACAAGGCGGTCAGCGCGAGCAGGACGGCGACGATGTTGAGCATGGGTTGAAGACTGAGGCGTCACCTTGTCATGGTGAAGGCGCCACCTTATAAAGGGCCGCTCCGGAATCCGTCTTTTCGGGCGGCCAGTCGAGGGCCGCGAGACGACTGGCGCCGGCGAACCGGGTGCGGAATTCACCCTCCTCCTCGTCGTCGAGCAGGATGAACGCCGAATAGCCGCGTCGCTGAAGGGCGCCGACGGCGGCGTCGAGTTGCCACGGCTGGATGTAGTCCCACCGGATCGTCAGGCGATTGGCGTAGTACCTCGCGCTGCCGCTGTGGTGCTTTGCGAGCACGACCGATTGACGCGGGGCATGCTGTTGCAGGTAACGGCCGATGGTGGCGAACCGCCATTCGTTGCCGGACTCGAGCGCGCCATGCGTCCCCGCAAACCCGAGGCTCCACCAGAGCGCGACCGCCAGGACTGCGCCGATCGCCAGGCCTCGGGACGACGCCGGCAGCCACCCGCCGGCCCGGAAGAGCGTGGCACTCACGACGACGAAGAAGGCCGGGAAGGCCGGCAGCAGGAACCGCAGCGTCCACCACGCGCCGAATGGCAGATAGAACGCGTAACTGAGCCAGACGGTCACGACGAAGAGCGCGGAGATCGCCACGACACGCCGCGTCCTCGCGATGTCGCCGGCCGGTTCCCCGTCCGCTCGAAAGAACACGACCGGAGCCAGAGCGGCCAGCGCGACGGCCGGACCTTGCGTCTGGAGCATCCAGTCGGCGTATCGCGGGGCATTGGGCCAGAAGTGACCCCACCGGTACATCGTGCCCGCGATGTCTCCATACCCGGACACGAGCGGAGAGCCGTACCAGTACGCGTTCAGGGCGGCCACGGCGGCGCAGGCCGGAACCGAACCGGCCGCGAAGAGCGCCAGCCGTTGCCAGTCACGCGCACCCGCGCCGGACGATCGCACGGCCGACCATAGGAGCGGGGCGCCTGGAATGACGGCCAGCGGCACCAGATTCGGGCGCGTGAGGATCGCGGCCCCTGTCGCCAACCCGCACAGAAGCGCGGCAGGGCGAGACGGTCGGACGAGCGCGGCCAGCGCCACGGTCCACCACGCCGCTGCCGGCAGATCGCTCATCGGCGCGTGCGTCACCTGGAACAACACCGTTGGACTGGCGGCGAGCAGGACCGCGGCGGCGACGCCGACACGCCGCCCGCCGGCACACGTCCCGAGCGCGTAAGTGGCCCAGACCGCGACACCCGCGAGCAGCGGCATGACATAGAACACGGCGCCCGGTCCGCCAAGGGATTCGAAGAGCGCCATCTGCATCGGCAACCCCGGTGCATACATCGGCACCAGCGCCGCGCCGTCCGGAGTGAACAGATACCCGAGCGGAAGGAGCGCGTCTGACGAGATGCCGGGGGGCAGCACGTCGGAGCCGACCGGCGCGCCCCGGAGGGTTCCGGTCGCCCACATGTGGGCCTGGCTGACGTATCCGTACGAGTCGGCCCCTCCGGCGACGTGCGCGCCTTTCACGAGACCGATGGCGACCAGGGCCACGGCAACGCACCCCGCCGCGGCGGGCGCAGCCACGGCGGGATTGCCCATGCCTGTCCGGTTGAACCGGCGAACGGCGACTCCTGACGCGTCCTCCCATGCCGCGAGCAACGCACGGCCGCGACGGCCGCCAGGCCCCAGGGCCCACGTGGCGGCAAGCGCGAGGACGGCGAGGAGAAGGGGATTGCGCGCTGAGCGAGAGGAGATGTGGAGCCAACCGCGGGAGAGGACGAAGCCGCCGGTCACGTCCAGCAGCACAGCCCAGGCAAGCGCCAGACAGGTGAGGAACACGAGCCCGCGCCGGAGGTGGAGAAAGGGTTCGTCCACGGGCCGCACGGCGCTACTCATACCACGCCGGCCCTCGATAGCCCGACCCAGGGGGTTACGGCACAAGACCGCAGCGCGCGGCCAGGCGGAAGAGGCCGAGCCGCGTCAGCATAGGGCGCTCATCGACGCCCTCGTAGTACGTGCGAATCGCCTGGCTCGCCATACGAGCCGGCGAGGCGGGAAGAGGGAGAACGCCATCCGCGCGCTTTGCGAGCATACGCAGCCGAAACGCGGTCGCGTCCGCGGCCGCGCTCGACGGCGAATCGACCGGGCCGAAGCCGGCGCGTGCGAGCAATCCCACGAGGCATGCCGGCGTGTACGCCGTCACGTGCGCCCGGCCGTTGATGACGTAGGGATAGTCGCGATGGATCGGAAGCGTGTCGAAACGCGGCACTCCGACGAGCAAATATCCGCCGACGCGGCATGCGCCGGCCAGCCGGCGCAGCAGCCCGAGCGGGTTCGTCAGGTGCTCCAGTACATGGTTGACGATGACCAGATCGAACATCGGCTCATCAGGCACGGCGTGCAGCCGCCGATGCCGCGTGAACGCGTCGTCGACGGCGGTTTCGAGCCCCCACGTGTCCCAGCCGCAATCCTGCAGAACGTCGAGATCCTGCCCCGCGCCGCAGCCGTAGTCGAACACCCGCGCACCCGGCGGCGGAGTCTCCACGCATAGATCGTCGCGAATCACGTCGAACTGCCGAAGCCACTTTCCACGCCCGCGGCGCTTTCGCACTGGCGCTGGCGCGGGGGTCGCGGCCGTACGTGTGTGGGTCTGGCCCCATTCGCCCGACGGGCTGTAGAACTGCGCCAGATCGGCTTCGGATGGCAACGGATTGCTGAACACGAGACCGCAGCCCCGGCAGGCGGTCACGAATCCGAGGGTTCGGCTTCGCCGAAAGCGGATCATGTCGAGATCGAACAGCCGCGGCGAGTTGCACGCGGGACAACGTTCACATTCGTTGGGCAGCTGGTAGATCAGGGCCTTCGCCAATGCTCGCGGCGTGAAACGCATCGTATCATCGTAGCGGCACATGCTCTCGCGAAGACATCGGTCACGGGTGAGGAGCACTTCACCTTGATGGGCGTGGGCCTTCCTGGCGACGCCGCCTCCCCGGATTTCAGAAGGACGAGGGCACGGCGTCTCGCCTGGTGGGGCGTCGGCTGCTCGCTTCTATCGGCCGCCATCCTCGCCGGCATCCCCGTGGTGTTTGGCGTTCCAGACCGGATGATTCACGTCACGTGGCGCCCGATTGACGATGCCGCGCGCGTGGCGATCGAGCGGCGATTCAGCCTCTCGGAAGCCTCGAAGCTCCCGGACGGACGATGGTCGTACGTTCCGAGGGATACGCGGCCGGAGACGCTGCGCGCGCTCGTCGACCATCCCGCTGTGGGCGCGACCGATGGGATCGAGCGCGACACATCGGCGCTTGCCGCGCGCGGCCCGCTCACCGCCCGCAGGCGCGGATGGCTCGCGGCCCCGCCGATGGTGCCCCGCGCCGCGAAGCTGGCCGGCTATTTCTTCGCGGTGTCTGCGGGTGCGCTCCTGCTCCTCGCGGGGGCCTGGTGGAAGGGTCTCACATCCGCGACCGCGCTTCGTCTCGTGCAGAAATGGCTTGCGAGCACGCGCGCATCGATCGGCCGCTGCGCGGATGCGCTCGCGGCCGCAACGAAGTGGCTCTGGGCACATCGGCCAACCCGCGCCGCCGTGCGCATCGCCGCCGACGCCGCGCAACGGGGCGTGCCGATCATCTCGGCGGACGCTGCAGGCCTGTTTCGCATCGCGTTCGGCAGCGTCGTCCTCGCCTGCGTGATGCTGGAGCCGATGGCGCCCTCGCACATCAACGAGTACGACGTCGGCGGCGCGCAGGGCGTCTACGGCACGTTCATCGGGTGGCTGGCGCGCGAGCCCGCCGCGGTGCAGTCGCTCGGTTCGTGGCTCCTGGTGTTCGGCAGCCTGTTCATCGCCGGCGTCGCGACCAGCGTCAGCTACCTCGGTTTCGTCCTCGCCTTCCTCACGTGGGCCTCCGTGCGCGCGCTGGCCCGCTCGCACCACGTCGTGTCGGCGATCACGATCGCGATGATCTGCCTGCTGCCGGCACGGTGGGGAGATGGCTGGAGCGTCGACGCCTGGCTGCGCCGCCGGGTGCGGGGCCGAGCGCCCGGCGCACCGTCACGACGCTACGGTTTCGCGCCCTGGATGCTCACCGTGGTGCTCGGCGTGGCGTACTTCGCGGCTGCCGTGTCGAAGCTCCGCGAGGGTGCGACATGGATCCTGAACGGGACCGTGAAGTATCACTTCGTCACCGACCTGCACCAGGCGCTCGTGCCGTGGGGACCCGCGCTCACGTCGAATCACCTCATAGCCGTGGGGCTCTCGCTGGCTGCGGTGCTGCTGGAAGCCGGGATCGTGACGGCGGCGTTCACGAAGTCGGTGTCGTATCGCGCCGCGTGCGGGCTCTGCTCGCTGGCATTGCTCACGGGCTTCCTGTTGTTCCAGGGGATCTTCTGGCCCGGCTGGTGGATTCTCCTCCTGGGGTTTCTCCCGTGGCAGTGGATTCGCAGCGCTCGTGACACCGCACCCTCGGGAGGCTCGTTGACCGTCCTCCAAGGCGCCTTCGTGGCCGCCCTCGTCCTCCAGCAATGCTACGCGTCGTGGGTGCGTCTCGAGGCGAGGCCGTTCATTTCGGCCTACGACATGTACTCCACGACCTACGCGAGCCCCGCGGCCTACGAGGCCGCCGGCAATCTGCGCTACCGCGTCGTCGGCGTGACCGACCGCGGCTCCGTGGAGCTGCCCGATTGCGACGTCGACGAGCCCGGCGCGCGGCTTTTCGCCGCGGCCGCCGCCGGCGGCACCGTTGAACGTGAACGCATCAGGGGCCTGATCGGCCGCTGCGTGGCCGATCGTCCCGACGTCACGATGGTGGGGCTCGAGGGGGACAAGGAAGTGTACGACTGGGACACGCGCCGCTTCGAACGGAAGCGCGGCCTCGACCGGATCGGGCCGGTGACAGCGGAGTGGCTGCGAACGGCGCCCGGCGCTCTCGAGCGGCAGGACCGTCGGCCACGGTGACCCGGCAGCGGCGATCCCGCCGCGGCGCTCATCTCGAAACCAGCCGCAGCTGCCCGCGTTCGTCGTACTCGGCCAGGCCGGCCGCGACTGTCCGCTCGAGCGCCTCGCTCCAGTAGGGCGCGACCCGGGAGCGCAGCGACTCGTCGACGCCGACCACGGCCCTGGCAAAACTGTCCTGATAGCCGTTGACGCGGGCCTGGCACTCGGCCGGCGACATCGCCGTCATCGAGCAGGCGTCGCTGGCTTTCGCCAGCACGAGATGCTGGAGGTTGCGACCCTTGACGAACACGGTCTCGAACCCGTTGGCGGCCAGCCCGCGCACGAGCGACCCCTGGTCGAAGGCCTGCATGTGGAGCGGGTTCAGCGTCGCCAACATCGACTGGTTCCCCTTCAGGAACTCGGCATCGTCGGGTTCTCCGTGCAGATAAATGTACCCGCCGGGAACGAGACACCGCCGCAGTTCCGCGAAGAACGCCGTGGGAGCGATCGCGTGCGTGAACATGTGGTTCGTCACGATCACGTCGAACTTCTGCTCGAAGGGAATCGCGAAGTTCTCGAAGTCAATCAGCGCGGACGTCGGAATGTCGAGAATCTCGCGCAGGATGAACTGCTGGCTCTCCCAGATCGGCATCGCCGAGACGTCGGCCTCCCAGGCACGGCGCAGCCCCTCCAGAATCGAACCCGTGCGCGACCTGACCTCGAGGACACGGGCACGCCGCGGCTGCACGAGCGCGCCGATGATTTCCACGTGAACGCTGTTCTCGAGCCGCTCTCTCAGGAGCGGGGCCAGATAGTCCCGAGTTCTCAGGCCGGCGTGGTCGGAGACGTAGATGCCGGGCTTGGCCAGGCGCAGCAGTTCGGCCCGATCGGCGTCATCGAGCGGATACGGATTGAGCACGCGATTGGTAATCTCCGCCGTTCCCCCGCGCTTGGCCGTGGCCTCTCCAAAGTGTTCGAGGAGAAACCGGTAGCGGCTGCCGACAGGGCGACGGGCCGCGTAGAGGACGCCGCAGGCGTGACACACGGAGTAGTCGTACGTGGCGGCGCCCTCATCGGGCGCCTTGGCCGTGACGATGAACTTGTTCCACGGGCTGACCATCGTTCGATCCGCACTGCCACAGACGGGACACGACTGGAGCACCCGCCACTCCGTGCCCTCCGGGTCGGGCGAGGACGCGGCCCCTTCGAAGGGCTGCCATTCGGCGGACGCATCATCGGATGGCGCCTGGGGAAGGGTTCGCCCCGAGAGCCGGCGTTCGGCGCCACCGTGGTGGTTGGCGGCTTCGACCGCCTTCGTCAGGCGTCCAAGCTGGTGGTGGTACTGCAGCAGGCGTCCCTGCAGCTCACGACGCAGGTGCTGCACCTCGCTCCGGAGCGCACGAACCTCCTTCTCGGAGCTGGCCGTCTTGGCCTTGGGTAGCTTCTCCGGCCGCGGTTCGCGGGTGCGTCCGTCCAGCGCCGCCTGACGCTGAGAACCCGGCCGTCGACCCGCCAACCACTCCCACAGTCCACTCATCGGCCACTACTCCAGGATCGCGGCGAGACCCACACGCTCCTCACGGAGCCCGGGATTTGCGTCTGCCAGCTTCGCAACTCCTGCTCGAAAGCGACCTATCGTATCAGTGAGTACATAAGCTGACGGCCTGACACGTCGTTTGCGGTGGCGCGAACGTCGGTTCACGCGACGGCCGGCTGTCTCTGCTATACTGCGCCCCCTCCGGAAACCCGACAGATTCGTCAATGGCCGCCAGGATTGCCCAGCAACTCGCCGCCGCAGCCGACCTGCTGCGTCCCCGAACATTCTTCCGTACGCTCGCGCGCGTTGACGAGGTCACCGACAAGACGCGTGCGCTCGAGGCGACGGTCGAAGCGCTGCGGCTGCGGACCGAGAAGCTCGAGACGATCGCGCGCCTCGACTGGGAACTGCAGCACGAGGTCGCGCGGCTGCCGCAGATCCTCGATCCGGCGCGGATCGAATCGCACGTCCGCGCCGCGGTGGCATCGGCGACGCTCGTCGACGACCCGTTCCCGCACATCGTCGTCGAGCGCTGGCTCCCGACCGACGTCTATCGGATCATCGTCCGGGCGCTGCCGCCGGCGGTGTTCTTCAGCGAGAAGGAGATGTCGCGGCAGCGGCTGATGGTTCCGTTCTCGTTCGCACCGACCTACTCGCGGCGCGTCTGGACGTTCGTCGCCGAGGAGATCGTCGACCGCATCCTGTGCGAGGCGCTGACCGCGAGGTTCGCTTCGCTGATCGAGGCGTTCGTCCGCGACGTGGCGGGCGACGCGGCGGCGGCGCAACACCCCGAGCTGCGCACCTCCGACGGCCGCATCATGCTGCGCCGGCCCGGATACGTCATCCCGCCGCACCGCGATCCGAAGTGGGGCTTCGTCACCGGCCTGGTCTACCTGGCGCGCGATGGCGACCCCGAGGAACACGGCACCAGCCTGTATCGCGTCCGCGGAGACGAAGAAGCGCCGAGCGACAAGCCGTTCTACGTCGAGGAGTCGCGCTGCGAGCTGGTGAAGACGGTTCCCTTCCGCGCCAACACGCTGCTCGCATTTCTCAACTCGACGGGCGCCCACGGCGCGACGATCCCCGCGGACGCGAAGCCGGCCACGCTCGAGCGTTATGTCTACCAGTTCCGGCTCGGGCCGAGCTCGCAGGCGATTCAGCAGCTGCTCGCGGCGATGCCGCCGGAGCGCAGCGGGCGGTGGGCCGGCGCCAAGGCGCTCAAGGCCGATCGCCGCTGACCCTCTCCATCACTCTCGCCCAGCTCGAGGCTCCAGACCACGTGCGGCTGTAGCTGCTCAGCTACAGGACGCGCGTCATGCCGCGCACTTGCTTGACATCAATAACCGGGGCGCATATACGTGTCGCGCTCGACACCGAAGCGCCTTCGACGCATTCACTCAACCTGTGCGGCGCGAAACCGGAGGACGACGTGACCTGGATTGTCCGGATCGTACTGAGCGCGACGGTGTTGCTTCTGCTCTCCGTCTCGACAGCTCTGGCGCAGGCCACGATTGCCGGCATCGTCCGCGACGCTTCCGGGGCGATTCTGCCGGGCGTGAGCGTCGAGGCCACGAGTCCCTCGCTGACCGAGAAGGTGCGAACCGCCGTGAGCGACGCCACCGGTCAGTACCGCATCGTCACGCTGCCACCTGGCTCCTACGTCGTGACGTTCACGCTGGCCGGGTTCAGGACCGTGAGACGCGACAACGTCAGCGTCTCCGGCTCGGGCGTGATTCCGATCAATGCCGACCTGCAGCTCGGGTCGCTGGAAGAGACGATCACGGTGACCGGTGCCTCACCGCTCGTCGACACCCAGACGACGCGCCGCGAGACCGTGGTCAGTGCCGAGACCATCAATGCCCTGCCCATCACCCGCAACTACGGCGGGGTCCTCTATGCCACGCCCGGGCTCACCGTGCAGGCCGGCGTCAACAACAATGCCCTGATGCCCGGCATGTCGCTGTTCTCCGCGCACGGCGGCATCAGCACGGAGGGCCGCGTCTTCGTCGACGGCGTGTCCGTCAACGGCCCGTTCGGTCAGAACAGCGTGACGCAGTTCGCCTTCGACGTCGGCAACGCGCAGGAGATGCAGGTGCTGGTCGGCGGCGGGCTGGGTGAGTCGGAAACCGGCGGCCCGGTGACCAATATCGTTCCGCGCTCCGGCGGGAACAGCCTGAACGGCACGTTTTTCATGAGCGGGACCTGGTCCGACCTGCAGGGCAACAACGTCACCGACGAGCTGCGCGCCCAGGGCATTGCCAACCCGCCGACGGTCCGCAAGAACTGGGACGGCAGCGCCGGCATGGGCGGGCCGATCCTTCGCGATCGCTTCTGGTTCTTCGGCAACGTGCGGACCATCGGCATCGCGCAGGTGGTGGCCGGTGGACTGGCGCCGAATCGCAACCTCGGTGACCCGACCAGGTGGCTCTACGACCCGCAGACCGGCGTCGAAACGCGCTTCACCGAGTCGAAGATGGATATCTCGGCCCGCCTCACCGGCCAGCTGACGCCACGCAATCGGTTGTCGTTTTCCTATCAACCGCAGTACCGCTGTCTCGGTTCGACGCTGACGACGGGCACCGACGGCTGTCGCGTGCGCGGCGATGACTGGATCGGCGCGCCGTTCGGGTCCGAGACCGTCGCGCCGGAAGCCGGGCCCGGATACCAGGATGCGCCCGTGAGCCTGACGCAGGCGACCTACACCGCGACCATCTCGAGCCGGCATCTCGTGGACGCCGCCGTGTCGCGCTTCTGGTACGGCATCATCGGTTCCGGCGCCATGCCGCCGGATGCGCCGATGGGCTTCATCGGCGTGACCGAGAGCTCGAACCTGTATGGACGTCCCGGCATTTCCTACCGCGCGCCATACGGGTGGGGTGAGTACGACACCGTTTCGTGGAACTGGCGTGCGGCGTGGTCCTACGTGACCGGCGGGCACAGCGCGAAGCTCGGGTATCAGGGAACCCAGATGAAGTACGACTGGGTGAACTATACGAATCCCAGCCTGATGCGCTACGGCTTCACAGTCGGATCGCCGACGTCCGTCAACTACACGATCACGGAAGAGTTCGAGAACGCCAATCGCGCCGTCGCCCATTCGATCTACCTGCAGGATCAATGGACGCGCGGGCGGATGACGCTGCAGGGAGCGCTGCGCTACGACCACGTGTACAGCTGGGCGCCGGCAGAGGGGAACGGCACGGATGGGACGTCGCGCTTCAGTTCAACGCCGATCCGCTTCCCGCGTACCGTGAGCGTGTCGGGCTATCACGACCTCAGTCCGCGCTTCGGCGTCGCCTACGATCTGTTCGGCAACGGCAAGACCGCGTTGAAAGCCAGTGCCGGCCGCTACCTGGCCGCGGCGACCGCCGACGGCATCTACTCGTCGCAGAGCCCCGCGGGCAACTTCGTGCGCACCGTGTCGAATCGGGCCTGGACCGACTCGAACGCCAATTACGCGGTGGATTGCGACCTGCTGAGCGCGGCGGCGCAGAACACGGCCGCTGCCGGCGGCGATGTCTGCGGCGCGCTCGTCGGCGCCAACCTCAACTTCGGAAACCTGAACCCGAACGTGGCCACGGTCGATCCGGAGATTCTGCACGGCTGGGGAATCCGGCCGTACAACTGGCGGTTCGGGGCATCGGTGCAGCAGCAGCTGCTCCCCGGCGTGGCGCTCGAAGCCGGGTACAACCGGCGCCATTGGGGCAACTTCCTCGTCACCTACAACCGGCTGGTCGGTCCCGAAGACTACGACACGTGGGTCGTGCCGGTGCCCGAGCATCCGGACTTGCCGAACGCCGGCAGCACGGCCTCGTTCGTGGCGATCACCCCGGCGGCGGCGGCGCGCGGCGTGCAGGATTTCCAGACCGCGGAGAAGAACGTGGCCGGCGAGGCCCGCACGGCGTACTGGCATGGCGTGGACGTCAATGTCACGGCACGTCTCGCGCGGGACCTGACCGTCCAGGCCGGGACGACCACCGGCCGCGGGGTGCGCGACACGTGCGCGCTGTGGCGCGCCCGGCCGCAGTTCTCGATCACTGGCACCACCGCGAACCGGCTCGACGCCTGCGACGTGACCGAGCCGTGGCTCACGACCGTCCGCGGGCTGGCGTCATACCGGATCCCGAAGGTGGACGTGCTCGCCAGCACGACCATCCGCTCGGCTCGGACGGTTGCGAGCGAAAACGCCAGCAACGGCGCCTCGCTGAGCGCGAACTATCAGATGCCGAACACGGTCGTCCAGCAGCTTCTCGGCCGCCTGCCCGCCGGCGCGTTTGCCACCGGCAACACCACGGTCAACCTGCTGGCCCCGAGCGAGCTGTATCCGCTCGACCGCCGGACGGAAGTCGACATCCGGATCGCGAAGATCCTCAGATTCGGGGGCACCCGGCTCGACGTTGGCGTGGACGTCTACAACCTGTTCGACGCCCACACCACGACGACGTATCTTCAGACCTACCTGTATTCGAACAACGGGGCGACGTGGCTCGATCCGACCGCGATTCTCGGACCACGGCTCGCCCGGTTGAATGCGACCCTGACGTTCTGAGCCGCTCAACACCGGCCACCGACGCGCGCACCGGCCGGAGCGATGCGACCGTTACGCTTCGGACGACGGGCTCGTCAGCGCCGGCAGCGGCCGCGCCACGAAAAAGTGGCGACACGGCCGCGCGATCAATCGGGCCCACCGGTTCGCCCGGCTGACGCGGGCGCTATCCGTCGCGATCCCGGTATTGGCGTACATCTGACGATAGAGCTTCGAAATCAGGACGAACGCCACGCGCGCGCGGAGGTTGGGTGTGCACCTGGAGCGCGCCCAGATGCGCCGAAGGCTATAAAACCGATCCCACACGCCCTGGGTTCTCTCGCGGATTTCGTTTGGCGTCATGACCGGATGCGGCGAATAGACCTTCGGCCGCTGGGCCTGTGGGATCAGCCAATGGCGCGTGATCGGAATGCCGGCCACCTGGGCGGCATCCGCGCCCACGCGCTTTTCCCACGCCTCGAAATCAACGGTTCCAGGATACGGCGTCAGCATCACGAACTGCGCGAAGGTGACCCCGGCGCGCTCGGCGACGTCCGCCGTCGCCTCGAA
>Ga0070675_100000691_pt1 | contig 23429 bp, 18 predicted proteins | sample KBSM43metaG_FD_65343 | JGI IMG/M metagenome (GOLD analysis project Ga0070675, IMG submission 65343) | Miscanthus rhizosphere microbial communities from Kellogg Biological Station, Michigan, USA - KBS M4-3 metaG | ecosystem: Host-associated > Plants > Roots > Rhizosphere > Soil ... | reverse complement strand
TCCGTCGACATCTCGAAGTTCACCGCGCACCCCGACAAGGCTTACGTCGAGATCTCGGGCGACGAGGCGGCGGCGCTGCACGCGAAGGGCGTGCTGGTGCTCGACGCGCGGCGGACGTCGGTCTATGAGGAAGGGCACATCGCCGGGGCGCGGTCGTTCTCGGTATGGGAGTCGGATATCGACGACAAGGTGGCCGCGCTCTTCAACGAGCGCAGCGATCCGCGCGAGCAGAACCTGCCGATCGTCATCTACTGCTCCGGCGGCGCGTGTGAGGACTCGCACATGCTGGCGCAGAAGCTGTGGGGCGTGCAGTTCAACAACGTCTACGTCTACAAGGACGGCTTCCCCGACTGGCAGAAGCGGGGGCTGGCGGTGAAGACGGGCGCGAATCCGGGCTCGAATCAATGACGACGTGGCTGACGCACCCGTGGCTGACCATTCGCGTGCAGATCGCGCTCGGCATCATCTTCATCGTCGCGGCGGTGGAGAAGATCGCCGACCCGCCGGGCTTCGCGCACATGATCTACAACTACCGCATCCTTCCGGGCGGTCTGATCAACATCAGCGCGCTGATCATGCCGTGGGTCGAGCTGCTGTGCGGCTTGGCGCTGGTTCTCGGCGTCTGGACCCGCGCCGCGCGGACGATCGTCGCCCTGATGCTGTTGATGTTCATCGCCGCCATCTCGATCAACCTCCTGCGTGGCCACGCCATCGACTGCGGCTGCTTCGACGTCTCCGCGGCCGGAAAGACGCCCGAGGAGCAGATCCGCGACATGTGGCTGGTGATCTTCCGCGACCTCGGGATGCTGCTGATGGTCGCGCAGCTCTGGTGGGCGGAACGGGCCGGAACTGCAAGGACCGAAACACTTTCGTAACGGATGGTCCGGCTACAATCCGCGCAACTATGCGCACCGCTGCCGCACTCGCCCTCTGCCTGCTCTCGTCCACCCTGTCCGCCGCCTCATTGAACGACCTGAAAAAAGGCGACGTCGTCAACGGCTTCCGCGTCGAGGCGATCTATCTCAACGACGCCGACAAGCCGCTCGGCGCGCGCTTCGTGCACCGCCGCAGCGGGTTCACGCTCGACTACCTGTCGATCGAGTCGGTGCCGCAGGGATACACCTGGGTGAACTCGATCCCGGTGGGCGATCAGGGCGAGCCGCACACGCAGGAGCACCTGCTCCTCGGCAAGGGCACGACCGGCCGCGCGTTCGCGGGGCTGGACACGATGTGGCTCTCCGGCTCGACGGCGTTCACGCAGCAGTGGCGCACCAGCTATCACTTCAACACCACCGGCGGCAAAGAGGTCTTCTTCGATCTCTTCGCCGCGCAGCTCAACGCGCTGCTGCATCCGAACTACACCGACGAAGAGATCCGCCGCGAGGTGCGCAGCTTCGGCGTCACCAGCAACGCCGACAACAGCCTGCGCCTCGAAGAGCGCGGCTCGGTCTACAACGAGATGACCAGCTCCAGCGCGAACCGCTACCGCGTGCTCTTCCGCACCACGGGCATGCTCATCTACGGCCCACATCCGCTGTCCTACAACTCCGGCGGCGAGCCGTCGGGCATCCGGACGATGAAGCCGGAGGACATCCGCAATTTCCACGCGGCCAATTACTACCTCGCGAACATGGGCACGATGGTGGCCTTCCCGAAGAGCGTCGCGCTCGACGAAGTGCTGACGCGCACCGACAAGATCCTGACGAAGGTCGAGAGCGAGCCGAAGAAGCGCGAGTCGACGCTGGCCAAACCGCTGCCGCAGCCGAACGCCGCGCCCGCCGGCACGATCGCCATCGACGAGTACCCGCACCGCAACGAGCAGCAGCCGAGCCCCCTGGCCTTCGTCTGGCCGGCGACGCGCATGAACATGTCCGCCGAGGACGTCACGCTGCTGGAGCTGTTCGGCGACACGTTCGCGGGCGACGCCACGACGAACATGTACAAGCTCTTCGTCGACAGCAAGACCAAGGTGATCGACACCGGCGCGACCAACGTGTTCGCGAACATCGACCGCGACCAGGGGCACCCGGTGGCGTTCATCCTCGACAACGCCGCGGTCTCGAACTTCACGAAAGAGAAGATCGCCGAGATCCGGCAGAAGGTCGTCGACGAGCTGGCGCGCATCGCGGCGTTCGCGGACGGCTCGCCGGAGCTGAAGGAGTTCAACGAGCGGGCGATGAGCCGCGTGATCGAGTCGGAGCGCCAGATGGCGAACTTCGTCAACACGCCGCCGTCGTGGGGCTTCCGCGGCACCGGCTCGGGCTGGATGGATCAGCTGCTGCTCCTCGAGCGCGTTCCGGAGTTCAGGAAGTCGGTGACGCTGAAGCCGCAGATGGCCAACGTCCGCAAGCTGCTGGCGTCGGACAAGAACATCTGGCGCGAGTACCTGGCGAAGTGGCAGCTGACCGGCGTCACGCCGTACGCCGCCGCGGCGAAGCCGAGCCCGGCGCTGCTGCAGCGCGAAGAGACCGAGCGCACGGCCCGCGCGGACGCGGAAGTGCAGCGCCTCGCCAACAAGTACGCGAACACGGATCTGCAGGCGGCGATCAAGCGCTATCAGGGCGAGCAGGATGCCGAGGCCGCGCGGATCGAGGAAGAGGCCAAGAAGATCGCCACGCCGGAGTTCGTGAAGAACCCGCCGCTCACGCTCGACGAGATGCTGGGGTACACCGAGAAGAAGCTCGACAGCGGCCTGCCGATCGTCACCTCCACGTTCGACAACATGTCCAGCGCCACGCTCGGCATCGCCATGCGCGCCGACCGCGTGTCGCGCGCGCAGCTGCGCTATCTCTCGCTCCTCCCCGCGCTGATGACGCGCGTCGGCGTGATCGAGAACGGCAAGCCGGTCTCGAATGAAGAGATGTCGGAGCGGCTGCGGAAAGAGATCCTCCGCCTCGACGCGTATTTCTCGACCAACCCGCGCACCGAGCGCGTGGAGCTGGTCGTGCGCGGCGCGGGCATCGGCACCAGCGAGGCGAAGCGCGCCATCGAGTGGATGTCGCTGGTGATGCACCATCCCGACTGGCGGCCGGAGAACCTGGCGCGCATCCGCGACGTCGTCGATCAGACGGTCAGCCAGCTGCGCAACGCGAGCCAGGGCTCGGAAGAGTCGTGGGTGAACAATCCGGCAAACGCGTATCGCATGCAGACCAACCCCGCGTTTCTCGCGGCCGACTCGATCTTCACGCGCGCGCACAACGCGCTGCGCCTGCGCTGGCTGCTGAAGGACGCGCCGGCCGGCGCGGACCGCGACGCGCTGGCGCAGTGGTTCGCGAATCTGGCGCAGCAGAAGGGCACGCGCGCCGAGCTGAAGGCGATGCTGGCGAAGCCGGAGACGATCGCGGGACTCTCGGCGAGCGCGCAGGCGGTGGCGAAAGAGGCGGCCAAGGATCTCGACCTGACGCTGATCGACATTCCGGACAACAGCCTCGACACGGACTGGACGTACCTGGTCACCGCGCTGCGCGACGACCTGATGACGCCGCCCGCCGAGGCGCTGGCGGCGCTCGACGGAGTACGCCAGGCGCTGCTGAGCCGCGCCAACGCGCGGATGTTCTTCGTCTCCTCGACCGCGATTCAGAACGCGCTCGCGCCCTCGGTCGACGCGATTGCGGCGTCGCTGAACGCGAATGGTGGAGGCACACCGTTGACCTCCGGTACGCGCATCATCGACGCGCGTTTACTCGCGCGCGACACATCTGCCACCACTCCCGTCTACGTCGGCTTCATCGCGCCGAACATGAAGAACGGCGTGATCATCACGTCGGTGCCGAGCGTGCACTTCGCCGACGCGACCGACAAGGATAAGCAGCTCGACTATCTCGCCTCGCGCCTCTTCGCCGGCTACGGCGCGCACGGCGTGTTCCTCAAGACGCTCGCGAACGGACTCGCGTACAGCAACGGCCTGCGCGGCAACGTGCAGTCGGGACGCCAGGGCTACTACGCGGAGCGGACGCCGGAGATCCCGCAGACGGTGAAGTTCGTCGTCGACACGCTGAAGAACGCCGAGCGCGATCCGCGACTGGCGGACTACGCGGTGGCGCAGGTGTTCGGTGAGACGCGCGCGGCGGCGACGTACGAGAACCGCGCCGAGAACATGGCCGCCGATCTGGCCGACCGCCAGCCGGCCGACCAGGTCAGGAAGTTCCGGCAGTCGATCCTCGAGCTCCGCAAAGACCCCGAGCTCGGCAACAAGCTCTTCGACCGCAAAGACGCCGTCTACGGCCGCGTCCTGCCGGGCTACAACGTGAAGGGGAAAGACGTCCCCGGCGCCATCTACTTCACCATCGGCCCCGACAAACAGCAGGATGCGTGGGAGGCCTACCTGCGCAACGCGGAAGGCGCGGACACCAAGCTGTACCGGTTGTATCCGAGGGATTTCTGGATGCCGTAAGTGCTACCATTCCCGGTCCGCGTCCCAATAACTTTCCAGGAGCCACCATGACCGTTGTCCGTCTGAGCGCTTTCGCATTGCTGCTCGCGCTCGCGCCGTTCCTTTTTGCCGATGAACCCTGGGATGCGGCTCCTCTGACCGCCGACCCGAAGGCGGTGCTCGCCGCCGCGGAGGCGATCCCCGCGGGCGAGGCCGGCGCGGTGGTGCTCCTCGACGAGGGCACGCACACGTTCGATGCGCGCGGCGGCAGCGTCAGCACGCAGCGCGTGGTGGTGCGCATCGTCAACGACTCCGGCGTCGATCAGTGGGGCTCGATCAACGCGCCGTGGGCGCCGTGGTACCAGGAGAAGCCGCAGATTCAGGCGCGGGTGATCTCGAAGGACGGCAGCGTGCACGTGCTCGACGGCAGCGCGCTCGTCGAGTCCGCGGCCCCCGAGGAGTCGCTCGACATCTTCAGCGACAACCGGATCATCCGCGCGCCGCTGCCCGGCGTCGCCGTCGGCGCGGTGATCGAAGAGCTGATCACCTACAAGTCGAAAGAGTCGCTCTACGACGCCGCCTCGAGCGACGTTTTCTTCTTCGGCGGATTCCAGCCGGTGCACCGCGCGCGCATGATCGTCGACGCGCCGGCGTCGCTGGCGCTGCAGTTCGTGAATCAGGCCAGGATCGAGCCGCGCAAGGAAGAGAAGGACGGCCATCAGCACATCGTCTTCGAGGGCGGGCCGTACGCGCCGAAGGAAGACTTCGAGTGGGACCTCCCCTACGACGTCTCGCTGATTCCGTGGGTCGGCGTCTCGACCGCGGCGTCGTGGCAGGATCTCGCGAAGCGTTACTCCGAGATCGTCGAAAAACAGATCGCCAACGCGGCGCTCGACAAGCAGCTGCGCGAGGCGGTTGGTAACTCGAAAGATCCGCGCGAGATCGTCACCAAGGCGCTCGCGTACATTCAGAAGCACGTCCGCTATGCCGGCGTCGAGGTCGGCGAGTCGTCGGTCGTGCCGCGCACGCCGCAGACGGTGCTCGCGAACCGCTACGGCGACTGCAAGGACAAGGCGACGCTGCTGGTGGCGCTACTGCGCGCGGCGAACATCAAGGCCCACGTCGCGCTCCTTCGCGCCGGCGAGGACTTCGATGTTCCCCGCGAGCTCCCCGGCCTGGGCATGTTCAACCACGCCATCGTCGTCGTGGACGGCGCGACCCCGCTGTGGGTCGATCCGACCGACGAGTACTCGCGCGCCGGCGAGCTGCCGCTGATGGATCAGGGGCGCCTCGCGCTGATCGCGCGGCCGGAGATCACCGCGCTCACGCTCACGCCGGTGTTCGAGTCGGCGACGAATCGCATCAGCGAGACGCGCACGTTCACGCTGCCCGAGGAGGGAAAGGCGACCGTCGTCGAGCTCACCGAGGCCAGCGGCGCGGAAGAGTCGTCGATCCGCCGCTTCTACGCCTCCAGCGACCGCAAGAAGTATCGCGAGCAGATGGAGCAGTACACGAAGGACTACTACGCCGCGAAGGCGATGGCCAAGCTGGACGTCAACGATCCGCACGATCTGACGACGCCGTTCAAGGTGCGCATCGAGGCCTCCGAGGCCTCGCGCGGCATCGCCATGGACGGCGAGGCGGCGGTGGCCATCTTCCCGAGCGCGTTCGTGCAGACGCTGCCGTGGTCGCTGCGCAACTTCGAGGACGAGAAAGAAGACGACGCCGCGAAGGCGAAGAAGAAGCGGAAGAACGACTTCGTCTTCTCGCATCCGTTCGTGCGGGAGTGGCGGTATCGCATCTCGCCGCCGCCCGGCTTCGTGCCGCGCACGCTGCCGGCCAGCGAGACGGTGCGGCTCGGCACGGTCGCGTTCACGAAGGAGTTCGCGATCGAGAAGGACGGCGTGGTCGCCGCGACGATGCGCTTCGACACCGGCAAGCGCCGCCTCACCGCCGCCGAAGTCGAGGAGACGAAGAAGGCTTTGCGCGATTTCGCGGAGAGCAAGGCGCTGATGATCGGCTTCGATCAGCTCGGCCAGCTCGAGCTCGCGAAGGGCAACATCTCCTCGGCGCTGACCGAGTTCCGCCACCTCGCCTCTCTGCATCCGAAGGAAGGGCGCCATCAGGTCGAGATCGCGAAGGGGCTCCTGGCCGGCGGCATGGGCGACGCGGCACGCGAGCAGATCAAAAAGGCGATCGCGCTCGAGCCGTCGTACGCGCGCGCCCACCGCATGAACGGCATCATCATGGAGCACGACCTCTTCAGCCGCCCGTTCCGCAAGGGCTTCGATCTCTCCGCCGCGATCGCCGCGTATCGGAAGGCAAAGGAGCTCGATCCGAAGGACGCCGGCATCCGCGCGGAGCTGGCGAAGCTGCTCGAGTACGGCGACGAGGGACTGCTGTTCGGCCACAACGCGAATCTCAAGGATGCGATCGCCGAGTACAAGGCGCTCATCGACGAGCTGCACGAAGACGAATACAAGCCGGAGCTCTATCTCGCGCTGGCGCGCGCGAAGCGCTTCGATGAGCTGAGCGAGGCGGCGAAGACGGCCACGAATCCGGTGAACCAGAAGCTGTGGCGCGTGGTGGTCGCGGGCGCGACGGACGGCGCGAAGGCGGCGGTCCGCGAGGCCAGCAGCGAGGATCAGCAGCAGCGCAAGGAGATTCTCCGCAACGCCGCGGGCGTGCTGCTGACGCTGCGGATGTACGGCACGGCCGCGGACCTGATCGAGGAGGCGACGCAGGGCTCGCCTTCCGCCGAGGTGCGGCAGCAGGTGGAAGGGCTGCGCAAGGCGAAGCGCTTCGAAGAGGTCGCGATGCCGAAGGACGATCCGAAGAGCGTCGTGAAGAAGCTGGTGCTCGAGGGAATCCTGGCGGAGATGTCGCCGGAGAAGCTCAAGGAGTTTTACGTCGCCGAGAACCAGCCGTTCTTCGAGGGCGAGCCGCAGCGCGCGGAGTGGCGTATGGCGCGCGTCGGCCTCCTGAACGTCGCGCGCAAGCAGGGGCTGCCGATGGAGTTCTACGCCGACGTCGGCCTGGGCACGATGCAGCTGGTGCAGGACGGCGACGACGCCACCGGCTATCGGATCCGCATCCGCAACAACAACTCCACGGCGACCAGCCGCGACGACACGGTGTTCGTCGTGCGCGACGGCGACGGCTACAAGATCGCCGCGACGACGAAGTCGGCGCCGCTGATCGGCCTCGCGGTGCTGCGCCTGGCCGACGCCGGCAAGAACGACGCCGCGCGGCAGTGGCTGAACTGGGCGCGCGACGAGTTTCCCGCCGGCGGCGGCGATGACGCGCTGGCGACGAATCCGTTCTCGAAGTACTGGGCGAAGTCGAAGCAGACCGCGACGCCGGAAGAGCTGCGCCTTGCGGCGGCGATGCTGATGCCGTCGAAGGAGCTGGCCGACAAGGTGCTGCCGATTCTCAACGCGGCGCGCGAGAAGGCCGCCAACGACGAGGAGCGGATGCGCATCGATCAGGCGCTGGCGCTGACGCTCGTGCGCACCGAGGACTACGCGGCGGCGCTGCCGGTCGTGCAGCGGCTCGCGCAGTCGGCGCCCGACTCGGCCGTCGGATTCAATATGCTCACGAACACGCTCGGCAGGCTCGATCGCGACGACGAGATCACCAAGCTCGCGAACGACCGCCTCGCGCGCTTTCCGAAGGACGACGACGCATTGCGTGTCCTGGGCGGCGAGGCGATGAACCACGGCGACTACGCGACGTGCGACAAGTATTACCGCCAGGTCATCGACGAGCTGCGTCCGACCGCGAACGACTACAACAACATCGCCTGGAACGCGCTCTTCAGCGGCGTCAATCTCGACCGCGCGCTCGAGGAGGCGCGGCAGGCGATGCAGCTTCCCGGCGCGGGCCCGGCGCTGCTGCACACGCTGGCGTCGCTGTACGCGGAGACGGGCAAGAGCCTCGAGGCGCGCGAGGCGCTGCTGCAGTCGATGGACGACGCCGGCCGTGACGAGCCCGCCGATCACGACTGGTACGTCCTCGGCCGCATCGCCGAGAACTACGGCGTGACCGATGCCGCGCTGGCGGCGTACCGGCGCGTGGAGAAGCCGAAGAGCGACCTGGCCTCGTCGACGTATCTGCTGGCGTCCAAACGCCTGAAGAATCTAGGAGTGCGGCAGCGCTAGCTGCCGCTCTCAGAGCGGTGACTCCGTCACCGCACTCCTAGACGTAGCTCTTGCACGTGCGCCGCGCGAATGAGCGCGAGCGAGGAGTCGGTGTACGTGAGCGTCGACATGCCGGCCGCGGCGCGCGCTTCGTTGAGCGCGGTGCGTAAGTCCAGGATGTGCTGCGCGCGGATCGCGAGGCCCACGCCGATGGTCCCATCCGCGCCCATCGTTCCGAGGCCGGCCGCCGCGCGGAACGCGTTCACGGCGGTGCGCAGCTCGGTGATGTGCACGGCGCGGATCAGTTCATCGTCAGCAAACACGATCGTCGTCGCCGCGTCGACGTTGCTGAACGCCGACGTGCCGGCGGCGCCAACAGTGCGCGCTTTGTAGAGATACGTCGTGCCCGCGGCGACGCTGTTGTCGGCGTACGACGCGGCAGGCGCGTTGGCGAGGAATGCGTTGTTTCTCCATACTTCATAGTGATCCGCGCCCGGCACCGCGCTCCACGTCACATTCACCTGCGAAGCGCCCGCGTTCGTGGCCACGAGGTTCGTGGGCGACGCAAGCGAACAGATCGCGTTGCCGTTCGTGAGCTCGAGATTCGCCGCGGCCACCGTCTCCGAGGTCGTACCGGCCTGATTCGACAACAGCACGCTCGGCGCGTGGAAGATCAGCGCGGCGCTGCTGCCGTTCGGCGCGGACGGCTGCAGCGTGACGTTCAGCGTGCCGATCTGCGTCGATGCGTTCAGCGACAGCGGGATTGGATTCGAGAGCTCGCTGAACGAGACCACGTACGCCATGAACCCGCTCCCCTGCAGCGTCGTCTCGAGCAACGGCGTCAGCGGCGCTGCCACGCCCGTGCGCGTGAAGGTCACCGACGAGACCAGCGCGGACGGATACATCACCTTGAATGCGATGCCCTGGATCCGCTTTCCCGATCCGGCGTCGGAGCCGAGCGCGGTGCCGCTGCGGTCGAGAATCGAGACCGGAACGGAAGCGACGCCGCCGCTCGCCGCCGAGCCCGTTCCGATCGAGAGCACGTCCTGCGCGCTGAGAGAGACGGCGCCAAGGAGCACGACCAGGAGAAGGGACGCTCGATGCACTGGAGGCGATCCGGCAGCAAGCGCTGTGCCCTCACGTGGCAGTCCATTTGCTGCGTGAGCACGCGTCACATGCGAAACGCGCTGGTCTTCGCCGTCCTGATGCTCAGCCTGCCGCTTTGTGCGGCCACGCTCCCGAGCGGATTCAGTGAGACGATCCTCACCTCTACCATCAGCGCTCCGACGGCCATGGCCATCGCGCCCGACGGCCGCATCTTCGTCTGCCAGCAGGGCGGCGGGCTGCGGGTCGTCAAAAATGGCGCGCTCCTCGCGACACCTTTTGTCACTCTGACGGTCGACGCCAACGGCGAGCGCGGACTCCTCGGCATCGCTTTCGATCCCGACTTTCTCGTCAATCACTACCTCTACGTCTACTACACGACCCCGACGCCGCCCGTGCACAACCGCATCAGCCGTTTCACCGCGAACGGCGACGTCGCCGCCGCCGGCAGCGAGGTCGTGCTGCTCGATCTGAACGATCTCACCGGCCCGACGAATCACAACGGCGGCGCGATTCACTTCGGCCTCGACGGAAAGTTGTACGCCGCCGTCGGCGAGAACGCCACGACGTCGAACTCGCAGACGCTCAGCAACCTCCTCGGCAAGGTGCTGCGCATGAACAGCGACGGCACGATCCCCACCGACAATCCGTTCTACGGAACGGCGACCGGCAACAACCGGATGATCTGGGCGCTCGGCCTGCGCAATCCGTTCACGTTCGGCGTGCATCCGAACAGCGGGCGGATCTTCATCAACGACGTCGGCCAGTCGGCGTGGGAAGAGATCAATGACGGTATCGCCGGCGCGAACTACGGGTGGCCGAATACCGAGGGGCCGACCACGAACCCGGCGTACGTTTCACCGCTCTATGCTTACGGACATTCGCCTGCATGCGCGATCGCCGGCGGGACGTTCTACGCGCCCGAGATCCGCCAGTTCCCCAGCGCGAACGTCGAGTCGTATTTCTTTTCCGACTTGTGCGCAGGATGGATTCACCGGCTCGATCAGACGTATGCGTCGAACGACTTCGCGACCGGCATCGCCAATCCCGTCGATCTGCTGACCGGACCCGACGGGAGCCTCTACTACCTCACTCACGGCGGTACGCTCGGACGCATCCGCTCGAACAAGCACTCGGTGGGCGACGTGAACGGAGACGGCGACACGAACGACGCCGACGTCTTCTATCTCATCAACTACTTCCAGGCATCGGGCCCCGCGCCGGTGCAGGGCGGCGACGTCGATGGCAGCGGGCAGGTTACGAGCGCGGACCTTACGTATCTCATCGCGTACTTACTGGGACGCGGTCCGGCTCCGGCGGGCTAAAGCCCGCCGCTCCACTTAAGGTTTCACCCACTCCGCGAAAGCCATCTGGCCGTTGTCGATCTTGATCATCGCGACCGATTTGAGCGGATCGCGATTCGGGCCCATGGTGATCGTTCCCGACACGCCCTGGTAATCCTTCGTCGCGGCGATGCGGTCGCGAATGGCCTTGCGATCGAGCGAGCCTGACTCGCGCACGGCGCGCGCGAGGATCTGCAGCGCGTCGTATCCAAGGGAGGCGTTGGCCTCGGGATTCTTTCCGTAGCGCTCGCGGATCTTCTTCACGAAGTCCTGCACCAGCGGACGCGGATCGCCGACGAAGTAGTGATCGGAGAAATACGAGCCGTCGATGGCCTTGCCGCCGATCTCGATCACCGTCGGCGAGTCCCATCCGTCGCCGCCGAGGAGCGGGACGTTGATGCCGAGGTCGCGCGCCTGGATCGCGATCTGCCCGACCTCGGTGTAGAAGCCGGGGATGAAGATCATCTTCGGCGCCGTGGTCTTGATCGCGGTCAGCTGCGGCCGGAACTCCGTGTCGCCGCCGCTGTAGCTCTGCTCGATGACGATCTTCCCGCCCATCGCCTCGTACTCTTTGCGGAAAAACTGCGCGAGGCCGATCGAGTAGTCGGTTTTCTTGTCGACGAGGATCGCGGCGGTGTCGAGCTTGAGGCTGTTCTTCGCGAACGCCGCCAGCGCCTTCCCCTGCCACGGGTCGGTGAAGCAGACCCGGAAGATGTAGTCGCCTTTCTGCGTGACCGACGGATTAGTCGACGACGGCGAGATCATCGGCACCTTGCTGTTCTGGCAGATCGGCGCGCCGGCGAGCGACTGTGTCGACGAGTTCTCGCCGATCACGGCGATGACCTGGTCGCTGGTGACGAGCTTCGTGACCACCGACGCGGCCTGATCGGGACGTCCGGCGTCGTCTTCGATGAAGAGCTTGATCTTCCTGCCGAGGAGGCCGCCGGAGGCGTTGATCTCCTCGGCGGCGAGCTTGACGCCCTGCACGGTCGCGTTGCCGAACGCGGCCTGATCGCCGGTCAGTGCCGCATACACGCCAATTGGAATATCGCCTGTTGTGTCCGTCGTTTGGGCTTCGCGGCCGGGGTTACATGCCGTCGCAATGAGCGCGGCGGCGAGCAGGATGCGAGCTGCTGTTTTCACGGTTGCGTTCTCCCCCGCGATCTTAGCTGAAAGGATTCAAATGCAGGCCAATGACATCCGTAAAGGAATGGTGATCATGTTCGAGGGAGACCTCTGCAAGATCATGGAGTTCCGCCACCACACGCCGGGCAACCTGCGGGCCATGGTCCAGGCCAAGCTCCGCAATCTGCGCACCGGCAACCAGTTCGAGCACCGCTTCCGCTCGAACGACGACATCGAGCAGGCGTTCATCAACCAGCACGAGATGGAGTACATGTACTCCGACGGTCACGCGCATCACTTCATGAACACGGAGAGCTTCGAGCAGATCGAGATCAGCGAAGAGGATCTCGGCGACGCGGCGGCCTGGCTGGAGCCGGGCGTGAAGCTGCAGGTGCAGTTCCACGAGCAGCGCCCGATCGGCATCGAGCTGCCGAAGTCGATGCGCGTGCGGATCAAGGAGACGCAGCCGATGGTGAAGGGCGCGACGCAGTCGTCGTCCTACAAGCCGGCGACGCTGGAGAACGGCGTCGTGGTGCAGGTCCCGCCGTTCGTGACCGAGGGCGAGGAGATCATCGTCGACCCGGTCGACAACCGCTACATCGAGCGCGCGCGCTGACGCTGCAACCGCGCGCCGAGTGGCGCTGTCCAAAGCTGCATGAGTCTCATCGCAGCTTTGCTTCTCTCCGCAACCCTCGATTTCACGACCGTCGATCGTGCAATCGAGTCGCAACTGAAATCCAGGAGCATCCCCGGCGCGGCGGTGGTCGTCGTGCAGGGCGACCGCGTCGTTCATGCGCACGCCTACGGCGTGGCGAGTACGGAGACGCAGGCGCCGGTCACGACCGCCACGCTGTTCCGCCTCGGATCCACGACCAAGATGTTCGTGGCCGTGGCGGCGCTGCGCCTCGCCGACGCCGGGAAGCTCAGCCTCGACCGGCCGATCGGCGAGCTCGCCGCGGATCTGCCGCCGCCGCTGCGCAAGCTCACTCTCGAGCAGCTGCTCACCCACACCGCGGGACTGAGCGATGACGCGCCGATGCAGGGACCGCTCGAGGAGAGCGCACTGCACGCACGCGTCCGGGCCATGGGCGACGACGCCTTCTTCACCACGCCCGGCGAGGTGATGTCGTACGCGAATCCCGGCTACGTCGTCGTCGGTGACGTGATCGCCGCGGCGAGCGGAAAGACGTTCAGCGAGGCGCTGGACGAGCTGGTGCTGCGTCCCGCCGGCATGACTCGCAGCACGTTCCGTCCGCTGATCGCGATGACCTATCCGCTGGCAATCGGCCACGACGGATTGAACGTCATCCGTCCGTTCGCCGAGCACGCCGGAAACTATCCGCCCGGCTCGCTCTTCACCAGCGTGGACGACGTTGGAAAGTTCCTCATCGCGCTGCTGAACCGCGACGCGGCGCTGCTCGAGCGGATGGCCACGCCGCGCGCGAGGATCGAGCCGCAGGAGCGGCATTACGGCTACGGACTCCTGGTGCAGGAGTATCGCGGTACGCGGCTCGCCGTGCACACCGGCGCGCGCAGCGGCTACGGCAGCATCGTCATGATCCTGCCGAAAGAGCGCGTGGCCGTGGCGATCCTGGCCAATCGCACCGGCGCGATTCTCTCGGGCGAGGCGTTCGAGATCATCGATCGATTCGTCGACGGCCCGCAGACGCCGCGTCCGGCCGAGGCATCGCTGCCTATATCGGCCGCCGAGATCGCGGAGCTGGCCGGCTCCTACGTCAACAGCGCGGCGATCCGCGCGGAGCTCGCGGACGAAGGCGGAACGCTGGTCGTGAAGTTCGCGGGCAAGACGCTTCCGGCCACGAAAGTCGCGGCCGACCGCTATCGCGTTGCGCCGGGGACACAACTCGAGAGCTTCGTGATCGTACGAGACAAAGAAGGCAGGCCGCGGTATCTCACGTCCTCCGTCTGGGCGCTGCGAAAGAGGTGAATATGGACTACCAGCTTCTCGGCCATCAGATCGTCGGCCTGCTGTACGTCGCCGGCATGGCCATTTTCTTTCTCGTCCTGAAGACGCTGAACATCCGCCGCTATCAGATCAAGCTCGGATTCATTCACAAGGAGCGGCTGATCGCGATGGAGAAAGGAATTCCGATGCCCGAGGTTCCCGACTACGACCCGGCGCCGCGCCCGCGATTCGAGCAGCTGATCAGCGCGATGCGCGTGAATCCGCGCTGGCCGCTGGGGGCCGGCATCCTGCTGGTCCTCGGTGGCACGGGGACACTGCTCGCGCTCAGGTACTCCGGCGATCCGTATCACCAGACGATCTGGACGTTCGGGCTCATCCCGATTTTCGTCGGCGTGGGGTTATGGCTGCAGTACTTCGTCATGCGACCCGGCCGCGGCGATGAGCGACGATGACGCGGCGCTGGCTGCCGGCTATCTCGCGACACGAGACGACGCGCTGTTCCGCACGCTGGTCGAGCGCTATCAGGAGAGGGTCTTGCGCCTCGTCTCGTCGGTTCTCGGACCGTTTCGAGACTGCGATGCCGAGGAGGCGACGCAGGACGTCTTCCTGCGGGTGCACGAGAAACTGGGACAGTTCCGCGGCGCGTCGCGGCTCGGGACGTGGATCTATCGCGTCGCGTACAGCGTCGCGGTCAACCGGAGCCGCGCCGCGCGGCTGCGCCTTCCGCACGTGGACGTCTCGCTGCTGCGCGACCTCGCCGCCCGTGACGATCCCCATCGCGACCTCGCCGAGAGCGAGCGGACGGCGATCGTGGCGGCGGCGATGGAGTCGCTGCCGGATGTCTATCGGACGGCGGTCTACCTTCACTACTGGCATGACGCGCCGCTCGAGGAGATCGCGGAGCTCCTCGGCGCGCCGGTCGGCACGATCAAGTCGTATCTGTTTCGCGCACGCGAGCGCCTCGCGCGCTCGCTCGAGGAGATGAGATGACCGTTGACGAGGTCCTGCAGTCGCTGCGCGCTCGGCCGCGTCCGCGGCTCAATCCGTTTTTCGCGGCGCGCGTCGCGCAAAAGACGCAGCGCCCGGAACGGATGCGCATCCCATGGATCGTGCGCCTTTACTGGATCGTGTTCGCCTGCTTCGCCGCGTTTCTGCTCCTGCCGACGGCCGCCGGCGTTCCGATCGCGATCATCGCCGCGGCCGTGGCCGTGTTCCCGGAGCGGGTGCTGCTACTCGGCGCGATGCTGATGCGCGAGTAGTTAGAATGCGCCGGTGTCGAGCGTCCACTTTCTCTGCCCGGCCTGCGAGCAGCGGCTCGCACGCGCTGCCGGCGAGCCGGCTTCGCCCTGTTCGCATTGCAGCGCGCCGTCTTCCGTCGTCGCACCCGCCGAAGGCGCGCTGATCGAGCGCTGCGCCGCCTGCGATCACGACCAGCTCTATTTTCAAAAGGACTTCAACCGCCGCACCGGCATCGCACTGGTGGTCGTCGGCGCGATCTTCGTGCCTTGGACCTATGGCGCGTCGCTCCTCGCGGTGACGATCCTCGACTACATCGTCTGGCGCGTGGTGAAGGACGTGATCGTCTGCTACCAGTGCCAGGCCGTCCACCGCGGCTACCCCATCCCGCCCGCCCTCAAGCCGTTCGACCTGGTGATCCACGACCGCCACGTCTACGGCGCGGCTCCGCCGGGGGCGGAGGAGGGGCATTAGCGATCGGAACGCCGGCGTCTCGCCGGCTGGTGCGCAGGCGTCCCGCCTGCGCCGCGAGGCGGCGAGACGCCGCCTGACCAGCCGCCGAGGACGGCGGCGCTCCTAGTCACATCGGCATGTGCACGAGCTTCCCCAGCCACCCGCCCAGCACTTCGCCGATCACGACGGCGACGACGTCGACGTAGAGGATGCCGGTGGCGGCCATGGTGGAGCGGATGCGCACGGTGCCCCAGACCATCGGGTAGAGCAGGAGGGGGATGATCAGGCCCCAGCCGGCGCGCATCCAGAAGAAGATGTCGCGGAGCACCGCCGGGACGTAGACGACGGCGATGACGACCAGGACGACTTTCGCGATCGCGGTGATCAGCGTGGCGTGGGTCAGGCGTTTCAGGGGATCGATGGCCATGCCTCGCACGACGAGGTACCAGTGGCCGAGGAGCATGGCCAGGTTGACACTGCCGAGGAGCGCGATCGAGGCGAGGGCGCCGGCGATGCTCCATGCAAGGTGCGGCGGGCGGATGGCGGAGTGGTACGAGAGTACCGCGGTCACCAGGTACGCGATGGCCAGCAGCGCGGCCGAGGCGCGGAAGACCAGGCGCTTCGGATAGCGCAGGACCAGATACACGAGGGCGGTCAGCGCGACGACGCTGGCGTCGGCGATGGCGAGGTCGCGGCGGGCGGCCATGGCGTGGGCGATCGCCGCGCAGAGCGCGAGCGTGCCGCCGACGATCAGGATCAGGCGGTAGAACTTCACGCCGGCGTTGCGGCGGCCGACCAGCGGGAGGAAGAGGTACAACCCCGCGGCGGCGTCGATGAGGAAAAGCGCCAGCAGCATTACCGGACCACGGCGCTCGCGCGCACGAACCGGAACCCTTGCGCGCGCAGCTCCGGCACTTTTTCCGCCAGTACGCGCAGCGTCGCCGGATGGGGATGGCCGATGCCGATGGCGACGCCGTTGCGCTCCGCACTGGCGGCGAGCGCGGCGAGCTGTGTGCGCACCGACGCCTCGGTGGCGACGTCGTCGAGGAACACGTTTCTCGCGGCGGTGCGGACGTTCATCTCATGCGCGATCTCGGCGGCCACCGATCCGCCGGTGGTGCGCGAGTCGACGAAGTACATGCCGTCCGGGATCGCGCGAAAGACGCTGGTCATCACCCGGCGATCGGTCGTGGCGAGCGATCCCATGTGATTGTTGATACCGCGCGCGTGCGGCACCGCGCCGACGTTCTCTTTCGTCGCGCGCGTGATCTCGTCATCCGACATCGAGGTGAGGATGGCATTGCGCCCCGGCGCCTCCGAGCCGCGCGGCTCCATCGGCAGGTGGCAGAGGATCTCGAATCCGCGCGCGTTCAGCTTCTCCGCGAACTCCGCGGCGCGCGTGGAATTCGGCAGGATCGCGCAGTTGACGTTCGGGTCGAGCGCCATGACCCGCTCGAGCGGCTGTCCCTCGAAGCCGAGGTCGTCGATGATCAGGACGATGTCGCGGCGGGCGCGCTTGGCGCGCACGGGAGGGAGCGCGGATTGTTCGGAAGTGGTGAGGCGGGGTTGGGGGTTGGGGGTTGAGGGTTGGGGGTGCGGGGGGCGGGATGCGAGAGGGGTGCGGGAGAAGAGAAAGTACGCGACGAAGGCGGCGACGGGGATGAGAGTGAGGACGGCGATCGTGCGGAATGTCGCGCGAGCGCCGCCCTCCGTCGTCACGCGGCCTTCTTCGCCGCCGGCGCCTGCGCGCCGAAGAGCTGGAGCGCCTTCTTGAGGATCAGGTCCTCTTCATCCGGCTTGTGCTGCTTGCCCTTGGTCTCCTCCGCCTCGAGCGCCTGGGCGGTGAGGTCGACGATGACGTCGGGGCGAATGCCGGTGTCGGTGATCGGCTTGAGGTCGGGCGTGGTGTAGTGCCCGATGGTCATCTGCACGCCGCCGCCGCTCGGCAGCGGCACGAACTTCTGCACGATCGCTTTGCCGTAGGTGGTGATGCCGATCAGTTTGCCGCGGTTGTTGCCGCGGATCGCGGAGGCGAACACTTCGCCGCCCGAGGCGGTGGACATGTCGGCGAGCACTTCGACCTCGCCGTCGAACGACGTCGCGCGATCGGCCTGCCACTGCTTCGGCTCGACCTTGCGGCCTTCGAGCGAGGTAATGAGTCCGCTGGTGAGGAGATCGTCGGCGGCGAGGATGGCCTCGTCGACCGCGCCGGCCGCGTTGCCGCGGACGTCGACGATCAGCTTGCGCACGTTGCGCTTGCGCGCGTCCTCGAGCGCCGCCCGGAACTGCGACGCGCTCCCCTTCTCCCAGTAAGGCACCTTGATGTAGCCGATGCCGGAGATGGTGTCGGTCTTGAGCGCGACCGGGTGGAACGACGCCGGCTGCAGCGTGATCTCGGAGCGCTTCGTCTCGCCGCCGTGGAGGACCTGCAGCTTCATCGGCGCGCTGGAACGGAGCGCGTTGCGGATCTGCCAGAAGGCCATCTTGGTGGTGGTCTGTCCGTTGATCTTCTCGATGAAGTCGCCGCGCTCGAGTCCGGCCTTGTCGGCCGGCGAGCCGCTGACCGGGGTCACGACGTACGCGTAGCCGAAGCGCTTGGTGACGATCAGCCCGACGCCGTTGTCGTCGACGTCCGAGAAGCTCCGGTAGGAGCTCATCTGCGACGGCGGCACGTAGTAGCTGAACTCGTCGATCGCGTCGGTCACGCCGGTGAAGGCGCCGTCCATCAGCTGATCGGACGAGGCCTGCTCGACGTAGTTGTTCCGCACCAGATCGAAGACCTCGGAGAAGATGCTGAGGTAGCGGTAGACGCTGGACTTCTGCGCCGACTGGCCGAACAGCGCGCCGGCGAGCAGCATGAGCATCATCGCAACGGAGAGGGTGAGAAAAGCGATTTTCTTTTTTGTCATCATCGCAACCACGTTTGCGGGTCTTCCGGACGGTTGTCCTGGCGAATCTCGAAGTACAGGTGGCCGGAGCTCGCGTCCTCGTTCTCGCCCACTCCTGCAATCGGCTGGCCGTTGGCGATGCGATCACCGACGGCGACCAGCGGCGACTTCACGTTGCCGTACAAGGAGAAGACGCGATTTCCGTGATCCAGAATGATCAAGTTACCGTATCCCTTGAACCACTGCGAAAAAAGAACTGTTCCCTCGAAGACGGCATGGACCGGCGTTCCGGGAGCGGCCTCGATTTTCAGGCCATTATTGGTCGTTACGGTTGAAAACTTCGGGTTACGCTGCCGTCCGAAGCGCTCGACGACCGTTCCCTCGACCGGCCAGGCCAGCGCGCCCTGCACCGCGCGGATGTCGATCTGCGGCGCCAGCCCGCGCTTCTGCAGCGACAATCCGTCGATGAGCCGCTGCAGCCGGCGCGCCTTTTCCTCGAGGACGGCCAGCTGCTCGGTGGCGCCGCTTTCCTCGGTGCGCAGCCGCGCGAGGAGGATCTGCTTCTGCCGCACGGCGAGCGCGACCGCGCGGCGGCGCTCTTCGACGGCGAGCCGCGTCTGATGCAGCGCCTGCTTCCGCTCGGCGAGCTGGACCCGCCGCGTGGCGAGCTGTTTCTGCGCGGCCTGGAAGCGCGTGACCGCACGCGCGTCGTGCGAGACGAGATAGCTGAGCATGGAGACGGCTTCGATGGGATTCGTGTCGATGTCGATGGCCAGGAGCATGCGGACGTAGCTCAGGCCGCCGAGGCGGTAGAGGGCCACGAGGCGCTTGCGGAGATCGTCCTTCTGCCGCGCGATGCGCGGGACGAGCGCGTTGATCTCCCCTTCCAGCGCGCGGCCTTCCGCGTCGATCCGCGATTCCTCGGCGGACGCGAGCTCGAGCTCGCGCGTGCGGATGCCGAGCTCGAGATCCGATTCCTCGAGCTCCCGCGCCGCCGACTGCGCCTGCTGCTTCACGCTCTCCAGCTTCGCGCGCAATCGCGTGATCTCGCCGCGCACGCGATCGAGATCGTTGCGCTGGGAGTGTGCCGTCTGGACGAGCAGCAGCAACGTCGCGCCGAGCACGGCGAGGCGTCTCATGGCGCGCCATAGCGCGCGGCCGTTTCCGTCAACGCCAGCTTTGCCGCCTGCTGCTGCGCTTCTTTCTTCGACGACCCTTCGCCGCGCGCGGTGAGGCTGCCCACTTTCACTTCCACCACGAAGGTCTTGTCGTGATCGGGTCCGACCTCGGCGACGACGTTGTAGTCCGGCAGTTGCAGTCCCTTCGCCTGCGCGAGCTCCTGCAGTGCGGTCTTGTAATCGTGGAAGAGCAGATCCTGCTGGTCGATGCGCGCGATGTCATCGGCGAAGGAGCGCTCGATGAGCTGGCGGGCGGGATCGACGCCGCCGTCGAGATAGATCGCGGCGATGACGGCCTCGAAGAGGTTCGCGAGCAGCGAGTCTTTTTTTCGCCCGCCGGTTTTCTCTTCGCCGACGCCGAGGAGGATCACGCCGCCCATCTCGTACTGGCGCGCCTTTTCGGCGAGGCTCGGCGCGCTGACCAGATAGGCCTTCATCTTCGAGAGCGCGCCTTCGTCGAGGTGCGGGAAGTGCTGGAAGAGGAGATCGCCGATGACGAAGCCGAGGACCGAGTCGCCGAGGAACTCGAACGTCTCGTTGTGGCGGACGCCGTCGCCTTTCGCCTCGTGCGAGTACGACTTGTGCGTGAGCGCGCGGCGGAGAAGCTCGTGGCGTTCGAAGACGTATCCGATGCGCTGCTCGAACTCGGGGAGGCCGTTATCCAACGGCGAAAGTATAGCGTCGTGCCGTCACTGCACGGTGATCGGCACCGACACCGACTGCCCCTGCGCCTTTCCCTCGTCGCGGATGTCGAACGCCAGGACATACGCCCCGGGCGTGAGTCCCTCGGGTACGAAGTCGAAGAGGAGCTTGGTGCCGCCGTCGTCGTCGAGCGGCGTACGGCCGACCAGGGAGAGCCTGGCGTTGTGCGCGGCGCCGGTCGCGTCGGCCACCGTCGCCGAGAGCTGCATCTTCTCGCCGATGTTGTAGGTGAAGAGCGCGATCCTCGCCTCTTTCGACGCATCGACCACCGCGCCCGCGGCCGGGATGAAGCTCTCGGAGACGCGGAACGGATACTCGGCGTTCCCGGCGTGCGAGTTTCCCTTCACCATGATCCACTTGCCCGGCTCCTCGAACACGAACGGGCGCAGCACGGTCGGCAGGCCGAAGTCGGGCACGTGCAGATCGAGGCGCTGGAAGCCGTCGTGGTTGGAGCCCTTCACGCGCAGCAGCGTGCGCAGCTTGTAGTCGCCGGCCGGAAGGCTGAGCGTGCCGTAGTACTTGATGCCGCTCTTGCGCAGGCTCTCCGTGACCTTCGCCAGGTCGAGCGTGATGCGCTGGTAGAGGAAGTCCTCGACCGCGTCGCCCTTGTCGAAGGCGTAGACGAACAGCTCGGCGTCGAGATCTTTCGTGGTCACGCCGTCGAGGAGGCTGCCGCCCGGCACCTCGATGATCACCGGCACCTGCGCGTTCGCGCCTTCCGCGGGGAACGGTGCGGCGAGGATGTTCATCGTCACGTCGCGCAGCGGGACGTCGCTCATCATGATGTCGACCGCGGACAGGGTCTGCTCCATCGCCGACAACTTGCCGCCGGCCTCGTAGTAGCCGGCGCGGTGGAAGACGCGCGCGCCGCTGACGTCGCGCAGCCTGACCTTCAGGTTGTGAAACGCGCCGGCGCTCTTCGTCTTCGGCGCGTTGAACGCGAGGACGTACGTGACCTCCTGCTCTTTCACCAGGCGTCCGAAGCTGGCGGCGAGGTTGTTGTCGTTCCTGAAGACCTGGCCGCCGGTCGTGTTCGCGAGGAGGTAGAGGCCCTCGGACGAGTTTTCTTTCAGGCCTTCGCGCGCGTCGACGTGCGAGCGGATGCCCTTGATGTCGATGCAGTGCAGCACGACGTCGGAGCGCTTGAAGATGTCGCCCATCTGCTGCAGCTTCGCCGCGGAGGCGCTGTTCCCGAAGCGGCGGTCGTTGTTGACCTTCCAGACCTCCCCGGCCGTCGAGGCGGTGGTCTCCTCGATGCTTTCGCTGCTGTTCAACTGCTCGCGCCCCTGCAGCAGCGAGGCATCGAAGCCCTCGGAGAGGAGAATGAGCTGCTTGCGGCCACGCATGCGGTCGAGGAGCCTGGCGACCGTGGTGAAGCTGTCGAGCTGCTGCTCGACGCGCGCACGGCGGAACGAGTCGTCGGCGACCTTGTTGAGACGATCGAGATCCCTGGCGATGTCCTCGGCCTCGCCTCCGCGGCCCGCGCCCGCCCCCAGCGCCGGCCCGCGGGAAATGTCGGCCGGGCTGGAACCTCCGGACAGGAGGAGCGGATCGGCGGTGCGGAAGAACTTCGCATCCGCCAGCGAGTCGACGGCGCCGATCAGGAGATCGCGGTCGGATGTGAACGCGGTGAAGAGGCGAAAGCCGCGCTCGACGCTGAACGACGACACGGCGACGAGGTCGCCTTCACGCACATTGTTGGCGATGAACTGCCGCGCGGCGTCGCGGGCGCGCCCGACGGTGGTGGGCGTGGAGTTCGTGAGATCGAACACGAGCAGGAAGCTGCGGCGCGCGATCGGGTTCGCGATCCGCGGCGCGACGACGTTGGGCTGGGGCGGTGCGGTGTCGACGACCTCGAAGTACTCGATCGGCCGTTTCTGCCCGTCGTCGTAGATCTCGAAGTTCTCCTTCGTCAGCCCGCGCATGCTGCTGCCGTCGCGCGCGACCACGGTCACCGCCACTTCGACGACCGCGACGTCCACCTTCTCCTCGAACCGCGTCGGCGTCTGCTGCGCAGAAACCGAAACGGCGAGTGCGAACAGCGAAAGCACGGCGACGAAGCGTTTCATCTGGGCCTCCGGGTCAAAGGGTTCTTGCGAACTTCAAGAGGGACGGATCGCGCGGGAAACGGCGCAACCCTTCGCGCGTCCAGTAACGCGCGCCGGGGACGTCGCCGACGACCTGCAGCGTCTGCGCGACGGCGAGATAGCCCGGCGGCACCGGCGACTTCTCGACGCACTCGCGAATCACCTGCGTGGCTTCCGGATATCGCCCTTCCGAGATCAGGAGCAGGACGAGGTTCTTGTAGGTCTGCACGTTGTCGGGAAAGAGGTCGATCTCTTTCCTGAACGCGGCCTCGGCCTCGGCATTGCGGCCGAGGCGCGCCAGCGTATCGCCGCGCATGAAGTTGAGCATCGTCACGCCGTGCCTGTCCTTGAGCGACGCCTCGGCCTGATCGAGAAAGGTCAGCGCCGCCGCGTAATTGCCGCGCTCCTTTTCGATACGTCCCAACGTGACCAGCGCGGAGACTTTGTTCTTCGAGGACGACAGAGCCAGCCGCGCTTCCTGTTCCGCCTTCGGCAGATTCTTGCGGAGCAGCCAGACCCGCGACAGCGTTTCGTGCGCCTGGCCGGGATCGCCCTTGAGCGCGAGCTCGGCGTGCTGCTCGGCCTCGTCCGGCTTCTCCAGGTCGACATACATGTTGGCGATGTCGAGCGCGTAGTTGAACGACGTCGGCGCGAGGCGGAACGCCTCCTGCGCGGCGGCGATCGCCTCTTCGGTCCGTCCCATGCGGCGCAGCGACTTCGACTTCAGCGCCCACAGGTCGGTCATGCGCGGATTCTCGGTGGGCAGCGTCGTCACCAGAACCAAAGCTTCCTCCGACTTCTGATGACTGGTCAGGTAGAACGCGCGCTGGATGAGAGCGAAGTCGTCGATCTTGTCCTTCGGATCGGGCAGCACC
>Ga0070675_100000685_pt1 | contig 23499 bp, 31 predicted proteins | sample KBSM43metaG_FD_65343 | JGI IMG/M metagenome (GOLD analysis project Ga0070675, IMG submission 65343) | Miscanthus rhizosphere microbial communities from Kellogg Biological Station, Michigan, USA - KBS M4-3 metaG | ecosystem: Host-associated > Plants > Roots > Rhizosphere > Soil ... | reverse complement strand
CGCACCAGCAAAAACCCGCCCTTCGGGTGTCTGGTCGTCATTTGGGATCGGCGGGCTCCGTTCAAACGGGCCGCCTGAGCTGCTCCGACCCGGGCCACTGAACGGGCCCCCCTGAACGCCTGCCCGAAAACCGGCCTGCGCGAGGTCACGCACCGATTGTATACAGTATAGGTTTTGCTAGTCTGTACACCTGGGCTGGCCGGTAAGCGCCGGCCGCCCTTCCCCCTCGGAGGTTTTTCATGACGAAGCAAATCAACATGGCCAAAGTTCAGGACGCTTACCACTACGCCCTCGCCGCCTGCCCGAACGGGCGCAACGACGGCCACGAATCGACGTTCGTCGGCAAGGATGCCGAGGTGAGCCCCTCGGGCTATCTGCGCATGGCCTATCGCCAGGCGCGCGAGGCGGGGTGCGTGACCGTGAGCCGTCCGATGCGGCTCGCCGATGCGCCCGCGCTCGCTTCGGCGATTTGGCAAGAAGCCAAAACCCAGGGTATCTCGGCCTATCAGGGCGAACTGCTCTGCACGTCGTGCGTGTGGCACGCACGCGACACGGGCTGCGGCGAACTCTGCATCACGTGTCACTCGGAGTTCAACGCGGCCAAGGCCAGGCTCGAGAACGAGCGCGCCGCCTGCAAGGCAGAACCGGTCTGCCAAAAGTGCGACATGCCCGACGCGCTGCACGTGGTCGGCTTCTGCATGCCGGGCCTGCCCCAGCGGACCGAGAAAGCGCGCGCGGCGGCACCGGCGCCCACCTCCCGGATGCCGTCCGTCAAGGTCCCGCTCACGGAGGGCGACCTCTCGAATCTCCTGTTCGCGCTCTGCGAACTCTCGAACTCCTTCGAGGAGCAGGCCAAGGATCCCACGCAGCAGAACGCGCGCGCCTTGCTCGAGCTGAAGATCGCGGAGGTGCGGAGCCTCCGTGAGCGGCTCACGATCGCCTACAACGCCGACGGCGACGGCCCGATTGGCGAGTTCGTGGCTCCGCTCGCGTTCACTGAGCACCCCGACTCGCGCCAGGCCACCAAAAAAGACCTCGTGGACGTCGCGCAGGCGCTCGGGCTCTCCAACATCACCCTGCGTGATTTCAGCGTGCCCGAGATTCGCGGCACCATCCGTGTGCGCCTGGAGCACATGGCCAAGGCAGGCAAGCTCTAACCGGGGTCTCGGGGGCACCCATGGACATCATCAGCCGTTTTCAAGAACTCCTGCGCCGCCGCGACGAGCAGCGGCGCGCTATCCGCCGCGCGCAGCGGCGTAACCCCGAGCTGGTCGCCGCCCTCGAGCGCGGCCTCGCCACCCTGCAAACCGAAATCGACGCGGCCCTCGCCGAGGCCGCCAAGGAGGAAAAGTGATCCGCAAAAGTGAACTGCTGCGCCTGCTCGCGGCCGTGCCGGGCGACCCGGTCGTAACCGTCTGGCAGAACGCCACCCGCCGGCCCGTCGAGGGCTGCGACTCGGACATCGAGCAGATCGTCGCGTGCGAGAACGAGCGCGACGGCGGCACGGTGCTCGTGCTCGGCCTCGACATCCCCGCGAGCGTGCTGCCCGAGGCCGAGACCGTCTGGGGGGGCAAGTGAGCCGCAGCCCGCAAAAGCTGGTGGCGATTCAGCACGCTTGCACGCGCTTCGAGGCCTGCCGCGATCTGCTGATCGCGGCCATCGACCGGCACGACTCGCGCAGCTGCCTCGACGCTTTCGTCGAGCTGTGCACGCTGCACCTCGAACAGACCGGCGGCACGCTCGTTACCGCCACCTACCGCGCGCAGCTCGCAACCCTGCGCGCGGTCGTGGAAACCCGCTCTCACCTGGCGCTCGTCGCCAAGAAAGACCCCATCATGTTTGAAATCGAATCGGCCGTGTGCTGCCCGCTCTGCGGCGCGCCCGGCCTCGTCACCCTCAGCGGCGGCGGCGGCTTCGAGTGCCACTGCTCGGGCTGCTACGACGGCACCGAAGACAGCGGCCCCGCGTGCCAGGTCATCGGCTCGGGCGCGACCGCGCGCGAGGCGGTCGGCGACTGGTGCACGGCCATGGAGGGCCACCTGCCCGAGCACGTCGGCTGGTGGCCGACGAACGTCGCCGCGCACGCCCGCGCGGAGTTCCAGCGCCAGGCGGGCTGGGTCGAGACGGCCACCAACTGCGGCGTCTGGTGTGCGCCCGAAATCCTGGACGGCGCCAAGTACCGCGACCTCAACCACGGGACGAAGTGACCATGGACCCGAACGCGAACCTTGCAGAGCAGCGGCGCATCCGCACCGTGCTCGGCGTCATCGGCGGCGATCAGCGCGTCGAGTACCTCGAGCGCCTCGCCGAGCTGGTCGAGGCCCTCGATGAGTGGCTCTCGCGCGGCGGCTTTCTGCCCACGGCCTGGGAGCGCAAGCCGTGAGCCTAGACCTGCGTTGTAGCGCCCTGCCGCTCGCGTTCCTCTGCGGCGGCAGCGTGCGGGCGGGCGCGCTCGAGATCGACGAGACGAACGACCAGGCGCGCATGGGCACGGCCTGCCACGAGGGCCTGCGGGCCCTGCCCGCGGCGGGGCGCATCGACTGGCAGGGCGTGCCCGAGCTGGCCAAGCGCCACGGCGTGCCCGAGCCAGAGCTGCGCATGCTGCTCGGCCAGGGCCAGAAGCTCTGGGCGCAGCTGAAAGACTCATTCCCCGACGCGATGACCGAGGCGCACATCCGCCTCGACCTGCCCGGTGGGCACACGCTCTCGGGCCATCTCGATCTGATGGGCCGCAGCGCCCGGACGGTGCACGTCGGCGACTGGAAGACCGGGCGGCTCGATGCCGACTACCGCGAGCAGCTGATCGGCTACTGCGCGCTCGCGCTGCTCGAGGATGACGAACTCGAGGCGGCCACGGCCGGGGTCATTTGGCTCCGCGAGGGCGAATGGGAGCACTACACGATGAGCCGCGCCGACCTGCCCGCGTACCTGCGCCGGCTCCAGCGCGAGGTCATCGACTGGGATGGCACGTTCCGGGCCGGCGACCACTGCCGGCACTGCCCGCGCAGCCACGAGTGCCCGGCGCGTCATGCCCTCGTGCGGCGCGATGTGGCCGCCTTCCTGGGCGGCGAATTGACCGACTACGCCGTCGATGCCAGCGCGCTCGCGGCGCTGCCAGACGGGCAGCTGATGGCCCTGCTCGCGTCTTCCGATCTGGTACAGGAACTCGCCGAGCGGATGCGCAAAGCGATTCGCGACCTCGTCGAACGGCGCGGCCGTGATATCGTCGCCGACGGCAAGCGCGCCACCATCCAGAAGAGCGCGCGCCGCCACCTGCACGTGGTGCCCGCGCTCGACGTGCTCGACGCGGCGGGATTCACCGACGACGAGAAAGTCAAAACGATCGAGGTGCACCTCAAGGCCGCGCACGAGGTCGTGGCCGAGAAGGCGCCCTATCGAGGCAAGAAGAAGGCAATCGAACAGCTCGACGCCGCGCTGACCGCAGCCGGCGCCCTGTACACGGAACCGGTGACGCAACTCGTCACCAGAAGGGCATAAACAAAATGGCAATGTCTACACGCGACGCAATTTCGGCAATGATCGACGGCGAAGACGAGGCGCACCTCGTCAAGGCGGAGGTGGGCGCGCTCGAAGCCATCACCCGGAGCGAGGTGTCCGTCCAGCTCGACGCTGCGCACAAGTACCCGCGCAGCGCGACCAAGTCGATCCGCGACGCGCGCGCCCTCTGCACGGCGAGCGCGGACATCGCGGCAGCCTGCCTCTATGAGCTGCCGCGCGATGGCAAGTCGATCGTGGGCCCGAGCGTCCGCCTGGCAGAAATCCTCGCGGTCTGCTGGGGGAACCTGCACCTCGGCGCGCGCGTCATCGACGACGCGGGCGACAACGCGGTCGCCCAAGCCGTGGCCTGGGATCTGGAGAAGAACGTGCGCATCACCATCGAGGCGAGCCGCGGTCTGCTCAACAAGTACGGCAAGCGCTACAGCGACGACATGGTTCGCGTCACCGGCATGGCCGCGATCAGCGTCGCCTACCGAAACGCGGTCTTCCGCATCGTGCCCCGGGCTTACGTCAACTACCTCTATGAGGAGGCCAAGGCCGTCGCCGTCGGCGACGCCAAGACGTTCGGCGAACGCCGCGACGGCTGGCTTTCCACGCTCGGAAAGATGGGCATCACGAGCGAGCGCGCTCTCGCGCGGCTCGGCTTGGCGGCGGTGTCTGACATGACCGGCGATCACCTGGTGACGCTGATCGGCCTGCACAACGCCGTGCGCCAGGGCGATACCACGCTCGACGAGGCGTTCCCGAGCGTGACCGCCGCGCCGTCACCCGTGCCGGCGGGCACCCCCGAGGGCAAGCGCGTGAAGCTCCCCACCGGCAAGGGCAAGGCTCCGAGCGTCGCCGGCAGCCCGGCGCCCGCCAACGACGGGCCCACGAGCGAGTACGGCAACATCGACCTGCCCACGGGCGACCAGTGAGAACGATCCTCATCTGGGCGGTCGTGGTGCTCATCGTGATCGCGAGCGACCCTATCAAGGCGTGGCTGCGGACGCGCCGCGGGGGGCGCCGGTGAGCGACGACCGGATCCTGCGAATCCAGCTCTCGGACGGGCGGCACGTCGACGTGCCGCTCGGCTGGCTCCGCGAGCAGCTCGCCCCGCAAGAACTGCACATCGTGGGGGCCTACGAGGCGCTCGCCCTCGGGGCCCTCGCCGACGCACCGCTGCGCCAGCTCCGGCGCGAGCAGGACCGATCCGGCTGGCGCGGCCGGGTCGCGGGCTTCGAGGTCTGCCGCCGGCTGCAGGTCTATGCCGATAGCGACGCCGCCGAGCGCGCCGCGATCGATGCGCATAACCGCCTCGCGTGCGAGCCCGGGCCAAGACCGACGAAACCCAAGCCGCGATCGTAGGCGCGCTCCGGGCAGCCGGCTATCTCGTGCAGGTTCTCGCCACCGTGGGGGGTGGCGTCCCAGACCTGCTCGTCGGCTGCCCCTGGGGTGAACTGGTGCTCCTCGAGTGCAAGAACCCCAAAGGGCGCGGGCGGGGCCTGACGCCCGCTCAGACCGCCTGGCACCAGGCCTGGAGGCGTTGCCCGCTCTGCGTCGCCGAGAGCGCCCGCGAGGCCCTCGTGTGGCTCGAGGTGCGGCGCAGCGTGCGCTTCCCGTCGCCCGGCTACAACCTGCCCGGCGGCCCCGGTGGGCCCGGCTGAGCGCCTGCGCATAAGCCGGGCATGAAGACCCTAGAACGCTTCTGGCACTGGCAACGGAACGAGAACCCGAGCGCCGACCTCGCGGGCGCCATGCTGCAAAAGAACCTCTCGCCCAACGCGACGCTCGCCGTCGTCGAGGCGCAGCGGCTCATCGCGCAGGTGGCGCTACCGCGCGCCGAGGATTGGCCCGCGCTGATGCCCGCGCTCGAACGGCTCTCGCTCGCGATCTGCGCCACCTATGACGAGCTGCTCGAGATCGACCAGCAGCGCGCGCATGAAGTTCGATAGCGTGCGCGACGCGGCGCGGCAGTATCTCGATCTCGGCTTCCGCGTCGTGCCGCTCTACGGCTGCAGCGCCGAGGGCTGCGCCTGCGGCAGCCCCGAGTGCAAGCCGCGCGACTGGGGCAAGCACGAGCCCCCCGACACCGATGGGCTCTGGAAAGACGGCACCGAGTTCGCCCCGGAAGACTTCGGAGAGCACGACAACATCGCGCTCGCGATGGGGCCCTGGGGCGGCTCCGACGACTGGCTCGTCGCGCTCGACGTGGACGGCTACCAGTCGGCGTCTCGGTGGTTCGCGGGGCTACCCGACACGCTCCAGCAATCGACCCCCCGGGGCGTGCATCAGGTCTTTGCCGTGCCCGCGTTCAGCCCGCTCGGGAACTGGGTCGATGTCTTCCTCGACAAGCCGCACGGCGACCCCAGCCTCGATCTGCGCTACGCGCGCGGGCGCATCGTGACGGCGCCGAGCCGAGGTTTCGCGGGCGCGTACGAGTGGCGCGAGATGCGCGAGCCCGCGCCCTTGCCCGACCACGTCATCGATCAGATCCTCGCGCGCCGCCTCGAGCGAGGCCTGCCCGTGCTCGCGCGCTGGGAGCGCGGCAGCAAGCGGCCCTAGCGCTTCGGCGGCACCTTGTGCGAGGTCGCGCTCGCAATCTGCGCCTGCTGCCGCCGGATGTCTTCGGGCGCGAGCTGACGCGATGGTAAGGTGAGCGGGATGACGTCCTCGACGTCTTCGACCACGTCGCGCGCCTGTTCCGCGATGCCGAGCAGCGCTCGGATGCTGCGCAGGATTTTCGAAAACGAGATCATACGCTCGGCATCCCCTGGCCCACCTTGCTCGCGCCGAGGTCTCGCGCGACCAGGCTGCGAATCAGGTCCATGTCGGTCAGCTCCCCGGGGCAGGTCTTCCAGACCTTGGGCCCGCCGAAGTCGTCCGTTTCTCGGTGCCCGATGACCCGGCCCGCATCGAGATCGTACTGTCGGCACCACGAGACACACTGCTCGATGAGCGAGCCCATCTGCTGCGCGTTGAACGGCTCGTAATCGGCATCCCCCGAGCAGCACACCCCGAGCGTGTGCGCGTTGAACCCTTCGACGTGCGCGCCCGGGACCACGTCGTTGCGCCCGGGTCGGATCTTGCCATCGCGCTCGATGTAGCGGTGATAGCCGATATCGTTCCATCCCTTGCCGCCCTGACTCACCGGGGTCATGTGGTACTTGCGCACTGTCTCCATCGTCTGATGGACCACGCGCTTTTCTTTCGGGTCGTAGGCGCCGCACGTGTGCACGACCACGAACGAGATCGGCCGGGGCGGGTGGATCACGGGTGGCCCCCGAGCTGCTGCAAGAGGTCGATCAGGACCTGGATCGGGCCGACCAGGCCGGGCTTGAAGAGCGCCGCCACCTGCGAAGCCACCCCGAGCGCGCCGATCACGATCAGCGTGTACTTGCCGAGCGAGCCCGCCTTTTGCGCGGCCTGTACGGCCATGCTCGGCGTCGGGGCGGGACTGAGCGACGACCCGCCCGCGGCGGACGGCAGCGCGGGCGGGTCTTTCAGCAGTTTGCGCAGCTCGGCCGAATCCTGCTGCACGAGCCGCACGCGCTCGGTGAGCGCGTCGAGGTCGTTGCGGGCGCCGTGCAGCTGGCCCGCGACGCCCTGGAGCTGGCGGGAAATCGTCCCGATCGACGGGATGGGCGTCGGGCCCGGGGGCGGAGTATCGTCCGGCACGGCTTCATTATGCGAAGCGCGCCGCTCGGCCCCGCAGGGGGACCCCGACCTACACTAGCCCTTGACGAACTCGTCGCTCACAAACGGGCTGCCGAGCCCGCGGCAGGCCATGCCGAAGTAACCAACCTTGTGCGTCGTCGCCGAGGTAGTCAGCGTCTCGAGGCGGAAGCCGACGTTCATCGGCAGCGCCGATACGGCCAGGCTGCCCGCGATCGTGCCGAGTAGCGTGTTGCCAGCGTAGAATCGGAATGTGAGCGGAGACTGCTGCCAGATCGAGAGCAGCGCATCGGCCGTGCTCGCCGCGACCCCCGTGTCGGTGGCCGTGCCCGTGCTGCCAAAGCGCGCGATCGTGAGCCAGTTTGCCCCGACCGACGAGTCATAGAGGAAGCCGAGCGAATCGGCCACGCTCGCGGGCGCGGTTGCCAGGCTCGTCGCCAGGCCGAAAAAGAGGCGCTTGGTGGCCGTGACCGCGTTGAAGGTCTGTACGGCCTGTAAGAGCGTCACCTCCGCGGGCTTGACCACGTTGCCCGCCTCGGTCTGAGCGAGGCAGATCGTGGTGCGGTCGTTGCTCGCCGCCGTCGTCGTGAGCGTGAGCTTGCCCGACGACGTCATGCCGGTAGCATTGCGCGTGACGGCCGGTGTGCCCGCGCCCGTGAGCGTCCAGCCCAGATCGCCGATGCTGCCCGTCGTGCTATTGCCCGAGCAAAACCAGTCCTGCAGCGTGACGTCGCGCGGGCGCGGCAGGTGAAGCGTCTCGATCCACCAGCCCGACGCCCCGTCGCTGACGAGCGTGAACGTGCCGACGTCCTGGCGCGTGAGCGAGGCCTGACCGTTCACGAAGCCGCCGACGGTGCGCAGCGTGACCGAGCCCGTGGTCTGGCAGACCAGGTGCACCATCATGCCGCGGTTAGCAGGCTTGGGCTGTGGCAAGAGCCCCACGAGCCCCGCCGTCGGGGCGGCGACGAAGATCGTCTCGCCCTCGTGCGCGACAAAGTCGCTCGCCACGTTCGCGGGCTGCACGCTCTTCGTCTCGACAGCGACGATGCGCCGCTCGAGCAGCTGGAAGCGCTGATCGAGCGCGCGCGAGTCGGAGGCGCCCGTTTGGGGGATGGTCCACGGCATGGGTCAGGCCATCTCGGAGGCGGTCAGCTCCCGGAGGCCCTCCTCCGTTTCGACGAGCATCGCGGCCGTATGCAGAATGAAGCCCTCGCCCGCGGCCGACGGCGTGTAGGTCCACTCGAACACGAGCGAGGTAAAGTCGCTCTGCTGGATCGCCCATTTGCGCTGGACGGTCTGCCCCACGGTCAACCCGGTAAGGGTGTAGGAGTCGTAGCTCGTGAAGCTGACCCCGTCGTCGTAGCTCACGCGGAGCGCGAGCGTACCCGCGCTCCGATACTCGCCCGTAACCAGTAGCTCCCAGATCGTGCCGTAGCCGCCGAGGTCGAAGGGGTAGATCGGCTGCGTCTTGATTTGCGTCGGGATGACGGTCGAGGTCCCGTCGGCAAAACTCGAGGTGCTCTGCAGATAGACCGCGCCACCCGAGACATACGCGAGCGAGTCGCCGAGGCCGACGACCGCCTCGATGCCCTGGCTGGTCGTGAGCGGCGCCGTGTCCTCCGTCCAGATCCCCGTGCGCAGGCTGCGCACGAGCAGGCGCCCGTCGGTCGAGGCCGCGTTCTCGCACGCAAACACCGCCGTGTCTTCGCGCCGGCAGCGCGCCGTGCCCGTGATGACGGGATAGGTCGTGAGGGTATCGACCACGTCGATACCGATCCACTCGGGCGCGCCGCCCCCGCGGGGCAGGCGGTAGAGCTTGTCATCGTCCAGCTGGAAGTAGAGCCCATCGGCAGCCTTGAGCAGGCTGCGCCAGTCCTCGAGCCCGCTCGGTGTCGGGATGTCCTGGGCTCGCCCGATGGCTCCGCCGCCGAGGTCGTCGGGGCCGTCGCCGGAAAAGGCGTAGATGTCATCGGCCGTGAAGATGAGCCGCGCGCCGTCGAGCGAAGCGACCCCGCGGATCGCCCCCGAGACCTGCGAGAAGAACGGAGAGAACTCGCTGAACGTGAAGGGCTCGCCGAGAAACGCATCCTTGCTCATCTGAAAGAGCGAGCGGCGCAGATTGCCCGCGTTCAGAAGACGGCTCTCCGTCGCCGCAATGAACTTGCCCGCCTGCGGCGCGTCGTGCTCGAGCGGCCCCGAGAACGCGCCCCGGTCGGCCTGCGTATAGACCGCCTCCTCATCGGCGAGGCTCGCGTCGCTCGTGTCGTCCTCGATCGTGCTGTCCTGGCCGTAGTCGTTGCCGACGCCCGTGACGTTGTCGCTCGCGGTGCGCCGGAAAATGGAGCCCTTGCTGCCATCCCACACGGTGCGGCTCACGACCTCGGTGATATCGGGTCCGTAGCCATTGGTGGCGTTGAGCATCACGGTCAAAAGGTGCGGCGTGCTGGTGACGAGCGTCACCGTGTCATCCGCCGATCCGAGCGTCGTGCTGAACGGCTCGCTCGGGGCGCTCTTCCAGATCGAGCCGTCGGCGAGGACCATCTCCCAGTGCAGGACGTAGTCGTATTGGGCTGCGTTCGTGAGCGAGCCCGAGCCGTTGCTCGGCGTCACGCTCAGGATCCCGGGCAGCTCCTGGAAGGGCTCGGTGAGGCAGCGCCCGTCATAGACCTGCATCGGCGCGCCCGCGATGTAGAGCAGATCGCCGAATTTCGCCGTCTGCCGGCGCGCAGAGGAGTTCTTGGTAAACGTCGTCACGCTCGGCATCGGCGAGCCCGTGCCGGGGTCGCGCATCGCGCACCACGCGACGCGGCCTGTGCTCGCGTCGAGGTGAAAGCCCGCCTGCCTCGAGATGCCGGACGGGCTCGCCGCGGTTGACTTGAACGCACGTGTAAAATCCCGGAGCGCCAGGTGCGCCGCGTTCGCCGAGCCGCTCGCCGTGAAAAAGAGGGCGTTGGAGACGTTCGTGGTCGTGTCCGAGATGTCGGGGCACACGATGCCGCCGAACGCGACGGCATACTTACCGCTCGCGTTCGTGCTCGTGCTCGACGTCCAGGGGATGAGACGGGTCCGTACGAGCGCGCTAAAGATCGTGGTGCTCGCGGTCGCCGTGTGCGCGGCCTCGCTCCAATACTCGATCACGGTGTCGCCGCCCGTGGTGTCGACCGCGGTCGCGACCTGGGCCGCCGCGCCCGCGGCCGCCGTCGCCGGGATGCGGCAGGCGCACACGCTGTTTCCGCTCGTGAGCGTGGTCGGCCCGAGCAGGAGTGTGCCCGCGAAATTGTACGTGCGCAGGATCGCCCCGCCGCCGACCGAGCGGATCGCGATGTGGATCTTGTTGGCGGTCTGGTCGACCGCGAGGCTCAGTTGCGTCGAGTCGGTGCCCGAGACCGTGATGTCGCTGCCGATTTGCGAGGCCCCCGAGTCATAGATGCGGATGAAGATGTCGACGCCCGCGCCGCGATCGCGGCAGATCGCGATGCGCGCCGTCGTCGGATTCTCGACGGGCACGATGTCGTACACCGCGACCGTCGCGTTCGCCGCCGAGACGTTGCCCTTGAACGTCGAGAACGCGGTCGCCGTCGTCGGGTTGAATTTGATGATATCGAGCGCGTTGTCGCTCTTCTGGCTCGCGACGTAGAACGTATCGACCGCGAACGTGCAGCGGAAATTCAGCGTGCTGAACGTGCTCGAGATGACTTCCGTCAGGATCGGCTGGTTATCGCTCTCGCGCACCACGACCGCCGTCACGACGTTGGAGAGCGAGCGCGTGACGACCAGCACATAGCCCGCGCCCGCAGCAGAATCGCAGAGGTCCGCGCCGCCCGACGGCGGACTCATCACGGTGATGTCTTTGAGGTCGACGAACGGCGTCAGCTCCTGCTTGTCCGTCTCGTATCGCCAATAGACGTTGCCGTTCGTCGCGCCGAGGCCCGTGTACTCATACGGCCGCTCGGGGAAGCCTGACGCGCTGTGGCTGCCGAGCGCGACCAGGCGCCCCTGATACTCGATGAGATCGTACGCGGTCATCGTGCCGCCGCTCGTGCGCATGTCGAGCGCCGTGTACCCGTAGCGGCAGGCGAGGCGCCCATCCTTGCGCACGCGCAGATTCTTGGCGACCGCGACCACCCCGAACGGCGCGAGCCGTGGATCGACGCGATCCTTGCGCCCCTGGGCGAGACTGAACGAGACGACGCGCTTGGCCACGGCTTACAGCTCCAGCCCGTCGCGGCGCCGGGGCACGACCGCACCGCGCGCGTGGCGCCGGCTATGCTGCAGGATGGCCGCCTCGGCGCGCAGGTTGCGGTCTTGCGCGTCGAGGAACGCGGCGCGCTTCTGGTTGTCGCGCTGCAGGAGCACCATCGTGCATTTGGTGAGCAGCCACTCTTCCCAGTCGGGGAAGAGCACGAACACGTGCGTCGCGTCCGTGAGCGGCACCCAGTGCGGGAGCGAATCGATCTTGTAGTTACCGGTGAGGTTGGTGGGCCAGATCGCGAGCTTGCCGGACGTGACCGTTGTCGTGCTCGGCTGAGGCATGCTCAGGACCGTCCACTCGCCGGGACTGTCGGGACGGTTCGCGCCCGGGAAGACACGCCGCTGCGCCCAGCTGCCTTTGGTGAGATCGTACCAGGTGCCGCCGAGCTGCACGTCGACCGAGAGGATCTCGCTCGCCCCCGTCGGGAACGGCAACTCGATCCAGTCCTCGCCCGACGCACGCGAGGGGATGGCCGCCGCCGTGCCCGGGGTGCGAAAGAAGTCGTCGCCGTTCTGGCTGACGCGGCTGCGGAGCTGTTTGTAGGAGCGATTGATCAGCGCGTACAGACGCGCCGTCACGTGCCGCGCGCTCGAGCCGGTCTTGCCGTCGATGCCCGCCTCGTAAATGAGTTCGGTCGTAAAATCGCCGAGCGTGATCGTGTCGCTCATACCGAGCGTTTATGCGCAGCCGACAAAAGGCAACGCCCCGCCGGGCCATCCGCGAACCGGCGAGGCATTGAGAAGTCGAAGCACCCACACGGGCGCCACTCAATATTGCGAGTTGTTACAGAGCTGCATGGCGCGCTTGAACGCCTCGCGGCGCGCCGTCGGATCGTCCGTCGAGAAAATCTCGTCGATCGAGTCGTCGAGCGCCTGCTCCGTCTCTTCCGAGTTCGCATCTGCGGCAGGATCCGCCTCCGCCTCGTCGGGCGGCGCGCCCATGTCGCCGCCCGGGGGCAGCGGGCCCTTGCCGGGCCCGCTCAGAAAGACCGCATCGAGCGATGGCTTGTCCATGCGATTAGAGGAGCGGCAGGTTGATCGGGTCGCTCACCCAGACCCGGATGCGCCAGGTCACTAGATCGCTCGTGATGCCGAGCGCGCCGATCCAGACCTCGTCGGGCGTGCTCGCCGTGTCGATGATGACCGGGCTCTGGATCACGGGGAAGATGCGCGCCGAGACGCGCACGATGGAGCCGTTGCTGAAGTTCGCGGCCGTCGGCGTCGCCACGTCAGACACGAAAACGTCGGTGGTGCCGTTGGTGAGGCTCACGTTCCCGTGCTGGTAGACGCGGGAGTCACCTGCCGCCGCCGCCGCGTCGAGGTTGTTCACGAAGCCCGGGATGATGTTGCTGACGGGCGAGTTCGTGCCCAGCCACTGGATCGTGAGCGTGTTGGAGGCGACGCTGCCCGCGACCGGGGAGGCTCCATCCCACCAGGCGGGCGCGATGCAGCTCGTCGCATCCTCGGTCGTGGTCGTGCCGTCGGAGGTCGTCATGCCGTAGTAGGCCGTGCACTCCGTCTCGAACTCGAGCGGACCCTTGAGCGTCGGATCCGTGCCGCCGAGCACGCGCTGCCGCGTGCGGTAGCGCCAGACGTTCGAGCCGTTGGCGGCCCAGGTCTCGACGACGATGTCGCGATGCGTGTTCGCTGGGAACTTCACGCCCTCATCCGACAAGCTGATCACGGGGCTAGAGGCCGCAGCGGTGTTGCTGTCGGTCGTGCCCTCGATCACGAAGTCGGGGAGCTGGTAGATTTGCCCGAGGCTCGCGAGGCCGACGTCGCCGCCCTCGTAGAGGGCATCTTTCAGGCGCTTGACGTCATCGCGCTTGTCGCGGTCGACGTAACGGCGGATCGTATTGGTTGCAACAAAAGCGGCCATGTCTTCATTACCTCGCGATCATCATGTTGACGACCATGATGGCTTGGTCGGGCGCGGCCACCACGGCGGGCGTCGCGGCGTTGTCGTTGATGACGAAGTCGACGGTCCCCGTGCTCGGGGTGAGCAGCTTGAACTTGACCTCGTAGATGTTGCCGATCAGATCACCGAGCGGCTCGAAATACGCGCCCATGATCGTGGCGTTGCGACACGCGGGGAACGTCATCGTCCCGAGGCCCGTGCCGCGATTGGTGACGACGAGCGAATTATAGGTCGTCTGCCGGTTGGTGGTGATCTGCGCCCAGGTCGAGCCGCTCGACGTGAACTGAAAACGCCCGGTGATGAACGCGGGATCGCGGTACTGAGAAAACAGTCGATTGAAAACGTGCGGGAGCATCTGCGCCTTGTCCTGGGGCCCTCGTGGGGGCTCGTGATCGGTTCAGGGAATTGGTGGGGGCGGAGCGAGAGGAGGGGGGAAGACCCGACACCCCGCCCCCAAAAAGCGAGCCTTAGTTCCCGGAGCTGCAGCGTCCGTGCATCTGCGGCTGGCCGCCGACAGTGAACGAGTTAAACGCCTGCCACTGGATCTCGTAGTTCTTGCCGTTGCGCAGCATCTTCAGGCCGTCGTCGTCACGCGGCCCGGGGAACCCGTTGTAGTTGTAGATCTTGAGCAGCGGCATCGTGAGCGCCCAGATGTCGGCCTCTTTGCAGTGCGGCTCGTTCAGCACGCGCACGAGACCGTTCGCGGTGATGATGACGATCTCGCCCGCGCCGATCTCCATCGTCTTGCCGAACGTGGTCCACCCGAAATCCTGCACCTCTTGCGAGAGCTGCATCCAGGTGCGTGGACCCATGACGAGGGTGTCGACCTCGTTCGCGCCGTACTCGGCGCGGCCCACGTTGACGAGCAGCTCGCAGCGCTCCTTGATGCTGAGGCCCGCGACGTCCGTCGCCGAGACGCGGAAGCCCGAGGCGCCCGCGTGGAGCTGGCGGTTCACGCCGAGGTATGTCGCCGTGCTCGCGGTGAGCGTGACCCAGCCCTGCAGTGAGCGGATCGTCTTGTCGGAGAGATCCGTCGAGGCGAGTACATCGCCGTATCGGAAGAGGTAGTCGGAGTCTGCCCAGCCCGTCGGGCCGCCGCTCGTGGTGCTGCCCGAGCTGGTCGCGATCCAGAGGTGCGCGCCGGTCGTGCTCGTGCCGGTCACGTCCGCATCCGGCGTGACCGAATACACGTAGCCGAGACCGCTGCGGATGTTGGAGGGCGCACCGTTGCCGGTGCCGTCGGCAGCTTGGACGATCATGCCCTTCGCGAAGTTGAACGAGTCGCCGCGCGCCGTGAGCGATAGCTCGCCGTTGCCGCCGCCGACGTTCAAGTCGCTGATGCGCCCGATCGAGTTGCCGACGGGCGCGAAAATCTTCTGCGCCGCGACCGCGCCGAATGTCTTGAGCGCGCCGTCCATGGTCTCGGTGAGCTGCTGGAGGAACGCATCCTCGTTGCCCTTGGCGCCGCTCACGGCACGCGCAGAGACCTTGGCCGAGCCCCAGTATTCGCCGAACGGAGAGGTGAACGTCTCGTAATCCGAGGAACCTCGATCCGTCTGGTCGCTCACGGTGGAGGCAGCCGACAGGTCGTAGCTGAAGCCTTGCGGCCCGCTCGGGATGAACGGCTCGACGATGGCCTGACCGCCGCGCTGCGGCTTGTCCACCTTCTGCAGCGTGGGGCTCACGCGCTCGGTGATCGTCTGCAGCTTGTTGTTTTTGATGTACCTGAGAAACAGGAACTTATCGGCAAATGAACCCATCGCCGGGGTAACTCCGTGTAGGAGCGGCGAGACAAAGCGCCGCTAGCCAGTGACCCGTGGCTTGCTACACGTCGATTTGCGCGGCGTTTAAGGCGTGCCGGACCGCCGGGGTGGGCTCGACGGAGCCCGAAGTGTCAGGGTCGTTTTTGCTTATGCGAAGTTTGCAAAACGGAGCCCTCGGGCGGCGAACTCACCGGCGGCGTGCTCGCGTAGAAGCGCTCGGCGACCCGCTCGACCGGGCTGAGCACGGCGCGCTGAAAGACGAAGTGCCGCGACTCGAGTTCGACGACGAGCGCCTCGGTCGACACCTCCGAGAGCCGGTGCACCCGATGCTCGATCTCGATGTCGTGATAGCCCGCACATAGGGCGCACGACGTCGCGTCCTCGCGCGCGCGCGGTCCGAGTCGAAAGCCCTCGAGCTCCATCCCCCCGCAGCGCAGGCAATCGCTCACGGCTTCGACTCCTCTCGGCGGCGGATCTCCCACCCCTTGGCCGCGAACATCTTGAGCAGCTCGGGCGGCGGCGCGTCGGTCATCTCGTCGACGCGGCGGCGCCGGTTCTGCACGGCCTCGGGCAGGCGGATCGCCTCCTTGGGTCCGCCCTCGGGCTGGCGCGTCAGGCCCCAGCGCAGCGGCCAGCGCCGCTCGAGGTACCAGGCCGCCGCCTTCCAGTCGCCCCGCTCGCCCGAGCGCTCGCGCTTGTTCTTGCGCATCCGCACGGGCTCGAAGTCCCGATCGCTCGAGTCGCAATCGCCGTCGTCGAAGCTGCCGCGGATCGTCTCGTTGGTCTCTTTGGTCTTCTCCCAGGGCTCGGAGGCCTCGAGGATCGTCCGGACGCGCCGCTCTTCGAGTTCGATCGCGGCTCGGATGTAGTCCTCGGCAAACGACCGGAAGGGCTCCTCGGCCTCCTCGTCGATGCCGCGGTCGATCCAGCTTTTGAGCGTGGTGACGTCGATGCCGTTCTTATGGGCGATCTGCGCGTCGAAGAGCCCCCGGGCGACGTCGGCCACGATCGCCGCGTGCCGCTTCTTGGTGAGCGCCGAGGCGAATTTGCCGTCCGCCTTGCGCTGGGTCATGTCCCGTACAGCAGCGGCGCGCCTCCGCCGATGATCTTCACGAGCGGGGGCGGCGGATGGGTCGCGTTGTAGTCGGAGAGGATCGCCCGGTCGTCGATGACCGCGAGCAGGTTCTTATAGGGCACGCAGCGATACAGCTCGCCGAGCGCGCGGAACTGGATGCTGAACTCGCTGCAGAACGTGACGAGATCGCCCGGCGCGAGGCCCCAGTCGCCGTTTTCGTTCGCGACCAGCCGGCGCGCGTTGGCGACCATGGTTTCCGCCATGTCGTGCGGAGGGATCGAGTTCGCTTCGGCCAGGTCGATCACCTCGCGCAGTGCCGCCTCGAGCTGCTGGATCTTCGCTCGAAGCCGGCGCTCCTCGTAGTAGGTATCGCGCGGGCGCCCATCCCAGCCCTCGTGATAGCGCTCCTGCTGGATGGCCCCGGGGGTGAACTCGACCACCTCCTCGTAACAGACGAACGTGCACGGGTCGCCGTCGCTGTTTCGCCCGCCCACGATGCCGCTGGTCGTCAGGTTGCGCGGGATGATCTGACGGTCGTGCCCCGTGACCGCGACCGTCATCCGGTCGGGGGCATGCTTGGTGAGCACGTAGCCGGGCAAGGGGTGGATCTCGCATTTCGTCACGCGCAGCTTCTCGGTGCGCGAGATGGGGTGTAGGAACGGCTCGACCTCGATGTCGAGCGTCATGCGCAGCGCCATGGCCTGCGTCACGTAGAGTTCCTCGCCGCTCACGAGGTAGCCCTGCGCCACGTCGTAGAAGTCAATAAAACAGATGTCGCCGGGGCGGACGTTCGTGACGTCCGGGCCGATCGCGACGACCTGGCAGAGCCCGACGTTTTCGGGCACGGCCGTCACGTGGCGACCCGAGTGCTCGACACTGATGCTGCCGCTCGACGGGTCGAGGTCGTCGCGCGCGCGGATGGTGACGAACGTGCCGGTCGGGCGCGTGTGGCGCTCGAGCAGCGGGATCTCGTGCTTCATCGGATCCTCTCGAGTACGGTGGGGTCGGTAACGCGGTTCCAGCGCAAGAGCGGCTCGCCCGTGCCGGTGACCGTCTCGGTCATCTCGAAAATGATGCGCTCCCGAGGGATCTCGCTTTTGTACCAAATGAAAAATCGCCCTCGCCAGCGCTCGGGATGCTCGGCAAAGTGCGCTGCGGCCCGGGGCTCTTCGTCGGGGTCCGGGCCCTCGACGTGGATCGTCTCGCCCTCGAGACCCTCGAGGCTCGTGCGATGCCTCAGCGCCATAGGCCCGCCTCTTTCAGCACGGCCTGCCGCAGCTCGGCGTCCGTCATGGCGCGGCCGTTACCGGGCGCGCCGGTCTGCGCGTTCGCTCGCGGCTTGCTCGCGCTCACGGGGGCGGGCTTCGGGGCCTTGGCTGCCGGCACGAGGCCCGCCGTGCGCAGCGCCTTGGCCTGCTTGCTGAGCTTGGCGCGCACGCGCTCGAGCGCCTTCTTCGGGTCCGTGAGGCCCTTGGAGTAGTTGGCGGCCATCTCGTCGAACACGAGATCGACCACGCTCGGAAAGCCCGCGTCGCGCAGCTGCTGGTCGAGTTCCGCGCTCGCGAGCTTGTCGCCCTTGATCTGGTTTTTGATCCAGGTCTTGGCCTGCTCGACCTTCTGCTGCGAGGCCTGCGCCTCGGCGCGTTTCTTCTCTTCGGCCTCGCGCTGATTCTTCTCGGCCTGCAGCTCGCGCAGCTTGCGCTTGTCTTCGAGCCCGGGGATGGGCTTGCCCTGGAGCAGCGCGCCGACGGCTTTATTCAGCTCGTTCCACTCCATCCCGAACGTGTTTTGAACGAACTCGATCGCCGGCTCGAGCTTGCCCTCGCTCGCCGCCTTGCGCGCCGCGGACTGGTCGCCGTATTCGCGCTGCAGCTGGAGCGCGAGGTCCTGGGCGCGCTTGAGCGTCGCGTTGGCCTTTTTCTTCTCGAGGCGCAGGAACTTGGCCGCGCCCGGCGTGAGCCCGATTTGCTCGGGCTCCTTGCCGAGCGCCTTGGCGAGCGCGAGCATGTCCACCCCCCCCTCGGCCTCGAGCGCGGCGGTTACTGCCGCGAGGTCGATTTCGCCGGCTTGGGCGGGCTGCTCGGGCTCGGCTTCGCCGGCTTCGGCGTCTTCTTCGGCGTCTTCTTGGGGCGTGTCTGTTTCATCGTCTTCGCTTTCGGTGGTGCCTGCCGAATCCTCGGCCGCGTCCGCCTTCCCCGCCTTCCCCGCCTTGCCCTTCGGAGCGGGCGGCGCGTCATCGCCCTCCGCATCGGGGGGCGCGTCGGGGTCGTAAACGATGGATTTGCCGCTCGATCGAGCCTCGGCCGCGATTTGCTTGATGAGGCTTTCTCGCGCGGCCGCGTCGCTCGGCGCGGGGGTGGGGATGAGCTGGGGGGCGGATGGTTCGGCGGGCATGTACCCGGCCCTTATGCGAAGCGCGCGTGTTGCACCCGGCGGGCGTCATGGGCTAGGGTGCCGCCGTCCAAACTTCACCGCGACGCGCGTCGACCGCCGGGCAAAGCGGATTGCCCAACAACTGCCCCGCCCGGATTTGCGATGGCAATTGCTCGTTGTGGAGGGGCCCCGGTTCTGCCGGGGCCCTGGACACCATCACATCGCGGCGGTCGTCGGCGCGGCGAGCTGGCGCGGCGTCGGCGCCGGCAGTTGCCCGGGCCCGCTCGGGGGCGCGGCGAGCTGCGGCAGGGCGATGCCCTGCGTCGGGGGGATGGGCTGCGGGCCCTGACCCGTCTGCTGCTGCTGCAGCAGGATCGCGTCGAGGTCGGAGAGGAAGAGCAAAAAGAACTCTTGCCGCTCGGGCTCGAGATCCTCGATCTGCGCCTCCATCAGCGCGCCGATCGTGTAGTCGATCGCGGGCCCCGGCTTCATCCACTTGAGCGGCCCGCGGTAGAACTCCGGCTTTTGCGCCTCCTCGTCGCTCGCGTAGAGCCAGCGCTCGAACTCGTGGTCCATCCACTCGCGCTCGATGTTGCGGTCGTCCAGCTCCTCGGGCACGTCATAGCCGGCTTGCTGCGCGGCGGCGAACGCCTCGTCGCTGATGATGTTCATTTGCCGCAGCTCGAACGCCTTTTGCAGGCGCCCCTCGGGCGTGTTGTCGCGCCCGCTCACGGCCGCGGGCCGCAGGCGATACTTGTGATCGTCGAGGTCGAGCACGTCGCTGTCGATCTCCTCGAGGAACTTCTTGCCCGGCCACTGGCGAGTGAACTTGCCGTGCTCGCGCACCTCGCGCAGCGCCTGGATGATGAGCTTGGCGTCGTCGACCGCGACGGCCTGCACGTAGCGGCGCTGCGTCGCGGCAAATCGCTCGTTCAGGCGCGCGGCAACCTGCCGATCGGCAATCGCCGCCGTGATGCCGGGCTGGCTCTTGCTCGCGGTATGGAGCTCCGGCACGCCGGACACGTTGTGCGCGTCCATCCAGTGGCTATCAGCCACCTCCTTGTGCGCGGCATGGAAGCCCTGGGCGCTCACGAAATTGACGGCGGAGGGATCCGTCATATCCACGATCTTGTTGTCCTCGACGACGTCCATCGACTCGTGCTCGGCGAGCTTGTTCTTATCGATGAAAATGTGGTTTTGGACGGCCTTGGTGATGCCGCGATCCACCTTGCTCAGGATCAGGTTGTCGCGCTTGACGCTCTCATAGATGTGATGCGTGATGGGATGGCCGAGGATGCCGTACAGGTGCGGATCGACGACGAACCAGATGAACGGCGGGCGCGGGTAGTCGTAGTCTCGGAACTCGAGCGTGCCGCCGGTGACGGCCGCGCAATACTTGCCGGTCTTCTCGCCCTGCGAGCCGCGCCAGCCCTCATAGAGGGCCACCATCTCGGTGATGTGCGCCTGGTTGCCGACCGGGGCCCGGAACTCCTCGGGGGGCTTGGCGATGCTCGCCTTGATCTTCTCCTCGTTGTCTCTGCCGGGGAACATCTCGAGCAGGCGGTCGACGTCGAACCAGGTGATTTCCCCCATCGTGAGCAAATCGCCGTAGGTCAGCTCGCCGAAGTCGAAAAACATGGTCAGCGTGTCGTGGATCTCGTGCGTTACCTTCTGCTCGTTCGGGTAGACGCAGACCTTGACCGCGACCGAGCCCGTGCAGGCGGCCGCGATGCGCACGGCGTGGATCCATAGCTCCTCCAGGTTCGCGAAGCGCCCCTGCGGCTCGTAGAACTCGGCCTCGACCAGCTGCTCGAGCTTCTTGGCGATGCGCCGGTCGCTCCAGCTGCCGTGGCTGGTCATCATGGTCGGCTTGGGCGTCTCGAGCGCGGCGATCTTGCTGACCCAGGTGTCGATGATGCTGTGCGCGCTGTTCCGGATGAGCGGGATCTCTTCTTGGTCCTGCCGGAAGTAGTGCGCCGAGTCGGAGGTGTAGCCGTAGGGGGCTAGGCCACTGAGGCACATGCCCTCGTACAGCGAGGCATATTTCGCGGCGAGCTGGCGCCGCGTCTCCTGCATGGCCTTGTTGCACTCGGCGAGCGCGATCAGCCGCTGGCCCGCCTCTTCGGCCTTCTTGGCCGCGTAGAAAAGCACGCTCATCGGCAGGGGTTATGCGAGCGCGCGCATAACCCCCGACAATCCGCCTTGATCATCGATCTCGATCTCGCCGACCTGCTCTCGGAGTTCGCGCCCAACCCGCTCATTGCAGATCTGCATGAGAAGCAATCGGCTTTCTACTTCGAGCCCGCGCGCTTCCGCTGCGCGCTCATGGGTCGCCGCACGGGCAAGAGCTACGCGGACGCGGCGCTCCTGCTCGGCGGGCAGCCGGGTGAGGTCTCGCTCTACGTCGCCCACCAGTTCATCGACGCCAAGGCCATCATGTTGCCCGTCTTTCGGGACCTCGATTTCCTCCATGACCTCGGGCTCTCGATCAACATGGCCGACCACACGATCACCGAGCCGAGCGGCGCGGTCATCCGCCTGGCGGGCGTGAAAGACGAGAGCGCGGCGACCTCGCTCCGCGGCCCGCGTTACCGCCGGGTCATCATCGACGAGGCGCAGAATTTCACGAGCGAGCTACTGCAGTACGCGGTCGAGAGCGTGCTGACGCCCGCGCTCGTCGACTCCGGGGGCGACATGGCGATCACCGGCACCCCCGGGCCCGAGCCCGACCCCGAGGATTACTGGTTCTCCCTCTGCGGCGACCCGGTCTCGGGCATCAAAGGGCGCTGGCCCACGCACCACGGCACCATCTACGACAACACCAAGGCCAAGGTCGATCCGCGCATCGCGCTCGATGACGTGCTGCGCCAGTTCAACTGGACGAAAGATAGCCCTACGTTCCGGCGCGAGTACCTCGCCGAGTGGGTGCCCGACATCGGGAGCTTGGTATTCGAGTACCCGGGCATTCTCGCCGAGGTGAGCGCAGGGCCCCCGATGGGCCTGACCGTGCTGGCGCTCGACTTCGGCGTCATCGATCATACGAGCTTTACCGTGCTCCGGCAGAAAGAGCGCCCGCACGTCTGGGTCATGCAGAGCTACTCGCTGCCGGGCCTCGACATGTTCGCGATCGCGGAAATCGTCAACGGCCTCCGAGCACGCTGGAAACCGAACTACATCGTCGCCGACGAGGGCGGGCTCGGTAAGGGCTACGGGCTCACGCTGCGCGACAAGTTCAATATCCCGGTCGAGATGGCCGACAAAAAGCACCTCCGCGCCCGCATCGACCACGGGCGCGGCATGCTCGCCGCGGGCCTCGTGCACCTGACGGTGGAGGCAAAAGAACTCTTCGACGAGTGGCGGCGCCTGCCGTGGCATCCGCTGAAGACCGGCTTTAAAGAGGGCTACAAGGCGGACTGCTCGGACGGCTTCCTCTACGGCCTGCAGAAGATCAATTCTCTCGAAGCCTACAAGCCCCCCGCCGACCTGCGCACCGAGGCCGAGCGCATCCGCGACATGGCGCGGGCCAACGCGATGCGCGCCGCGAGTCGCGCGGGGCGGCTGCGCGCGCTCGGCTAGTCGCGCGCGATGTCGATCAGCCGCTCCCGGTCCTCGTCTTCGGTGAGCAGGCAGAAGAGCAGGGCATGTTCCTCGAACACGCTGCGCTCGGCCCGGTGCAGCTTGCACTCGATGGGCAGCACCGTGTCGAGGTGCGGCCCCGGGCACCGGCACTGCACTCGAATGCATCCGCAGCGATAGAACGTTCGACCGTGGCTCATTCGGCGGCCTCGGCCGGTGCCTCGCTCTGCGCTCGAGCGCGACGGTCTTCGATGAGGGTCACCAGCCAACGCCGAAACGCCATGGGCCCGAGTTCGTCGAACTGCCGGAGCACGGTGGGGGCGTGCACGCTGAGGCCGTGCAGCGCCATATAGCGCTCGCGAACCTGAACCGGATCGGCCGGCGCGTATTTGGGCACGCAGCCGCGTTCATGCCAGGCGCGCTCCATCTGGTATTTCTTCTTTGAGCAGCCTAGGCAGGTCTTCCTGCCGGGACGCGCTGGAAGGTGCCCGCAGTAGGTGCACAGGCCCGCCGCCTTGCGCCTGGCGTCGCGGCGCTGCTTGCTCGCGAGCTGCTGCGCCCGGAATTTCCGATACCAGTCTTTGACGTTGGAACAGGCCTGCTCTTTCGTGTCTCCCTGCACGAACGCGAGCAGGCGTGAGCCCTTGTCGGGCTCCGACACTTGCACGCAGTTTAGAATCGCGCCCAGCTTGTCCAGTTCAACGCGCCACCACATCGGATGCCCTCCTAGCCCATCATCTCCCGCAGCTGTTGCTCGGCCGACTCGAGCAGCTCGCCGACGCGAGTCTGCGTGAGCCCGAGCGTCTTGGCAATCACGTCGATCGAGTCGCCCTCGAGCACGAGCCAGACGACCCGGCGCGTGAGCTTGTCGGGCAGCTCGCGCACACATTGTCTCACCGAGCGCAGCCGCATCGCGCGCTCGCTCTGCCGCTCCTGCTCGTCTTCTTGCTCGAGGTCGGGCACGCCGAAGACCACGACGCCGCGCACGGGCTCGCCGGCTGCGTAGGCCTTGCGCGCGGTGTGCTCGGGCACGGGCACGACGTGGCCGCGACGGATTTCCGAAAGCACGTAGCCTTTCACCCAGTTCCAAGCGTAGGTGCTAAACGCACGCCCGCGCGAGGGCTCGAACTTCGCAGCGGCTTCGCACAGGCCATGGGTGCCCGCTGCGCGCAGGTCCGCACCTCGCCCAATCGAGCGATAGCGGGCGCAGAAGTGATCGACGATCCAGCCGTGGCGCTCGATCAGATCTGCCGGTGGCAGGCCATGCATGCGGCGGGGCACAAGCTGGCAGCCAAAAACGGCTCCGTCAAGGGCTCGCATAATCATCCACGATGGGACTCGTCACTCCGTTTGACTCCAGTTTCTGGTCC
>Ga0070675_100000684_pt1 | contig 23534 bp, 22 predicted proteins | sample KBSM43metaG_FD_65343 | JGI IMG/M metagenome (GOLD analysis project Ga0070675, IMG submission 65343) | Miscanthus rhizosphere microbial communities from Kellogg Biological Station, Michigan, USA - KBS M4-3 metaG | ecosystem: Host-associated > Plants > Roots > Rhizosphere > Soil ... | reverse complement strand
GGCGGTGATCGCGTTCGCCCAGGCCGTCGCGGTGGAGTACCGGGACGCCGGGGTGCGCTGCAACGTGGTGCTGCCGAGCACCATCGACACCCCGGCGAACCGGGCCGGGCAGCCCGGCGCCGACTTCAGCCGCTGGGTCGCCCCGGCCCAGATCGCGGCGACGATCCGGTACCTGGCAAGCGACGAGTCGGCGGCCACGAGCGGCGCGGCCGTCCCGGTCTACGGGAGCGCCTGATGGACTACCCGCCCGCCGAGCGCCTCGACCTCGTCGAGGACCTGCACGGGCACCGGGTCGCCGACCCGTACCGCTGGCTCGAAGACGTCGACGACCCGCGCACGAAGGAGTGGTCGGCGGCCCAGGACGAGCTGTTCGCCCGTCACCGGGAGGGGTTCGGCCCGGCGCGCGAGCGCTACCGCGAGCGCCTCGACGGCCTGGCCCGGGCCGGCACGGTCTCGACACCGGTGTGGCGCGGCGAGCGCCGGTTCTTCCTGCGCCGGGAGCCGAGCCAGGAGCACGCCGTGCTGTACGTGGTCGACCCCGACGGCACCGAGCGCGCCCTCGTCGACCCGATGGCCCTCGACCCGGCCGGCACGACCACGCTGGACAACTGGCAGCCATCGCTCGGCGGGGAGCGCCTGGCGTACGGGATCTCCACCGGCGGCACGGAGGAGTCGTCGCTGTACGTGCTCGACGTGGCGACCGGTGACGTGATCGAGGGGCCCGTCGACAGGGCCCGGCACACCTCGGTCGGCTGGGCCGCCGGTGACGAGGAGTACTTCTACCAGCGGCACCTGCCCGGCGAGGAGGGCATCCACCACCGGCGGGTGTACCGCCACCGGGTGGGCACCGACCCGGACACCGACACGCTCGTGTTCGGCGCCGACGCCGAGCGGGCCACCTACCACGGCATCCGCACCAGCCGCGACGGTCGCTGGCTGGTCGTCTCGGCGTCGCGCGGCACCGACCCGCGCAACGACCTGTGGCTCGCCGATCTCACGTCGGCCGACCTGGACTTTGTTCCCGTGCTGCGCGACGTCGACGCGCGCGCCTACGCCGGCGTGCACGACGCGACGCTGCTGGTGTGGACCGACCGTGACGCGCCGCGCGGCCGCGTGTGCACGGCGCCGGTCGACGATCCGTCGGCCTGGACCACGCTGATCCCGGAGGACCCGGAGGCGGTGCTCGAGGACTACACGGTGATCGACGGTGCCGGTCTGCTCGCCGTGTCCTGGGTGCGGCACGCGGTGGGCGAGGTGACAGTGCACGACCTCGCCACCGGGGCGCTGGTGACCCGCCTCGCGCTGCCCGGCACCGGCACCGTCGTCGACGTGCGGGCCCGGCCGGTCGGCGGGGACGACCTGTGGCTCGCCTACCAGGGCTACGACGCCCCGCAGCAGGTGCTGCACTGGCGCGCCGGCGGTCCCGCGGACCAGATCACTGTCGAGGCGGTGGTGCCGGGTCCGGTCGAGCCGCCGGCGATCACCACCCGGCAGGTCGTCTACCGGTCACTGGACGGCACGCCGGTGCACATGTTCGTGCTGTCCGCCGCCGCCGAACAAAGCGGGCCCAAACCGACGATCCTCTACGGATATGGCGGATTCGACATCTCGCTGGTGCCGCAGTACTGGCCGCTGGCGCTGGCCTGGGTCGAGGCCGGCGGCGTCTTCGCGGTGGCCGGCCTGCGCGGCGGCAGCGAGGAGGGCGAGGAGTGGCACCGCGCCGGCATGCTCGCCAACAAGCAGAACGTGTTCGACGACTTCCACGCGGCGGCCGACTTCCTCGTCACGGAGAAGATCGCCTCGACGGTGGGCTGCTACGGCGGATCCAACGGCGGGCTGCTCGTCGGCGCCGCGCTCACCCAGCGCCCGGACCGGTTCGACGCCGTCGTCTGCTCGGCGCCGCTGCTCGACATGGTGCGCTACGAGCTGTTCGGGCTCGGCCCCAACTGGTCGGGCGAGTACGGGTCGGCGTCCGAGCCGGAGCAGCTCGGCTGGCTGCTGGCCTACTCGCCGTACCACCGGATCGAGCCCCGCACCGCTTACCCGCCGGTGCTGTTCACCGTGTTCGAGGGCGACACGCGCGTCGACCCGTTGCACGTCCGCAAGATGGCGGCGGCGCTGCAGCACGCCACGACCGGAAGCGGTCCGGTGCTGGTGCGCCGGGAAACGGGCGTCGGCCATTCGGCGCGCGCGGTGAGCCGAACGGTGGACCTCAACGCCGACGTACTGGCCTTCTTCGACCTGCACCTGAAAAAGGGCACCCTTTCATAGCCCCGTTGATGCCGAAAGGAAAGGTCTAGTCACTCGCGCGAGGGACAGCGGCAGCGAATGATAGCCGCACGAACATGTGTCCGACCCCTCGTTAGGAGTGCCCATGGCTGAGCCACGGCGCATGCGGCTGGCGCGGCACCTCGCCGTACCGGTCCTGGCAGCCGCGGTGGTCGCGCTGCTCCCCCTCGCCAAACCGGCCCCCTCCGGTGGCGGCGTGGTGGACAAGTGGACACCCATGTCCCCGGTCACCGTGGCGTTCGAGACGAACGGCCACGGGACGCCGTCCACTGTCACGAGTCACCTGCTCGCCTTCAACGACTTCCACGGTGCCATCGACCCGCCCACGGGCAGCGGTGCCGCCGTCAACGGCACCCCCGCAGGCGGTGCCGAGTACCTCGGCTACTGGGTGAAGAAGCTGCGTGCCGAGGCCCGCGCCAACACGCCCTACGTCTACACCGTCGCGGCCGGCGACAACGTCGGCGCCAGCCCGCTGGTCAGCGCCGCGTTCCACGACGAGCCGGCCATCGAGGCGCTCAACGCGATCGGGCTGGACATCAGCTCGGTCGGTAACCACGAGTTCGACGAGGGCGTCACGGAGCTGCAGCGGTTGCAGCGCGGCGGCTGCCACCCCGTCGACGGCTGCCAGGACGGCGACGGCTTCGGCGGCGCCGACTTCGAGTACCTCGCCGCCAACGTCACCTACAAGCGGACCGGGCTGCCGATCCTGGCTCCCATCACGCTGCGCTGGGTCGGCGGCGTGCTGGTCGGCTTCGTCGGCATGACGCTCAAGGGCACCCCGAGCATCGTCAACCCGGCCGGCATCGCCAACGTCGACTTCAAGGACGAGGTCGAGACGGCCAACTTCTACGCCGACCTGCTCAAGCGCTTCCTCGGCATCAAGGCGATGGTCCTCACGATCCACGAGGGTGGCGCGCAGAACACGCCGCCGTCGCCGATCGACCCGTCGAGCTGCGCGAACTTTGCCGGTGCGATCACGCCGATCGTGGCCGGGCTGCGGCCGGAGTACGGCGTCGTGGTCTCCGGCCACACCCACCGGTTCTACACCTGCTCGCTGCCGAACTCGGGCGGCACGAGCGTGGTCACCAGCGCCGGGACCAACGGCCAACTGGTCACCGACATCTCGATGACGCTCGACCGGCGGACGAAGAAGTTCGTGTCCGCGAGCGCGCGCAACCAGATCACCGAGAACGGCGTGCGCAACCCGGACGGCACCTGGCAGACCACCGCGCCGGGCGTGTTCGTGCGCAACCCGGCCACGGTCGACCCGCAGGTCAAGGCGATCGCGGACAAGTACCGCGCCGCCGTGGCACCGCTCGCGAACCGGGTGGTCGGCTCGATCACGGCCGACATCGTTCGCGACGTGACGCCGACGAGCAACCAGGAGAGCCCGCTCGGTGACGTGATCGCGGACGCCCAACTGCGATACACGCAGTCGGCCGGCGCCCAGATCGCGCTCATGAACCCGGGCGGCATCCGGGCCTCGTTGAGCTTCTCCAACAGCCCGGGCGGCGAGCCGCCCGGTCAGGTGACGTACGGCGAGGCGTTCACGGTGCAGCCGTTCAACAACCTCGTGGTGACGCAGACGTTCACCGGCGCCCAGATCAAGGACGTGCTGGAACAGCAGTTCCCGATCGTCAACAATGTGCTCACGCTGCGGATCCTGCAGCCCTCGGCAGGGTTCACCTACACGTACAACAGCACCCTGCCGGCCGGTAGCCGGATTTCGAACATCGCCCTGAACGGCACGCCGATCGACCCGGCGGCGAGCTACCAGGTGACGACGAACGACTTCCTGGCCAACGGCGGCGACGGCTTCACGGCGCTGACCGCGGGCACGAACCGGGTCACCGCGCCCGGCTTCGACATCGACGCCCTGGTCGCCTACCTGGGGACCGGCCCGATCGCACCGGGCCCGGCCAACCGCATCACGCGGACCGGCTGACCCACGCACGGTTCGGGGGCGTCTCCCGTGGGAGACGCCCCCGACGCCTTCCTAGATGTCGTCCCAGGTGAACAGCCGGCTCGCGATCGCCGTGACCACCACCGCGAACCCGAGCAGGATCGCCATTTCAGGCAGCACCGCGGCCGGCCCCTTCCCGCGGACCATGACGTCGAGCATCGCCGTGTTGAGGTGCTTGAGCGGCAGCACCTGGGACACGCCCCGCAGCCAGGCCGGCGCGCTGTCCAGCGGGAAGAACGACCCCGACAGGAACGCCATCGGCAGCACCACGATGTTGACGATCGCGCTCGCGCCCTCCTGCGACTTCGCCCACGCACCCGCCAGCAGGCCGATCGACAGGAACGCCAGCGTCCCGGCGATGATCATCGGCAGCACCATCCACCAGTAGTGGGTGAGTTTCAGCCCGAAGAACGGCAGCCGCGCCACGGCGATGAAGATCACTGTCTGGCCGATGGCGATGATAAGGCTGATGCCGACGCGGGCCAGCACCACCGTCCCCGGCCGGATCGGCGCGAGCCGCAGCCGGCGCAGGATCCGCTTCTCCCGCCAGGTCACCAGCGTCAGCGCGGCGCCGAACGTGGCACCGGTGGCGATCGCCCAGCCGAGCAGGCCGGGAGTGATGAACTGGATCGTCTTCAGCGACTCGTCCTCGACCTGCTGGGCTTCCAGCGAGTACTTGGGCGGCTGGCCGCTCAGCGCCTGGTTCGAGCCCTCGACGAGCGAGTTGAAGATCGTCCGGACGGTGCCCGCCCGCACGACGTCGGCCGCCGAGTAGTGAATGACGAGGGTGTCGCCGCGCTGCTCGACCGCTGCCGCCACGTCGCCGTCGCGGACGGCCTTGAGCGCCGACGCGGCATCGTCGCGCCGCTCGACGGCGACGACCTTGTCGAACTCGGCGCGGGCATCGGCCGGCAGCGCGTCGAGGACCGGCACCGCCCCGATCTGCATCACGTCGACCTTGGACGCCCCGCTGTCCTTCAGTAGCGCACCGAACAGCACGAGGAACATCAGCGGAAAGATGACCGTGAAGAACAGCGCCGTCCGGTCCCGGACAAACCCGAGCAGCATCGCCCGCGACAGGCTGCCCAACCCCCGTGTCAGGTTCATGCCCGGTACTCCCGTCCGGTGAGATTGAGGAACACGTCTTCGAGCGTTGCCGCGCGCACCGACAGGCCGCGCAAAGCGTCGCGCTGGGCGAGCGCGGAAAGCACGGGTGCCGGGTTCGTGGTGGCGATCGTCAGCGAGATGCCGTCGTCCTCGACCGTCGAGTCGGGCTGGATCGCGCGGGCGTCCTCGACCGGCAGCACGCCGCTCTCCACCGAGATGCGGGTGGGCGCCTCCAGCCCACGCACCAGCGTCGCCGGCGGTCCGAGCTCCAGGATCTTGCCGTGATCCATGATCGCGACCCGGTCGCAGAGCACCTCGGCCTCGTCCAGATGGTGGGTGGTCAGGACTACCGTGCGGCCGGAGTCGTTGATCTGCCGTAGCAGGTCCCACAGGTTGCGCCGGGCCTGCGGGTCGAGCCCAGCCGTCGGCTCGTCCAGGAAGACCAGTTCCGGATCGTGCACGAGCGCGCACGCGATCGACAGCCGCTGCTTCTGGCCGCCGGAGAGCTTCTCGGCCTGGGTGTCGGCCTTGTCACTCAGCCCGACGGTCTCGAGCATCTCGTCGGCCCGCTTGACGCCGACGCCGTAGAGCGACGCGAACGTGCGGATCTGCTCCCGCGCCGTCAGCCGCTCGAAGAACGAGGACGCCTGCAACTGCACGCCGATGCGGGGCAGGAGGCGGTGGTTGCGCGGCCAGGGCGACTCGCCGAACACGCTGACGCGCCCACCGTCGGCCTCCCGCAGCCCCTCGATGATCTCCAGGGTGGTGGTCTTCCCTGCCCCGTTCGGCCCGAGGATGCCGAAGAACTCACCCTCCTGGACCTCGAACGTGACGCCGTCGACGGCTGTCACATCCCCGTAGTCCTTGCGTATCTCATGTACTTCGATGGTTCCGGCCACCGGAGCACCTTATAGGCCGGAAACAAACCGGCGCGCCCGACGAAAGTCGGAGCGCGCCGGGATTCGCCGCGAGGCGTCTATAGGGCTGCGTACGGGTCGTCGGCCGAGATCGTCTCGTACGCGCCGTCGTAGTTGTGATCGGACGCGAGGTCCTGCCACCAGCTGTGTTCCGCCGGGTCGGATCCGATCAGGTCGTACGTGGCATCGAAGTGCATATCGGTCAGGCTGCTGAGATCGAGGCTGTCGAGGTCGAAGTCGAGCCCGTCGAGCAGGCCGTCGCCGTGCCCGGGGAACTCGGTGTACTCCAGGCCGGCACTGTCGTGGCCGGCGACCTCGACGCCCTCGTGGTCCGCGGTGTCGTGACCGGTGTCGTGACCCGGGTCGTACGCGTCGTGTGTTTCGTGCGCGTCGTACCCGAAGTCCGACTCGGCCCCGGGACCCCACTCGGCGTCCTCGTAGGTAAAGGTGTTCAGGTTATGGTCGTCGCCGGCGGGCGCGTCGGTGTAGAGCGAGTCGGGCACCGCGTGGGTGCCGTCGTCGCCGGCCCCCTCGTAACCCGCGTAGAACTCGTAGTCGCTCATCGCCGCTGCTCCCCAGCCGTCGTGTTGGATGACTCAACGGTAGGGATCGGGCGGCGTCGGATGCTCCCCGAACCGTGCCACGCTCGCAGTCAGCGTCGGCGGTCGTCCCCCGGGGGCTCGATGTAGGAGTGCTGGGAGTCGTACTGCGGCTCGTTCAGGCGCGCTTGCTGCGCCTGCGTCCCCTCGACACCGCCGCCCGAGCCGCCGTCGGCGGGGGCGCCGTCGGCGGGGGCGCCGTCGGCGGGGGCGCCGTCGGCAGGGCCGGCAGGGCCGGCAGGGCCGGCCGGGCCGCCGCTGCCCTCGTCCCACGGGCGCCGCACGTCGAGCCAGCCGTCGCCGTTCTGGTCGACCCAGCGGGTCTCCAGCGTGCCGTCGTAGTCGTGGTCGACGCTCGCCTCGTCGATCAGGCCGTCGCGGTCGAGGTCGTGCCCGACCCAGTCGACGCGCCCGTCGTGGTTGCGGTCGACGGCGAGGTCGACGCCCCGGCTGCCCCTGTCGACCGTGGTGAACTGGTCCCAGTGGCCGTCACCGTCGGCGTCGACCCGGGTGACGTACTCGTGCCCGGCGTTGTCCAGGACCGGTCCCTCGACGCCGCCGTCGCTCATGACGTCGCCCGCGCGGCCCATCGCCGCGCCGAGGCTGGGTGCACCGTGGCGCGGCTGGTAGTCGTCGGCGCCGAAGCTCGCACCGGACTGGCCGTCGGCGCCGAAGCTGGCGCCCGCGCTCGGCTCGGCGGGCGCGTCGCCGCCGAAGCTCGCGCCCGAATGCGCGTCGGCGCCGAAGCTGGCACCGGAGTGCGCGTCGGCGCCGAAGCTGGCACCGGAACCGGCGCCCGAGCCGTCGTGGAGGAACCCACCCATGCCGCTCACCGGCGAGAGCAGCCCGAACAGGCTCGCCTTGCTCGTGCGCTGTTCGACGTGGCGCTGCCCGCCGGACCCCGTGTCGACCTGCGAGGTCAGCACCTCCAGCTCGTCCGGGGAGAGGCGGTACCCGGCCAGGGCGCGCTGCGGGTCCGCCGCCAGCGCCTCCCGGAACGCCGGCTCGGACACCAGGCGTTCCAGCGCCACATCGAAGTCGCTCACGCGATGGCCTCCCTAGTCGAGCTCGGGCATCGGGACGGGCTGCGGGCGCGGGCGGCAGGTGCCGCACTGGACGGCGTCCTCCACCACGAGCCCCTCGGCGCGGCCGCGGGCGTGGCTGCGGTGCACCTCCAGCAGGTACGGGCCGAACTTGGCGTGGTCTTCGCACAGCCCACGCGCGCAGAACCGGCACGACCCACGCGCAGCCTTGGCGCAGAACCAGCACAACATCCGACGTTCTCCTATCGGGGCGGGGGGAGGGCGGCTGCGAGGATACCGGTATAAGGCCACTCGCCCCGGTGCCCCAAAGGACAGACTCGCTGCGAGGGTAAGGGCTGCACGCCCGCCAGTACAGACCGAACCCCGGCAGTCGGTGCGGCCGGGGGCGGCCCCCGATTCGATCTCGCCCCCGGCGCGCGGGGTGACGTGCGCACGGTGGGTAGGCCGGACGCTCACCCTCGATTGAGGCCGGCCCACCCACCGTGACTGGGGAGGAGGGAAACGTCACCGTTAGCTTTGACGCCAGCCGACAGCGACGGGTTGCACCCGAACGGAAGTTCCCGCCATATGGACCGGTGCTGGCAACGCCGGACGCGGTGGCGCTGCCGTCCGCCAGCGGGGCGCTGCGTGTAGTTGGCGTCGGCGTGAAGCCCGGCGGGCGCGGTCGTGAGAACGTGTCGCACGTGGCTGGCTACAGTGGCACCCCGCTCGCCCGCAAGCTCGGCATCGCACCCGGGCACCGGGTCCTCCTCGACGGCGCTCCGACGGACTTCGACCTCGACGTCCCCGACGGCGTGACGGTGCACCGGCGCCCGGGCCGGGGCGCTGTCTATGACGTCATCCTGTGCTTCTGCCCGGCGATGGACCGGCTGGGCACGCGCTGGCCCGTGCTGCATCCGTTGACCACGCCGGCCGGGTCGCTGTGGATCGCCTGGCCGAAGAAGTCCTCGGGCGTTCCGACCGACCTGACCGAGAACGTCATCCGCGACTACGCCCTGGTGAACGGCCGGGTGGACGTAAAAGTCTGCGCAGTGACCGAGGTCTGGTCCGGCCTGAAGCACGTGATCCGAGTGTCCGACCGCTGAGGCCCGTTCAAGATCGCCTCAGGGAAAACCCAGGGACGTCCGGGCACATCGGGTTTGCACCGTGAGGGATCATCTGGGGGATTGCTCATCAATGAAACGTGAGGGAGACCGATGTCCGACGGGCAGATCGTCGTCTCCGGACTGACCAAGCAGTACAGGCGGGTCAGAGCCGTAGACAATCTGTCGTTCCAGGTCCAGCCCGGTCGGGTCACCGGGTTCCTCGGGCCGAACGGCGCCGGCAAGACCACCACGCTGCGGATGGTGCTCAACCTTGTCGCGCCGACCGCGGGCACCGCGACGATCGGCGGTCAGCGCTACGCCGACCTGCGCGAGCCGCTGCGCGCGGTGGGTGCGGTGCTGGAGGCGTCCAGCGCGCACAAGGGTCGGACCGGCCGCAACCATCTGCGGGTGATCGCGGCATCGGCGGGCCTGCCCACCAGCCGCGTCGACGAGGTCCTCGAGCTCGTGGGCCTCACCCCGGCCGCCAAGCGGAAGTTCAAGGGGTACTCGCTGGGCATGCGCCAGCGGCTGGGCATCGCCGCCGCACTGCTGGGCGACCCGCGGGTGCTCGTGCTCGACGAGCCGGCCAACGGCCTGGACCCGGAGGGCATCCGCTGGATGCGCGACCTGCTCAAGGGCCTGGCGAAGGAGGGGCGCACGGTGCTGGTCTCCAGCCACCTGCTCTCCGAGATGCAGATCCTCGCCGACGACATCGTGATCATCGCCGCCGGCCGCCTGGTGCGGCAGGGACCGGTGGACGAGGTGGTCGACTCGATGGCCACCAGTTCCCAGGTGCGGGTCCGTACGCCGGACGCGGAGAAGCTCCTCGGCGCGCTCGGCGGCGTCGCCGTGCAGACCGGGGACGACGGCGTCCTGCGCTTCAGCGGCGTCGACGCCCCGACGGTGGGTGCGGCCGCCCTGAGCGCGGGCGTGGTGCTGCACGAACTGGTCGCCGAGCGGCCCGACCTCGAACGCGTGTTCCTCGAACTCACCCATGGAAAGGCGGAGATCCGGTGACCGGCCTGATCCGCGGCGAGTTGCTCAAGATTCGCACAACAAATACCTGGTGGCTCTTCGGCCTCGGGATCATCGGCTTCACGGCGCTGGCCCTGCTCATCAACTGCATCGTCGCCAACGAGACGCTGGGTGCGGCGCCGCCGGACGTCGCCAGCATGAGCCCGCAGGAGGCCGCCGACGCCCAGGCCACCTTCACGGCCCAGTCGCAGGTGATCACGCAGGCCGCCAACATCTACACGTCCGGGCAGTTCTTCGGCGGTCTGTTCGTCCTGCTGCTCGGCATGCTGCTGATCACGAACGAGTTCTACCACCAGACCGCGACGGCGACCTTCCTGACGACGCCGCACCGGACGGCGGTGGTGACCGCCAAACTGATCACCGGCGTGGCGTTCGCGGCGGCGTTCTGGATCATCATCACCGCCATCGACCTGACCGTCGGCGCGATCTTCCTGAACTCCCAGGGCTACTCGCCGAGCCTCGGCGAGTGGGACGTGCAGCGCGCGATCCTGTTCAACCTGCTCGTGTTCGTGCTGTGGTCGATCCTCGGCGTCGGGTTCGGCGCGCTGATCCGCAACCAGGTCGGCGCGGTGGTCACCGGCACGCTGCTGTACCTGATCGGCACCCAGCTGGCGCAGGCCGTCTTCTACCTGGTCCACGAGTACGTGATCAAGGAGGACTGGGTGCTGACCAGCATGGTGGTCGTGCCCGCCGTCGCGGCCCAGGTCCTCGTCTCCCCCGTGGAGCTGTACCCGGAGTCGCCCGAGTACTGGGTCGGCGGGATCATCCTGCTCGCCTACGGGCTGGTGGCGGGCGCCGTCGGGACGTACATCATGCGGGTCCGCGACATCTCGTAATCCGCGAACCTGACCGATCTTGGACTCCGGTGTGGCGATGCCACGTACCGGAGTCCAAGATCGTTTTGAACGCGTAGCCTGGACGCGGATCTAACCGTCACCGTGGAAGAGGCGATACCTCCCGTGTCGACCCAGGCGACCAGCCCGCAAGACAACCCCCTCGCCGGCTTCGGCCCGAACGAGTGGATCGTGGAAGACATGTACCAGCGCTACCTGGCAGATCCAGGCAGCGTCGACCCGGCGTGGCACGAGTTCTTCGCCGACTACAAGCCGGCGGGCGACGAGACCGCCGAGGAACCCACCGACGAGCCACCGGCCGCCGCCAAGGCGAGCGAAGTGGCCGCGAGCAAGGCCAGCGAAGCCGCCGGCACCGAGGCAGCCGCCGCGAAGGCCGACACCAGGACCGCCACGGGAGACGGCAGGGCCGCACCGCAGAGCGCACCGAGCAAGCCGACGGCCGAGCGCGAGCCCAAGGCCGAAACCACGGCCCAGCCCAAGGCCGAGGCCAAGGCGCAGCCCGCCAAGGCGACCCCGCCCGCCAAGCCGGCGCCGGTCAAGCCCGCCGCCGCCAAGGAGTCGGATGCCGACGTCGAGCGGGTGCCGCTGCGCGGCGCCGCCGCCCGCATCGCCCAGAACATGGAGACCTCGCTCCAGGTTCCCACCGCGACGAGCGTCCGCGCGGTGCCGGCGAAGCTGCTGGCCGACAACCGCATCGTCATCAACAACCACCTCGCCCGCGGGCGCGGCGGCAAGGTCAGCTTCACCCACCTCATCGGCTACGCGCTCGTGCGGGCGCTGCGCGCCCACCCCGAGATGAACAACTCCTTCACCCAGACCGAGGGCAAGCCGACGCTGATCCGGCCGGAGCACGTCAACCTCGGCATCGCCATCGATTTGGTGAAGGCCGACGGCAGTCGCATGCTCGTGGTCCCGTCCATCAAGAACTGCGAGTCGATGGACTTCCGGCACTTCTGGGGTGCCTACGAAGACGTCGTGCGCCGGGCCCGCCGCAACGAGCTGACCACCGCCGACTACGCCGGCACCACGATCTCGCTGACCAACCCCGGCGGCATCGGCACCGTCCACTCGCAGCCGCGCCTGATGGCCGGTCAGGGCTGCATCCTCGGCGTCGGTGCGATGGAGTATCCGGCGCCGTTCTCCGGGATGAGCGAAGACCAGCTCGCCGACATGGCCGTCAGCAAGATCATCACACTGACCAGCACCTACGACCACCGGATCATCCAGGGTGCGCAGTCCGGCGAGTGGCTCAAGGTCATCCACGAGCTGCTGGTCGGCGAGCACAACTTCTACGACGAGATCTTCACCTCGCTGCGAATCCCGTACGAGCCGGTGCGCTGGGTGCGCGACGTGGCGCGCACCTCCGAGGGCCAGATCGACAAGGCCGCCCGGGTCATCGAGCTGATCCACGCGTACCGGGTGCGCGGCCACCTGATGGCCGACACCGACCCGCTCGAGTTCAGGATCCGCCGGCACGACGACCTCGACGTCCTCGAGCACGGCTTGACGCTGTGGGACCTCGACCGCCAGTTCCCCGTCGGCGGCTTCTCCGGCAAGCAGAAGATGAAGCTGCGCGCGGTGCTCGGCGTGCTGCGCGACTCGTACTGCCGCCGGGTCGGCGTCGAGTACATGCACATCCAGGACCCGGAGGAGCGCCGCTGGATCCAGGAGCGGGTGGAGAAGAAGTACGAGAAGCCGTCCGCCGAGGAGCAGAAGCACATCCTGGGACGGCTGAACGCCGCCGAGGCGTTCGAGACGTTCCTGCAGACGAAGTTCGTCGGACAGCGCCGGTTCTCGCTGGAGGGCGGCGAGTCACTGATCCCGCTGCTGGACGAGATCCTGCAGAACTCGGCCGAGGCCGACCTCGACGAGGTCGTGATCGGCATGGCCCACCGTGGCCGGCTCAACGTGCTGGCCAACATCGTCGGCAAGCCGTACGAGAAGATCTTCTCCGAGTTCGAGGGTCACCTCGACCTGAAGAGCGCACACGGCTCCGGCGACGTGAAGTACCACCTCGGCCAGACCGGCAAGTTCACCACTCCCGACGGGGAGCACGCGACGACGGTCAGCGTCACGGCGAACCCGTCGCACCTGGAGGCGGTCAACCCGGTGCTGGAGGGCATCGTCCGGGCCAAGCAGGACCGCATCGACCTCAAGCTCGAGGGCTACACGGTGCTGCCGCTGCTGGTGCACGGCGACGCCGCGTTCGCCGGCCAGGGCGTCGTCGCGGAGACGCTGAACCTGTCGCAGATCCCCGGCTACCGCACCGGCGGCACCGTCCACGTCGTGGTGAACAACCAGGTGGGCTTCACCACCGCGCCGGAGTACTCGCGCTCCTCGCTGTACTCCACCGACGTCGCCCGGATGATCCAGGCGCCGATCTTCCACGTGAACGGCGACGACCCCGAGGCGGTCGTCCGGGTGGCCCGGCTGGCGTTCGAGTACCGGCAGGCGTTCCACAAGGACGTCGTCATCGACCTGGTCTGCTACCGGCGGCGCGGGCACAACGAGGGCGACGACCCGTCGATGACCAACCCGTTGATGTACGCGATCATCGACCAGAAGCGCTCGGTGCGGAAGATCTACACGGAGGAGCTGATCGGCCGCGGCGACATCACGCTCGAGGAGGCCGAGGAGTCGCTGCGCGACTTCAACTCCCAGCTCGAGACGGTGTTCAAGGCGACCCGCGACGCGGCCGGCCCGTCGGCCCGCCGGTCCCGGCTGCGCGAACCCGAGCCGGAGCCGCAGGTCGACACCGCCGTCGACGCCGATGTGCTGCGCCGCATCGGCGAGGCGCACGTCAACCTGCCGGACGGGTTCACCCCGCACAAGCGCGTCCAGCAACTGCTGGAGCGGCGGGCCAAGATGTCCGTCGAGGGCAACGTCGACTGGGGCTTCGGCGAGATTCTCGCGTTCGGCTCGCTGGTCGCTCAGGGCGTCACCGTGCGCCTCGCCGGCCAGGACTCCCGCCGCGGGACGTTCGTGCAGCGGCACGCCGCGGTCGTCGACGCGGTGACGGGCACCGACTACATGCCCGTGCAGTCGCTGTCCGAGACCACCCGGTTCTTCGCGTACGACTCGCTGCTCAGCGAGTTCGCGGCGATGGGCTTCGAGTACGGCTACTCGGTGGAGAACCTCGACGCGCTGGTGCTCTGGGAGGCCCAGTTCGGCGACTTCGCCAACGGCGCACAGTCCATCGTGGACGAGTTCGTCTCCTCCGGCGAGGTCAAGTGGGGACAACTGTCCGCGCTGACCATCCTGCTGCCGCACTCGCACGAGGGTCAGGGCCCGGACCACACGTCGGGGCGGCTGGAGCGCTACCTCCAGCTGTGCGCCGAGGACAACATGCGGGTCGCTGTCCCCACCACGCCGGCCAACCACTTCCACCTGCTGCGCCGGCAGGCGCTGTCCAGCAAGAAGAAGCCGCTGGTCGTGTTCACGCCGAAGTCGCTGCTGCGGCACCGGCAGTGCGTGTCGAGCGTCGCCGACTTCACCGACAAGCAGTTCCAGCCGGTGATGGCCGACCCGGGAATCAACGGCAACCCGCTCGACGACGCGAAGGTCAAGCGGGTGCTGCTGTGCTCCGGCAAGATCTTCTACGACCTGTTGCAGGGCCGGGCCGACCGCAACGCCGACGACGTCGCGATCCTGCGCGTGGAGCAGCTTTACCCGCTGCCCGTCGACGAGCTGCGGGCGGCGCTCGGCCGCTACCCCAACGCGGAGGACTTCGCCTGGGTGCAGGAGGAGCCGGCGAACCAGGGCGCGTGGTCGTTCATCGCGCTCAACCTCCTGGAGCACCTCGAGGGCGTGCGGCTGCGGCGGATCTCGCGGCCGGCCGCGGCGGCCCCCGCCGTGGGTTCGACCAAGATGCACGACGTGGAGCAGGCCGCCCTCATCGAAGCGGCCATGCCCCAGCAGTAGGGCCGGTGTCGGGCGCCTCAGATGAGGCGCCCGGCTGGGCGCGAGCGCGGTGCGCGCCGACATCGTCCTCGTGCCGCTGGCCGCCGCCGACACACCCGTCAGAACCGTCCACATTGCGACAGCGCGGCACGCCGGGCCCCCCGCGCCGGCGGTCGCGGCGTTCGTGCCCCACGTGACTGCCGCGGCGCGCGGGCTGGCACGATGAACGCGTGTATTTCACCGACCGCGGCATCGAGGAACTGGCCGAGCGGCGCGGGCCGGAGAGCGTCACGTTCGACTGGCTGGCCGAGCGGCTGCGCGACTTCGTCGACCTGAACCCCGAGTTCGAGACGGCGACGGAACGCCTGGCCACGTGGCTGGCGCGCCTCGACGACGAGGACGAATAGGTCAGCCCAGGAACAGCAGCACCACCACGAGCAGGATGACGAGCACAGCGACCGCGCCGCCGATGATCAGGGGCAGATTCGACCGCGACTGTTCGGGCTCATCGCTCTGGGCGAATGCCCGGAATGCCTGAGTGTTACCACTCGGATCCTGGTACTCATCGGACATGGTCGGTACCCTAGCGGGCTCGCCCGGCCGCGCTAGCCTCGGTCCGGTGCGTGTCCGTATCCCGGTACCGATCGTCGCGGCCCTCCTGCTGGCCGCGACTTTTGCGCTGTCCGGATGCGGCCCCGCAACGGTTGGCCGGGCCGCGCCGCTCACCGCGGCGCCGGGCGCCGGCGGGCCGTCGGCCGCGCCGATTCCCGCCGGTCGCGCGCCGTCGCGCGCGTTCGAGGTCGCGACGCGCACGGACACCTTCACCCGCGACGGGACGCGCACCCTCAAGACGACCGCGTGGTACCCGAAGACGGCGGGCAAGTACCCGCTCATCGTGTTCAGCCACGGGCTGCAGGGCCTGCCGTCCGACTTCGACACGCTGCTGCGCCGCTGGGCCGGCGCCGGCTTCGTGATCGTCGCCCCGGCGTACCCGAAGACGAGCCGGGGCGCGGCCGAGTTCGACGTGCTCGACGTGCTCAACCAGCCCGCCGACGCCTCGTTCGTGCTCACCCAGGAGCTCGCCGGCCCGCTGAGGTCGCTGATCGACCCGGCCCGCATCGGCGCTGCCGGCCACTCCGGCGGCGCCATCACCACGATCGGCCTGTTCACGATCGGCCGCGACGAGCGGCTGCGAGCCGGTGTCGTGTTCGCCGGCGCCGCGATCGGGGTCGGCACGAACTTCGTCGGCGCTCCGGTGCCGCTGTTCTTCGTGCACGGCGACGCCGACGAGGTGGTCAGCTTCGCCTCCGGCAAGGCCGTCTTCGACGCGTTGCGCTGGCCGAAGGCGCTGCTGACGCTGCCCGGCGAGGGGCACTCGGCGCCGTTCGAACGCGAGGGGAACCCGTCGTACAAGACGGTCTCCACGTCGACGTTGGACTTCCTGCGCTACTCGCTCTACGGCGACGCCGACGCCAAGGCGAGGCTCGCCAACGACGCCAAGCCGGCCGGCAAGCTCGACAACCGGCTCTAGGCCTCCGCGATCTTGGAATTTCGGGAGTCGGTTCCGAGTCCCGAAATTCCAAGATCGCGGATCAGTGGTTGAGAACGACCTTCCCGAAGACGTTGCCGGACTCGAGCTTCGCGAACGCGTCGCGCACGTCGTCGAAGGCGAACTCCGAGTCGATCACCGGACGCACCTCGTGTTCGGTGCACAGCGCCAGCAGCGCGCCGAGTTCCTCGGTGGTGCCCATTGTCGAGCCGAGGATCTCCAACTGCAGCGCGAACACCCGGCGCAGGTTGACCTCGGGCAGGTGCCCGGCCGTCGCGCCCGAGACGACGATCCGCCCGCCCACCTTCGCGCACTTCATGGAGTGGTCGAAGGTCGCGGCACCGACCGTCTCGATCACCACGTCGACCCGCTCCGGTAGCCGCGCGCCCGGCTCCAGCGCGGTGGCGCCGAGGGCGGCGATGCGTTCGCGCTTGCCGGCGTCGCGGCTCGTCGCGTACACGCGCGCGCCCAGCGCCTGGCTCAGCACCACGGCCGCGGTCGCGACGCCGCCGCCGGCGCCCTGCACGAGCACCGAACCGCCGTCGGGCAGCCGGCCCTTCGTCGTGAGCATCCGGTACGCGGTGAGCCAGGCGGTCGGCAGGCAGGCCGCCTCGGCGAAGCTCAACACCGACGGCTTGGGCAGCAGGTTCCCGGCCGGCACCGTGACCCGCTCGGCGAACGTCCCCTGGAAGTGCTCGGACAGCATCGACGACGGGGGCCCGCTGGGCGGATCCACGATCATCGCGTGCACGACCACCTCGTGGCCGTCGGGGCCGATGCCGGCAGCGTCGCAGCCGAGGATCATCGGCAGGTTGTCCTTCGACAGCCCGACACCGCGCAGCGACCACAGGTCGTGATGGTTGAGCGAGCTGGCCTTGATCTCGACGGTCACCCAGTCGGTCAACGGTTCCGGCTCCGGCCGGTCGCCGACCTCGAGGGCGGCGAGCGGGTCGTTCTCGTCGAACGTGACGGCGTAAGCGGCGCGCATCACAGGAAGCTACCGCGACACACGCCTTCCCGCCGTGCGGCGTCGGCCACAGCGGCCGCGACCGCGGCGGCCACCCGGGTGTCCAGGGCGCTCGGGACGATCGCGTCGCGCGTGAGGCCGTCGGCCACCGTGTCGGCGATCGCGGTGGCGGCGGCGAGCTTCATGCCCTCGGTGATCCGGGTGGCCCCGGAGTCGAGCGCGCCCCGGAACACGCCGGGGAACGCGAGCACGTTGTTGATCTGGTTCGGGAAGTCGCTGCGGCCGGTGGCCACGACCGCGGCGTATCGGTGCGCGACGTCCGGGTGGACCTCCGGATTCGGGTTGGCCAGCCCGAAGACCACGCCACCGGGACGCATCCCGGCGACGGCCGACTCCGGGACGGTGCCGCCGGAGAGCCCGATGAACACGTCGGCACCGCGCAGCGCGTCGGCGATGCCGCCGGCCAGGCGGCGGCCGTTGGTGAGTTCGGCCAGTTCGAGCTTTGCCGGGTTCAGGTCGGTGCGGCCGGTGTGCAGGGCGCCGCGGGAGTCGCAGATGACCGTCTCGGCACCCTCGACACCGCCCGCGACGAGCATCTTCGTGACGGCCACACCGGCCGCCCCGGCGCCGGAGATCACAACCTTCAGGTCGCCCAGCTTGCGTTCGAGCACGGCGGCGGCGTTGCGCAGCGCGGCCAGCACCACGATCGCGGTGCCGTGCTGGTCGTCGTGGAACACCGGGATGTCCAGCGCGTCGACGAGGCGGCGCTCGATGTCGAAGCAGCGCGGCGCGGAGATGTCCTCGAGGTTGATCCCGCCGAACGACGGCGCGATCGCCTTCACCGCGGCGACGATCTCGTCCGGGTCCTGGGTGTCCAGACAGATCGGCACGGCGTCGACGTTGCCGAACTGCTTGAACAGCACGGCCTTGCCCTCCATCACCGGCATCGCCGCACGCGGGCCGATGTTGCCCAGGCCGAGCACGGCCGAGCCGTCGGTGACCACCGCGACGGTGCTGCCGACCCAGGTGTAGGAGTACACGAGCGACTCGTCGGCGGCGATCGCGTCGCAGACCCGGGCCACCCCTGGCGTGTACGCCATCGACAGGTCCTCGCGGGTGGCCAGCGGCACCGTCGAGTGCACGGCGAGCTTGCCGCCGCGGTGCATCGCGAAGACGGGTTCGTCAGGGTCGAACGGCGTTGCGGGGTCGGGCGTGGCGGCGGGCACGGCTCCTCCAGGTGCGCGGATGCAAATCTTCGAATCTCGCGGAGGGCGACCGGTGGGTCGAGGTAACGCAAGGCGGGCGGCGACGGGGGTTACCTACGGCGGCCGACTGTGGTCCACCTTAACCCGAGCCGGGAAACGGCGTAATGGCGCCGTCACCTCCCCGTGCCGTCGTCCGAATAGCGGAGTAGGGTCTGTCCGGAGGATCATCGCAAACCATCCAGGAGGGTTCGATGCGGTTCACGCGTCTCATCTCCACCGTCCTTTCGACGCCGATCGTCGCGAGTGCCCACTGTGACCTGCCGTGCGGCGTCTACGACCCGGCACAGGCGCGCATCGAGGCCGAGTCGGTCAAGGCCATCGCCGAGAAGTACCAGGCGAACGAGGACCCGGAGTTCCGTACCCGGGCAATCCTGATCAAGGAGCAGCGGGCCGAGCTCGTGAAGCACCACCTGTGGGTGCTGTGGACGGACTACTTCAAGCCGCCGCACTTCGAGAAGTACCCGCAGCTGCACAGCCTCTTCAACGAGGCCACCAAGCTCGCCGGCGCCAGCGGCGCCAAGGGCTCCGTCGACCCGGCCGTCGTCGAGCAGCTGCTCGGCAAGATCGATGAGATCGCGAAGATCTTCTGGGAGACGAAGCAGGCCTAGCCAGGCGACGGTTGTGGCCCCCACGATCCGGGTACGGGTGTGGGGGCCATGCCGATCCCGCACCTACTCGTGGAGCCCGCCGTGGATCTCGCCATCCGTCCCGCCCGACCGGCCGACGTGCCGTCGGTCGTGGCGATGGTGCACGAGCTCGCGGCCTACGAGCGGGCGCCTGACGAGTGCCACCTCACCGAGGCACAGCTCGCCGAGGCGCTGTTCGCACCCGCTCCGGCCCTGTTCGGGCACGTGGCGGTGCCGCGGGGCGGCGGCGACCCCGTCGGCTTCTCGTTGTGGTTCCTGAACTTCTCGACCTGGCGGGGAGCGCACGGCATCTACCTCGAGGATCTGTACGTGCGGCCGTCGGCGCGGGGCAGCGGAGCCGGCCGCGCCCTGCTCGCGGAGCTGGCCGCGATCTGCGTGGAGCGCGGGTACCAGCGGCTGGACTGGTGGGTGCTGAACTGGAACCCGGCGCGGGAGTTCTACCACTCCATCGGCGCCGCCGCGATGGACGAGTGGGTCCCGTACCGGCTCACCGGCGAACCGCTGCGCGCCCTGGCCGCGCTGCGGTCGTAAGGTCACTGCGAGGGGGATTACGGGTGTGACGCAGGTGATACAAGAGCCGTGGGCAGACGACGTCGTTGTCCTTGCCGTGCCCGCAGCCGGGGCCTACCTGGGCGTCCTGCGTACGGCAACCGCGGGCCTCGCGGCCCGTCTCCAGTTCACCCTCGACGAGATCGAAGACCTGCGCATCGCCGTCGACGAGGCGTGCGCGATGCTGCTGCCGATCGCGACGCCGGACGCCGAGCTGCTGTGCCGGTTCACCGTCACCGACGACGCCCTGATGGTCGAGACGAGCGTGCCGACGACGTCGGCCGGGCCCCGCCTGCCGGCCGAGTCGTTCTCCTGGCAGGTGCTCTCCGCGCTCGCCGACGAGATCGACGCGGCGGTCGCCGACGGGCGTGCGTCGATCCGGATGACCAAGCGCCGGCCGGTCTAGCCCGTTCGGCTCGGCGGAGTCAGCGCACCGCCGGCCGCCGACGAGAGCAGCAGGCCGACACAGGCCAACGGGATCACGACGAGGAGCGCCCCGGCCACCGGAGTGCCGCCGGCGACGAGACTGGTCCCCACCACCGTCAGCAGCAGGTGGAGCACGATCAGCGGCGCGCGGACCCACCGCCGGCGTCGCCACAGCCCGACCGTCAGTAACGTGAACGCCACCACGAAGATGGCGACGAGGCCGATCACCCGCCACACGCCCGGTTCCTCGATGGCCGCCGCGACCAGGAGGGCGACGTAACCCCAGACGGCGACGGCCTCCAGCACGACGATCCCGGTGAGCACGCGCAGCGGTGTGAGCACGATTGGACCCTAGCCGCCGTCTTCGCCCATGTATGCGCGTGGGCGTCGGGGGTACAGTGCCGGCCATGCGGGCGCTTCTCGTCGTGAATCCGAACGCGACGACGACCAGCGAGCAAAGCCGGGACCTGCTCGTCCGCGCGCTGCGCAGCGAGGTCGACCTCACGGTCGAGTACACGATGCGACGCGGCCACGCGGTCACCCTCGCCCGTGACGCGACCCGGGCCGGCGTCGATCTGGTGGTTACGCTCGGCGGCGACGGCACCGTGAACGAAACGGTCAACGGGCTGCTGACCGGCGACCGGGATCCGGCGCACGGCGCCGACCGCCGTCCGCTGCTGGCCGTGGTTCCGGGCGGGTCGACCAACGTCTTCGCCCGCGCGCTCGGGCTGCCCCGCGACTGGGCCGAGGGCATGCAGGTGATCCTGCGAGCGCTGCGGGCCCGCCGGTCCCGCACGATCGGGCTGGGCCGCGCAGACGACCGCTACTTCACGTTCTGCGCCGGCTACGGGCTGGATGCCGAGGTGGTCCGCCGGGTCGAGCGGGCCCGGCGCAAGGGCAAAGTCTCCACTGCCGGGCTGTACGTGCGCTCCGCCGTGGCGCAGTACCTCACGGAGACCGACCGCCGCACACCCGCCATCACGCTCGCGAGCTCCGGCGAGCCGGCGGAGGTGGGTCTCGCCAGCGTCATCGTGCAGAACACCGCGCCCTGGACGTACGTCGGCGAGCGGGAGATCCACGCGTGCGCCGACGCGTCCTTCGACACCGGCCTGGACGTGCTCGGGCTCAAAGTGCTCCGGATGCCGGGCACCACCCGTCTCGCGGCGCAGTTGTTGCGCGGCCGCGCACCCGTGAACGGAAAGCAGATCGTTGCGTTACACGATGTTTACTCATTCGTGTTGCGGGCATCACGGCCCATGGCGTTCCAGCTTGACGGAGATTATCTGGGTGAGCGGGGTAAGGTGGAGTTTGCTGCGGTTCCTGAGGCGATCCGCGTTGTGTGTTGAGATTGAATAACCTGTTTCACGCGACACCTCAACGAAGGTGCGTCGTTTAACCTGCTGCGGTACTACATTGGTTACTGACTGTTGCATGCAGGGGTAATGCCTTCGAATAAATACGGACAAAAAGGGCGTGAGGTTGCTCACCGGCCGTATTTTTTCTCACTGGCCCCCTTGACATCGCGGCAGTTCGTGAAAGTATTCACAAGCGAAGACGCCTGCTCACGCGCTGCCGGACGCAACACCGCCAATACTCGATCCGGTACCGCGAGACGCATAGAAATGATCTGGTAAATCCGCGAAGCAAGGAGTGTTGCCGTCATGTCGGACTGGCGCCACGTTGCCGCCTGCCGCGACGAGGACCCGGAGCTGTTCTTTCCGATTGGAACGTCCGGGCCCGCGCTGCTTCAGGTGGAACAGGCAAAGGCGGTCTGTCGGCGTTGCTCGGCTGTCGATGAGTGCCTGCGCTGGGCTCTCGACTCCGGGCAGGACGCCGGTGTCTGGGGTGGGATGAGCGAGGAGGAACGCCGGGCTGTCAAGCGCCGCGGCGGCATCCGGGTGCGCGCCCACTCCGCGTGAGCTGATTGCAATGAGGCCGGCGGCCCCCGAGGGGGCCGCCGGCCTTTTGCTGCCCCGTTTCCCGCGTCGTTTTCCCACGCCGGTTTCCCGCGATCTTGGACGTCCACTGCTGCTGCAGCGACAGCCGGCGTCCAAGATCGCCTGGAACGGGGGCCGCCTTCGGGATCTTGGAGTCCCGTGGCCCCTATAGGGGCCACGGGACTCCAAGATCTCCGTGGATCGGCGGCCAGCCCCGCGCCGGTTAGTCGAAGAGGTCCTCGAGGAAGCTGCGCTGGTGCTTACGGCCGTGCGAGCCGTAGTGGCCGTGCGAGCCGTGTTGGCCGCCGTAGGCGGGCGGTGGCGGCGGCGGTGGGACGAAGCTCCCGGGCGGCCCGCTCGGTGCCGGCGGGGGCGGCGGCACGAACGAGCCGCCCGGGCCCGCCGGCGCTGGCGGCGGACTGTACGCACCGCCCGAACCGGGTGGCGGGGGCGGCGTGAAGCCACCCGAACTCGCCGGTGGCGGCGCCGGCGGCACGGCACCACCCGGCGGCGGGGGCGGCGCGTAGGCGCCACCGGATCCGCCCGGCGGGGGCGGCGCGTAGGCGCCACCGGATCCGCCCGGCGGGGGCGGTGGAGTGAAGCCACCCGACCCACCCGGCGGAGGCGGTGGGGCGTAGGCGCCACCCGACCCACCCGGCGGAGGCGGTGGGGCGTAGGCGCCGCCGGACCCACCCGGTGGCGGGGGCGGCGAGTATCCACCGGGGGAACCGGACGAGGGCGTCGTGAAGCCACCGGACGTCCCCGAGCCACCCGGCGGAGGTGGAGGCGTGTACGAGCCCGATCCGCCGGGCGGGGGCGGCGGCGCGAATCCGCCGGAGCCACCGGGCGGCGGGGGCGGCGCGTACGAGCCGCCGGCGCCCGGCGGTGCAGGCGCCGGCGGGCCGCTCACGGGGCCAGCGCCGGGCGGGCCGCTCACGGGGCCCGGACCGGGCGGGCCGCTCACCGGCGGCGGCGGGGGCGGAGCCGGCACCGCGGCAGACGCACCGGCCGCCGCATCGCTGGCGCCCGCGTCGGGGCCGAACCGCTCGGCGTTCCAGGCGCGCTCGGCTTCGAAGAGCTTCTGCAGCTCACCACGGTCGAGAAAGATGCCGCGGCACTCGCCGCACTCGTCGATCTCGACGCCGACCTTCTCCAGCACGCGCATGTCGCCCCGGCATTTGGGACACGTCAGCTGTCGCATGTGGACACCGTAGCGCTGCCGGGCACGCTCAGGCGGGCACCAGCAACGCCTCGGTCGCGCGGCGGCGCACCAGGCGGGCCAGCGCCGGCTCGGCACCCAGCGGGTCGGCCACCGCCACCGCACCGGCCGCCCACGCCGACGCGGCCGCCGCGTCGTACAGCCGCCCCGGCGCCAGGAAGTATGCCGATACCGCCACCCGCG
>Ga0070675_100000682_pt1 | contig 23544 bp, 18 predicted proteins | sample KBSM43metaG_FD_65343 | JGI IMG/M metagenome (GOLD analysis project Ga0070675, IMG submission 65343) | Miscanthus rhizosphere microbial communities from Kellogg Biological Station, Michigan, USA - KBS M4-3 metaG | ecosystem: Host-associated > Plants > Roots > Rhizosphere > Soil ... | reverse complement strand
GGCGAGGCGTGGCTCCGCGAAAGGCCTGGAGCGAAGTACGCGCTCTTTTTCCACCCACAGCCGCCACTCATGAGCGGCGATTTGGATTTGGCCGAGAAACGGTTGGCGACGGCTCTACAGTACCTTCCCGACGAGCCTTTGATCAGTAGCCTACAAGGAATTCTTCACGCACGGCGCAATCAAGCCGGCCCGGCGCTCGAGTGTATTAGGCGCGCGATCGACCTGCCGCGTTCTTTCGGCCACACGCACCATACCTATTACCAAATTGCGTCTGTGTATGCAGTTCTCGGAGAAACGGACAAGGCGATCGCATGGCTGGAACGCAGCGTCGACACCGGTTTCGCCTGTTGGCCGTTTTTTCGCATGGATCCACATCTCGAACACCTGCGAGAGAAACCCGAATTCCTACGGCTAACAGATGATCTCGAACATAAGTACAGTTCGCTGAAGATCCGGAGCCGAACCCCCTCTTAGAGTAGCGGAGCCCCGCGAGCCTGTTCCAGCCGCGAGATCACGTCGGCGTCGCCGGCTTTTAGAGTCAAGCGGCTCTGCGAAGTCCTCGAGCTGGTGCAGCCCCGATTGGGCGGTCGCCACTTCGGTGCGGATGATCATCGGAAGCATTGCGCGCGTGATGCCGGCTAGCCGGTAGATCTTCGCGTCGAAGCCACGTTCGATCCTCGCGCTCAATGTCATGGTTGGGGCCGCAAGGCCGGCACCCTCGAAGATGCGCCCCAATAACAGGCCGGTTCGGACGCCGAATCCGTCTGGCGAATTCGCTCAACGGTGGTCTCGAACAATGGGCATGGTGAGAACGCCGTTCGCCGACGCGTCGTCGAGCACGTGAGGAACCTCTCGATCGAGTTGTCCGGCAGGACCGCGGATCGAGCTCCGGTGCTTGGACGAGGCGATTAGCTACAGCAGTTTTCGAATCGCCTGGTCGAGTTCCTCAACCGTGATTCTGCCTGGCTGGTACAGGCGAATGATTCCTGTCCGATCGATCAGCACGTGCATCGGTATCGAAGCGACTCCGTACTCCTTGTAGTTCGCGTCGCTGACCGGGACTGATTCCTTGCGCATGAACGCGTACGATGTGTCGCGTACTTGAACGATGTGCCTCAGCTCTCTGTCGGGCGACACTGGTCGGCCCTCTGAACCGTATCCATACCGTTGCGTCGGCGCGACGAGGACGAGGCCTTGCGCTCGGTATTTGTCCAACAGTGCGGCGACCATCGCGCTTTCCGCCTTGCAGTCGACGCACCAGTGCGCCCAGAAAAACAGCAGCACGACTTTGCCATCGAGCTCTTTCATCGTTGGCACGCGGGCGCCGATAGCCACCCCTGTTTGGAGGTGCGGCGCCGGATGTCCTTCGAGGCTGAACAGGCGGATGTCGGCTTCGATCCGCTGGCGAAGCGCTGCATCTCGGTACGTTCCGAGGGCGCGCTGAAGCACATAGACGGCCTCGGATCGCGCGCCGTGTTCGGTCAACTCCCGGGCCTGCACTTCGATCTGGCTAACAGCGTCCTGTCCCGGAGTGGCCGCATGGACCGGCGCGATCGTTGCACCGCCAGATAAAGCCACGAGGCATCCCGCGAACGCGACGGCCTCGCGCACGGTTCTACTTCGTGCCCTTCTCGCAGACACACCTGGCCAGCGAGTCTTCCGCGCTCGCGATCGCCCGCACGTTTGCGCGCCTCGTGGAGAAGCTCCACGTCAAGCCGACCGTCACGCTGTAGTCCATCTGATGGCCGTTGCGCTGCGCCGCCGCAAGCGCGTGCACGATCGAGCCGGATAGATCGATCTTCTCGCCGATCGCCCAGGCGGCGCCGCCGCCAACCGTCAGGAAGTTGTCGCGCGTAATCTGATCGTGAACCGGAAATCTGACCGGGTCGAAGCCTATTGTCGGGTAGGCATCGATGCCACCATGAGTCACTTGCCCGCTGACCAGCCCGATCCCGCGAACCTTAGGCGTGAAGAAGTAGCCTGCTTCGGCACTCAACATGGATCGGTTGTGGGAAATGTCGAGCACCTGCTGGACGACTCCGTAGGAGTAGGTCGCCTGCAGGAAAACGCCGGGGAGTCCGGACTCGAGCACCTTGGCCGCAGAGACTCCAAACTGCAGCTCGTTCAGGTCCCGGCCGGCGGCGGTGTGCGCGAATACTTCGTAGCCGTGGCTCGGGACGAGGGATCCCACGAACGGCGTCAAGGCGAACCCTCGCTTCTTCACGACGTTGAACCGCACGCCGAATCGGAAATCCTGCCAGACTGCGTGATAGCGGCCGTCATCAAGAGGGTTCACGCCGGGATAGAGCGGCTGAGGGTGCGGCGCTGAGAACGGAGAATTAGTGACGGTGTACTCGCTCGCCACGAGCGGGATCGCCGCGTTGATCGCGATGCGGTCGGTCACGCCGTACGTGGCGTCGATCAGCACGCTTTCGGAACGGATGCGTCCCCCGTCGAACGGCTCCGTACCGAAATAATGGTTCTTGACCAGCACGTCCGAAAACAGGATCGACACCGTGCCTTCGCCCTGCGGCGGAAGCCAGGCCTGCGCCTGGGCAGGAACGGCGGATGTCGTCACGGCGAGCAGCACGGCGAGCGTGGCGAGCGCGTTTCGCGGTGTCATCGTTTGCCCTTCTTTTTCTCGTCCGCGCGCGTTTTCATCGCGGCGTCGATGGCGGTCAGGTAGCGATCGGCGCGATCGTCACTGGTGAGCCGGCATTGATAGCGCGACTCGATCGCCTGGGCTTCCACTTTCGTCGGCCGATACATCACCGGCAGCACAGTCGGTTGCGACGGCGCCGCGGACGCCCGCGTGGACAACTTTTCGGCGTCGGCCACCTCGGTCAGAATCAGATCCACCTTGTCGGACTCGAGCGTGCGCGCCAGCGCCGCGTCGTTCTCGACGAGCACGACATGGTGTCCCGACTGCTTGAGATTGGCCTGAAAGCGCGGGTCGCGGATCGCTTTGGCGGCGTCGCCCGGCGGCCTGGCGTAAATCACGATCGACGCGGGATACACCGCCGCGTACGCGCGATGGAAGTCGACGCCGCGGCCGACGAGCAGGAACTTGTCCCCGCAGGCCTGGGCTGCGTTCGTCTCCTGCAGAAGCACGATGGCGACAGCCAGAATCGACGTGTAGGTTCGCATGACGCGAAATCATCAGGCCGCTCACGGCGCCGAGTCGTGGGAAAATTCCTGGAAAATCCCGGGATTGTGCATGGTCAGACAGATTCAACGCTCTATGAGCCGGCGCCGCTCCGGCGTCCGCGGTCGAGCCGCGCCTTCATGACGTCGTCCATCAGGTTCAGGATGTGCGCGAGGGACGTTGGCGTCGGCAGGACGTATTCGAGCTGACGCCGCGCATCGGTCAGCGCGGACGGCGACGGATCCTCCAGAACGCCGACAATGGACGGTTTCGATTGACCAGCGGACGGCGCGATGACGCTCACGGCTGCGGCGTCTGCCTGCTCCACGAGAACGATGTCGTGCCGCGTACGGTTCAAGGCGTCTGCAAGACTCGCCGGCTGCTGAACGACTTCGACCTTGTGGCCGGCGTTTTTCAGCGCCGTCACCAGGCGTGAATCGCGCACCGCCGCCGATTTCACGCTCTTGATCGGCACCACAATCAGAATCGACGCCCGATGGACCGCCGCGTACGCCTGCTCGAAGCGAACGCCGCGCCCAACAAGGAGAAACTTGTCGCCGCACGCCGAGACGGCCTGTGAACCGGAAGCGGACAGGGCGAGACCGCCGACGACGAGCGCACGCCACGCTTTCATGGGCATGACAATAGGCGCTGGCCGGGACGGTGTCAAGACGTCGATGCTCAACGTCGGCGGGATGAAAATGACGTAAGGGTTTCCCACAGCGTCGGCGCGGGCTGAAACCCGTTGAGCAGCCACACATTCGAGCGCACTTTGACAATCCCTGCCAGAAACGCGGTCGGCGAGACGCGCGTGAATCCGCGAACCGGTTGCGAGGAAATGGGGAACGCCATGACGTTCGGCCCGAGCACGCGTTCGGTGCCCGAGCGGATGTCGACCGAGGTGAACGTCAGGTGCCTGGAGTCGTCGCTTTGCCGGAGCCCGAACAGGCGCTGGCTGTCGATCGACCACGCAAACGCCAGCCACGTCTGCTCGCGAAGGACGCGCGTGGATTTGCCGTCCGGCGACACGATCGACAAGCCGCCAAACGCGTTGTACGCGATCCACGCACCGTCGGGCGACCATTCCGGGCCGGAGAAAAGAACGTGGTCCGAGGCGATCACTTCGGGCGGGGTCCTCGCGCCCACGCGCATCCTGGCGATCCTGTCGAGCGGCCGCCCGTTATCGGCCGACGGCGGAAGGTCAGACAGGTCGCCCTGCTCGAAGGCGATCCACACGCCGTCGGGAGACCAGCTCGGGGAATCCTGCGGGTGATCGTCCGTGGTCAGCCGGACCGGCGGTCCGCCGGCGACCGACGTCGTCCAGAGGCGATCGCCTTCGGGACCGATGCGGTGGTACGCGACCCGCTCACCGTCGGGCGCCATCGCCGGCGCGCTCAGCAGGAACGTCTCGCTCGCCCCGAAGTCGCCCGGCGTGACGAGCGGCCGCTCGAAATCCCCGCGCTGGCTGCGGAGCCAGATTTCCTCGCGGCCGCTGCGGTCGGTGGTGAACGCCATCACCGCCCCGGAGGCCGACGATGTCGGATCCATTTCGCTGCGCGAAGTGGCCAGCGCAGTCGAGGCTGACGGATGCTCGACCGAGAACTCGTACAAATCGTAGTCCGCCTGCTGCTCGGCGAACGCCAGCGTGAGGCCGTTCTGCGACACCGCTGGATCGCTCTCGATGCTGCCGCTCGCCGTCAGCAACCGCGAGACGCCGCGCCACGTGTCTATCAGCCACAGGTGCGCCCCCGGGCGGGGGAAGACCATCGCGCTGATCACACGCCGGTTGTCGGGAAGCCAGCTGAACGGCACCGGTGCGTCAGGGAGATCGGAGGCCGGCGGACGCACGCTGTAGGGCGTCGATCCGTCGGACGGCAACACCCAGAATTCCGGATGGCGGTCCCGGCCCGCCATCACCCACGCGCCAAGCCTGGAACCATCGGGCGAGAAGTGGATCGTCACGCGAGTCGTGCCGCCCCGCACGAACGAAGCCTGTGGATGCGGAACCGGCGGCGAACCCGGCGGCGAGGACACGAACAGCTTCAGGCCCCACCCTTCCTCTGCGTTTCGAAGGAACGCCAGCGTGCGGCCATCCGGCGACAGCGCGGCGGAACTGACGTTCTCCATCACGATTTCGGGTTCACCGCCGGCCGCCGAAATCGACCAGAGGCCGTCGCGGTCGCGCGCCAGCGACACGTAGTACAGGCGCGTGCCATCGGGCGACCAGAACGGGTCCTGGCAGTCAAAGCCCCCGTGCGTCACCTGGACTCGTGACGGCGAACCGATCCGCTTCTGGAAGACCTGGAGCACGCCATCGGCATCAGCGATATACGCAAGCGTTTTTCCATCGGGCGACCACGAGGGCGCGCCCTGGTATCCGGCGTCGGTCGCAAACGGCGTATACCGATAGCGATCCAGACCCGCGTCCCCCCCGCCATTTCCGAAGAGCGCGAGGAGGCCGATTGCCGCTACTGTCGCCGCCACGGCAATCGTCCGCAACAGCCGGCCTGCGCGACGCGGAGCCGGCGGAGCGACATCGATCACGGTCGTGAACTCGGACAGCCGTTCGCGGAGCGTCCGCAGCTCGCGCGCGAGGTCGGCCGTCGCGTCGTAGCGCCGGCGCGCGTCTTTTGCGAGGCACCGCTCGATCGTCCATCGCACCGGCGCCGGCACGCGCGGGTTCAGCTTCGCAATCGGTTCGGGCTCCACGTCGAGAATCGCCGAGAGAATCTGGCCGGCCGTCTCCGCCTTGAAGGCGCGACAGCCAGTCAGCATTTCGTACAGCGTAAGGCCGAGAGAGAACTGGTCCGTTCGGTAATCCACCTTCGAGCCTCGTGCCTGCTCGGGGCTCATGTACGGAACGGTGCCGACGATGACGCCACTTGCCGTCAGTGTGACGTCCGCAGTGACCGTGACCTCGAGCCCCGACGAGCCGTCCTCGCGGAGCCCGACGAGCGCCAACCCGAAATCGAGGATCTTGACGCGGCCGTCGTGCGTCACCATCACGTTCTCAGGCTTGAAATCGCGGTGAACGATGCCGACCTGATGGGCGGCCGCCAGCGCCTCAGCCATCTGCGTGCCGAGATCGAGGACATCGCCGACCGGCATTGGCGCGCGTGCCAGCATGTCGCGAATCGACGAGCCCTCGATGATCTCAGACACGATGTACGGCGTGTCTTCATGGACGCCGACGTCGTAGACCGTCAGGATGTTCGGATGGTTCAGGGCGCTGGCGGCCTGCGCCTCGTCGGTGAACCGCTGCCGTCGTACCGGATCGGTTCCGGCGCGCGCGAGCACTTTGATCGCCACATCGCGCTTCAACCGTGGATCGCGAGCGCGATACACGTACCCCATACCGCCCGCGCCCAGGAGGCCGACGACGTCGTAGGGACCGAGACAGGTGGGCGGCTGCGCTGAGGACACCGATTATCGATGCCACTCTAAGCCCTTCGCATGGATGGATCAATTCACGATTGACGGCTCCGGACATGGGACGTACGCTCGCATGACGAATCATGCGTGTGGTGTTCGGCGACTGCGTCTTCGATCGGGCGAGTCGCGAGCTGACGTGCCGCGGTGCCGTCGTCCACGGCGGCCCGAAGCTGCTTGCGCTTCTGGAGCTTCTGCTCGATGCAAAGCCGCGAGCGTTAACGAAGGACGAGATTCACAAGTCGCTCTGGGGGACGACTTTCGTATCGGATGCGACGCTCACGAGTCTCGTCGCCGAGCTTCGCGCGGCGATCGGCGACACCGCGCGCTCGCCGCGGTTCATACGCACGATTCACGGGTACGGCTACAGTTTCTTCGGAGAGGTCAGCGCCCCGACGACGCATCACGACAGCACCGTTCGGACAGCGACCTGTCGGCTGATCGTCGGCGACCGCGAAATCGTCCTTCCCGTCGGCGAGCACGTGCTCGGTCGATCGGGTGAGGCCTCCATCCTTATCGATGAAGCCGGCGTGTCACGGCACCACGCGCAGATCACGATCGATGCTCACACGGCCACGCTTCGCGACCTGGGCAGCAAGAACGGCACGATCGTGAACGGGTCGGCCGTTGAGGGTGCCGTCAGACTGACAGACGGTGCAATCATCCTGTTGGGAGCGACGGCCCTGACGTTCAGGATCGTCGATACGATTGGCTCGACCGAAACACTGACGGCCGCACGACCCCGCACGAATCTCTGAATCTTCCCCTCGGCCTTCTGCCGCGTCGGCAAAACCCCGGAAATTTCCAGGAAGTTCCACAGGACTCGGGATCGTCGGGCGCCGCATCATTCCGGCATTGAAAGGAGGCGACGCATGTCGCGAAAACGAACGATCATAGCCGGTGTGGTAATGGCTCTTACGACCGTACTCGCCGGGACTGCACTCGCACTGTCGAGCATCTCGTTCACTACAGGGACCACCGCCAGTTTCGACTTTGGCGCCTTCGGACCCGGGTATCCCATTCCTGGTACCGTCCAGATTCAGGGATTCACGGTAGCGCCAGGCGAATCGTTTCCCTGGCACTTCCACAAGGCAACCAGCTACGTCATTCTGCTGCGCGGGACGTTGACGGAGCAGCACGCGGTCGGCCCCGGCCAGTGCGAAACCGAGGAATTCGGCGCGGGCACTGCGTTCGTGGAGCCCCCGGGTGCTGTCCACACCGTGACCAACACCGGCCACAGTGCGGCCGTCATCTGGTGGGCGACGGTGTTTCCTCAGAGCGACGGAGTGGTGCCATTCACGCCGTCGTTCACGTCGGGTGGTACTTATCCGGCACCCGCGCCGAGTTGCAATTAAGGCGCGTCGGACGATCGAACCGCCGCGGTCCGGCTCACATGAGTCGGACCGCTTTATGATCGTGCGGATCGATCCGTCGGGCGGGAGAGACACGATTGCGTCTGGCCCGCCATTCCCGACGGCGACGCGGTGCAGGCCGCCGACTGCGCGAGCCAGGGGCACGCCGGATCGTGTTCGTAACTGGCGAGCGAAGTGTCTGCAAGACGACGTTCGTCGATCTGTTCGTGGAGAGCGCAGGTCTTCTACGGGATCTCAGGAAGGCTGGATTGCAAATCTCATTGGCCAGGGTAGGACGGCCACCAATCGCCACCGCGGCGTCCAAACCAGACGCCGCGGTGGTCCCATTGTCATCCTTCGTTGTGATCCTCGATGAGGATCATGATTCAGTTGTTGTAGCGCACCAGCGTGAAGTCGCCGAGTCCGCCGACTGCCGCGACAATCTTCCCGTCAGGCTGTACGACAACGGAAGTGAACTGATCAGAGCCCAAGGGGCCTTGGAAATCGGCGGTCACTTTCCCGCCTGTGCCGAAGCTGGCGTCGAGCGTACCGTCGCTGTTGTATCGTGCGAGTCCGGAGTGGAAACCTCCGTTGATATAGGCCCGCCCGGCCGCGACCATCCTCCCGTCCAGTTGGACGGCAAGGGAAGCCGCGTATGCAACAGAGAAGCCCTGGTCAAAGATGCCGAAATCAGTCGTCACTATTCCTCCGGCGCCGAAGCTGGCGTCGAGCGTGCCACTGCTGGTGTAACGCGCCAGCGCGAAGCCGTAACCTCTGACGACATTGGCCTGTCCGGCCGCGACAATGTTCCCGTCCGGCTGTACAGCAACGGAAGACACCAGGTCGTTGCTGCCTCCGAAATCCGTGATCACTTTGCCGCCTGTGCCGAAGCTGGCGTCGAGCATGCCATCGCTCTCGTAGCGCGCCAGCGCGGCGTCGAAGCCTGCGCCGATATAAGCCCGCCCCGCTACGACGATCTTCCCGTTCGACTGGACGGCAATTGAATTCCCGAAGGCATAGGAGAAGCCCTGCTGAAGGCGGCCAAACTCGGTGATCACTTTACCGCCAGCCCCGAAGGTGGCGTCGAGCGTGCCGTTGGCGTTGTAGCGCACCAGCGCGAAGTCCTCTTCTCCGTCGATGTTGGCGTACCCCGTCGCGACAATCTTTCCGTCCGGCTGCACGGCAACGGAATACGCGTGGGAACTGACCTCCCCGAAATTGGTGATCACTTTGCCGCCGCTGCCGAAGGTGGCGTCGAGCGTGCCATCGCTGTTGTAGCGTGCCAGCGCGAAGTTGTCGTAAAAGCCGATCACGGATCCGCCCGCCACGACGATCTTCCCGTCCGGCTGGAGGGCAACCGAACTCGCCCCCTCATAGCGGCCCCCGAAATCAGTGGTCACTCGGCCGTCCGTGCCGAAGCTCGGGTCGAGCGTGCCACTGCTGTCGTAGCGCGCCAACGCGAAGTCTGCCTGTGCATCGATGGTGGCCCCTCCGGCCACGACAAGCTTCCCGTCAGGCTGTACGGCGATAGCACCCGCCCCATCACCGGCGCCTGCGAAATCGGTGGTCACTTTACCGCCTGTGCCGAAGCTGGCGTCGAGCGCGCCACTTTGCGTCTGACCGTAGGTCAATGTCGGGACAAGCAACACGGCTAGCGCCGTCAGCAGTGCGTTCTTGGGTTTGAACAGGTGTTGCAGAGAGATATTCCATTTCTGTCGCATACGTGTGCTCCATTTGGTGAAAGAGAACGACGAGAACCGGACCAGTGATACCAACCGGCCCGGCAACACGAGAGTACGGTCACCTACTGGGCGGTTGCGTGACGGGCCGGTGACGTTCTGGTGCCGTGCCGGTACCTGTCTTGGCCCAGGGCATATCTCTCGCCTTCATTCGGTCAGTTCTTGTCGTCGTGTTCGCGATTGGAGTCGTGGGAGTTGCCCAGACCAGGCTCGACGCCAGTGGCCAGCCAGAGGCCAGCAAAGGGGCCGAACGCCGGCCCGATCCGGATCAGAAACAACGGGTTGGCGCATGGAGCGGGTACGGCGGCGGTCAGGTCGCCGGAGAATGTCGCGTTGCCGAGTGCGCTGAGCGCCACCGGGGGCGTATCGACAACGGCCTGCGGTTGATTCACGTCGGTACTGCCGGGATTGCACACGAGCGTGCCGGTCACCTGATTGATTGGTCCCGCTGTGCCCGTGGCATTTCCACCGTTCAACACGAGTCCTTTGACGCTGAACTGCGCCTCACCGCTCACCAGATCGATGCGCGCCGACCCGGATCTGGTAACCCAGGGAAGCGTGCCGCTGCTGATTCTGCTGACCACATTGCCAGCCCGATCGCTGATGACGGCGACCGGATTGTCGATGCCAGGGGCGGTGATCACACCGACGATATTCTTCCAGGTCACGACTGAGCCGCCGTCGTACTCGGCGGCGGCAAGCGCGCCTCCGCCGCACAGCAGCGTCATCACCAACGCAAATGTTTTCTTCATCCGAACGTCCTTTCGGTCAAACCTGCAAATGAGCCTGTCACCTGACAGGCCATGACGCCGCCGCAGAATGCCGATCTTTTCGAGACCGTCAGCCGGGCTACCGGCTGTAGCACGCGCCCGGAAGTCAGGTTACGGACAGAAGGCGGTTCGAGGCGTGACGGAAACGTGCCGCTCAGGTCCTGTTTTCGTGACCGGAGAACCGCGGGGATTACAATAGACAACGTCGACGGACGCGCCCGGTCAGCAAGCTCCCCACGATGAAGCAGTTCCACGCGTTCAGGCTCGACACGACCAACCACTGCCTGTGGCGCGGCGACGAGCGCGTGTCGCTCACGCCAAAGGCCTTCGATCTGCTGCGATACCTGGTCGACCACCGCGACCGGCTCGTCACACAGGAAGAGATCCTCGACGCCCTCTGGGCCGACACGTTCGTGAATCAGGAAGTCGTCAAGAAGTACATCCTGGGCATCCGGAAGGTGCTCGGCGATCGGCCCGACAACCCGGAGTACATTCGGACGTTTCCGAAGCGCGGGTATCAGTTCGTCGCTCCGGTTACGGACGATCGCCGCCCCGCCACCGGCAGACCCGCCGCCGCGGCGAAACCGTTCGTGGATCGACACGCTGCCCGCCACCGCCTCGACCACTTTCTCGAACACGCAACGCGGGGCGAGCGCCAGGTCGTGTTCGTGACCGGGGAGGCGGGCGTCGGAAAGACGACCTGCGTCGACCTGTTCGTCCAGCGCGCCGGTTTCCTGCCGGATCTGCAGGTCGCGCGCGGACAATGCATCGAAGGATTCGGCGGCCAGGAAGCCTACTACCCGGTGCTCGAGGCAATCGACCAGTTGATCCGAGCGTCGGACGACGGCCGTTTCGTTAAGGCCCTGGCCTCGCGAGCGCCAACATGGCTGTTGCAGTTTCCCTCGCTCGCCAAGGCGGAACAGCGCGAGGCGCTGCGACGTGACACGGCCGGCGCGACACGCGAGCGCATGGTCCGCGAAGTCTGTGACACGCTCGAAGCGGTCAGCGCCGAACGTACGGTCATCCTGGTGCTCGAGGATCTGCATTGGGCGGATCTCTCGACGCTCGACGTCATCTCCACGTTTGCTCGGCGTCAGGGACCGGCACAGGTACTCCTGCTCGGCACGCTGCGTCCTCCTGTCGCGCCGTCTCAGACCGCAATCAGCCGTCTGCGGCAGGATCTGGCGATTCACGACCTCTGCGGTGAGATTCAGCTCGAGGCATTCGAAGCGGCTGAAGTGTCCGAATACCTCTCGCTGCAGTTCAGCGGAGCCAGCTTCGGTGACGATCTCGCCCGCTCCATCCATCGCCACTCCGGCGGCAATCCTCTGTTCGTGGCGGCACTCGTGCGCGACCTCGTGGCCAGCGGCGTCGTCACACGCGACAACGAGACGTGGAGGCTGGCCCTACCGGTGAACCGGATCGAACCAGGCGTACCTCCGTCGCTTCAGGAGATGCTCAATGAACAGTTCGATCGCCTGACTGAGGCCGAACAGCGTGCGTTGAGGAAGGCCAGCGCGATCGGAGAACGCTTCCCGACATGGGCCGTTGCCGCCGGGCCGGACGAGCTGGACGACGTCGAGCAGATCTGCGAGGGACTCGCCGAACGACGCTCCTTCATTCGCGCGGCAGGAATGGGAGAACTGGCCGGTGGGACGACGTCGGCGTACTACGAATTCCACCATTCGCTATACCGCCAGGCAGTCTTCCGTCGGCTGTCAGACGTGAGCCGTTCGAAGCTGCACCGTCTGATTGGGGAGCGGCTCGAGACCTTGTTCGGTCCACGGACTCTCGCATTGGCACCCGAGCTCGCCGTTCATTTCGAGAAGGCGCATCAGTACGAACGGGCCATCCGGTACTTGATGGATGCGGCCGGGCATGCCGCGCGTCGCTTTGCCATTCGCGACTCGCTGGACGTGCTCCAGCACGCCATGGGGCTCGTCTCCCGACTTCCTGCCGATCGCCGGGCGGCACTCGAGATTCAGATTCTCCAGCGGACGGGCGACGCTCATTACGCGCTCGGGGCGATGGTGGAATCGGCCTCGGCGTTCGAGGCCGCCTCGACGCTCGCCACGCGGGCCGGTGCCACGCACGCTCAGGTGGAAGCCCAGAGTTGCTTCGCGCGCCCCCTTGGCTTGCTGGATCCCGACCGCGCGATAGCGGTTCTGCAGGAGGCCGCCAAGGCCAGTGCCGGACTCGGTGATCCGATGATGCACGCGCGCGTCAACCTCCTCGCGTCAGGCACGCGTCTGCTCTACGACATGTGGCGCGCGGAGGATGCGCAGGTCTGCCACGCGGCCCACCAGGTCGTGCATCGGGCAAGCGAAACCGCGACGCCCGGCTACGATCGCATCATCTACGCGCACCTGCAGTCACTGCGCGGCGAATCGACGGCAGCACTCGAGGCTGCCGAGGCTGCCGAGGCGGGAATCGCCACGTTGACCGACCCGACGGGCGTGATCGTGCATCTGCTCGCGCTGAGCGCCCAAATCCTGGCCCTGCTTCAACTCGGTCGATTCGGGCAGGTGCTTCGCATCGTTCGAACGAACGAGGAGATCGCCGAGAAGAATGGCAGCGATCCCTGGCTCTTCATGTATCGCGAGGCCTGGCTGCGGACGCTGGCCATGGACTTCGCGGGCGCGCGGCGGGTGTGCGATGAACTCATGCGGCGCAGCGTGTATCCAACGGGCCAGGCGCAGACCATCGGTCGACTGGCCGCTGGCTTCGAAGCGCTCGATCAGGGCCGACATGACGAGGCGCGGCGATGCTTCGAGCACGTCAGGGATCCGGCACAGACGCCTAAGTTCTTCCTGCACTGGTATTGGCGGCTGCACGCCCACGTCGGACTGACTCGCGCGTGGCTGCAATCGGGACACCTGACGAACGCACGGCGTGAAGCGGACCGTTTGACCGAAGCGGCGTGCGCAACGGCCGATCCGAATCTGCAGGCGCTCGCATGGGAAACGGGCGCGCAGGTTTCGATCGCCGAATCGAACTTGAGCGACGCCAGGCAGTTCATCGCTTATGCCTTGGTCGCACTGAAAGGGACCGACACACCGACGTCCGCATGGCGGGTGCATGGCACGGCGTGGGACCTATACCGCAGAACAGGGCAGCTCGACGAAGCGGCCGCGCATCGGGCGAGCGCCCGCGCCCATATCGCGGCGCTCGTCGAGTCCTTTCAATCCGACGAACCGCTGCGCCACGCGTTGCTCGATGCCGCCGCCGTCCGTCGGATTCGCGAAGAGGAACTGGAGGTCGGCGGGTAGTCGAATCAGGTCTCCGCGCCGCCCGATAGGCCCGCAGCGCGGTAAACTCTCGGCCAGTCGAGCCGGACGCACGGGTCCGTGTTTCACGTTTCCCTTCCTCGACTTTTCCCGCCGTTGACATCCGGGCTACAGCGATATGCAGTCAGACGAAGACGGCCACGGTCGGCAAGCCGTAGCCGCATTCGGACTCTCGCGCCAGCTAGAACCTGATCTGCGCTCCGAGCTGGATGATGCGCGGCTGCAGAATGCTGAGCGGCGTGCCACCGCTGTTCGGGTCCGTTGAGAGGAATGGCGCGATCGACACGTTGCTGCCGAGCGCCGTGCCTTCGGTCAGGACCGGATTGGCATTCAGCGCGTTGAACAGATTCACCTGCGCCCGCACCTGCGTCGCGCCGAACTTGAACATCCGACTGATATTGAAGTCGAGCTGGTTCCACCGCGGCTCGTACCTCGTGCCGGGTGTTCCCAGCCTGACGGTGATCGCCGGATCGCCTGCGAAGCGGGACGGGAGCACGATCGCGCCTGGCGTACACCCGGGCACCGCGCAGTCGCTCGGATACCGCGTAGAGCCGCGGCTGATCGTCCAGTTCAAACCGCCATTGTCTACCGCATTCGTCGTCGCTTTCGGCGCGCCGGCATAGCTTTGCAGCGAGGCGCCGATCTCGAAGCCGTACCAGAGCGGCAGGCTGCCGTTCAGCTTGAACTCGTGCAGGTACGGGATATGGACCGCAGGCTCGCCGAGAAGCGCGTGGCCGCTCTGATCGCAGAAGCGGAACGTGTTCGGATCGTCAGTCGAGTTGCACGCGACGTCGATCGTTCGCTCCATCGTCCAACCTGCGAACACCAATATGCGACGCGGCAGACGCGCGCTCGTCCCAAGCTCGAAACCGTTGTAGATGTTCCGGCGCCTGTTCGTGTCCGTGAACGTGCTGAGGTGAATGTCCGGCGCGACGCCGAACTTGTTCTGGTTGATCTGAAACGCGGTGATCGGCTCGCCGTTCAGTGGGTTGGCGATCGTGACAGGCGACCAGTTGGCGTCCGCGCCCTGGTAGATCGCGTTGACGCTGTAGTTGTCGCTGAATTGCGTATTGAACAATGTCCGGCGGTACCAATTGAAGGTGACCGCCATCCCCGGCCTGAGCTCGTGCTGGATCCCGGCGCTGTACTGCTGGTTATATTCGCGCGTGAAGTTCGGATCCAGCGTGCGGCTGGTGATCTTCCCGAAGTTCGGGTTGCCACTCGGACCGATTTCGTTGTCCTGGGCGATGCCGTCGCCGTTGGTCGGCAGGCTCAGACCCGAGCGGTCGACGTCGGTCCAGGTACGGTTCTCGAACGCGAGGGCGACCGGGTTGAATTGATTCGCAAACGTGCTGACGTCAGGCCGCTGGTAGCGGCCGAAACTGGCTTTCAGCGCCGTCTTGCCGTTGCCGAACAGATCGTAGGCCACACCCAGCCGCGGTGACCACGTCGACCAGCAGGTCATCCCAGGCATCGTCTTGCAGGTGATGCCGTCGTAATGGATCGCGGGTGCGAACCGTCCGGCGAGCCGATCCTGGGCCGGAATCTCCTCCTTCAGATATTCGTAGCGAATGCCATAGTTGATGGTGACCTTGTTGAACGTCCACTGGTCCTGGACATAAAGGCCGACGTTGGCCTTCAGTTCCGGATATGTGCTGAGGGGCGAGTTGAAGACGGTGACCGACACCGGAATCTGCCCCGTCCCGGAATTCTGGAAGTTTTGCCACAAGTCGGCGTTCATGTCGTTGACGTAGCCGTTGGACCCGAATCCCCACAGCATACCGGTCTTGACCGTGTGCGATCCGGTGACGTACGTCAGCGAGGCGACGGCGCTGTCCTGGTTTGGATAGAACCATTGGTTGTACTGGCCGGCCACGGTGCGCAGGCTGGTCGTCGTGTTCAGATGGGTGGCCGTCGCGAACCAGGCGGGCGTTCCGCGCTGTTGGCCAATCCCGGGCTCGTACAGGCTCGAATAGTGCAGGATGTCGGTCGAGTAACCGACCTCCGCGAGCAGCTTGTTGGTGATGGGCGACGTCCACTTGACCTGTCCGATGTAGTACAGGAGCGGGTCGCGCCGCGTCGCCGAAATGTCCGGGGTCGCGGGCAGACCCGTCTGGCCGCCGCTCGAAATCTCGTGTCCCTTCCACTTGTAATTCCGCTGGTAGAGCGCCGCAAACTTGTTCCGCGGCGTCGCCTGCCACGTGCCCCTGACTACGAAGCTCTTGATGTCGGCGTCTTCGATCCCGGGCGAGCCATCGGTGTTGAACGTGTTGGGAATTTGCAGATACGTACTCTGATAACGGCCTGACCCGAAGTACCAGAGCTTGTTTTTGACGATCGGCCCGCCGACGGCTCCGTTGAAGTCGTTGACATGCTGAATCCGGGCCCCGGTCTTCAATCCTCGGGCGACCAGATCCGGCGTGAGATTCACGGCCTGCAGATTCCAGCTGTCGGCCGCGCCGCCGAAGAAGCCGGACCCGTGAACCGTGTTCCCGCCGTCCTTAGGGATCATGTTGACGCGGACCCCGCCGCCGGACGACTCGGCCGTGACGCCGCTGGTCTGATAGGTGGCTTCTGCGATGAGCGCGTTGTCGATGTAGTTCTGTACCTGGCCGTCGACCAGGTTCGTCTGCGCCGGCATACCGTCGAGCAGCACCGTGTTGTGCAGCGACGCGTTGCCGTGCGTCGCCATGTAGGTCTGTTCGGTCTGCTGCGCCCCGCCCACGTCTGGAATGTTCAACCGGATGCCCGGCACCAGCGCGCCGACCGACTGCAGGTTGCGCGCGCTGGGAATCGTGTCGATGAGATCGCGGCTCATGACGTTCACCTTCGCCGTGTTCTGCACGTCGACCACGGGCGACGCACCCGACACCGTCACCGTTTCCTCGAGGGCGCCGACCTTCATTTCGGCGTTGATCGGCACCGACACGTTAGTCGGCACCTCGACGCCGTCGCGCTTGAAGGTATTGAAGCCGGTCAGCGTGAACGTCACGTTGTAAGTGCCGGGACGGATGTCGACGATGGCATAGCGCCCTTCGCCGTTGGTCACGACAGTGCGCGTCTTTTCGATGAGGACCGGACTGGCGGCTTCAACCACGACGCCCGGCAGCACGGCGCCCGACGCATCCTTCACGACACCGGCAATCGTGCTCTGGGCGTGGACGGCTGAGGGCGCGAGAACTATGGCAAGCGCGCCGATGACGAACGGGCGGAGAGACGACCTGCTGCGCATACGCGTGGCTCCTTGACTGTGCCGAGTAACGGACCGTCGGTGCAGACCTGGATGAAAGCTACCCGCGCGCGATATTGACGCGCCATTCTGGCGAAGCGGAGGCTGTTTGTAAAATGATTTGTTCGCGAGTGGATGTAGCTCTTCGGGATGTGCCCGTGGTTACTGTTCGATCGTTGCGGGATCGAGGGTGACGTGCTCGATCTTTTCGCAAAGTTGATGCAAGCGAGTGTTATTTTGGGTTTCCATCCAAATCCATGCGTTACTCTGCACCGCCCTTGTGACATGCGGCGATATTGGCAAGCAGCAAGAGTCAAGCGGCTCTGCGAAGTCCCTCGAGCTGGTGCAGCCAGTCCGAGATCCGGTTCCAACTCGCGAAATTCAGGCTCACCACTTTCACAGTCCTGGGCCATCAACAACTGGCAATCGCTCGGCACGTCGACGGCAGACAGGAATCGCGTCTTCATCTTCTTGGCAAGCGGGGACTGTGAGAGACCCGCGGCCGTCCTCGCCTCGATGAGCGCCCGCGCGAGGTCGAACTCTTCACCGAGAGCGTCGTCCGCGTCCTTGCTCAAGCGGCGATGGAGATCGCTGATCTTGACCGGAACAAGTCTAACGGCGGCGAGCAACCGCGCCAGCCGTCGGCCAGAATCCTTGCCTCCGTCCCTTCTCGCAGGCAGAATGCACACTCGACCACCTGAGGCCCGCTTCGAGAGCGGCCCGGCTCGCCGAAGGGAGTGTCGATATGCGCCGGTGGATACAACGCGTTTTCAAGGGCCTGTGCGGGCTTGTCCTCGCGATAGCGATGGCCGGTGTCAGCTACCAATGGCTCGCGACTCGGAGGGAGATCGCGGCAACCCCGCCGCCCGGCCGTCTCGTCGATATCGGAGGATACAGGCTGCATCTGTGGTGCAGCGGGGACGGCGCGCCTGCTGTCATCCTCGACGCGGGTCTCGGCGGCACGAGCGCAGGCTGGGGCTTTGTCCAACCTGAGGTTGCTCGATTGACGCGTGTCTGCTCCTACGATCGAGCAGGCATGGGCTACAGCGATCCCGGGCCGTCACCGCGGACAGCACGCCGCATCGCAATCGAGCTGGCCGAGCTTCTCGCGCGTAGCGGGATTACCGGACCCGTCGTGCTCGTCGGGGAATCCATCGCGGGTTTCAACGTTCGTGTCTTCGCTTCCGATCACCCGGAGCGGGCGGCAGGAATCGTGCTCGTGGATGCCTCGCACGAAGACGATGCACATGAAGTGCCGGGGGTGGCGCGATTCGTTCCCCTCCTGTCGACTATCGGCGTTTTCCGGCTGCTTGGCGTATCGTTCGGCCAGAGAGTGGAGTCGCTGGCTCCATCAGTCCAGCGATACGCGCAAGCGACAAGGTTTCGCGCAGCGGGATACCAGGCGACCGCCGATGAAATCATGCACATTGCGGAGACCGTGTCGGAAGTCAGGAACACACGCGGCAAGCTCACCATCCCTGTCCTCGTCGTTACCGGTGCGCGAGGAGCCGACGCGAATTGGCGACGGCTGCAGCAAGATGAGGCTTCGTTGTCAGAACGAGGATGCCTGATCACGGCTCAACAGTCCGGTCACGTTATCCCGATCGACCAACCAAAGGTCGTTGTGGACGCGATTCGGACCGTCGTGGAGATCGCAAGAGGCCAAGAGGTTCCCCTTTGCGCCACGCTCGCAGCAAACGGCCGCGGCAATCCACCTCGGGAATGATTCCGGTCGCTCAGACCAACTGGAGCGTCGCCGCGAAGTCTCCGCTTCACCTTCCTGTCGACAAGGGGCCGTCGAGGCCCATACCTCGGGCGTAACTCTGACGTCTCTGACAGCGCAAATCGAAGGCCGCACGGCACGCCCGTTTCAAACGGTCCCATCATCCAAGAGGCCTTATCTGCGGTTACACTCCTGCTCAATGGACCAGACAGGGAACGCACACAGCGATCAGTACGCTCCGGGCCATGCGCCGAGTGAAATCGAGCGGCTCATCGACCAGGGACGCTGGTTTGGCGATCTCACCGAGCGACTGTTTCGTGATGCAGGCATGGTCCCCGGAATGAGTGTGCTGGACGTCGGCTGCGGCGCGGGTGACGTTTCGTTCCTCGCTATGAGTCTGGTCGGCTCCGGCGGGAAGGTCATCGGCGTGGACCGCGCGCCAGAGCCGGTTGCGGTGGCCGCGGCGCGGGCCGCTGCAGCCGGTCTTGCCAATGTGGAGTTCATCGCGGGCGACATCGCTGAGCTCACACTGCGACAACCGGTCGACTTTGTCGTCGGACGCCTCGTTCTGATGTACCTGCCGGATCCAACAAGCGTTGTCCGTCACCTGAGGACGCTGGTGAAGGACGGTGGCGTCCTGGCATTTCACGAGTTCGACATCCTGGGTGCTACATCCGAACCACCATGCCCGTTGTTCGAGACCACCGTTGAGCGAATTCGTCAGACGTTCGCGAAGGCCGGATTCGGCATTCGAACCGGCCTGTTATTGGGGCGCATCTTCGAGGGTGCCGGCCTTGCGGCCCCAACCATGACATTGAGCGCGAGGATCGAACGTGGCTTCGACGCGAAGATCTATCGTCAGCTAGCCGGCATCACGCGCGCAATGCTTCCGATGATCATCCGCACCGAAGTGGCGACCGCCCAATCGGTCGATGTCGACACGCTGGAGACTCGTCTACGAGAAGAAGCGGTGGCGCTGGACGCCACTCTCGTCGCGCCTCCTCTCATCGGAGCCTGGGCACGGAATTGAACACGACGTCGCGGCGAGGGCGACGCGGTGAAAATCTGGCTCAGCACCCACCAGTCCCAATCGGTCACACCGACTGACAGTCAGCAAACGCTCGAACCCCAAAGACGTAATCGAACCCGTTACTGTCTCCTGCCGTTCGCTGGTTTTGCTTATCGCTACAATCCTGCTGATGCATTCCAGGCGCGAACTGGCAGACGGCTTTCGAGCGTTGGGTGTCGCCGCTGGTGATACGGTCATGGTGCACGCTTCTGTTCGGGCCGTCGGTGCGGTCGCCGGCGGACCTGACCAGATCCATCTTGCACTCAAAGAGGTTCTGTCACCTGAGGGCACCCTAATCATGTACGCGGGTTGTCCCGCCTATGTCGACGAGGTCGGGCGAGGACATCTCACGCCGGATCAGGAACGCGAGCTGTTAGAGAAACTCCCGGCATTCGATCCGTTCACGGCAAGGGCACAGCGCGAGAACGGCACGTTAGTGGAATTCCTGCGGACATATCCCGGCTCCGCGGTGAACCAGCACGTGACGCGGTTTGTTGTGTGGGGAGGACGCGCCAGCGACCTCGTCTCGAACCAACCGCGGAATTACGCCTTCGGCTTTGGGTCAGTCCTCGATCGGTTCGCGAACCTCGATGGCAAGATTCTGTTGCTTGGGTGCGATCACGACAACGTGACCTTTCTCCACTACGCCGAGCACATCGTCGATATTCCGGGTAAGCGAGTGGTGATCCTATGGACCGGCGACGTATGGAAGGGAAGAAATGCCATTGAAGAGGGCCACGCAGCGGTCCACAAGACGGTCTTTCGGAACAGCATTCAGCGCGAGCGGCTCGAGGAGCTTACCTTTGTCGGACCCGACGCGGCAGTTGTCAGGTTCTACAGCACACTAACGGCAGACGAACGCGCTCCCGGCAAGACCATTCGTAGCCGCAAGATCTTGATCGTGACGAAGCGAGCGGGAGAGTGGAAAGTTGGATGGGGACAGAACACGAGGCTTGCCGACTCGACGCGCGAATGATCTAAGGATTCAAACAAGACGAACACCGGTAGCAGGGACTTCGGAACGCAGACTCTCAGGACGGTTCCACCTGTTCTCGCGTCACGTCGTACTGCTCAATGACCTCATCGATGCTGAGGTCCTCGAGGTTCTCAAGCGTCCTCCAGCTCCAGCTTACTGGATGTCGTTGCAGCCGTCACGCAGGGTCAGGCCGCGCCCCGGAGATCCTCGATCCGTTGCAGCCATCCCCGATGTGGTTCCAACTCGCACAATTCTGGCTCAACGCCTCTCGCTCGCGCTCGAGTCATGGATCCGGGTCGTCTTCAGGCACTCAGGCTTGGCCTTCGGCCTCGCCTTTCGGGCACGATTCCTTCCCGCCCGATCCCTCGCTGCCCCAGTTCCGCGGACACCGCGAAGGCGAGCCGCGCGGCACCACCTTCATTGATTGGAACGACGCGCCGATCGGCTCGATTTCATCGCACTGCGCAGCGCCCCGATGATTTCAGCGCGGTTCAATCGTCTCATTGTGCATGAAACGACTATCTGGGCTCATCGCATTCGCCGCAGCCGTCGTCGCGGCTCCCCCTCTCGCCGCTCAAGAGGCACGGCTATCGCTTGAGGCGTACCTGATCGCGGATCGCGACTCAGAGATCGCACTCGCGCGGAGCGCTGCGCCTGAGGCGATCTCGCGCGACGCAACGATCCTTGTGCTCGGCCATCGTGGGTTCGAGGCGGCCGTCAAGGGCTCGAATGGATTCGTCTGTTTGGTGGAACGCTCATGGCTCGGGCCGTTTGATTTCCCCGACATGTGGAATCCAAGAATTCGCGGCGCGCAGTGCCTGAATCCGCAGGCAGCGAGGTCGATGCTGCCGCTGATCAAAAAGCGAACAGCCATGTATCTCGATGGCCTAACCACAGCGCAGATGATCGCGGCCATGAAGGCGTTGATCGCGAAGCGTGAGTTCCCGGCACTCGAGCCTGGGGCGATGGCCTATATGATGTCGCGCGCCGCCTACCTGTTCGACCACGGCGATCACAATGGATCGCACCTGATGTTTTACGTGCCGGTCGCGCGTCCGCAGGACTGGGGCGTTGGAGCCGAGCACTCTCCGGTCGTCGCGTCCGCCTCCTACTGGTTCATGCGGCCCAACGTAGAGTCAGCCCATTTTCCGCCGCTCGTGATCTACGCTATCCCCGTGAGCCAATGGTCGGATGGGTCGCCAATCTCCCGTTGATTTCGGGTCGTTGTTCGAGCGGCATCGGCGCGAGCTCCACGTCCATTGCTACCGCATGCTCGGAACGTTGGACGATGCGGACGATCTCGTGCAGGAGACGTTCCTCAAGGCATGGCGGAAGCGAAAGAGCAGCCGCGGACCGGCGACCATCCGTCCATGGCTCTATCGCATCGCCACGAACGCTTGCCTCGATGCGCTCAAGCGGCGGCCATCTCGCATCATGCCGTGGCATCTGGGGCCACCAGCGGCCGACGGGGCCGAGCCGGTGGGATCATCTCCTGAGCTTCCTTGGCTCCAGCCGTATCCCGATCGGTTGCTTCCAGCGGATGAACGGCTCGTGGCGCGTGAGACGATCGAGATCGCGTTTCTCGCGGCCATCCATGTGCTTCCGCCGCGGCAGCGCGCCGTGCTCATCCTTCGCGACGTGCTCGACTGGCCGGCGAAGGAGACCGCCGATTTGGTCAGTACCAGCGTCGCGGCGGCAAACAGTGCGTTGCAGCGCGCCCGCACCACGATGAAGCAACATCACGCGACCGCGTTGAAAGCCCGCGCCAGACCGAGCAGTGCGGAGGAGCGGGCGATACTCGAACGATTCATCGCGGCATGGGAGCGATCGGATCCGACAGCCATCGCGGCGTTGCTGCGCGAAGACGCGCGATGGTCTATGCCGCCAGCCCCCCTTTGGCACGGCTCACGCGACGTGATCGTCGCGGCGATACGCGCAGCGCTCGACCCGGTGTCCCGCGCTCGCGTCGGACAGATGCGCCAAGTCGCCCTCGATGGCGCGAACCGGCAGCCGGCCTGCGCCATCTATCTCCGCTCGCCCGGCGATGAAGTCTACCGCGCGTTTGGCATCAATGTCCTGCGCGTTGAAGGCAGGAAGATCGCTGAGGTGACTGCGTTCCTCGATGCGCGGCTCTTTCCCGCGTTTGGAGCGCCATCGTCCATCTGACGGCGGCGTAACACGATGGGTGGGAGCCTCAAGCGACACTACCCCGCTTCAGGAGCACGTGATGCGACCCCTTCGATATTCAATCAACGTCACGTTGGACGGATGCTGCGATCACCGTGCAATCCCGGCGGACGAGGAATTGCATCGTCATGCGACCGAGACCCTCGCGCAGGCCGATGCTCTCCTTTTCGGCCGCGTCATGTACGAAACGATGGAGTCCGCGTGGCGGCCGCCGGCGGAGACGCGCGAGAGACCTGATTGGATGACCGATTGGATGGAACCTTTCGCCCAGACAATCCACGCGGCAAGGAAGTACGTCGTCTCGAGCACCCTCCACCGGGTCGATTGGAACGCGGAGCTTGTGCGCGGGGACCTGGGTGGTGCCGTTCAGCAGCTTAAGCGAGAGCCAGGCAACGGACTGTACGTCGCGGGCGTGAAGCTCCCGCTGGCATTGGCGGAGCTGGAATTGATCGATGAGTACGAGTTCATCGTGCAGCCCAGGCTCGCTGGACATGGGCCGACGCTGTTCGCGGGGCTATCAAAGCATGTCGACTTGACGTTCGTGAGCCGGCAGGAGTTCCGCTCGGGCGCCGTGGCGATGCGATACGTGCCGAAGAAGTAGTGGTCCTGAAATTGGGACTGGCAAAGATCGACCAACG
>Ga0070675_100000680_pt1 | contig 23591 bp, 22 predicted proteins | sample KBSM43metaG_FD_65343 | JGI IMG/M metagenome (GOLD analysis project Ga0070675, IMG submission 65343) | Miscanthus rhizosphere microbial communities from Kellogg Biological Station, Michigan, USA - KBS M4-3 metaG | ecosystem: Host-associated > Plants > Roots > Rhizosphere > Soil ... | reverse complement strand
AGGCGTGAAGGAAATTAGCCCCCGGTGAGCGAAGCGTAGCGAGCCACCGGGGGTTGGTGGATCCTGGAGAAACGCACGCCGGAGGCGTGCGAGGAGAAATTGGCGGTCCAGCAACAGGCCTGGCCAGGAGGGGCAATGGATCGCCTCAGACTTACCGATAGCCCGTCACATTCGCGGGCTTTCCTGTATCCTGAACCTCAACAAGATATTTCCACGCGTCGGGTTGGCTGCCGTCGAGATCGGTGAAGCCGTAAATCTTCGCGAGTCGCCCGCTCGAGAGTGACTTACCGTTCCACCGCGTGACGTCTGGATCCTGCGCAAGCGCGACCACTGCCCTGCCCACGTATGCTGGGCTTTCGGAAATCGCAAAATGGGGAGAGCGTGTCGTTGCTTCGCGCCAGTTGGCTTCTGTGACGCCGTAGGCTTCAAGCATCGCTTCAGAACGAAGCCATCCCGGGGTCAAAGACACCGCAGTCGCGCCATGTGGCGCTAATTCATGTGCGAGCGCGAACGCCATGCGATTCACGGCCGCTTTGGCGAGATCGTAAAAGAAGGAGACGCGATACCGGGTCGCGTTGTACTCATCCGTTCCGTCCGTAACTTCAACAACGAGGCCGCCCGGCTTCCGGATCAGCAAAGGAATGGCAAAGTGGCTGGTGATCGCGTGCGTATCGACGGCCAGGCGCAAAGTGCGCAGCCCGATATCCAGCGTCGATTCCCAAACGGACTTGTTCCACTCCATCGTGGTTGCGCCCCAGATATCGTTGACGAGAACGTCGAGGGTGCCCTGCTCGCGTTCAATCCGATTCACAAGTTCGCGCACCTGATCGGGAACGAGATGATCAACACGGACCGCGATCCCGCGCCCACCAGACTTATCCACCAGTGCAGCGGTCTCTTCGATCGTCTCCGGCCGGTTCATTTCGGAGCGCTCAGAACTCGTCGTCCGCCCGGTGACGTAGACCGTCGCACCCGCGGCGCCCAATTCCACCGCAATTCCGCGGCCTGCTCCTCGAGTCGCTCCGGCAACTAATGCAATCCTTCCCTGCATCGTTCGTTTCATGCTGGCATCAAGCAGCGGCTTCTCGAAACGCCCGCAATTCGCGCGGCGACCGCAGGACCACCACCCGCGACCGTAAGGGTTCTTCGGAAACAAGCCGAAACAGGCGAGGCCGCAATTCTCGATTCACATAGCGCATCACCCGAAGCAGCCTCAATGTGACCGGCAGCGCGTCACAACCGCTGGGCGGCCAGCCTTTTGATAGTCCGATTGCCGCCAATAGCTGCCGCTGCAACGCCCACCGATAATGCACACGAAGTGGGAAGTCGACGATCACGATGGTGTCAGCCTCTCGGAGTCGTCGTTCGATAAGTTCCCATGGTCCCCAGCCGTCGATGATCCATTCCGCTTCGGCGAGCCAGGCTTCATGAGCAGCGGACACAACCTCCGTTGGCGCGGGCTTCCATCCGGATTGCCACTGCACATCGTCGACGACATGAACGGGCAAGCCAAGCCGCTGGCCGAGGCGCCGTGCCAGTGCGGATTTGCCTCCGCCCGCGTTACCGATGATGGCGACTTTGCTCACATGTGCTCCACAGCTGGGCGTCATTCCTGAGATGCACTTCGACATGTCTACCATACTGCTCGTAACCAAGCCTGCGGGCAATACGAACGGCGCCGATGTTCCCTTCCAGGGTCTGATAGAGAAGAAGCTTTCCTTTGTTCAATGCCCGCTCTACCACGGCGCTCGCAACCGCAGTCCCGTATCCGCGTCCGTGGAAATCCGAGTGGGTGAGGATGCACGGGTCGCCGGCAACATCACACCGAGCAACTCGGCAAGAAAAGATTCATCCAGGAGCCTTTTTCCGTCGTTTTCGCCCACGCGATGTCTTAGCAGGGAAATCCAACCGGCCGGAGCAGAGATCACCGTATGATCGCGACGACGAAAGCACCACAAGCCTCGATAGCCCTGCAAACCTACGTGAGCGCGAATTGAAATACCGGGAAGATCCCAGCGGGATGGCTCGATTCCAAGGAACTCACCCCAGAACTGATCGTCGCGTGTCGCCATACTGCGATCTCTCTGCTGGATCAGTTCCGCATCGCGGCGTTGTATCGCGTGCGGAGGGTGGGGATTGGATTCGCCGAGTCCTCGTCGGTGGCAGTGACATACGTTTCTTTTCCAGTCTTGTCGACGATCAGAATGTACGCCACATATGCCGTTCTGCCATCGGTGCAACGCCGATCTCCGCCTTTTGCGTTCGCCGCTTCCATCGCTGCCATGACGCGATCTGCAAGTGTTCCGGATGCGGCCGTAAATGCTCGTGCGGCATCATGAATGACCTCATCGTTCGCGAGAATGTTTCCCTGCATTTGATGGAAGAGGGTTGCGCCTGTCTTTCCGGATTCTGAAAGGGCATTCGCCAGATTTCCTCTTCCGTTGAAACCGATGCTTCTTCCCTGAAGATCGAGGATACCGAACTGACGGCTCTCCACTGCGGGATCCTGCACCTTCAGCATTTCGAGGATCCGGGAAGGATCGGTTCCTCGGCCTAGTTCCGCCTGAACCATTTGCTGGTTCTTCCGGGTCGTATCGATTGAGGCCTGGCACACGGCGATACCCTTGCCGGGCACAACCACTGCTTGGATGTCGCGAAGATCACGCGCGCCGAGCCTTGGAAACACGCTCTGCTGTAAACACGTTGCCGACGCAACGACCATCTGCCCTGAGGCAGTGTCCACCGCAAGAATGGACCATGTGGCGGACGCCTTCGGCGCAAGCAGGAAGATAAGCAGGACAACAGGCAGGCTGCGTTTCGTTAACATGGGATTTGGGAAGATTCTATTCCGATATTACCCCTCCTGGCCAGGAGGGGCAATGGATCGCCTCCCGCCTAACAACACTAGGCTCTCCAGCGTTTGTCCGGAAGCGCGCCATCACGGACGGCGAGACGCATGTTGGGATCGGCGTCGAAATCGAAGGAGGCCGTTTCGCCGCGCAGGAGCTTCGCGGTGCCGGCTGCGGCGATCATCGCGGCGTTGTCAGTGGTAAGGATCCGGGCGGGCACGTAAAACTCAAGGCCGGACTCGGCCGTCTTCCGGGCCAGGTATTCTTTCAGCCGGCTGTTCGCGGCCACGCCGCCGGAAAGCATCAGCGACCGGGGTTGAAGGAGCGTTACGGCCTTGTGCGTCGTCGACCAGAGCATCTCCACGACCGATTCCTGAAAGCTTGCCAGAAGATCGAGACGCACCGGATCCTGCCGGGATTCCTCCTCGTTCTTTGGTGCGAGATTTTCTGTTTTCACGATTCGAAGTACCGCTGTCTTAACGCCGCTGAAGCTGAAGTCCAGTGAACGATCGGAGATTTTCGGAATCGCAAAGCGAATCGCTCTGGGGTTCCCAAACTTCGCGAGTCGGTCAATGACAGGACCGCCGGGATATGGGAGTCCGAGCAGCTTTCCTACCTTGTCATAGGCTTCCCCAGCCGCGTCATCACGGGTTTTGCCGACGAGTCTGTAGGTGAGATGGCGGAAATCTCCCGTCTGCGATTCCACCCAAAAGAGGTTCGTGTGGCCACCGGAGACCACGAGAGCCAGCGCGGGAAACTCGGCGTCAGGATGTTCAAAGGATACGGAATAGATGTGCCCCTCAATGTGATTCACGGCGGCGAGAGGTTTTTTCGTCGAATAGGAAAGTGCTTTCGCGTAGGTCAGGCCAACGAGGAGAGATCCGATGAGCCCCGGTCCGGCAGTTGCCGCGATGCCATCCATGTCTTCGAGAGTCTTGCCCGAATCCGACAGCGCTTTATCGACGATGCCGCGGATCTTTGCAAGATGCTCACGCGACGCCAGCTCCGGAACGACGCCTCCGTAAGGCGTATGGGTCTTCACCTGAGAATGAATGACGTTCGAGAGGATCTTCCGGCCGTCTTCAACAACCGCCGCCGCGGTCTCGTCGCACGAACTTTCAATACCAAGAACAAGCATCGACGCTACGCCTTCTCTCCACTCCGCGCGAGCTTTGCCAGACTTTCTGTGTACGGGGCCCGAGCGACGCCGACTTCGGTGACGATGGCCGTCACGAACTCAAAGGGCGTCACATCGAATGCGGGATTGAAGACCGCTACACCCTCCGGAACGATGCGGGTGTTGCCGATGTGCGTCACTTCGGTGGGCGTTCGCTGTTCGATCGGGATATGTGATCCATCCGGTATGGAGAGATCCAGCGTGGAGAGCGGTGCAGCGACGTAAAACGGAATATCGTGCTGACGCGCAAGCACCGCGACCGTGTAGGTTCCAATTTTGTTCGCCACATCTCCGTTTGCCGCAATGCGGTCCGCGCCCACGATCACGGCATCGACGAGACCCTGCCTCATGAACGAGCCCGACATGTTGTCGGAAATCACGCGCACATCGATGTCGTCCTTCCATAGTTCCCATGCCGTCAGGCGTGCGCCCTGCAGGAAGGGTCGAGTTTCGTCTGCAAGGACCTTGAGGCGTTTGCCGCTCTCCACCGCAGCGCGAATCACACCAAGGGCTGTGCCATAACCCGCGGTGGCGAGCGCACCGGCATTGCAGTGCGTGAGGATCGTGCCGGACTGCGGGAGGAGATCGGCTCCATGGCGGCCCATGCGCTTGTTGTTGTCGATGTCTTCGTCGTAGATGGCTTTCGCTTCGTCAATCAGCAAGCGCTCGATGGTGGCCCGGCCGGAGTTGGCGCGCATCGCCCGAGTGAACGTCTCCTTCATGCGCTCGATCGCCCAGAAGAGATTCACTGCCGTCGGGCGTGTTCCGGCAAGGGTGGACGTGATGGTCTCAAAGTCAGCCTTCAGTTCGTCGCCGGACTGCGCCCTGGACTTGAGGACGCCCAGCGCGACACCCATCGCCGCGGCAACACCGATGGCGGGCGCGCCCCGCACGACCATGACGCGGATCGCTTCTGCGACTTCTTCATACGTACGGAAGAGTGGATATTCCTCGACCGTCGGCAGCTTGCGCTGGTCGATCATGCGCACGCCTTCATCCGTCCATTCGATGGTTTTGATCATGTATCTCCTGACAGCTTCCGTGTCGAGCGCCACGGACTTCGTTTCCGCCCAACAGCCAAACCTTGTAATTATGCTACAGTCGTACGTCCAATGGATTCGAAGTACGAAGCTGTTATTGGTCTCGAGTGCCACTGCCAGCTACTGACTAACTCCAAACTTTTTTGTTCGTGCTCGACTCAGTTTGGCGAGCCGGCCAACATGAATACCTGCCCGGTATGCCTGGGCCTGCCCGGCGCGCTTCCCGTGCTCAACAGAGCGGCCGTTGGGATGGCCGTGAAAGCCGGACTTGGGCTGAACTGCACGATAAATCCCGAATCCCAGTGGTCTCGAAAGAACTACTTCTATCCGGATCTGCCGAAGGGTTATCAGATCTCCCAGTACGACCGTCCGATCGCGGAGCACGGCTTCATCGAAATCAGCGTCAATGGTGAGCTGAAGAGGATTGGCGTTCAGCGCATCCATATGGAAGAGGATGCCGGAAAGTCCCTGCATGAAGGCTTTCCGGATTCCTCTCGAAACACCTACCTGGATTACAACCGCAGTGGTGTGCCGCTTGTTGAGATCGTCACCCGGCCGGACCTTCGGAGTTCGGAAGAGGCCTTTGACTACCTCACGCGCCTGAAGGAAATTCTCGAGTATCTCGACGTGTGCGACGGCAACATGGAAGAAGGCAGCCTGCGTTGCGATGCCAACGTGTCCATTCGACTGAAGGGCGCCGAAAAATTTGGAACAAGAACCGAGCTGAAGAACATCAACTCCTTTCGCTTCGTTCGTAAGGCTATCGATTACGAATTGAACCGTCAGGCCGAAGTCCTGGACGGCGGCGGCCGCATCATCCAGGAGACGCGGCTGTGGAACAGCGATGAGGAACGCACGGTCTCCATGCGTAGTAAGGAAGAGGCGCACGACTACCGGTATTTTCCGGATCCTGATCTCCCGCTCCTCGTGCTTGACGAGGAATGGCTCGCCGGGATCCGCACATCGATGATCGAACTGCCGGAAACGCGGCGTCATCGTTTTGTTGCGGAGTACGCAATGTCCGACTATGACGCCGGCGTCCTGACGATGACGCGCGCTCTCGCGGAGTTCTTTGATGAGACGGCCCGGCTCAGCGGCCAGCCGAAAGCTGCGGCGAACTGGATTATGGGAGACCTGCTGCGGTTTTTCAAAGACGCCAATGTGGACGTGAAGGATCTCTCTCAGTCTCCCGTTACTCCAGGAATGCTTGCCGATATGATCCTGCTCGTCGAAAAGGGAACGATCTCCGGAAAAATCGCAAAGACCGTCATGGAGGAAATGTACAAGACAGGCAAAGCTCCCGGCGCTATCGTTGAGGAAAAAGGCCTGGTTCAGATCTCCAACAGCGGTGAGCTTGAAGTGATTGTTGATAATGTCATGACGCAGCATGCGGATGCTGTGGAGCAGTTTCGTTCGGGGAAGCAGGGATCGTTGGGTTTTCTCGTCGGACAGGTGATGAAGGCCACGCAGGGACGTGCTAATCCTCAAACGGTGAATGAGCTCCTGAGAAAGAGACTTGCGGGCTAGACCGCCAGACGCTATATTGCCCCTTCGCTATGGAATTGGAAGAAACAAAGCGGAAATGCATCTCTGATTTTTACCGGGAGGAGTTTCTCCGCCACAAGAGCCGCCTGGAATGCCAGCGTACGTTCTTTGGAGAAGGCACCTACGAAGAGATTGAAGGCGTCCTGAACCGGATCATTGCAGAGATGGACCGCATCTGTGAAGTCGACAACTTTGAGGAACTGGCCAGCCACCTGCTTCAGCGCATCGACGTTGTGACGAACCTCTCCTCATCGAAGGTCGATCCTACCTACCGTATTCACTAGGTTCCTTTGCAAATTGCCGGGCGGCTCAGGATTGTAAGAGAAGCCGATTTCGAATTTCTTCCTTCGCTCGTTCAACCTGAGCCAAGTATGCCGAGGAGCTAGTTTCGGGGTGTTGGCGGTACGGTTGTTGGTGCGGGTGTAGACGCAGGACCGCGCTGACCTGCCGGCGGAGGCGTCGCCGGCGTTGAGGCGGGGGGCTTGGGCGTGGCGGCCGCGGGTCCGGCTGCAGGCGCTGCTGGAGCGCCCCCGGCTCTCTTGAAATTTTCGTTCACACGAACCAGCAGGTCTTTCGTAATGTCGTTACTCGCGTTAGCCCATACGACATTCGAATCATCAGCCAGATCAATCACGATCGTGAAGGCCTTTTCGCTGACAAAGGATTGAAGTTCCAAGCGGATCTTGTCTGCGATGGGATCCAGCAGCTCCGCCTGCATCTCGTTCATTTCTTTTTCATAGACCTGGGCCTTCTGGTCGAACTTGAACTTTGCATCATCGATATCCTTCGCGAGTGCGGCCTTGGCCTGGGCGCTCAGAAGGCGCTCGCGCGTGCGCAAGTTGTTATCTTTGTCCTCGATGTCTTTGCGGAGTTTGTCCATCTCGGTGCGAATGACATCCAGCCGCTTTTGCAGTTTGTCTCCCGCAATCTTGCCTTCCTCCGACATGAGGGTCAGAGTCCGAGTGTTGACGACGGCGATCTTGGAATCTTGCGCCACACCCTTCTGAGGTAAACAAACGACGACGCACGCGACGGCGATCGTCAGGGCTGTGGTTTTGAAGTGTTGGTTCATGGGTTCTCCCAAAGGTGTCTGTGAAAAATCGCCCCTATTGTACCAGAAAGGCCCTTTCAAAGTGGTGGGCTGCCTGGAGCATCAGTCCTTCCTGAAAATGATTACCCAGCAGCTGAATGCCAATCGGAAGACCCTGGGAATTCGTCCCGGCGGGTATGGAAATCCCCGGTAACCCGGCCAGGTTGCAGGTAATTGTAAAAATGTCAGACAGATACATGGACAAGGGATCGCTTGTCTTCTCGCCAATGCGGAATGCCACAGTCGGGCTTGTCGGCGTGAGGATCAGGTCTACCTGTTCGAAAGCCCGCTGGAAGTCCTGCAGGATCAGCGTTCTTACCTTTAACGCCTTGAGATAATAGGCATCATAGTAGCCGGCGCTCAGGGCGTACGTGCCAAGAAGAATCCGTCGTTTTACTTCCTTGCCAAAGCCTTTCATTCGCGTCTTCCGATACATTTCGACCAGACTGGATTCTCCCTCGCGAACGCCATACCGTACCCCGTCGTACCGCGCAAGATTCGAACTCGCTTCGGCAGTTGCGATCAGGTAGTACGTGGCGACGGCGTGCTCGGTGTGAGGAAGGCTGATGTCTTCGATCGTGCAACCTAATCGTTCGAACTGCTTGACGGAGTCCTGAAACCGCGCTTTCACTTCGGGATCCAGACCAGGAACGAAATACTCTTTCGGAATCCCAATGCGGACAGCTTTTAGCGGTTGCTCGATGTCGCGTTGAAACGGTTCGACGGGGACATCGGCGGAAGTCGAGTCGTAGGGATCGAATCCGCAGATGATCGATAGAACCTGGGCGCAATCACGGACACTGTTTGCGAAAGGCCCGATCTGATCGAGCGATGACGCATAGGCAACGAGGCCGTATCGTGAAACGCGGCCGTACGTCGGCTTGACGCCCACCACGCCACAAAACGAGGCGGGAGTTCGTATCGAACCTCCAGTATCTGACCCCAGGGCAATCACCGACATTCCTGCCGCGACCGCCGCTGCGGATCCTCCGCTGGATCCTCCCGGGACGTAGTCGAGGTTATGCGGATTGCGCGTCACAAAGAAACCCGAGTTTTCTGTCGAAGAGCCCATCGCAAACTCGTCGAGGTTGGTCTTGCCTACGATGATTGCGCCCGCCCCGCGAAGCCGTTCGACGGCTGTGGCGGTGTAAGGTGGGACGTAGCCTTCGAGGATCTTTGATCCACACGTCGTGACGACGTCGCGCACAGCCATGTTGTCCTTGATGGCTACGGGCACGCCTGCCAGGGGTTCCAGGGGCTCTCCGAAGGCAATCTTTCCATCGATGCGTCTCGCCTCTTCCAGAGCACGATCCCTGGACAGCGTCAGGAACGCGTGGATGCTCTGGTCGTTGCGATCAATTTCATCAAAGACGCTGCGGATGACCTCAGTAACCGAGAGATCATGATTGCGGTACAGGCCGACGAGCTTGTCGGCTGTCATGTTCTTGAGGTTCATCGTTCGGTAATGACTTTGGGGACTTTGAAGTACTTTATCGTCTTGCCGGCTTCAGAGCTGCCGGTTCGCGGGACCACGCGATCGTCCCGAATCGCATGCTTAACGTTTTCGAGGATTTGGGTGGTCGGCGCAACAGAGGAGACATCCAGAGTATTGAGTTGCTCTACGTATTCGACAATGCGGCTGAGTTGATCGGCAAGTTCCTTCTTTTCGTCATCTGCGACTTCGAGGTTCGCCAGTTTGGCGACGTACTCCACATCGGTCTCACTGATTTTCATACGTAATTGCAATCTCCGTGATCAACGGCACGCCCCAGGGCTCGTTGATCCGGCGCAGGAGTTTCCCTTTCATCTGATACAGCTGCCTCCGCCAGATCCGGTCGGGAACGTCGAGTACGGCCGTCGACCCTTGAATCCCCGTGATGCGCGTCACTTTGGCGAGTTGTTCCCCCACCAGGGAGGGCCAGAGCTTTTGGAGGAGCTCGAGGTCCAGGTGTTCATCCCACGCGGGAGACTTTCGGAACTGCGAAATCAGGGTCTTGATAGCGGGATCCAGCGGCACCCCACGACTATATCCGAGTTTAGGCGGCGAAGAAACTGCCTCAGAAATAGACACGCGAGTCCGAGGCCCTTCCTGCCATCTTTGATTTCAGTTCCGATGGCCCGGCACGAGAATTGCCCAATGGAGGCAAACGATGCGAGCTATCTCCGTTGTGTTGCTATTACTCGTCGCGGGGGAGTGCGTCGCTCAGAACTCGGGAGTCGGATCTACAGGTGTGCCCACGCCAACTCCCATTCTGGAAGACACCGCGCCCGCAGAGGATTTAGAGAAACCAGGAGCGAGTTACCTTATTCCGGCCCTGGAAATCGTCGGATTCGATTTCGCTCTCAATCGCTTCAATCATCGTTACATCGATCGGGAATCATTCGATGTCACGGGCTCTTCGATTGGACGGAATCTCGGCAGTCACTGGGTGATCGATAACGACGAATTCGCAATCAACCAGTTTCTGCATCCGTATCAGGGATCGGTCTATCACACAGCCGCTCGCTCCTCCGGCCTTGGCTTCTGGACGTCGGCAGCCTACACATTTGCCGGCAGCGCGCTGTGGGAGATTGCGGGCGAAACGACACCGCCATCGAAGAATGATCAAGTCGCCAGCGGGATTGGGGGCGTGTTCTTTGGGGAACCTCTCTTTCGAATGGCAAGCCTAACGCTGGAGAAAGGCAATGGGCTGCCCAGCATCTGGCGCGGGCTGGGCGCGACTCTGATTTCTCCCGCCACGGGTTTCAATCGTCTTGCCTTCGGGAATCGCTTCGATCCGATCTTTCCGGGGCATAACCCCGCGTTCTACACACAGTGGAACTTCGGTGGAACAGTAGCGGAACACCGTGTGGAGGGCACTTCAATGCGTTCGCGCCGCCATGAAGCTGTCGCCGACTTCTCGATGTCGTATGGCCTTCCTGGAGAACCGAACTACGGCTATCGACGGCCGTTCGACTATTTCAACTTTGAATTCACCGCATCGAGTTCGAACATTTTCGAAAACATCATGACGCGCGGTCTTCTCGCCGGGAGCCAGTACAACGGCGGCAATGCCTATCAGGGAGTGTGGGGTCTTTACGGAACCTACGACTACATGGCGCCGCAAATCTTCAGGGTGTCGAGTACCGGATTGTCAGCCGGTACAACCGGGCAGTGGGGATTCCGCGGTCCGGTGATCCTTCAGGGTTCTGCGCTTGCCGGCGTCGGATACGGCGCCGCTGGCACCGTCGAAGGAGTTTCCGGTGAGCGCGATTATCACTATGGCGTGACGCCCCAGGCGTTGCTCACATTTCGCCTCATGTTTGGCAAGATCGCCAGCCTCGATCTGTCGGGCCGTGGGTATCAGATCACCACTACCGCTTCTGCGAACAATCGGGGATGGGAGAATGTCGTTCGCGGCGATGCGGCAGTTACAGTGCGCCTGTTTGGCCCGCACGCTCTTACCGTCAAGTACCTTGTCACCCGCCGCAATGCGCACTATCCGGATTTGGGCGTACGCGATCAGCGCCGGGGGACCATCGGACTCTTCTATACCCTTGTCGGAAACGAGCGGCTCGGGGCTGTGGATTAGGGGGTGGCTCAGGGTCGCCAAATTTTCTGAAGTAGTCCTGAGTTAGAAGTTCCTTTGCAAAATCGCTGGCGCGTATCGGCCTCCTGGCCAGGCCTGCTCAACGGAAATCTCCTCGCACGATTTCAGCGTGCGTCTTGTGTAGAGGGTCGCGAGGCTTTGCACAAGAAAAGAATCGGGGGCGCTCCTAGAGCGGCCCTGCAATCGCGAACCCCAAGCTGTAGGGGCGGTCTATGACCGCCCAGGTTTTCTTGTGCAAAGTCGGGTCGCTAATGTCCGCGCAGGCCTTTCGGGCTGCTGGTTTAAACGCCGGATGCGTGAAGGAGATTAGCCCCCGGTGAGCGAAGCGTAGCGAGCCAGCGGGGGTTGGGAATCCAATCGATCGCCTTCTAGAAGCTATACCTCACCACAATCACTCCGTGAGAATTCCTGTTGTACTGACCCAGGAAGTCAGTAGCCTTTCCTCGAATCAATGTGAATCCCGCGGTCAAGCGCCAGTGTTGGCCGAATGCCTGGGAGTACTCCGTCTTTGCCCACAATCCATCGAAATTTTCGCGCACTGCTGTCTCGAATGCGATGCTCCGGTTCGTATCGATCGTATAGCCCGCGCGCGCCAGTATCGTGCGCGTCAAGCCGCGAATCGGATTAAAATCTGCATTCTGAGTTCCGCGTTCAGTGATTGATTCACCTCCGTAGCCTCCCACGAAGAACCATTCTCCGGCTTGCCTTTCGAGTTGGATGACGTACATCACATAGCTGTCGGCTCTGTGGTCCGGAGATTGAAAATAAGCCGCTTCCCCCTTGATGGACACTAGCTGAAGCGGCACACCGACGTCGCCGCCGAACATCCGAAGCTCTGGATATGCTTCTCGAACCACCGGGTTTCCCGGCGTGACCTCAAATGACGGAAGGTTATCGAATCCTGAATAGGCAGCTGCGGCGAACTCCACGAAACCGACGTGACTCCATCGAACACCGGACTGCGAGCCTGCCGGTACATCACGCGTCAACTCGAAGGCGGGCGCGCCCTCGGGTGGGATGAACCATCGCTGATTAAGCAGCGGAATCCGGCTTGGCGTCAGTCGCGGCGACCAGATGACGTCGATCGTATTGGATCCGCGTTCGTATGTGGCGCGAACCGCGTGGATTCCGAGAAACTCGTTGTCGACAACCGTCAAAAAATCCCGGGGCGCAAAGCGATCTGTGGGATTGACGATATCGGTTCTGCCCCAACGCACCAGTTGCTTGCCGGCTTCCACCGTAAGACCGCCGTGGCGATACTGAGCGCTGAGCCGCTGCAGTGAGAGCAGGGGCCGCTGCCGCCCTCGGTCGTCCCAGTCCAGCCGCAGGACTCGCTCGGTTTGATGATGAGTATCGCTGCGAAGATCTAGCGCGCCCGCAATTTGAAAATTGCTCCACGGCTTGTAGAAGCCCTCGTATCGAAGCTGAACCTCACCGATAACGTGGCCGCTGTCGTTGACCGCAGCCTGGGGATAGAGGACTCCCTGGGTTTCGAGAAATCCCCGCTGCGTGAGAGCCTGCAACAGCATCAAAAGAAAGAGGACAGGCATCAGGGTTCGCGACGCATGGCTTGAATCGTGAAGTTCTCGTCTTTCATCGGGAGGTTGTATTGAAGCTTTTCGAAGACGAGGATAGTGCGGCTTTTTCGTCCCGCGTCGAACATCTCAATGTTGTGTGCCGTCCAGATATTCTGGACGCGCTGGATGTTGCTGTATTTCGCCCTGCGGATCAGTTCGGTCTTCTTGAAGTTCTCGATCTGAACGACCACGTAGTTGTCTTTTCTCACCCAGACATGCGAGTGGGTATATTGCGATACTTTTCCCTGCCGTGGTTTCGACTCAATTTTCCAGCAATCCGCGCCTTCGAGTTGCTCTTCGCCAAGCAGGCGATGATCAAATTGTTCAATATCGCGCTCTTCGAGATCTTCGAAACTGAAATCTGTGCCGAAGAAGCGCTGCGAGCGACTCTGCAGAGCGATGCGCCGTTCTCGGCCAATTGCGGGGGTCCACATCCACTGGTCCGACGAGCGGTCCGGGTGATTCACGACCAGCAAGGCGACGCCTTTGACTTCCGCCGGCGCCGAAAACCGAAGGAGTGACTTGCTGTCGCCGTGAGAGCCGATTCGTTCGAACGACCACCGCTTCTCCGTGACCTTGTTCGTGCCTTCGATCACCGTCAGGGTTCCTTCATAGCGCTGCGATGCCGACTTCGCCCGCGCCTGCACTTCCCGGATGATTGCCTGCGGATCCTGCGCCAGCGCCGCAGCGGAAAGACTGAGAAGCGTCAGAATCCCAAAAACGGTTTGTATTCTATTCATACTCGAGTGCCTCCACGAGAGAGCCACGGACCGCAGCTTCCGCCGGTCCAAGCGCGGCGATGAATGCGGCAATCAGAATAACGGGCACCAGGGCCACCGCCATCGGCATCGGAAACATATAATCCAGGTCCAGCCCACCAAGATCGCGGCGGACCATTCCCAGCGTGTAATAGATGTTCAACAACCCCAGGGCAATACCCAGAATGACGCCGATCGCGCCAATGCTCAGGGCTTCGAGCCAGATCGTCCGCCGAACCTGCATTCGCAATCCGCCGACGGCTTGAAGAACGCCAAGCTCACGTCGTCGATCGGTTATCGAAACTGTCAGGGTATTGATGATTCCAAGGACGGCAACCAGCACCGCGACCACGATTTGAACACGCGACATGGAGAACCATCGTTCGACAAGACCGAAGACATACTCCCGAATTTCTGCGTTCGAAAGAATAACCAGATGCTGTCGGCCTTCGATCGCCTTCTGGATTCGCTGCTTCACGTCATCGGGATTCTCACCTTTATCGACGTACACGCGTGCAAGATTGACAGTCGTATCCTTCCAGTTCTGCACGTACACGCTTCGATCGATGAACAGCGCTCCCTGCATGTCGGAATAGTCACGGATGATGCCGGCGACGGGCAATGCGATGATTCCGCTCGGAGTTGGAAGCTCGAGCACGTCTCCCAACTTGAGATTGTGGTTGGCTTGAAAGGCGTCGGAAATGATGGCGCCTTTTCCCGCCTTCGCGAGGCGATACATCTCCTCTTCATTGCCTTCCATGGGTTTTCGCGGTGCGGTTGCCCTCAGCTTTTCCGATTCAATGGAAACGACCATAACGGGGACCTTCCGATACATGATCCGGGCGTTGCGAACGAGTTGAACGGTTGCGACTCCAGGCACCGATTCAATGAGCGGTCCGATTTCCTCGGGGAATGTTGTGGCCCGCGACACCAGATTCGCTGTCGGCGACATGAAAAAGTCCGGATTCAATGCCGTCGTCATCCAGTCGTCGATAGCGGCGCGCATGGAGTACGTGACGCCGCCGAAACCCATGGCCATTGCCAGAGAAAGCATCAAAGCTGCGACGGTAGCCGAAGTTCGCCGGGGCGTCTGGATGAGGCTGTCTGCAGCCAGCGTCCCTTCGACAGGCAGGATTCGCCGCAACAAAGGACGGCTCGCCCGCGCCAGTAAAAGCGTCAACGCCGGAGCCAGCAGAAGCACTGCGCCAATCATGAGCAGATAGCCGGCATAAAACGCGGGCTTCCATGATGCGAAGAACAGCGTACCGACCGAGACAACCGCGAGAATCGCGGCGGCCATCCGCCGCCGGCGGTTTTCCCCGGCCGAAAGCACCTGATACTTTCCCTTTTGCAGCGCCTGTACCGGATCCACAGCCGATGCATTGCGTGCCGGAATCCAGGCTGCGATGACGCTTGTTGCTATCCCAAAGGCAATCGCCGCGACAAGCAGCCACGGGTTGACGACAATCTCGCTGGTCCGCTGCGCGACGCCGACCATTTGCTGCGTCAGATTGCCCATGGACGATGCCAGAGCTTGCGCTCCAGCCATTCCGATAGCGGCTCCAAGCAACGATCCTGCGAGACCGGCGACAGCGCTCTCGAGCAGAAATATCCGGCGTACCTGCTTCTGGGTTGCGCCAAGGGCGCGCAGGATTCCGATCTCCGCACGTCGATGAGTCACGGCGATCGCGAAGGAGTTGTAGATGATGAACATGCCGACGACCAGGGCGAAAAGGCTCGAGACCTGTGTTGCCAGGGTGTAGCTCTGCATCAGCGCCGCGAAGTGCTCGGTCCTGGACGACGGTGGTCCCACCTCGAATCCGGGCCCGAGCGCCTCTTGAACCGCCTTCTGACACTCTTCGACCGGCACCCCGTCTTTGGCACGAATGTCGATGCGGTCGAACCGACGCCCTCGGCCGAAGACGACTTGCGCGGCGTAGATATCCATGATCGCGAGACTGCCGCCGAAGGCCTTGTTCATTCCCGTTGATTTCATGACTCCCCGCACCGTGAAGGTCTTGTCTCCTTCGGCAGTGTGTAGCGGGATTTTGCTGTTCACCTCAAAGCGGTTGCGTGCGGCAAACTCCCGGCTGACCATCAGGGAGTCCGGTTGGGCGAGAAACACGAGGGGGTCGTCGATGAGAGCGTCGTCCGCGCTTTCCATCGAATAGTCGCGCAGGCTTGTGTCCCCTGTCATATCGACGCCGAGGACAAGCATCGTGCCCTCCCCAGGCAGGCTGGTATCGACCGTCGCTTCAATGATTGGGACAGCGACATCGACCTGCGGTACGGCCTGGACGCGTTCCAGAACCGACTCCTCGAATCCGAACTCGCCGGAAGTCACCTGCAGTTGGGTTGCGCCCGCGATTTGCTGAACGGTGTCGCTGAATGCGCCTTGAACCGATGCATTCACGGTGTTCATGGCCACATAGACCGCGACGCCCAGAACGATTCCGGCAACGGTAAGGGTCCATCGAAGGACGTGACGTTTGAGATACGGCCAGCTGAGAAGCCTGAAGAGTCTCATTTCCGGCGATCCTCGACAATTTGGCCATCACGAAGTTTCAGAACGCGCTGGCATTGATCGGCCACACCCGCATCATGCGTCACGACCAGGATCGTGGAATTCAGTTGCTGATGAAGGTCATGCATCAGCTTCAGGATTTCGACGCCGGTTGCGGTGTCGAGGTTGCCGGTGGGCTCGTCCGCGAGGAGGATCGGTGGATAGACCGACAACGCGCGCGCAATCGCGACGCGCTGGCGCTCGCCGCCGGAGAGTTCGTCAGGAAGATGGTCCAAGCGATGTTCGAGCCGGACCATCTTCAGCAGTTCCCTGGCGCGCTCTTCAATCTTGGGACGCGTCCAGCGACGTAGATGCAACGGTAGTGAAACATTTTCCAGGCAATTGAGCGTTGGAAGAAGATTGAAGAACTGGAAGATAAAGCCGATCTTGTCGCGCCGCACCCGGGTGAGGTCATCGTCCGTGAGATCGGTGAAATTCTGACCTTCAATCGCGATGGCGCCGGAGGTTGGGCGGTCCAGGCCGCCAATGAGGTTCAGCAGCGTGGACTTGCCAGAGCCGGAGGGACCGACAATCGCCACCAGCTCGCCGCGCTCCACCTGAAGGCTGACGTTCTCCAAAGCCTTGGCTGTCCGCTTCCCATTGAATACCTTGGACACCTGCGCCAGCGTGATCATTGGCATCAAACATGATAAAGCCTCCAGGACACAAAACGGCTTAGAATCACGCTGTGATCGGAATACGGCATAGTAGAGGACCTTGCCTTCTCCTCCGGGAGAAGGTGGGGCATCAAGAGAAGGGGGCCGGATGAGGGATTTGCAGGACTCGAAGATCCCTCACCCGCCGCTTCGCGGCAACCTCTCCCGGAGGGAGAGGGCTCTGCCCGTCGCTCTTCTACTCCTCCTCACCCTTCCCATCCTCGCTCAGTCCCCTGTCACCACCCCCAGGGCTCACTTCGGCTTCAACATTGGTGACGACTATGTCCTCGCGAACTACACCCAGATGATTGCCTACTGGCAGAAGCTTGACCGTGAGTCAGACCGTCTCAGCCTGTTCGATATCGGCAAGACCTCCGAAGGGCGGACGATGACCATGGCTGTCATCACTTCCCCGTCGAACCAGAGCAGACTTGCCGTCCATCGCGACATTGCGAAGCGCCTGTCGAGAGCAGAAAGTCTCACGGACTCCCAGGCTCGGGACCTCGCTGCCGAAGGCAAAGCCATTGTCTGGATTGACGGCGGTCTTCACGCGACAGAAACCGTCGGCAGTCAGCAGCTCATCGAAACGGTGTATCGCCTCATCAGCGCCAACGATTCCGAAACGCGCCGGATGCTCGATGACGTGATTGTGCTCGCCTGTATCGCGAACCCCGACGGTATGGAACTTGTTTCAGATTGGTACATGCGCGAGTCCGATCCCACGAGCCGAACGCTGTCCGGCATTCCGACCCTCTATCAAAAATATGCCGGGCACGACGACAACCGTGATTTCTACATGTCGGCATTGTCCGAAACGCGCGCCATCAACAATGTTCTCTACCGCGATTGGTTTCCGCAGATCGTCTACGATCATCATCAAAGCGGACCCGCCGGCACTGTGATGTTCTCGCCGCCATTTCGTGATCCCTTCAACTTCAATCTCGATCCACTGGTGATCACGATGCTTGAAGAGGTCAGTGGCGCCATGCACAGCCGCTTCGCTGCAGAGGGAAAGCCCGGCGTCGTGAGCCGATCCGCATCGAATTATTCCGCGTGGTGGAATGGCGGCATGCGCACGAGCCCGTACTTTCACAACATGATCGGCATCCTGACGGAAACGATCGGCAATCCCACGCCGATGCAGTTGCCATTCGTGGCGGAGAGACAGTTGCCGGTGGGCGACAATCCGTTTCCCGTCGAACCTCAGACGTGGCACTTCCAGCAATCGATTGAGTATTCTGTTACCGCAAACCTGGCGGTGATGGACTACGCGTCCCGCAACAAGGATCGCCTTCTCTTCAACGTCTATCGAATGGGCCGCAACTCCATCGAGCGAGGCAGCCGCGATACCTGGACTACAACGCCGGCCACGCTCACGGGCGCGACTGGCATTCAAGCGCTTCGCAAGCCGGAAGATCGTGATCCTCGCGCATATGTGATTCCGTCGGATCAGCCAGATTTTCTGACGGCCATCAAGTTCGTGAATGCGCTGACCCGGAACGGTGTGGATGTGCTGCGCGCTTCGTCCGATTTTCGCATCGGTTCAAAACCGTATCCCGCGGGGTCGTTTGTCGTGAAAACGGCGCAAGCGTTCCGACCGCAGATCCTCGACATGTTCGAGCCGCAGCAGCATCCCGACGATTTTGCTTATCCGGGAGCTCCGCCCACGCCTCCTTATGACAACGCCGGATGGACGCTTGCATACCTGATGGGGGTGCGGTTCGATCGCCTGCTTCAAGCGTTTGATGGCCCGTTTGTTCCCGTTGAGCGGGAACTGCGGCCCGCTCCTGGCGCGATTACTCAAAGCGAACGTCCGGCGGGCTATCTCTTCACGCATGACGCGAACGACGCCTTCGTTGCGGTGAATCGCCTTCTTGCTGCCGGAGAGTCCGTTTACTGGCTCACTGAGCAGTTCAGCGTCAACGGCCGGAACTGGCCGGCGGGCGCGCATTACGTTCGCGCTGGAGATGCCACACTCACAAGACTGCAGCGATTGGCTCAGGATACCGGACTCTCTTTTCAGGCCGTATCTCGCTCACCGGATCGAGAAGCGTTGCAGTTGCGCCCGGTAAGAATCGCGCTTTGGGACCAGTACGGCGGATCGGCTGCTTCCGGTTGGGCGCGGCTGGTCCTCGAACAATTCGAGTTTCCCTACACGGTCGTGTATGCGAAGACATTGGACGCGGGCAATCTCGAAGACCAATTCGACATATTGATTCTCATGGACGGAACGTTTTCGGCGACCGAACCGCGAGCGGTGCGCAATGTCCCGGATGAATACGCGGATCGTGTTGGAGGTCTCACAACCGGTGCGACCGTTCCGAGGCTGAAAGCTTTCCTCGAAAAGGGGGGCAGTATCCTCGCGATTGGCAATTCGGCAAACCTCGGCGTGCATGCCGGCCTTCCCTTATCCAACGCTGTTGGCAACCTGCCGAATACTCGCTTCTATGTTCCGGGATCCATTCTTCAGGCGCGCATCGACACGAACAATCCGATCACGTATGGCCTTGCCGATCACTCGGATTTCTTTTTCGATCGCAGTCCTTCATTCCAGCTTGGTGACAATGCCCGCCAGCGCGGCCTGCGTGCGCTTGCCTGGTTTGATACCGAGAAGTCTCTCCGCAGCGGCTGGGCGTTGGGCCAGGAACAATTGAAGGACACCGCCGCAGTTGTTGAAGCATCTGTCGGCAAGGGTAGGCTTGTGCTGTACGGACCAAACATCCTTTTCCGCGCGCAGCCTCACGGCAATTTCAAGCTACTGTTCAATGCGATCTATGCGGGCCACGCGAAAGCCGTCGAGTTGAGGTAGCGCGTGAGCGAATTGCCAGGACGCATTCGAGCGGATTGCCCCTCCTAGCCAGGAGGGGTGGCTGCGCCAGTAAGATGAAAGAGCGAAGCATCCGAAGCGGCGCAGACGGGGTGGTTGCTCAAGATCAAGAGGATTTGTTGATCTTGAACCACCACCCCGTCCGCTCCTTCGGCGGAAGCTTCGCGATATCTTCTTGATGTCGCGTCCACCCCTCCTGGCCAGGAGGGGCAATCGGTGTCCACCGGACGCTAGCTCCACATCGGCAGGAACCGCGGCTTGCGGCGAAGCTTCGTGGCTTGCTCGAAGGCAAACGCGAGGCGCAGAAGGACAGATTCACTGTGCGCAACCCCAAAGAACGAGATGCCGACGGGCAACTCTCGCGAGAAACCGACCGGGACCGTAATGTGGGGGTACCCCGCGATAGCTGGCAATGACGCCGTGTTGCCGATATAGACATCCCCGTTTCGAGGATTGATCACGCTGGCGGTTCCGCACGTTGGAGCGACGAACGCGTCTACTTTGTGCTTTTCGATCGCGGCATCGATCCCGTCTGTCCGGCTGATGCGGCGACAACTCTCGAGGGCCTTGAGATAGGCAGCGTCCGTAAGAGGCCCCTTTGCTTCCGCCTCTTGAAAGATCTCCTGACCAAAAGATGCCAGTTCAGCGTCGCGGTTTTGCTCATTAAACTCAATCAGCTTCTTGAGCGACAGCTCGCGATACCTTCCATCCAGGCTGGCGAAATAGGCATTGAGGTCGGCTTTGAATTCGTACAGCAGGACTTCGAATTCGGGCGGGTTCTCTTTGCCGAAGCCATCGATATCGATCAGCTGCGCACCCTGCGCCTTCATGGCGTCGAAAGCCGAATTCATCAGGTGTTCGATCTGACGATCGGCGATCATCCGGTCGCGCACGACGCCGATACGCGCCTTTTTCAGACCGTCCTGTTTGAGCGAGGAGGCATAGTCCAGTCCCGAAAGGACGGATAAGACAATGGCCGCATCGGCGACGGACCGGCAGATCGGCCCGGGCACGTCCTGACTGTGTGCAACTGGGATGATGCCGGCGGTGCTCACCGTACCGACGGTGGGCTTCAGTCCAACGACCCCGCACACCGCCGCGGGAGAAACGATCGAGCCGTCCGTTTCCGTCCCGATCGTGACGGCGCACAGGTTCGCAGCTGCGGCAACGGCGCTTCCGGAGCTGGATCCGAATGGGCTGCGATTGAGGACGTAAGGATTCCGGCACTGACCGCCACGAGCGCTCCACCCGCTGGTAGATCGCGAGGAACGGAAGTTCGCCCACTCGCTCATGTTGGCTTTGCCGAGAATGATTGCGCCCGCATCTCTGAGCCGCTTTGCAATCACCGCCTCCTGGGGAGGAACGCAGCCCATGAGGGCGAGCGAACCCGCTGTTGTGGTCAGCGGAGCGAGCGTGTTGATGTTGTCTTTAAGGAGCACGGGTATGCCATGCATTAGCCCGCGGGACTGTCCGGACTTCCGCTCCGCATCGAGGCCTTCCGCAATCTTCAACGCCTCCGGACTAACTTCAATGATGGCTTCCAGGTCCGGCCCCGAGCGATTCAGTTTGTTGATGCGGTCGATGTAAAGCTGTGTGATCGATCGCGCGCTCCACTTTCCCGATTGCATCCCCGCCTGAAGAGAAGAAACCGTTGCCTCATCGAGTTCGAAGTCGCTCAGGAAATCCTGGGCGACGGACGAGCAGGCTGCGGCAGCAAGGGGTGCGGCGGTGGCGATTTTTAGAAAATCTCTGCGATCCATGAGCTAATGGCCCCGAGTATCCTCCAGCGCATGCAGTCCTTGTAATCCCCCGTCAAGACGGGGAACAAGGGTGTTAACACTATCGACGAATTCGCAGCATCGCATCGGCACCCTTTTGAAACTCGTAGGTTACGCGCTCAATGGAGACCTTCCGGCCAGCCGCCCTCAAAGCGGTCATCACAGGCTCCACGCAGGGTGATGGTTCCGAATTGTAAGTCAGCAACGGAAAGACACGAACTTCTTCTGCCACCGCACACATTGCCTCGATGGCCTGCTCATGCAGGGTGAGCGAAAGAATCGGGGAATACAGGAACAGGAAGTGAGAGCAGAGCGCCAGGTCGAACGTGGCCGTTCGAAACGGTAAATCCGGTAATTCTGTGGAAACATATCTGCCTTCGCGCTTGCCGGCATCGTAGTCTTTGAGAAAGCTGTCCATCGCAGCGCGTCGCGACCGCCCGAGCTCCTCAACGGACGTTATCGTCGACCAATTGAAGCGTCCGATGTTGCTGTAGGTCTGTTTGATGATGTCGTCGTAAGTCTCATCGATCCGTTTTTGGATTTGTGCTTTGGAGAACTGATACAACGGATCGCAGGAAACGACGCGATGGCCCAGTTCCGCCATCCTGGCATTGAAGGCAGCGGGCCCATCGGCACATCCGAGAATCTTCCCGCGCAGATCCCCCTCGCTCAGCGAGAACATCCGCACGTATTCGTCGAAAGATCGTCCCCAGGGAACCGCAGATTCATAGGTGTAAGCCACGACGGTTTCCGCTCAGGGATTTTCCCGATAGAACGTGATGAGATCTGTGCCTTTAGGCGGCGCCGCCCCGAGCTGTCGCAGCAGCGTGGTGACCTGACCGCGGTGATACGAGGCATGATTCACCACGTGCTGCAGCATCTGCCATAGCGGCGAGGCGGATTCCAGTCCCGCAAAGGTCTTGTAAGGCATTACCTTCTGAAGTCCTGCTTCGTCCAGAGGCTCAAAGAACTGACGCAGCTTCTCCTCGTTGTCCGCCCACGCGCGTCGCACCGATGCGAGATCGAGATACCGGTCTGGTGCCAGCATTCCTGGAGGGTTTTCTGCCTTCCAGCGCAACAGCCAAACACATTCCGCGGAGAGCGTATGGACGACCGTGTCCCGCACCGAACCGAAGCTTCCCCCCAACTCTCGCGTGAACTGCTCGAGCGACAGCGGTTCCACGGCATCGAGCATGCGGTTCCGTGCCCAGTAATGAAAGTTGATCAGATTTCTCGAGTCTTGAACATTCATCGCGTCGATGTTGGACCAACTCCCACCGCCTATAAAGATAATTTTCAGTGAGCTATTCGGTGTTCCCGATCCGCGAACTTCCTGAACCTTTCAACGTCGCGGGCTTGAGAGTTTCTGCAGGAGTCAGACGGTAAGACAGCGCTCCGAGTACATCCCCCGTCTTACCGCCATGGCACCTCAGGCAATCCTCCTTCGCCCTCAAAGCTCCGACGATGGCGCGTCCGGTCGGATCTGACTGCACAGCTACATCTTCTCCTGCAGTCAGTTCAGAGATTGCTCTTTCCTCAAAGGTCGTCAGCGGACGGGTCTGCCGGCCCAGTGAAACGGTGTGGCGATTGCGCCCCAGAAAGGCGACAGGAGCAGGATGCTTGCCGACTCCAATGAGGTCGAAGCCGTCCAGCTTGTAGGTGTCTCGTGAAGTGATTCGAAGGCGCATCGACTCGCGGAGGGTCATCGGCGGCTGGTACACGCGTGAGATTCCATTCCCTTCGCTCTCCAGGAATCGATCCACAAAGTAAGCATGCAGCTCATGGTCGGACGACCATTGCACATTGTCCGGGAGGGGACCTACGAGCTTAGCTTTCTGGGCGCCGGTGAGCACGTTCCAGGACAATGCGAGAGTCACCAGACAAGCAGCAATTCGAATTGATCTGACTGGGTTCATAGAAGCCTCCTTTGACGTGAATCGTGTGGGTATTTAACGTCGCGAGGCCGGCGTGGTGGTCAGATGTTCGCAAGAAGGTTGTAAAAGGTTTGGAGGCTCGGGCGGATTGCCCCTCCTGGCCAGGAGGGGTGTCTCTGGCACTAAGAAAAAGACGCGTTAGCGACCTTATGGCCAGAGACGGGGTGGTTGCTCAAGATCAAAAAGGTTTGTTGAAGTTGAACCACC
>Ga0070675_100000679_pt1 | contig 23598 bp, 15 predicted proteins | sample KBSM43metaG_FD_65343 | JGI IMG/M metagenome (GOLD analysis project Ga0070675, IMG submission 65343) | Miscanthus rhizosphere microbial communities from Kellogg Biological Station, Michigan, USA - KBS M4-3 metaG | ecosystem: Host-associated > Plants > Roots > Rhizosphere > Soil ... | reverse complement strand
CCGCAGAGCAAGAATGCCCGCGGCGTGACGCTGTACGGACCGTCGGGCGCGGCCGTGTGGTCCTCGCCGACCATCGATCCGTCGACCAACTCTTTGTACGTGGCCACCGGCGACAGTTACTCGCTCCCGGCCGCGCCGACCTCCGACGCGGTGGTGGCGTTCGACCTCGCCACCGGCGCGATGAAGTGGGCGACGCAGACGACGGCGGGCGACGCGTTCACGGTGGCTTGCATGGGCGCCGGCGACCGGTCGGCGTGCCCCGACCAGAAAGCACCGGACCACGATTTCGGTCAGTCGCCGATTCTGCTGTCGCTGCCCGGCGGGAAGCGGGTCTTGCTGGCGGGGCAGAAGTCCGGCGAGGTTCACGCGTTCGATCCCGACGCGAACGGCCGGAAGCTGTGGACGAGGTCGATCGGACGCGGCAGCGCACTCGGCGGCCTGGAATGGGGATCGGCCAGCGACGGCAACCGATTGTTTGCGCCGTTGTCCGATATCGGGTTCAAGGAGCCCGGTGCGATCGGCCGTGGCGCGCTCGATCCTGCCGCTGGCGGCGGACTATTCGCGATCAACCCGGCCGACGGAAGCGTCGCCTGGACGGCGAAGGCGAGCGCGTGCGGCGAAAAGCCCGCGGGCACGTCGTGCAGTCCGGCGCTGTCGGCGCCCGCCGCGGTAGTCCCGGGCGCGATTTTCTCGGGATCGCTCGACGGTCACTTCCGTGCATACGCCGCTGCGGACGGCAAGGTGATCTGGGACTTCGACACCGCGCAGGAATTCAAGACCGTCAACGGCGTTTCCGCCCGCGGCGGATCGATTGACGTCGCCGGCCCGGCAATTGCGAACGGCGTCGTCGCCACGACGTCCGGCTACGGTCAATGGGGCGGGATGAGAGGAAACGTTCTGTTGGTTTTTTCGGTCGACGGCAAATAGCGGGCGGGTCGTGCTCGCAGCTGGTTATGTGAATCCGGCGGTGGCCAAGAAGTAGGCACCTGGAATTTGCGGATCTGTGGATTTTAGGATCTGAGGATCTTAAGAATCTAAGGATTTGCGGATCGGCAAAAACTGCCGCGGCGCTCAACCGAGGCGCTGCAGGTATTTGCGATCTTTTCAGCATTGCTTGCTCACATTCCTAGACTTTTTCGCAATTCGCTGTTGGCTCGCCGCATGCAGTGCGGTTTGTTATGCCCTCGCAAGCCGATGCATTAGCTGCGCGCGTTCAGACATTTGCCGACCGCGTCTTGAAATTCATCAGCAACCTGCCGCGCAATCCGCGTTTCGAGAACATCTTCATGCAATTGATCGACTCGGCATCGTCCCAATCCGCAAACTATCGCGCTGCACGGCGGGCGCGATCGCGGAAGGAGTTCATCGCCAAAATGGGCGTCGTTGCGGAAGAGGCCGACGAATCCGAAAACTGGCTGGAGGTGTTGACGCGGGCCGACGTTGCGAACACGCCGGCGCGAATCACCGAGATCACGTCACTCGTCATCGAAGCCCGCGAGCTGAGGGCAATTTTCGTGCAATCTCACCAGACGTCCCGAGCCAACTACGAACGCATGTGTGGTGAGCAGAAACGGCAAGCACCGAACCGTCGTCGCGGCAAGGCAGATCCCTAGATCCTCAGATAGATCCTTAGATAGTTCCTCAAATAGATCGTCAGATCGCCAACTCCTCAGATTGGGCAGATCCTCAAATCCACAAATCCTCAGATCCTCAAATCTTCAGGTTCTGAGACATAGCCACCGTGGAGGCCCTATGCGCCGACTGCTCGTGCTCTTGGCCGGCGAGACGGCGCAGATTCACGTTCGTGAAACGGGTGCAGGCCGGACGCGCGCTGCGTTAACTGGCCTGCATCGACAGCATGACGGTGGTTCCGCGTCCGCGTTCGCTGCGCACCGAAATCTCGCCGCCGTTCAGTTCAACATTGCGCTTGGCGATGGTGAGCCCTAAACCGGTGCCGGTCGCCTTGGTCGAAAAGTAGGGCTCGAAGATTTTCGTCAGTGCCTCGGCGTCCATCCCGACGCCGGTGTCCGCGATCTCCACGATCACTTGCCGGTTTTCGTCGGTCGGGTCCGAGAGTCTGGTCGCGACGCTCAGCGTTCCACCACCTGGCATCGCATGGAGAGCGTTTTCAATCACATTGGTGAGGGCGCGAGCGAACAAGGTGCGATCGATCATCGCCGTCGCCGGTTCGCGCGGCGCTTGAACGGCGACCTTGATGCGTTCGTGCAGGCCGGCTCGATACGGCTCGATGACTTCATCGACCAACGCCGGCACATTCGTCAATTCAGGACGAGGCGTCGGCGAGGATGCAAAGCTCGAGAACTCCGCGGAAATCTGCCGGAGCAGCTTCACTTGCGTCAGGATGGCATTGACGCAGTCGTCGAGAATCGGTGACAGCGGCCGGCCGCGATCGAGGTTGACGCGCAGGGCGTGCTCGGCCGACAACTGAATCGGCGTCAGCGGATTCTTGATGTCGTGCGCCACCTGACGGGCCATGTCGGCCCACGCTTCGAGCCGCTGCGTGCGTTCGAGTTCGCTGCGCTGCCGCTTCAGGTCGGCGGCCATCTGGTTGAAGTCTTCGACCAGCCGCCGCAGTTCGTCGGAGGAAGTCGCGGCGATCCGCGCGTCGAGATCGCCTCGCGCAATCCGGCGGGTCGCGCGGGTCAGCCGATTGACCGGGTCGGCAATGCGTTCGGCCATCCAGTAGCCGATCGACGCCCCCAACAGGATGAACAGCACCGCTGCCGAGCGGACTCGGCGATCGAGCTCGTCAATCTGCTCTTCGATCTGTTTCTGCCGATTGGTCAGTGGCACGGTGACGATGCCGTCGCCGCCGCCGGTACGCACCGGCGCGGCCGCAAGCCGATACGGGACTTCACCGATCTTTTCGTCGCCGACGAAGCTTGGCGATCGATCGATCAGGATGCTCTTATACACATCGCCAGGCGTGCGTGACGACAGGAGCAGCGACGCGAACAGGTCTCGCGCGCTGGTCGCCTGGAGGTGCGTTTTCTCGAACAGGTTGACGTCTTCGTCGATCGCGCGCCACACCAGCACCATCAACTGATCGTCCAGAGGATTGCGGCCGGAATTACGCTGTTGGATGACCGCATAGTCTTCAACCAGCCGCTGGGCGGTGGTGACGGTCCGTTGCGCGGCGTCTTCCGCGCCGTCGAGCAGTTGCTGGGCAAAGTAGGTGCGGATCAAGAACGCGAGGACGACCACCGGGATAACCGCGCCGGCAACGTAGGTCAGGAACAGTTTGCGGTAGAAACTGGAACGAACTTCGCGGAACAGGCCGCGTCCGGTTACCGCGGTTCGCGCCGTGAGCGCGCCAAACAGGGCGGTGGCCAGCAGCAGCAACGCGTAGAGCACGCCCGCCAGCAGCGTCAGCTCCGCGAGGTTGATCGCGTGTTCGGCGGCGGTGACCAGCGGAAACCCGAGCGCGTAAATCGCGCCGCGATCGCTGAGAAAGTAGACGTGAAACAGCGCGCCGTCGCGATCGAGCGTGTCCCAGAATGGCTGGCGGCTCGCGGCCAGCTGATCGAACACGCGGTCCGGGAGCGCCCAGACGCGCGCGCCAGACTCCATGATCGGCGCGCGGCTCCAGCCGTACATCGCGAACTCGACGTCGCGTCCCGAAACGCCTTCTTCAGGCTGAGCGCGGTCCGGTAGCAGCGATTCGAGGTACGGACTCTGCGACGAGAGGAACGGCAGTGTTTGATAGTCGAGCATCACCCGGACGACAACCGTTCCGACCGATCGTCCACGCTCGCAAATCGCCTTACCAGTGCGCACCACATGCCGTTCGCTCGATCCAAACGGCGATACTTCGTCGAACAATTCCTCCCAGTTACATGATGTCGTGCGCATGCGTGCCGCCGTGTACTCGGGCAGGTGCAGCGCGAACCGGCTGACCAACTGGCCGTCGGCGTTGTAGAGCTCGACCGCCGAGGTCAGGCGATACTTGGCGAGATCGGTCCGCGACCAGACCAGGAACGCGCGATCGGTGGTCGGCGTTTCGTCGGCGCCGGCGACCAATTCCGGCAGCGACGGCTGCGCGTCGATCTGTTCGATTGCCTGCTGGATGCGCCGCTGTAAATCCTCCCGTTGGCTGATCGTCTCGGGGCCGTAGACCGTCGAGACCAGACGCTCCTTTGCCGAGGTCGCGTATGCGAACAGCGAAGGGTAGAGCGCCAGGGCAGGGACCAGCAGGGCGATAAACAGGACAAAGAGCCGCGTCGCCTGCGATGCGCGCCGCAGCCCGCGACCGACGCGGGCGAGCGCTGCGGCGCACAGCCCGGTGGCGCCGAGAGCAGTGAGCAACGGCATTATCGGCAGTTCACGGACCCGCGCGACGATAATCGCGGTGACGAGGGCGGCGCCGCTCCACGCGAGCATTGCCGCCAGCCGAGGCGTCAATCGGCGGCGTGGACGCGACAGTGCAGCCGCGGAGCGGGTTACGACCACCGCCGCCCAAACCGCGGCGGCATGCAGCAGAACGAGGCCGAACGCGACGGCGAGGCGCGCCGTGCCAACTGGGTGCAGCGAAAAGTGCAGCACGTCCAGCGACGTGTTTTCGACGATCCTCCGCAGCGCCTGTTCGTAGAGGCCAAGTATCCCGGCCGATGCCGCGCCGGCGACGGCATAGAGAGCGAGCAGCCGCGCACCGAACAACGATCCTGCGACCGATGGACGCGGTCGCGCGACACGAACGCGTTCGACCAGATCCAGCGCCACCGCCACCAGCGCCAACAATTCGAGCGCCAGAAGGACGAGACCGACCGGCGCGGTCGGTGCGCTCGATCCGGTCACGTCGCGCGCCGCGAACGCCAGCAGCGCGAACGACGCGACCAGCAATGCCGCGATGCCGATCGTGTGGGTCGCGAATGAAAACCGATCGTGTGCGGTGGCGCGCCGGTCGAGTAACGGGCCGACCGCGCACAACAAGGTCAGCCCGAGCGTCAGAACCACGAGCGCGACGGTAACGGTGCGCCACCGGGCTCGCGCCGCTGCAACCGTCGCTGCGGACACGTCCGCTTCGACCACCAGACCACCGCGACTCGATACATTGACGGCTTGAGGACCGGGCGGGCGCGCATCGCCGACTCGCGGCCGGGCCACGACGGTGGCGATCGAGGTTTCGATGACGAAGGTGTCCGGCGCCGCCCCCGATCCCTTGACGGCGGCGAGCGAGTGTTCGACCGCGATGGTGCCAAGACGCGGCAGAGTGGACCGAACCGACAGCGCCTGGCGATCGACAATCGGTTCGATTCGAACAAGCCGCGGTCCCGCTGTGCCGGGTGCGATAAACAGGGCGGCAGGCCCTTCCAAACGTTCGCGGGGAAGGTCGAATACCCGGCCGGCCCAGGCGAGCGGCGTCGCGTTCTCGCCGTAGATTGTGATGCCGGTGCGGCCGGTTTCTTCGGCTTGCAGCACGGCAGCCGCGCGATCGAACAGCACCCGAGCGGCGCGGGGATCGCGCGGCGTCGCCCGCAACTCGTCGGCCGTTACACCGGCGCGGGCGGCCAGCGCGCCCATCCGATCGGCGCGGCCGTCCAACTGATCGCGGATCTCCTGCTGTACGCGCGCCAGTGCCGATTGGTCAGTGGCACCGAAGCGCAGACGCTCCGAGCCCCAGCCGATGGCGCCGACGGCCAGTGCCGCGGCGATGCCGGCGCGCATCAGGCGAACCAGAGAAGTCACGCTGAGAGTTCAAGAATACAATAGTGAATACGTTGGACCTGAAACATCTGCTGAAGCGCGGCGCGCTGCTGGCCGCCGCAAACTGGCCGATTGTGCTGATGCAGTTCGTCGTCGAGACGACGTTTCAGGTGCTGCTCGCGGTCCCGATCATCGGTGCCGCAATCCTGGTGGCGGTCCTGCTCGGTGCGGACCTCGCCGAACTGTTGCGCGGCAACCTGCGCGACATGTTCACGACGATCGCCGGCACGTTGATGTCCGAGCCGGTCGCATTCGTCGCATTCGTGCTGGCCTTCAGTCTGACGTTGATCGGCGGATCCCTGCTGCTGTTCGTCGTGAAGGGCGGGACCGTCGAAGTGATGCTCGCGGCCAATGCCGCCGCCGGACCGATCGAGGGCGAACCATTGACTTTTGAAGGGGTGAGAAGCGCTGCCCGCTTTACGCTCGAACGCTTCATGGGCGGTTGCGGTCGTCTCTACCGCTCGTATGTCGTGCTTGGCATCCTGTTGATCGTCGTCTATGCCGCGTCGGTCGGTGGCTATGCCGCCCTCGTCGTTTACGGCTATCGCGCGATGGGGCAGGCAGTGATCCTGGGATGGACCATGGCCGCGATCGCCGCCGCCGCCCTTGTGGTGTGGTTCACCGTCGTCAACTTCTTGTACTTGTTGATACAAGTGGCAATCGCCGTCGAGGGCGTCGGCGTGGTCGATGCGGCCCGTGCCGTGGCGCGTTTCATCCGCGCCGAGTTTCGTGAAGTCGCCGGCGTCTTTCTGGTGGTGTTCGGCCTGGTGGTGGCGGCGATGCTCGCGTCTGCGCTGGCGTGGTCGGGCGTCGGCCTGATCGCATTTGTGCCACTGATTGGCATCGCGGTGGTGCCGCTGCAGTTGGCCGCGCTTGTCGTCCGCGGATTCGCCTTCGAGTACTTGGGAATCACCGCGCTGGGCGCCTACCTTACGCTCTACGCCGGCCACGCGCGCAAACGCGGCGCGGCGGTCGCGATGCCTACCGGGTCGCCGGCATCGGCGCGGGCATGACCGGGTTCGGCAGCGGCACGATCGCGTTGGTGGCCGCCGGATCGATCGATCGAATGTGGAGCGCAGCCGCCGCGCCTTTCGAGATGTGCTTGGTCACAAACAACACCATCGGCAGCCCTCTCGCGGCGTCATGCAGGACGTGGGGCGGCGCCGCAATTTCATCGCCAGCGGAAAGGTCCGGCGCCGCGGCGCCTTCCTTCGACGCGTAAGTTCGGATTACCGCGCTCTGGCCAACGACCACGAGCGTCGAGCCGGCCAGTTGCGGTCCGGCTGTCGGGCGCAGCGGCAAAGCTCGCAGCCATTGCTGACCGCCGCTCACCGCATTCATGCTGCGCAGTAGATTATCCAGCGACACGAAATACACGTGGCGTCCGTCGCTGACCGGTGCGCCGATCACGTCGGCGCCGGTCCGCCAGCGCCAGTCGATACGACCGTTTTTCGTCAGCAGGCAGTAAAAGTAGTCGTCGGTCGATCCGGCGTAGAGACGTTCGTCAAGCGCCAGGATGTCGTTCGGTTGCCCGCCGATCTTTCGCTCCCACACCGGTGAGCCATCAGTGATCTGCAGCGCAAATATCCGTCCGTCCGCCGCAGGTATGTACAGGCGATCCGCGGCGAGCGCCGGTCGCGCGTGCGGTGCGACGCCGAGATCGCGCGTCCACACGACGTGGCCGTCGGTGGCGCGCAGGGCTCGAACCGTGCCGCGGCCACTGATCGCGATGATCCAGCCGTTGTCCCAGACCGGAGGAAGTGCCAGCGGTTCCGGCGTCGGCAGTTCCCACACGGGCGTTCCGTCGCGCGCATTCAGTGCAACGAGCCTCGCGGCTTCTGCGATGTACACCAGGTCGCCGCCCGCAGCGGGCTGCAGAATCGGCCGCGACTCGACGAGCCACAGCTGCTTGCCCGGCACGATGTCGTAGGCGACGAGGCGATCGTGCTCGAGGGAAAAAAACACCCGCGTTTCATCGTATGCAGGAGGAACACTCAACTGACTGTTGAGTGCGAGCGTCCAGACCAGCCGCGTCGGCACGAACGCAGGCGGTCCGCTGTCGCGCGACGGCGTCGCCGCGAGCGCGATCAGGGCAAGTGCACTACAACATATAGTGGTGGCCGGCCTCACGACAACTTATAATAGCTTTCTCCCGCCGTGAGCCACCAAACCATCATCGTCTTGGATTTCGGGTCGCAGTACACGCAGCTGATCGCGCGCCGGCTGCGCGAGCTGAACGTGTATTCGGAAGTCTGGCCGCCAGACACACCGGCGTCGACGATTGCCAACCGCAAACCGATCGGGATCATTTTGTCGGGCGGACCGAAAAGCGTGGCCGACAAGGGCGCACCGAAATGCGATCCCACGCTGTTCGGCATCGGCACACCGGTGTTGGGAATCTGTTACGGCATGCAGTTGATGGCCGACACGCTTGGCGGAACCGTCGCCCCGGCGCCGCAGCGTGAATTCGGTCACGCGATGGTGAAGGTGACCGGCAACGGTCAATCGGCGGCGCTGTTTGCCGATGTGCCGAACGAAATTCGCGTCTGGGCCAGTCATGGCGACTTCGTCGCGGCGGCGCCGTCAGGTTTCACGGTAGTGGCCACCAGCGCCAACGCGCCGGTCGCCGCGATGGCGGATCCATCGCGTTCGCTGTATGCGCTCTTGTTCCATCCAGAAGTCGTCCACACCGATAGCGGTCTCGAGATTCTCCGGAACTACGCCTACAACATCTGCGGCTGCACCGGCGACTGGACGATGGCGTCGTTTGTCGAGGAAGCGACCGCGCGGATCAAGACGCAAGTCGGCAGCGGGCGGGTCGTCTGCGGCCTGAGCGGCGGCGTCGATTCGACGGTCGCCGCGCTGCTGATTCACCGCGCAGTAGGCAGTCAGCTGACGTGCATCTTCGTGGACAACGGTGTCTTGCGGCTGAATGAAGCCGCACAGATCCGCAAACGGTTCGAGCGGCTGAATCTGCCGCTGGTCTTCGCCGACGCGTCCGTTTTGTTTCTCGATCGCTTGAAAGGTGTCACCGATCCCGAGACGAAACGCAAGATCATCGGCGCCACGTTCATCGAGGTGTTCGAAGCCGAAGCGGCGAAACTGGGGCCGGTCGATTTCCTCGCCCAGGGAACGCTGTATCCCGATGTCATCGAATCGGTGCCGATCGTCGGGCAGGCCGCTTCGATGATCAAGAGCCATCACAACGTGGGCGGGCTGCCGGAGCGGATGCGGATGAAACTGGTCGAGCCGCTGCGCGAACTGTTCAAGGACGAGGTTCGCACCGTCGGTCGAAAGCTCGGTCTCGATGAGGAGTTCGTCGTTCGCCAGCCATTTCCCGGGCCGGGTCTCGCGGTCAGGATTCTTGGTGAAATCACCGCCGAGCGCCTGAACCTGCTGCGGCGCGCCGACGCGGTCGTTGCTGAAGAAATCAAGCGCGACGGCTTCTACGCCAAGCTCTGGCAGAGTTTCGCGGTGTTACTGCCGGTGCAAAGCGTCGGCGTGATGGGCGACGAGCGGACTTACGAATACACCGCCGCGGTGCGGGCAGTCGAGAGCCGCGACGGGATGACCGCCGACTGGGCGCGGCTGCCGCACGATCTGCTGGCGCGGATTTCGTCGCGGATCGTCAACGAGATCCGCGGCATCAATCGCGTCGTCTACGACATCAGTTCTAAACCGCCATCAACGATAGAGTGGGAGTAAAGATGGAACGCCGAGCGCGCGAAGCACGCCGAGATGAGAATCGTTCGGCGATCTTTGCGGCCTCTGCGTTCAACGTTCTTCATGGCCGATTTCGTCCACCTTCATCTTCACACTGAGTTCTCGCTGCTTGACGGCGCCTGCCGGATCGACGAACTGCTCGATCACGCGGCGAAGCTGAAGATGCCGTCGATTGCCGTGACCGAGCACGGCAACCTGTTCTCGTCGGTGATCTTTCACGACCACGCACGGGCCCGCGGCGTGAAGCCGATTCTGGGCTGCGAGGTCTACATGGCGCCCGGCGACCGGCGGACCAAGAGCGGTAATCCCGGCGAAACCGCGAATCACCTGGTGCTGCTGGCGGAAACCAACGAGGGCTATCACAACCTGATCAAGCTGGTGTCGTCGGGCTATACCGAGGGCTTCTACTACAAGCCGCGGATCGACAAGGAACTGCTGGCGCAGCACGCCAAAGGGCTGATCGGTCTGAGCAGTTGTCTGAAAGGCGAGGTCGCAGAGGGGCTGTCGCACGCGCAGGACCGCAAGGCGCGCGAAGCGGCGGCGATCTACAAGGACATTCTCGGGCCTCAGAACTTCTTTCTCGAGATGCAGTGGCACGGCATCGACGAGCAGAAGATCGTGAACAGCGGCATTCCGACGATCGCCAGGGATCTCGGCCTCGGCATGGTGTGCACCAATGACGTGCATTACCTGCGCGATAGCGACGCGCATCCGCACGACATTCTGCTGTGCATCGGCACCGGCAAGGGCTACAACGATCCGAAGCGGCTGCGCTACGACAGTAAGCAGTTCTTCCTCAAGACTGCCGAGGAAATGGCGGCGGTGTTCAGCGACTTCCCGGACGCACTGGCCAACACGGTGCGAATCGGCGAGCGCTGCGACGTCAACCTCAAACACGGCGAAAACTACCTGCCGAACTTCGACGTTCCGGCCGGGTTCACGCTTGACGAGTATTTCGAGCATGTCACCCGCGGTGGTTTCACGGAGCGGTTGACGCGGCTGAAGCAGCTGGCCAACGCCGGTATCCTGCGCCACACGATTGACGAGTACGAGCGGCGGCTGTCGTACGAGATCGAGATGATCAAGCAGATGAAGTACCCGGGGTACTTCCTGATCGTCTGGGATTTCATTCGCTACGCGCGCGAGCAGGGCATTCCGGTTGGTCCGGGACGAGGTTCGGCTGCCGGCAGTCTGGTCGCCTACTGCCTGCGAATCACGGACGTCGATCCGATCGATTTCGATCTGATTTTCGAACGGTTCCTCAACCCCGAACGCGTGTCGCTGCCCGATATCGACATCGACTTCTGCGAACGCCGGCGTGGCGAGGTGATCGACTACGTCACCCGCAAGTACGGCCGTGAAAACGTCGCGCAAATCATTACGTTCGGAACGATGAAAGCGAAGGCGGTGGTTCGGGACGTCGGCCGCGTGCTGGAGATGCCCTTCGCGGACGTCGACCGCGTCGCGAAACAGATTCCGGCGGCCCTCGATATGACGCTGGAGAAGGCGCTCGAGGAGAGCGAGCCGCTGCGCCAGATGGAGCAGAACGACCCGAAGGTGAAAGAGCTGCTGAGCGTCGCGCGCCGGCTCGAAGGCATGACGCGTCATGCGTCGGTTCATGCCGCCGGAGTCGTGATTGCGCCGAAAGCGATCACCGAATATGCGCCCCTCTATAAAGGGGCCCGCGACGAAATCGTCACCCAGTGGTCGATGAAAGAGATCGAGCGGGTCGGCCTGCTGAAGATGGACTTCCTCGGTCTCTCGACCTTGACGCTGATCTTCGACGCGATCGAGGAGATCAAACGTACGACCGGCGAGGTCCTCGAGATCGATACGATCCCGCTCGACGATCCCAAAACCTACCAGCTGTTTCAGGATGGCCTGACCTACGGAGTGTTCCAGTTCGAGTCGAGCGGCATGCGCGACATCCTTCGGAAGGCGAAGCCTCAGCGGCTCGACGATCTGATCGCCCTGAACGCGCTCTACCGGCCGGGTCCGCTGCGCAGCGGCATGGTCGACGACTACATCGCGCGCAAGCAGGGCCGGACCGAAGTCAAATACGAACTCGCCGAGCTCGAGCCGGTGCTGGCCGACACCTATGGCGTCATCGCCTATCAGGAACAGGTGATGCGCATTTCGAACGTGGTCGCCGGGTTTTCACTCGGCGAGGCCGACATCCTCCGCAAGGCGATGGGCAAGAAGAATGCGGCAGTGATGCAGAAGCAGCGCGCCAAGTTTGTCGATGGCGCGAAGAAACGCAGCGTCAACGAGAAAAAAGCCGCGCACCTGTTCGACCTGATGGAGCATTTCGCCGGCTATGGCTTCAACAAGTCGCATTCGACGACGTATGCGTACCTGGCCTACCAGACGGCGTACTTGAAGGCGAACTACCCCTGGCACTTTGCCGCCGCGCTCTTCACGATCGAAGCGCAGAACACCGAGAAGCTGGCGATGTACCTCGGTGAAGCGCGCGAGCGCGACGTTCCGGTGTTGCCGCCCGACATCAATCAGAGCCAACTGCGATTCATCGTCGAACCGGAGAAAGGCGTCCGCTTCGGCTTGACCGCAATCAAGAACGTTGGCGAAGGGGCGATCGAATCGTTGTTGCAGGTGCGCGGGAAACAGGGCCGGATCAAGTCGCTCGGCGCACTGTGCGAGGACCTCGACCTTCGACTGGTCAACAAGCGCGTGTTCGAGAGTCTGATCAAAGCTGGCGCGTTCGATTCGCTTGCCCAGGGAACGCCATTGGCGGAGATACCGACCACCGCGCTCCGCCCGCGCCTGATGGCGGCAATCGATCGCGCCTGCGAAGGCGGTGCGCGGCTACAGGCCGACCGCGAGCGGGGTCAGGGCGGGCTGTTCGGCGAGGAGCACAGCGAAGCAACTGCTCACGGCGGCGGCAATGGCCTGACGCTGCCGAACGCCGCCCCGTGGTCGGAAAGCGAACAACTGTCGTTTGAAAAGGAGACTCTCGGTCTCTATTGGAGCGGCCATCCCGTGGACCGCTACGCCGGCGCGCTGATGGAATTCGGCGCGAAGTCGGTGGCCGAACTGGCAGAGGCCCAGCCCGCGCCGCAGCAGGAGACATGGGGACCGGGCGGGCGTAAACCGATCGAACCAGACACCAGCATCGGCGGCATCATCGCCGCTTGCCGGCAATTGAAAACCAAGAAGGGCGATCGGATGGCGGTGTTCACGCTGGAAGACGCGCAGGGCAGCGTCGAGATCATCGCTTTTCCTGAAACCTACCAGCGCAGTGCCGGCCTGATTGAAACCGGCACGATGGTGCTGGTGCGCGGCAAGCTCGAGCGCGATGACGAGACCGTGCGAATCCTGGCGTCCGAGATCGCCTCGATCGAGACGGTCCGCGAGCGCATTGCCCGCGAGGTCGCGATTCACCTGAAGAAGCCGGCTGATCGCGGTACGCTGGAAACGCTCGGCGAAATCTTCTCCCGCCATCGCGGCGATCGAAAAGTATCGTTCGAGGTCGAAACCGGGCAGGGCGCGAACCGGCTGCGGGTCAGGGTCGATGTCAGCTCACAAATTCGGGTGCGGCCTTCGCCGACATTGATCGCCGAAGTCGAGCAGGTGGTCGGAGCGGGAGCGGTCGAACTGCGATGAACTGGGTGGACGATGCCTGCTGACATGCTGCTCGAGTTCGAAGAGCCGATCGCGGTACTGCTGAAGGAGATCGAAGCACTCGAAATGCTGCCGCGCACCGACGCGCGCGACCGCGAAATCGAACAACTGCGGCGGCGTATCCAGTCGGTCCGCGCCGATTTGTACCGCTCGCTGACGCCGTGGCAGCGGGTGCTGGTGGCGCGTCATCCGAACCGGCCGGCGTTGGAATATTTCATCCAGAACCTGTTCAAGAGCTTTACGGAAATCCACGGCGATCGCCGCTTCGCCGACGATCACGCCATCATGACCGGGTTCGCCGAGTTCAGAGGCCAGCCGGTGCTGATCGTCGGCCACGTCAAGGGCACCGATACCAAGGACAAGATTTTCCGGAACTTCGGTTACGCGCGGCCCGAGGGCTATCGCAAGGCGCTGCGCGCGATGCGGATTGCCGAAAAGTTCCGCCGGCCGATTCTGGTCTTCGTCGACACGCCGGCCGCCTATCCGGGCATCGAGTCGGAGGAACGTGGCGTCGCCGAGGCGATCGCCGTCAATTTGCGCGACATGATGCTGCTCGACACCGCGATCGTCGTGATGGTCAGCGGCGAAGGCGGCAGCGGCGGCGCGCTCGGCATCGCGATCGGCGACCGGATCCTGATGCAGGAATTCGCGATCTACAGCGTGATTCCTCCCGAAGGCTGTGCCGCGATCCTGTGGCGCGACTCGGGAAAGAAGGTTGAAGCCGCCGAGGCGCTGAAGCTGACCGCGCCCGATTTGTTGCAGGCCGGGATCATCGACGAGATCGTGCGCGAGCCGACCGGCGGTGCCCACAACGATCCCGAGGCGGCGACGCGGGTACTCGAGGAAGCGCTCAGCCGGGCGCTGGATCGGGTCGGACCGATGAGCTCCGAACAACGGCTGGAGGCGAGATACGCGAAGTTCCGATCGATGGGCAGGCTCGGGGTGGATTTCACTGACGAAGAGTCGTAGCTACCCCAGTGGTTAAGGACGGCACAAAGGATCGAATCGGGGTAGACACAAAGGACACAAAGGATACCAAGGACACGAAGGCATTCCTGCACGGGGTCAGCGACTCAGAGATCGCGCTCGGGACCGTTGATCACGCGGTGGATTCCTTCCTTCATGTTTTGTGTGCAATCTGCACTCCTTATTGACCCAATCTGTCACGCTCCGCATGCAGCATGAGATCTGATGCCCACCGTTAGCCCCCGCTGGACGACGCTCGCCTGCGACGATGCCGCCGCTGTGAGGTTGTCCGAGGCGCTGCACATCGCCCCAATCGTTGCCAAGCTCCTGTGCCAGCGCGGCATCAGCGATCCCGAGCTGGCGGCGCGCTTCCTCAATCCGACGATCGATCAGTTGAACGATCCGATGGCGCTCGCCGACATGAGGATCGCGGTCAAGCGGATCATGCGCGCGATCGCCAACCACGAGCGGATCGCGATCCACGGAGACTACGACGTCGACGGCATCACCTCCACCGTAATTCTGCGGCGCGCGCTCGAATTGCTCGGCGCCGATGTGATCCACTTCATCCCGGAGCGTCTCAAGGACGGCTACGGGCTGCAGCCAGCGGCGATCGACCGTTTGCACGCCGAACGCGTGGCGCTGATCATTTCGGTCGATTGCGGCATCCGTGGCGCGGATGCGGCGCTGCGCGCCCGCGAACTGGGCGTGGATCTGATCATCACGGACCATCACGAACCGGATACCGCGCTGCCGCCCGCGCTCGCGGTGATCAACCCGAAGCGCGCTGACTGCCACTATCCGGACAAGTACCTCGCCGGCGTCGGCGTCGCGCTCAAGCTGGTGCAGGCGCTGTGTCGCGAGAGTCAGCGTGAAAGCTGGCTGCCCGGATTCATCAAGGTCGCGGCCATCGGTACGCTGGCCGACGTCGTGCCGCTGGTCGGAGAAAACCGCGTCATCGCCAAGGTCGGGCTCGATCTGCTGACGAAAGGCCCGCACAAAGTCGGCCTGCGCGCCTTGCTGGATATTTCCGGACTGTCCGGCAAAATCATCGACAGTTATCACATCTCATTTCAGCTGGCGCCGCGCGTCAACGCCGCCGGCCGCATGAGCACGCCAGACATCGCCACCCGGCTGCTGCTCGCTTCGGATGAAGCCCTGGCCGAGGAAGTCCGGCTGCTCGCCATGCAGCTGGACAGCGAAAACATTCGGCGCCAGGAAGAAGAAGCCGAAATTCTCGCCGCGGCCAAGAAGATCGTCACGTCCGATCCGGACGTCGGCGCGCGGTCGATCCTGGTGGTCGCCGGCGATGGCTGGCACCGCGGCGTGATCGGTATCGTCGCCTCCAAGCTGGTCGACGCGTTTCACCGCCCGGCAATCGTGCTGTCGGTCGAGGACGGCGTCGCCCACGGATCGTGCCGAAGCATTCCGAGTTTCGACATGCTCTCCGCTCTCGAACGGTGCGCACCCTTGTTCATCCGGTTCGGCGGCCACAAGCAGGCGGCCGGCCTCGCCCTCGATGCGGCGCGGATCAAGGAACTGCGCCTCGGGGTGAATGCGGTCGCGGACGAAACGCTCGGGCCGGACGACCTGATGCCGCGGTTGCGGATCGACAGCGACCTGATGTTTCGCGCAATCACCGGCGACGTGGCCGCCGGTGTGTCGTCACTGGCGCCGTTCGGCGCGGGGAATCCGCGGCCGGTGTTTTCGGCGCGGCGCGTCGAGATCATCGATGGCCCGCGCAAGCTCAAAGAGCGCCACCTCAAAATGTCGCTGAAGCAGGATGGCCGCATCTTCCGCGCGATCGCCTGGCGCGCCGCCGAGAAACACGACTATCTCGCCGAGCACAAGAGCGCCATCGACGTCGCCTTTTCGCTCGAGCAAAATCAGTACAATGGAGAGACCTACGTTGAGCTGACGCTCGCGGATATCCGGAAGGCTGACCGGGCGAACGGGCTTCCCGGATTGGACCGGGGCAACGGGGCCCCCGGATTGGAATTAACCGGGGGGACGGGGCCCCCGGAATGAACCATTGAGAAAGTACGCACGGCTTGCCATCGGCGCGTTCGCCATCGCCTTCACGGTGTTCGTCGCGCTGCAATTCAAGCGGCCGACGGCGAGCAGCTCGCCGGATCCCGTGGTGCGTTCGGATCCCAAGGCGATCATCGAAAGCACTTCGGGGACGTCGAAACGCATCACCGGCTCGCGCGAGGATGTCGACGTCACCTACCAGAAGGCTTCCACCTACGGCGACGGTTCGACCACGTTCACTGGCCTGACGATCACTGCCGCGGACCGCAACAGGGCCGGCCGTACCTTCACCGTCACCGCGAACCAGGGCCAGGCTGGCCAGGACGATTCGATGGTGACGCTCGACGGCAACGTCCAGATGAAGGCGTCGGACGGAATGACCGTGAAGACCCAGCATGCGGTTTACCGTAAGGCGGACGGCTCGGTCGATGCGACCGGGCCAGTCGAATTTTCACGCGGCCGCTTCAGCGGCAGCGGTATCGGCATTCGCTACGACCGCACCCGCGATTTCATGAACATCGTCAGCCAGGCGTCGATCCGCGTGGCGCCCGACGAAGCCGGTGCCGGCGGGGCCGACATCACCGCCAACAGCGCGTCGTTCGCACGCCACGATCACACTCTGCAACTCGATGGCAGCGTCGTCATTCAACGCGGCAGCCAGCGGATTGAAGCCGATGCCGCCGTCGGCCATCTTTCAGAGGACGAACGGCGCGTCGAAAGGCTCGACCTGCACAACCATGCGCGCATCAACGCCAGCGGCGGAGGACCGGGGAGTCTTGAAGCGCTGACTGGTGCCGAGATGACGTTGAATTACGCGCCCGATGGTCAGTCGTTACAGCGGGCGCTGATTTTTGATGAAGCCGCCATCCGTCTCGCCGGCGAAGCCGGCAAGCCGGGTCGTCAGATTTCGTCGCGAACCCTCGACATCACGATGGCGCCCGACGGATCGACGCCAACGCTGGTAGCGGCGCGCGAAAACGTCGTGCTGACGTTCCCGCCCGACGAATCGACGCCGGAGCGGCGCATCGAAGCCGCGGCACTCGACGCGAGGGGTGAAGCGGGACGCGGCCTCACGCGCGCGATGTTTTCCGGGGAGGTCAAGTTTCGCGAGAAAGGCGCCAAAGTCGACCGTGCCGCGTCCGCCGTGACGCTCGAGGTGATCACCAAGCCAGGCATGGGTACCATCGAGGAGGCGCGTTTCTCGCATCGCGTCAAGTTCGAAGAAGGCGCGATGGTCGCAACCGCGGCGGCGAGCCGCTACGACCCGGTGAAGGGCACGCTGGAGTTGTCTGGCTCGGAACCGGGTTTCATCGCGCCGCACCTCGACAACGAGCAGATTGCGGTCAGCGCGACCCGAATCGACGTCACGCTCGAGGGTCCGATTGTCGACGCCAAAGGCTCGGTCAAAAGCACGATCCTTCCGGCGAAGAAGGACGCCAAGGGCGACGCGAAACCCACCAAGCTGCCCTCGATGCTGAAACAGGACAAGGATGTGTCGGTGCTCGCCGATCAGTTGGCCTACGACGGGACTAAATCGCTCGGAACATATACCGGCAATGCGCTGTTGTTTCAGGGCGACACCAGCGTGAAGGGCGACGTCATCACCATCGACGAGAAGACCGGCGACCTGGCCGCCAGCGGCAAAGCGATGTCGTCGACGACGCGCGAGCAGACCGACAAGGACAACAAGAAACAGCGCGTGCCGTCGACCGGTACCGGAAAGGATCTGAAATACGAGGACGGTCCGCGGCGCCTCACCTACACCGGCAACGCGCATCTGGTTGGACCCGAAGGCGACATGTCCGCTTCGAAAATCGAGCTCTATCTGAAGCCTGATGGGGAAGAAGTGAGCCGCGCCGAAGCGTATGCAGAGGGTACCGACAAGATGACCCTCAAAGAGCCGAATCGCACCACCACCGGCAATCGCATGACCTACGAAGCCGACAAGGAGACCTACGTTGTCAAGGGTCTGCCGGCGACCGTGCTCGACGAATGCGGGCGCGAAACGATTGGCACGACGCTGACTCTCGTGAAAGCGGCCGATACGATCGTTGTGGACGGCAATCAGATCCGCACGCAGACGAAGGGTGGCAACGGGAAGTGTCAATAGACTGATGTCCACGCTTCGCACTCACGACCTGACCAAGTCGTACGGTGGGCGTACCGTCGTGCGCGGCGTCAGCCTCGACATCCAGTCCGGGGAAATCGTCGGCCTGCTCGGCCCCAACGGCGCCGGCAAGACCACGACCTTCTACATGACGGTCGGTCTCACCGCGCCCGATTCCGGCCGGGTCGAGCTCGATGGGCAGGACGTCACCGACAACCCGATGTACATCCGTGCCCGCAAGGGCATCGGCTACTTGCCGCAGGAACCGTCGATTTTTCGAGGACTGAGTGTCGAACAAAACATTCTGGCGATTCTCGAAACGATGGGGCTGGATGCGGCGGCACGGCGGGCGCGGCTGAAAGAGCTGCTCGGAGAGCTGAACCTGACACCGCTGGCGCATTCGCCGGCGCACACCTTGTCGGGCGGCGAGCGGCGGCGCGCCGAGATTACACGAGCGCTCGTGATTTCACCGAAATTCATTCTGCTCGACGAACCGTTCGCCGGCATCGATCCAATCGCCGTCACCGACATCCAGAAGATCATTTTTCACCTGCGAGACCGCGGAATCGGCGTGCTGATTACCGACCACAACGTGCGTGAAACGCTGCGCATTACCGACCGTGCTTACATCGTGCACGGCGGCGTGATCTTCAAGAGTGGTACGCCCGCGAGCCTTGCGGCCGATGATGAGGTACGTCGGATTTATCTGGGGACGGAGTTCCGATTGGACTAGAATGGGCGTGGGAATTGCATCAGCTGAGGCGCCAACTAAAATCGGATGATTCAGCCGAGCGCTTTGAGCCCTTGCAACTAACCAATCGACAAAGACTTAGCTAACGCGCCTCTCAATGGGTATTTCGCAGAAGCTTCACACTAAGCTCGTCCAAAAACTGATTCTTACACCGTCGCTCCAGCAGGCGATCAAGCTGCTGCCGATGTCGACGCTGGAATTGTCTGACCTGTTGAACCAGGAAATGGTCGAGAACCCGATGCTGGAGGAAGTGCCGACCGAGGAACTCCAGCCGGCCGAAACTCCCGCTGCCGAACAGAAGACTGAAGCGCAGGAACAGGCCAACAAAACCGACACCTGGGACGACCAGGATTACGAGTATTTCTTCGGCGATTATCTCGACGACGGCTACCGTCCGCGCGCGCCGCAGGAAGTCAAAGAACTGCCGCCGATCGAGAACACGCTATCGACGTCCAGCTCGCTGTCCGACCATCTGCTGTGGCAGCTGTCGATGCAAACCGAAGACGGGCTGATGCGGGAAATCGGCTCGGCGATCATCGGCAATCTCGACGACGACGGGTACCTCGTAGCGTCATTCGACGAACTCGCGGCGATGGGGCCGTGGCCGGTCAACGAAGTGGAACGGGCTCTCAAGCTGGTGCAAGCTTTTGATCCGACCGGCGTCGCCGCGCGCGATTTGCAGGAATGCCTGCTGCTGCAACTGCGGCATCTCGGTCTGGAAAACACGCCGACCGAGAAAGTCGTGCTCGAACATCTGCGGCTGCTCCAGAACCATCAGGTCCCGGAAATTGCCCGCAAGCTCGGGATGACGATCGACGACCTCAAGGAACACATCGAAATCATCCGGCACCTCGATCCGAAGCCGGGCAGCCGCTATAACCCGACGCAATCGCAGTACGTCATTCCCGACGTGTATGTGATGAAGGTCGAAGACGAGTACGTCGTCGTGTTGAACGAGGACGGCTTGCCGCAGATGCGGATCAGTCCCGTCTACCGGCGTCTGCTCGACAAGAGCGTGCCGGAGAATGACGGCGAAACCCGCGCTTACGTCAAGGACAAGTTCCGCTCGGCGCTCTGGCTGATCAAGTCGGTCGAGCAGCGTCAGAAAACCATCTTCAAGGTCGCGAAGAGCATCGTCAATTTCCAGCGCGACTTCCTCGATCACGGCATCGAACATCTCCGGCCGCTGGTGCTGCGCGACGTCGCGAACGATATCGGCATGCACGAGTCGACGGTCAGCCGCGTTGTCACGAACAAGTACATGCACACGCCGCAAGGCGTGTTCGAAATGAAGTACTTCTTCCACAGCGGCATCAGCAGCTCGTACGGCGAGAGCGTCTCGTCGGTCACGATCAAGCAGCGCATCCGGAAGATCATCGAAAATGAAGATCCGCGCAAACCGCTGAGCGATTCGAAAATCGTCAGCATCCTGCAGCGGGAGGGGCTGGTGCTGGCGCGGCGGACGATCGCGAAGTACCGTGAGGAATTGAAGATTCCCACATCGAACCAACGGAAGGTCCTTTATTAGCTGCTGAAAGCCGACAGCTGATGGAAGCTGAGAGCTGAAGCCATGCGTCTTGAACTCACCGGCCGACACGTCGACATCACCCCAGGACTTCGGCGCCTCGTCGAACAGAAACTCGGCAAACTCGAACGACTGCTCAACGATTCGGCGGTCTCGGCTCATGCCGTGCTGACACGCGACAAGCACCGCCATCGCGCCGATATCACGCTGCATGCGCGCGGCGAAAAATTCCTGCACGGCATCGGCGCCAGTTCGGTCTGGGAACAATCGGTCGGCCAGGCGATTGAAAAGCTCACCAAGCAGGCGCGCAAGGTGAAAGGCAAGTGGCGCGAGCCGCGCAAGACGGCACGCAAGGGCGAACCGATGATCGGCGACCTGCGCGAAGCTGCGACGATTCGCTCGGCAGGCGCCGAGGCGAAGCGTCCGCCGTCGGCGCGGGCGAGCCGCACCAGGATTCCGCCGATGCTGCACGCCACTCGGCAGCCGCTGAAGACGATGTCGTTGACTGATGCCACGCGCGCCATCGACAACGGCAGCGACGGTGTCGTCGTGTTCCGCGATCTCGAAACGGCAACGGTCAGCGTCGTCTACCGGCGCAGCAACGGCGACCTCGCGCTCGTGCAGACAGAAGGGTAGGCGTGACGCCAGGCGTCACCGTCGAGGCGCTGCTGGCAAGCCGGCCGGAAGCTTTCGGGCTGCCACTCGAACTGCTGGCCGGCAGCGAGGGTCTCGAGCGCGTCATCACCAGCCCGCATATCCAGAAAACCGGTCTGGCCCTCGCTGGCTTCCATGAGTATTTGAAGCCGGGCCGTGTGCTGATCTTCGGCGAAAGCGAAGTCCGTTATCTCGAGAGCCTCGAAGACGGCGCGCGGACCGCGTCGCTACGGCTCGCGCTGACGCTGGATTTTCCGTGCGTCGTCATCACCGGCGGATTCGTGCCGCCGCCGCAGCTGGCAGTCGAGGCCGAACGGGCGCGGCTGCCGCTATTGAAGACCGCGGTCGCCACGCCGACCGCGATCGCCAAGCTCTCGTCGCTTCTCGAAGACTCGCTCGCCGAGCGGACCATGCTGCACGCCGTGCTGATGGACGTCCTCGGCCTCGGCGTGCTGATCGCCGGCGAGAGCGGTATCGGCAAGAGCGAATGCGCGCTCGACCTGATCGTCCGCGGACACCGCCTGGTAGCCGACGACACCGTCGAAATCCGTCGCCGCCAGGAAACCATCCTGATCGGTGCCTGCCCGGAGTTGACCCAACATCACATGGAGCTGCGCGGCCTTGGCGTCATCAACGTCAAAGAGCTGTTCGGCATTGCCTCGACGCGGTCGTCGAAACGCGTCGAGCTGGTCGTGCAGTTGGAGCGCTGGGATCCGCGGCGCGAGTACGAACGCCTCGGGCTCGACGATGAACACTTCGACATTCTGGGGCTGCGGATCCCGTTGATTCGCATGCCGGTCGCGCCGGGCCGCAATATCGCCATCCTGGTGGAGGTCGCGGCGCGGAATCAACTGCTGCGGATGCGCGGCCATCACGCCGCCCGGGAACTGGCGAAGCGGCTCGAGGACACCTTGCGCCAGGGAATGCTGCCGATCCCCGCCGACCACGATGAAGAAGACTAAGCCGTTCATCATCCTCACCGGCCTTTCCGGTTCCGGCAAGTCCCAGGCGATTCGCGCGCTCGAAGATCTCGGCTACTTCTGCGTCGATAACCTGCCAACCACGCTGATTCCGACGCTGGCCAAACTGTCGCTGCGCGGCGGCGGTGACATCGAAAGAGTCGCGATCGTGGTCGACGTCCGCGAGGGCGGGTTTCTGTCGTCGTTCCCCAAGGTGTTCCGCCGGCTGCGCAAGATGCGCAAGCTCAACCCGGTGCTGATTTTTCTCGAAGCCAGCAACGCGGCGCTGGTGCGGCGGTTCAGCGAAACCCGCCGTCCGCATCCGCTCGGACAGAATCGCTCGGTCACCGAAGGCATCCGCGACGAACGCTCGCGGATGAACGTGATTCGAGCGATGGCTGACGAAATCGTCGACACGTCGGACATGACCGTCCACGAGCTGCGGAAGTTTTTCATGGGCCTGTCGCGCGACCGCGCGTCGAGCGCCAGGCTGGTGATCACGGTGCTGAGCTTCGGTTACAAACACGGAGTGCCGGTCGACGCCGATTTGGTGTTCGATGTGCGGTGCTTGCCGAACCCGCATTTCGTGCCGACGCTGCGCCGCCGCACCGGGCGGGATCGCGCGGTCGTCACGTTCATGGAGAAAGATGCTTCGTCGCGCGCCTTCATGGATCGGCTCGAGGAATACCTGCGATTCGCGGTGCCGTATTACATCGTCGAGGGGAAAAGCTATTTGACGGTGGCGATCGGCTGCACCGGCGGTCGTCACCGCTCCGTCATGATCGCCGAACGGCTGAAGAAGGCGTTCGCGAACGTGGAAGGGGCACGCATCCGGGTGCGGCACCGGGACATCGCGCATGCATAGCCAGACTGGGACAGGCAGGAAAGGCTGGACAGGCCGGCCCATCCCGCCCTTAGGATAGAGAGTTGTGATCGGAGTCGTGGTCGTCACTCACGGTCAACTGGCCACCGAGTTGGTGAACGCCGCCGAAATGATCGTCGGCGACCTGCCGCAGTTCACCGCCGTCTCGATCGGGTGGCATGAAGATGCCAATGACGCGCGCGAAGATATCCTGCACGCGATCGAACGCGTCCGCGGACCCGAGGGTGTCCTGCTGCTGACGGACATGTTCGGCGGCACACCGTCGAATCTCGGCATGACGTTCCTGGAAAAGGATCGGCTGGAAGTGATCACCGGCGTCAACCTGCCGATGCTGATCAAGCTGGCCGCGTCGCGAAGCTCGACCGATCTGCTGTCGCTGGCCAAGGAAATGCGCCAGCACGGGCGGGACGCCATCTGGGTGGCGTCAGACTTCCTCCGAGGAGAAAAGAGCAGTGCATAGGTACGGGTGCCGGGTGCTGGGTGCTAGGTGCTGGGTGCTGGTGTCGGGTGCCGAGGTGCGGGGTGCTTGGGTGCCGGGTGCCACAGTGCCGGGTGCCGAGGTGCCGGGTGCCAAGGTGCCAAGCGGCACCGTGCGGGGCACCATGCACTCGGAACCCGAACGTAGCACCCGACACC
>Ga0070675_100000675_pt1 | contig 23691 bp, 16 predicted proteins | sample KBSM43metaG_FD_65343 | JGI IMG/M metagenome (GOLD analysis project Ga0070675, IMG submission 65343) | Miscanthus rhizosphere microbial communities from Kellogg Biological Station, Michigan, USA - KBS M4-3 metaG | ecosystem: Host-associated > Plants > Roots > Rhizosphere > Soil ... | reverse complement strand
GGGCCTTCGCTGACAGAGCGCCGGGCGATCAATGCGCGGCCATCAAACCAGAACACATTCTGAACATCGCCGGCGACACCCGCATCGAGCTCGATCGCTTCCTTTTTCGATCCCCTCCGCAACGTGTAGATCACACCGCGAAGTGGAGACGCAATGCGCGGTGCGTCCAGATTGTTCTCTGCAGCGCAACCCGGCAACGGAGGCGGAACGCGGCGCGGCATTCCGGCCTGCCTGAAAAGCTTGAGCATGTCGGATGACCAGAATTCAAATACTTCAAACCGCGTGGAAGACGAATAGGGTGGGCAGACCGCGCGTCCGGAATCTGGATCGATCGCTACCGCGCGATGCAGATTGCTGACCTGAATGGGCGACTTCCCCGGGATATACCAGGTATCGATCGTCTGCGGACACCACGCGTTGGGAAGCTGCCCGCTTTGTGCACAAACCGCAACACGGCTCACACCATCAGGCGGCAGATGCACCGGCACAGGCTCCGTCGATTGCGCCAGATTGAGCGCGTCCACAATCCGGAAAAAAAGAGGCGCCGCGGCATCGACACCAATGAAGCTCGGGTTGCCGTGACCCTCAAAGTCTCCGATCCACACCACCAGTACATAAAGTCCTGCAACCCCTGCAGACCAGGCATCACGAAAACCCCAGGAGGTGCCGGTCTTCCATGCCACCGGCCAACGTGCGCGTACGGGAATCGCGCCATCTTCATCGGGACGGGGATTCCGGCTCAGCATATCGAGAGTAACGAAAGTGGCTTCCGGGCTCAGCAGTCTTATGCCTTCTTCCTGCTTGATGGCCGAATCAATACGCAGTGGCCGGAGGACTCCGTCATTCGCCAGCATCGCGTACATCCGCGCAAGTTCCTCCATGGTGACTTCGCCGCCACCCAGCACCAGAGCGAGACCATAGAACGACTCGGGCCGGAGACGGCTCACGCCGGCGTTCTGAAGAAACTGATACAGGCTGGGCTGCTTCAACTGTGATGCAACAACCATCGCGGGAATATTCCGGCTGCGGATGAGCGCTTCTTCCGCGCTGATCGGACCGAAGAAGCGGCCGTCGAAATTCTCGGGAGTGAAAGGTCCGAAGGCGGTCGGTTCATCACGCAAGACTGATTGAGGATGGAGAATGCCCTGGTCTAGGGCAAGGGCATAGATGAAGGGTTTCAGTGTGGATCCTGGAGAGCGCTTCGCAAGGACGCCGTTCACCTGCCCGTCGATGGACTCGTTCCAGAAGTCCGCCGATCCCACCCATGCCTTAACCGCCATCTCGCGTGTATCGACCAGAAGAGCGGAAACATTCCGTATGCCACGATCGCCGTATTGCGTGAGGTACCGATCGATCTGACGTTCCACGACGCGCTGTAACCGGGAGTCGAGCGTCGTATCCACTCGCCCGGAAACGCGGCCACGCGAAGCAAGCACGGCGTTAACGAAGTGGGGAGCCTGATAGGGAAGTGTAAACTCCGACCTCGCAACAATCGGAAGGGAGACCTGCCGGCGGTCGCTGTCATTCAGATCGCCGGCACGATCATTGAGCCAGAGCGATCCCAGTTCCGAACGTGCGGCGAGGAGTGCGCCTTCCCGAAGCATTCGTCCCGCGCGATCCGCGGGACGCTGCGGTATGACGGCGAGCGTCAGCGCCTCTCCAAGATTCACGCGATCCGGAGCCTTGCCGAAATAGACGCGGCTCGCCGCGCCGACTCCTTCAAGGTTGCCGCCAAACGGAGCCAGATTCAGATACGCCTCGAGGATTTGACGCTTGGGGTAGCGGGCTTCAAGCCAGAGCGCGATCGCGACCTGTTCCAGTTTTCCTGAAGCCGTCCGCGTTTTCAGACGATACAGCCGGCGAGCAAGCTGCATGGTCAGCGTGGAGCCGCCTTGCCGTGATCCGCCACTGTACGTGCGGAAGGCCGCACGGGTCAACGCGATCGGATTGACGCCGGGATGCCATCGGAACCAGCGATCCTCCTTCAAGAGAAAAGCATCAATGAGCTCGGGCGACATATCGGCAAGCGGGGTCCAAAGACGGTATTGATCATCGGAGGCGAGAGTGACGCGAAGCAATTCGCCGTCAGCCGACCAGACAGCGGTGGAGAGGGGGACCTGGGAAGAAAGGGGCTTGTGGGGGAAGTGACGGATGGCGAGCAGGGTGAGGGTGAGGAGGGCGAAGGCGAAAAGGGAAATGCGAAGTGCCTTGCGCAGGGATTTCCAAAAGAATGAGGATCCCTCATCCAGCCCTTCGGGCCACCTTCTCCCGGAGGGAGAAGGGCCGGCCGGCGAAGTTTTCCCTCTCCCTCCGGGAGAGGGAGCCCCGAAGGGGCTGGTGAGGGATCTTAACCTTCGAATCATCCCAACCTTCATGGCTTCACAATCTCCAGCTTCCCGGCCAACCCTGAGCCCGCAATCTTCCGGTCGTACATCCCTTCAGCAAACGGGGGAGGCGTCTGGAAGACTCCCGCATTCGTCGCGCGCACGCGATACACAAACGTTTGCGCATCACGCCCGACGTCGCCATAGAGCACAAGCCGATCGTCGCGCACATCGACATGCTGCGGCGTCCAATTGGATTTGTCTGCGAGGCCGATCGGCAAAGCCGCAAATCCAGTCCGCCGGTTTGGCGCCGCCGCAGGATCGACTCCCTCGCTGGTGTCCGCCGGAGGCTGCAGCTCCAGCACCGCTTCAACGCCACCCGGCAACAGATCGACTACCGCAATCTGGGAAATGCTTTCGCGCTCCGTCGAGCGGAGCCGAATCTGGACCAGGAATTCCTCACCCACCTTTGGCCGAGCGAGGGGTTGTCCTTTCATGTCGAGATACTCCCGGATGATCTCGACGCCTTGAGTCAACACAGTGGCGGGTGGAGTCCGATCAAAGCCCGATTCATCAAGAGAGTAAAACGCGGGAAGCTGTCCTTCTCTTCGGAACTGAATACGGGCAGCGTTCTGCGAAATGGGGACCTTTGGTATGGCGCCACCCGGCAACGTCAGCGCGCGTTCCCGGCCGTCCATACCAATCTCGCTGATGCTGACGTTGAGAGTTGCGCCGGCCGCCTTGGAATAAGCGTCGAGAGCGAGCAACGTATAGGACGCGGACAGCGAGTTCGCGTTGCCTCCGCTCACCCATCGAGCCACGCCTTGCAGCACGGTGGGAGGCAGGTTGTTCAAACGCGTGGGGAAATGCCTGGAAAGCAGGTACAGATACTGGGCGTCATGCGTGAGCGAGTCATAGTAGATGTACGATTCCCAATCGCGCTTATCTGAAGACCACTTCAGGTTCGCGATGATGCGGTCCGCATCGAGGTTTCGCTGCATGAGCTTATAGGTCGATGCAAGGTAGGCGGCGGCGAGATCGTTCTGCCACGTCTTCGGGTAGCGGTTCGTCAGCTCCTGCTCGACATTGGCGAGCGCTGGTGTGGCGCGAATTCCCTGCCGCGTGAGCAGGTATACCGCATAGGCGCGCATGCGGCCGGCGGAAAGAGTGCTCGCCGGCGTCGACGCAAACCGGTTAAGCCAGCCATTCAGGGACTCCAGCATTCCCGGAGGGATCTGCTGACCCCGTTCCTTCGCTTCGATAAGAAAGTGCGCGGTATAAATCGTCGCAAACTCCGAAGTGTCGGGCGACGACGTCCATAGCCCGAGGCCGCCTTCATCGTTCTGCCGGCTTTGAAGCGCATTGAACGCATTCGCCAGCGTCTCGCGGCCGCGCACTGCGCCGAATTCCGGACGGGACGTCAGAATCAACGCAGAAAAACTCTTGCTCGTCAGTTGCTCGGTACAACTGTAGGCATAGGAGTCGAGGTAAGCCCTCAATCCCTGGCCCCAGACGAGCGGCAATGCGGAAACGGCTGCCTCAACCTGACGTTGCTGGCTATAGAGATCGCGGTGAATCGGAGTCTGCTCCTGGCTGCCGGTAAAGAGTCCCAATGTGAGTTGAGTTCGATACGGCGTTGCAGGACGAATACTCGTGGTCTCTTCCATCCGAGCTTCCGCGGCGGCACGTCGAGCGACGAACCGGATAGATCCCGAACCGAGCGTCGAGTTCGCTTTGAAACGAAACTCCGCGACACCCTCCTTCTTTTCGTCGATCTGAAGCTCCATCCGGGGTGTTCCCACGGCCGACAGCTCCGCGCCAGTCTGCGCCTCTACCTGGATCGGACCATTCCCTCCTGTCGTGTTGTTGAAGACGCCAACACTCACAATGAATTCATCTCCGGGAGTAACCATCTGGGGGACATTCGGAGTGAGGATGAAGTCGCCTTTCACTTCGGTTGCGCCGTCCGCCACGCCCACGCGGCGGGGACCGACGGCAATCGCAAAGATGCGCAGCTTCCCGTTGAAGTAGTCGGGCACGGTGTAGCTCAGATTCCTGCCGGCCGGTCCGACGTCGATCAGTCCAGACCAGTACGCGACAGGCGGCTTGCGTTTCCTGGCGAAGGGGTTCAGGTGACGGGCAAATCCGCCGTCCGCGTCTCCGCCCGGCGCGGCCAGCGCCATGAACCGCTTGTATTCCGGAAGCAGCAGGTCGAGGATCTGCCGGGTTTCCACTTCAAGCCTCCGCTTTTGGAAGAAATAACCCAGCGGGTCGGGATTCTTGTAGCGCGCAACCTGGAGGATCCCCTCGTCAACTGCAATCACGAGGGCTCTGGAGGGTTCGGCCGCGGTGAGGCGGATTGTCATCGGCACTCCCGGCTTGACGGTGCGAGGTGCTGTCAGAGTCACAGCCTGATTGCGTGCATCCAGATTTGCTGAGAAAGGCGCGACACCATAAGAGAGCGGGCTCAGGAAAAGCTCGTCAGAAGCAGGGTCGCGCAGGAACTGTACTGTCACGTAACCGTTGCCTTCGAAATCCGGGGGCAATTGGATTCGTTGAACCGTGCTGGTCGTTGTCGTCTTGAACCAGCGATACCGGAATACCTGATCGCGCTCGACGGTGATCAGGCCTGAACCGATGTAAGGCGCGCGGATGCTGATCTCGATCGTGTCGCCGCCGGCATAGGATGTCTTGTCGAGTTGAACCTGAAGTTCAGCATTTCGCTCCAGTGAACGTGAGATATTCGCCTGGCCGGCCACGCTGTAGCTCAAACGGTTCAGTTCGGCGCCCGCGGCGTTCCTCAGGATCAGCACAAAATCTCCGGGCTCCTCCGTCGGAAGCGCAAAGTTGGTGCCGCCGGAGGCGATATTGACGCTCTTGCTGTCTCGAACAATTTCCTTGAGTTGCGAAACGTACTTGTAGGTCTTGCTGGCCTGCTGCGTGAGCACTGAAACATATTTGCGCTGTACCCATTCCAGCGTGAGCTGTTCGGCGGCCACAGGAGTAAGGACCTTGTTCACCGCGAGCCAGTGAGCCTCATGGACCGTACCGCGTCTTACATAGTTAAGATCGCCATCAGCCTTCACTCCAACGAGGAATGGCGCATCCGAAACGATGGCGCTGTTCTGAGCCGCAACGTTTCGTCCGCCTTCCGCTTCATAGGCGCGGACGAGAACGCTCAACCGATAGGCGCGCCCGGCAAACCTGCGGAGATCTAATTTGAACTCCGCATTCCCTTTGTCATCGGTCATGACAGCCGGAAGGTTCTCCCGGTAGGGCTCTTTGATGCCTTCACCGATCTGGAATCGATGATCCGGATAACGGCTGAATTGCGGCAACACCGGAGTCAGGCTGATCTCACCATCAACGCGCCGATTTCCCGCGGGTTCGCCAAAGAGGTGAGCGACGACTGCCCTTGGAAGAACGTCCGCGGTGTTCAGCCACGCGTTGGCGGGCTGGTCGGTGAGCGTCAACTGCACTTTCATGCGGTCGGGCTCGAATTCCTGGACTTTGAAGGAAGTGCTTCCGAGAAGCTCGCGGCGCCGTTGATCCTTCACCAGAAACGCCGTCGCCTGATAGGTTCCGGTCGGTGACGCGGGTTGGCTGGTGTACGTGATTTCCTCAAGCGCGGTAGCCGAGAGTTTCAGGGACGTGCGATTCACCAGCGTTCCGCGGGAGTCGGTGATCTCGACTTCGAGAGGAAGCCCTGCAAGAGTGCCCGACCAGTCTGCGGTGCGCGTCAGCAGGCCAAGGTGTGTCGTTTCGCCCGGACGATAGATGCCACGGTCTGTGAACAGGTAGGTCGAAAGAGCCTGCGGCGACTCCGCATTCTCCACTCCGCCTGTATCGAAGCGCGAAAAATCAAGCTCGCGGCCGTTGCTGGCCAGCGGCAGGAAGGAGAAATCGTCGTCCTTTTCGACGAGGACCATCATCGGTTCCCTTTCCCGATTCATCTCCCGACCCGGCTTGGGAAGTTGAGCGCGGCCGCCCGCGTCTGTAGCAGCAGCCTGAACGGGCAGCCCGTTTCGTCCGATCATCTGAATTCGAGCGTCCGGGACAGGCTCTCCTGAACGGAGAGATTGGACGAAGACATCGCGGCCGCCATACTTCGTCTCTTTTACCAGGAACCCAAGGTCGGTGATCAGGATCAGCCGCCTGTCTTCAATTGGGGTAAAGCCCAGATTCTCGGAGCCGTCACTCTCTTCAGTCCGGGGAAACCGGGTAGCCCTGACGCGGACGAGAAACAGGCCACGCCGCGTCTGCGCCTTATCGAACAGATAAGGGCCGAGGTCGATGCTGTCGTATCGCGGCTTGCCCGCTTCCTGGCCGGTGTAATCGCGGGTGTCTCGAAATCGCTCGACCATCTTGCCTTCGAGGCCTTCGTAGATCTCAGGCTTGGAGAAATCCCACATCTGTGGCGCAAGGTGCTGAACCTGGTTTGGCAGCAGTCGGCCAATCTCGACTTCAACGAGGCTGACATCCCTTGCGAGGAAGCCAACTTTCTTTTCTCCGGTTAGAGAAAGGAGGGCGCCTTCCCCAAGGAAGGTTAGCGCCGGCCGATAAGGTTCGACTCGAAAGGTATCGACGTAGGGCTTTCCCGCGATATAGCCGCCAGTACCTTGAATGCCGTCCTTGACGGACACGAAGACATAGCGACCCACCGGTGCCCGGAATTTGAAGCCATGCTGTGTGTTTCCACCTTCCTCGGACGGAACATAGCTCAGCGGCAGCGATTGGGCTTTGTCGAGAATGTCTTTGCCGACCTCTTCGGAGCTGGTCCATTGGTATGGCCGCCGCTGTTCGGGAGGTTGATTCGGGTGACGCAACGGAAGGAGATAGGCTGCGACGCCTCCGGTTAGCGCTCTCTCTGTCACCGGAGACGAGCTCGTTACGAACAGAATCTGCTCAGGCTCATACCGGGCGTTGTCGACCAGCGTCATGTGCGCGCCGGAAAAACGCAGACTGGAGCGCCCGGGAACGTTCACGACGGCCTGCAAGGCTTCCGGGGTATCGTTACCGCCGTTTGCGGCGCGAACGCCCTTGTCGACCTTGACCGTCATCGGCGTGTCGTCGCGCGGCATCGCCAGCGCCGCGGAGTGGATGTGCGCGCCAAGATCAAACTTGTCGTAGACAACCGTGAAGAAGCGGCTGTCCGGCTCCAGGCCAAGATATTGGGCGTCCTTCGCAAGAGAGAGCGACACACGCTCCTCGAAATGCGCCTTGTCCACCGGGTGGCTGAATCCGACGCTTGCAACAAGTTTCTTCAGGTTTGGATCAACCGGATCCTGGTAGAAAAAGCTTTCCGTAATCTTCGCCGTGAACGGGGCGCTGCTGAAGTCGAACCGGTAGTTTTCCAGTTGGACACTCTGGTCGACAAAACCCCTGCGGGACATCTTGACGGTAAAGGAAGTTCCGATAGGCCAGTCATCCTTTGGCGTGAACACCAACTCCCGGTCCGTCGTCCAAAACCAGCCGCCTGCGACGGCCGGTGACAATTCAATACCTTCCGATACCTGCTTCTGAACGTACTTCAGCGGAGCGGCCGACTCGGTGAAGTTGACTTTCATCGGGAAGACCTTCTTGATCCCTTTCTCATCCCAGGTTGTGAGCGGCGGAGGATCGACGGTGTAGACGACGTAGTGCGGGGCTGGGCGGTTCCAATACCAGACTACGCCAACCAGGAGGATTGCCAGAGTTACCGCGAACGCCAGAGCGCGGCGGGGATCTTCGTTGAGATAGCGGTGGGCCTGCGATCCTTTGCGCCCCACCCAGGGGATCCATGGCGGCGCCTGCCATTTCCAGTCACCGATCAGCTGCGGCAGCAGCTTCTCGTTCCGAGACACAAGTCTCTCCATGAACAGCGCCATTCGTAGACGCAATCCTCGAAAATCCAGCATACGGTCTCCTTGGGTGCGCGCCATTGTACGCGATTGTGAGCTGGAACCAAACGCGTGCTCTCAAGCGGGCGATGTCTTTGTTCGAACCGACAACGCTGTCGCTGGGTATGCAAGTTACTCTCCGAAGCTGAAAGCAGCACCAGCAGCGCTTTTCGCGGATCGCGGCCAACGATCGTAAGAGGTTTCGTTTGCTGATGATTCCGTCGGCGTGTGCGCCTCGTCGTTATAATCCCGGCGTGCAGATTGAAGAATTCCGCATACTGCTGGCGCTTGAACCATCATGGACGATCTCCATTAACGGACGCGAATATCTCCACCTTCGCTCTTCCGAAATCTCAATCGAAACTTCGCGCCTGCGGTTTGGGCGTTTCACCCGAACGATTCTCGATATCGATTCATTGCGACCGACGAGCGTGCGCGTCCGTGCTCGCGCCAAGATGCGGAGCCGTCCGGACGTCCTTCTGTTTTATGCGGGCGATACCCTCCCTTCTCCCGCAGCCCTGAGGCAACGAAGAACGGCGTTCCTTCGTTCGCTCGTGCCCGCGATATCCCGGCATTTTGGGCAGCGCGTGACGCGGCAGACCCTTCACTCCGACAAGCAACACGGGATTGGCGGAGCTTATCCCCGGATTCTGGCGGGAGCATCACATGCCGTCATTGCGGTCGATCCGGATGAACCCGCACCGGCGGTAAACGGTATCCTTCGCGCCGCGATTCAATGGGCGGCCATCGTGAAGCGGCGAGTGACGGTTGTTGTTCCTGCAGATCGCAGCCAGACGATCGTGTCTCGGCTGGTCGCAGTGCCCCGCCTTCAGCAGACGTTCGACTGGTTGCAATGGGACGGCGCCGGCCTGGCGCCTCTGGCTTTGGATCAGGGTGAGGTGGAAACCTACGTCCAGCCCTACGTTCAACCGGCGGTGGACGCTGAAGTTGCGCGCATTCTCGCCATGGCGCCCACGCTGTTGCAGCCCGTGCCGCACATCGGCGGCCGAGCAGTTTCGATACGATTACGAGGGCTCGAGATTGCAAGCGTGGCCGAGAACGAGACCACGTTTCCACTCGGTGAACCGCTGGAACCGCTCATCGAGAGTCTCGACAGAGAACGACGACACGGCAGCCGGCATCCCCTGGCGCGTGCTCACGAGGAGGCCTGGTTGGAGTCCAACCTTATCGCCCGAATCCGAGACGTTCTCCCGGTGCGGCAGGATGCTATCTATCCGCAAGTTCCCAGCTTCAGAGGCGAAGACCGGAAGATCATAGACTTACTGACCGTAACCGACGAGGGGCGGCTGGTTGTGATTGAAGTCAAAGCGTCGGCGGACCCGGACTTGCCGTTTCAGGCTCTGGACTACTGGCTGGCGGTGGAACGACACCGCAAAGCCGGAGATTTCCAGGCAAACGGCTACTTTAAGAACATCCGGGTCCGGAACGAGCCCGCACTTCTGGTCATGGTGGCGCCCCTGCTGTCATTCCATCGAAGTCTGGCACGCCTGGTGGCCGTCCTGCCGCCGACGTTGCCCCTGCTCCAGGTGGGGCTTAACCAGACCTGGAAACGGGAGATCAAAGTCTTGCGCCGCAAAGGGGCACTCAGATAGTCTGGGGAAACGGAGACCGAATCCATGCGACTGCGACTAACGCTCCTGGTAATAGTGCTTCTACTGGCGGGTACCGCCTACCTCGGCCAGGGACCGCGGAGAGATACAGGGGCTAGCCTTCCCCCTCCGCCTGAAATACCTAAGGACGCCATCCGCGGAAAAGCTCTCTCGATTGATGTCGAGCTGGTCGGCATGGACGTCGTGGTCGTGGACAAGAATGGAACCTTGATTGGCGGTCTCGAGAAGAGAGACTTCAAGGTCTTCGACGAGGGTGTCGAGCAAACCATCTCAAGCTTCAGCGCCAACGATGCTCCTCTCACCGTTGTCATCATGTTTGAGTTCAGCAAGACGCTCGTCTATTACCTCGACGACGTCTTTACTCCGATCGTTGGCTTCGTTAACAGTCTTCAGGAAAACGACTGGGCGGCGCTTGTGAAGGTCGACCTTCACACCGAAATCATGACGGATTTCACAAGGAACAAGGACCTGCTGTTCCGCGGACTCGGCGATCTGCGTTTCGCGACCTACAACGAAGTCGTTCTCTTCGACGCGGTCGACGAAATGCTCAGCCGGATGCAAAAGATCGATGGAAAGAAAGCCATCTTCATTGTGGCGACCGGTTTCGACACCATCAGCAAGCGAACCTATGGCGAAGTACTCAAGAAGGCCGAAGCTTCCGATACCATGATCTACTCGGTCAGCATGGGACAGCTCTATCGCCTGTACACCGAGAATTATAGAAACGCGATGGACAACATGGCGTTTCTCGCTGCCGATAACCAGCTGCGATCCCTGTCCGAAGTGACGGGAGGCCAGGCCTTCTATCCCCGCTTCCCGGCTGAATACCCCGACATTTACGACAACATCAGCAAGCAGCTGCGGCACCAGTACAGCATCGGGTTTGCACCCGCCAACCTGAAAAAGGATGGGAAATTCCACAAACTGCGCGTGGAAGTCGTCGACCTTGACCTGAACAAGGATGGAAAGAAGGACGGCTTGAAGGCGCGTCACAAGAAGGGCTACTACGCGCCGAAATCCTGACGGCCGGGAGCCCGCATTTCTCCCCAGTTGTCTGCTGCAAGGGCGCGGCTAGTCAGGGGGGGACTCGCCATCAAGAAAAATACTGCGGCAAATATCCCCTCCTTAGTAGCATGAATTCGCGGCTGTAGGGGCGCTCTATGAGCGCCCGCTTTTCCCGGAATCAAGGAGATCTGGGCGGTCATAGACCGCCCCTACAGTGCGCTGCGTTCCTCAGAGACAGTCTCGCGACAGCCCCCAGCTACTTCGAAACAAGGATCTGGCTTTTCATCTGCTGAGCATGATGGCGTGCGTATTCCAGAATGCGTTCGTCCAGGATAATCTTGTCCAGCGCAGGAATCAGGCCATGTGGATCTCCGATGCGGCCAATCTTGATTTCGTCCTCCAGCTGATCCAGACGCTCGGGCACGCTGAGCCGCTCGTATCGAGCTGCGGACTCGATGTCCTGCATGATGGTCACCTGATTGATGAGACCGTCAAAAAAAGTGGCGAGCGTGTTCACTTCCTTCAAGTCCGAATAATTGAATTCCGCTTCCCTCTTATCGGACGGCATCTCCAGCGTGAGGTATTTTCGTCCAAGGTTTGCAACCTTTCGCTTGGACTCATATTTCTCGCGGTCTTTCAGATTTTGCGTCGCCGCGATGACGGACAGGAATTTCTCCTTACCCGGAGAAGAAAGAGCCAGAGGAGCCGCAGGCATGTCCTGGCCTCCCCTTGGCTTGAAGCGGCTTTCGCCGGTCCCATCGGGTTTCAAATCGACGCATTGCTTCTCGTAAACCCCGCTCGGGAAATCACGGCAATAAATGAACCGGGTAAAGGAGGCGTTGCCCTGTGAAAACAGCGGCAAAGTCGACAGAAAGAGGATGATCACCAGTTTCATCGGGCACCCACCACGGCTTTCTTGAATCGGTGCGTATGGACGTGGCAAATCGCGACGGCCAGAGCATCCGATGCATCATAGGGCTCAGACCAGTCTGCAAGCTTCAAAAGCGCCCGCACCATCTGTAGGACCTGGGGCTTCTCGGCGCGTCCATAGCCGGTGACCGCACTCTTCACCTCGGCCGGAGAATACTCGAATACGGGAACGTCCGATGCGGCTGCGGCGTGAATGCAGACACCCCGCGCATGCCCAAGTTTGAGGGCGCTCTGGACGTTGGTGGAATAAAAAATGTTTTCGAAGGCTGCCTGATCGGGCTTGAAGTCCCGGATCACGGACGTGACTTTCTCGTGAATGATTCTCAGCCGAAGTGCAAGCGCGTCGGATGGATTAACGCGAATAATGCCGCAATCGACATAAACACATTCCGCGCCATCGGTTTCGATGACGCCGTATCCGGTGATACGGGATCCTGTGTCGATGCCGAGCACTCGCATCGTGTCTTAAGAAACCGCTGCTTCGAGCTCGGATTCCTCGATGTCAAAGTTTCCATAGACGTGCTGAACATCGTCATGCTCGTCGAGGGCTTCCATCAACTTGAGTACCGCCTGAGCCGACTTGCCTTCAACCTTGACGTAGTTCTGCGGGACCATCGAAATCTCAGCTTGCACCGTGTCGATGCCTTTCTGTTTCAAAACGCTCAGAACGTCATCGAACGAGTTCGTGGACGTGTAAATCTCATAGGTCGAGCTCTCGTGCACAAAATCATCCGCACCCGCTTCGATCGCCAGCGCCATGAGGGTATCTTCATCCGCTTTGGAGTCCTCGATAACGATGTACCCCTTCTTGCTGAACATCCAGGAAACGGCTCCAGCTTCCGCCATGTTACCGCCGTTTTTCGAGAAGACGTGGCGGATTTCGCTGACCGTGCGGTTACGATTGTCGGTGACAACCTCCGCGAGCATCGCCACTCCACCGGGACCGTAGCCTTCGTACATGATCTCCTCGAGTTGGCCGCCTTCGAGCTCGCCGGTCCCCTTCATGATGGCTCGCTTGATGTTATCGGCAGGCATGTTCAACGTCTTGGCGTCCAGGATCGCCTTGCGGAGCCGGGGGTTCCCTTCGGGATCTCCCCCGCCAATACGGGCGGCAATCGTGATTTCCTTGATGAACTTGGTGAAAGCTCGGCCGCGCTTCGAATCAATGGCCGCCTTCTTGTGCTTGATACTGTGCCACTTGGAATGGCCGGACATAGCAATACTCCTTAAAAATGCGTCTTTTCGGGACACAGTTTAGCAAGAAGTAAAAGGGGACCGAGAGAACAAAACGTTGGGGAAAAGTTTCAGGGGCAGACTACCCAAACCCCAAATTCTTTTTTCAGAGTTGGGCTCGGGCAGTCTGACCCGAAACGTCGAGGCTATTTCTTGTCGTTCTTTGGATCGGACTTGTAGCGAGGATCCAGGACGGGTGCCAGCTTATCCTTGTCGGGTTCAGCCGCCGGCGGCGGCGGAGCCTTATCGTCCGTGACCTCGCCTCCAAACTTGAGTTTCACGCTGGTCTGGAACTTCTTGTAGTCCGTGTAGCGGACAGTTCCCCTCATCTTCAGAGCTCCCGATTCAAAGTTCAGGGTGTCCGCGATGCGTGTGTACGTTGGGAACCAGTACAAGTCGTCAATCCGCTCGCGATAGGTTTCGAACTTCGGGAACAGATTCTCACCGCCGCCCTTGCCGCCGCGACGGTCGGGTACCGCCTTCCCATAAGTCTTTACGATTTGCAGATCCTGATCATCGACCCAGATCGTGCCTTCAAAGTAACGCTTATCCTTCTCGATCTTCTTAGGCGAAACCTCGAATTCGTAGCAGGTAATCTCATCGATTTTCTTCTTGCCGGTATATTTCAGGTTGTACTGGCCAATATCATCGGACGTCAGTACAAAAGGCTGGATACTCTCAAGGTCCTGAAGGTCTTCCTTCGTAATTCCCAGTCTCTTCAGGGTGGAAGGAGGAGCACTGATAATCCTTTCCGTGCGTTTACCCTTTTCATCAAACGAGATGTCCGTGACGGTCCTGAACTCCCCGACAATCCTGTCGGAGTTACCCAGTTCCTGAATTCGGGTATCTTGCTTGAACGTATAGTTATCGCGCGCCTTCTTGAACTCCTTTTCCTTCTCCGAAAACCTGCGGATCACCTCATCAATGGGCAGGTCCGAAGCGGGCGCTTGCGCCATAGCGAAAATCGGCGTCAGAACAAATACGGCCATGAGGGCCGTCTTGGCAACGTTCCATTTTCTGGTGAACATAGTTTGAAAATTATACATTCTTTCTCCCGTACAACGAGGTTGTTAGACCGGGAAAAGGGGGATTTCGTCTACAAAGCCGTAAAATCAGGCCTGATAGTCAGATACCCGCCGAAACCAAGTCCATAATGTGGACCATTCCGACAACCTTCTGATCGCGACTCAGGACGGGCAGGATATTCGTGGGCTTCTTTCGGGAGCGCATCAGGTCCAGGGCTTCAGTCGCCATCTGATCCTCAAACACAAACATCGGTTTTGGATTCATGATGTCGCGAATCTTCAGGTCGAAGATCGCGGCGCCTCGTTCGAGAACTTTCCGGACGTCATAGTCTGAAACAAGGCCAGCCAAAACTTGTTTTGGCCCGACGACCGAAATCGCGCCCGCCTGGCCTTCCGTTATGAGGGCCAGCATGTGCCGCACCGTGTCGTTGATGTTCACGACGGGGTTGCGGGAGCCGGTGCGCATGACATCGGCGACCTGAAGCAGCAAACGCTTGCCCAGTTGCCCACCCGGATGCGTGCGCGCGTAATCCGCAGTTGAGACTTTCTTCAGCTTCATCAGGGCGACGGCGATCGCGTCTCCCAGAACCAGGCTCGCGGTCGTGCTGGACGTCGGGGCGAGGTTCAGGGGGCACGCCTCGCGTGGGATCTTCAACTCGAGAACGATATCCGACGATTTTGCCATCCGGGATTGGGCGCTGGCGGTGATGGCGATAATCTTCGCTCCGATCTTCCTCACAATGGGCAACAGCGTGTTCAACTCGCCGCTCTCACCACTCTTTCCGATAGCGATCAGGATGTCGTTGGACGAAATGATGCCGATATCGCCGTGCAACGCTTCGCCGGCATGGACGTAGATGGCCTGGGTACCGGTACTCGTCAAAGTCGCAGCGATTTTGTTGGCAATGATTCCGGACTTGCCAATGCCCGTGACGATCACGCGGCCCCGGGACTTCGCGATGGTTCGCACCGCGCGGCCAAACTCGGGAGAAATCGCCCCCATTACCGCCTGCAGCGCTTCGATCTCAATCTCGAAGACGTTCTTCAGATCCTTTAAAATACCGTTGGCTCTGACCATTTGCTCTGCTGAACCTCTTTTGGAAGAGGAAGGTTATATTCCGAATCCCGTCTTTCCAGGGCTCCAGTTTCTTCTCACCCAGCCGTTGCGAGTAGTTGATGGATATTTCGCGAAAGCCGATTTCCCGGTTGCGTATCGCCTCAATCTTGATCTCTTCGCTGAAGGCCAACCCGTCACTGACAAGGTTCATCCTGGAAAGTATGTCCCGCCGGAAGACCCACATCCCTGATTGCGAGTCGCCGACCCAACGCAGGAAGAGAATCGACATGATAAGGGAAAGAATACGGTTTCCGATGCGGTGCTTGAGACTCATCGCCTCGGGATTGACCGTGGGGAAGCGCGAACCCGAAAGAAATCCGACACGGCAATGCAGGAACGCTTCGATGAAATAACTCAGGGCGTCGACAGGATAGGAGTGATCTCCATCCAGAGTGACAACGATATCCCCGCTCGCAACAGAAAAGCCTCTTTTGTATGCGCGGCCGTATCCCCGGTTTAGCTCGGTTACAACCATAGCGCCCCGGGCTCGCGCGACTTCAGCTGTGCGGTCTGTGGAGTTGTTGTCAACGACTATGACTTCGTCAACAAAGGCGGCAAGGCCGTCCAACACGTGTCCGATCGCCAATTCTTCGTTGAGACAGGGTATGACTACCGTAATTCGAAGATCCTTATACATATCCCAGGGATTTCAAAGGATTGGGGACGGAGTCATTCACCGGACCGAACAACCCGAATCCAATTCTTTCACCGATAGATTTTGACCCACTCGCGGAAAGGATGCCGCATAAACTCGAAGCCAAAATTCATAAGGCCCAGGAAGTTGCGGCGATCGATAGCGGTAACCTGCCTGACGGCGACAAGGAACATCATGTACACCGCTGAGAAAACGGCAAAATCCAGCGCGAGCTTTACGGGAATGAGATAACGAGTATCCCGTAGGGCGTCCACTCCTGGAAAGGTGCGGTGAAAGAGAGTAACGGCGAGAAACGCCAGTAATCCGGCGGCGAGCGGCCGAACGTGAAACTCGCGCACCATGCTGACGACGGAGGTATCGAGATAGTTACGGTGGAACGCGACAAGCAGATAGATCGCGGCAATGATCAACGCCAGCGTTGTTCCGGCCGCAACACCCGCGGCGCCGAATTTCTGAACCAACACAATGCCCAGGGTTGGCGACAGCACCATAAGGAGAATCGTGCTGCGCATGTCAAACTCGGGGTGGCCAACCCCGGCGCCGGTTTGGCTTGCGGCGCCTACGAGGACATTCGCTCCATATCCGATCACCAGGATCTGGACCAAAACGACAGATTGCTCCACTCCGGCGCCAAGCCACAAACGCAAAATCGCATCTGCCTCCAGCACCACGAATGCGACCAGCCCAATCGTAATCATCGCCACATACTTTGATGTCATCAGGTAGGTGTGAAGGATCTTTTCCTTCTCGTTGCGGGCCCCGAGTTCCGAAGTTGCGGGGATGAGCGCGGACATCGTAAGCAGCGGAAGGGCTCGGACCAGCGCCGACAGGCGAGCACTGAACTCATAAAAAGGGACGGCGGCAAGGCCCAGAAACCGGGCGACGATCAACTTGTCGAGCCGGAAACAGACCAGGCCGCCGATGCGGCTGACGAGGATCTGCGCCCCATAAGAGAACATTTCTCTAATCAACGGGCGATCAACCTGAAATGTCAGCGACATCCACGGCATTGTCCGCTTCACGGACCACCACGCCACAACGACAAGGACCGCGGCGTTGACGAGCGCGTTCAACGCAAGCCCCGAGAGCCCCCAACCCAACTCGAGAACAGTGACAGCCCCGACCACGTTGAGGATGCTCATCGCCATTTCAATAGCATTAGACCTGTCCATGCGCTGGGCACCGCGAAATACCGAAAGGAACATGGCCCCGATATTGGCAAGACCAGAGGCCAGGAGCACATAGACGTAAGCCGTCTCCGCGCCGCTGATATCAAAAAAGCCGAAGAGAAGTCCGCGAACTGCAAGCCCGACGCCAACAAGCAAGACTCCCTGGACGGCGTAGAATGCGAGCCCCGAAAACAGAACTCTGTTAATCCGATCGTAATCGTCGTGCGTGTAGTAGGCGGAGATGAATTTGACGAACGCGGATCCCAGCCCAAAATCGAGCAACGTGAAGGATTCGAGGAATACGCTCAGCAGGACCCACACGCCAAATTCGCCGCGCGTGAGATGCCCCCAGATAAAGGGCGTGAGCAGAATTGCTGCGGCAAAACTCCAGAATCTTCCCAGAAGGTTGAAGAATGTGTTGACGATCAGCTTTCGTGAGAAATCACCGAGGAAGGTAACGGGCAGGTCGTGTTGTTCAGGCTGATCAGTCATGACGTCCAATGGCGAGGTTAGGGATTGTACGGTTCCCTGTCTTAGGGACATGGCCTCTTGCCTGTCCATTCTCCGCCGATCGAACGTATTCACGATAGCCAAGGAAAAAGTGGTACCGAATGCCCCAATAGTAATGCTGATCGAGCGCGGGGTTAACCTTCCCCGTTCCACGCCGCATCTCCCAACCGATCAAGCCTTCAAAAACCGGATCGAAGACAGACAACATGACGCGATACCCCACATGGAGTCTCTTGAGCATGTGCGTGCGTCTGCCGCTTTCCGTAAATCTTGTTCGCAGTTCTGGATGCAACTCGATCAGTTTTCCGAGGGAATAGCCTGCCTGCTGGCAACGCGCTACAAACTGCTGGTAGGTCGGAAAGTATTCATGAAGCGCTTTAGCGGCCGGCCCGGGCGTCATCCTGCAGCCCTTTTTCTCCAGACGGTATCCCAGTTCGATGTCCTCCATCCCATAGACGAAGAACTCCTCGTTGAAGCCGCCAACTTCGCTCAAAAGTTTTCGGCTCGTGGACACGTTACCGGTGTGGTAGTAGGAAAAGTCCATAGGGCGGTCACAGGCGATGCTGTAAGGATTGAAGATTCCTTTATCGCGCAGATAGCGGAGAAAGGGATCGTTCGACTTTTCCCATGGGGACATTACCGTACCGACAATCGATGAGTCTCCGTTCTGTCGGTGGTATTGCAGGTGGCCCTCGACAAGGCCGGGCTCCGCAGAAATATCGTCATCGATAAACAGCACGATATCTCCGGATGCCGCCTTGATGCCGACGTTGCGGGTTGCCGCAGCCCCGGGCTTAACCTGGTTAAAGACACGCAAATTCGGGTAGATGGCCGCTTTTTGCTTAAGAACAGACTGGGTGTGATCCGAGGAGTTATTGTTGACGACGAGGACTTCGTAGCTGTCCCGACTGATCGTCTGGCTCTCGATCCGGTCGATCGTACTGGCAAGCATGTCGGCACGATTCAACGTCGGGATAACAACACTAACTCTGTGCACGTAAAAATCCTTAAGAAAGCGCGCTAATGAAACAGGGACGTCTCGCTCAGGCGAATCCAGGTATGACCGTGCTCCCACTCCTTGCCACCTTGGAGCACGACTGGAATATATCGAATGTGTTCGACCAAAGCAATTGCGAATAAAGCCTTACTGCGCAAGGAATAAGCGCCGGAAAGCATCCGCCGGCGAAGAAAACCCCACAGCACCGGCCGCTCGCCTTCCTTGCCGAAACGGTAATAGAGAAACAACGAGTTTCGAAAGCTGAAATAATTTTCCAGAGTTCGCCGCTTGCCCGGCTCAATATCCTGCGTAAAGTGCTGAACAATTGCTGTCGGCACATAGATGCACTTCCAACCCTTGACCCAGAGCTTCCAGCTCAGGTCAACATCCTCGCAATACATGAAAAACAACCGCTCGTCGAAACCACCGACCTGATCGAAGGCTTCTCTTCGAATAAGAGCTGCAGCCCCGGAACACCAGGAAGTTTCACCCGTTGCCCTGTCCCACGCTTTGGGATGTTCGCGCGGCAGTTGTTTCGCGTCGCAGATGCCGATGCGCGGATCCGAACGTGCCTGAGCCAGCAGCGTTTCGAGGCATCCTCGTTCGAGGCGGGTGTCGGGATTCAATAGAAACATGAACGGCGCTGAACTCTGGCCGGCGATCAGGTTCACACCTCGAGCGAAGCCATTATTCCGAGTGGATCTCAGGACATGAGCGCGGAAAGGAAGGGATTGCACCTCGGTGGCGAGCAAGTCCGGCGTTCCGTCAGTCGAGGCGTTATCCAGAAAGTAGGCAGTGATGGGAATAGAAATCTCCCGCAAGGTGGCCATGAGATCGGAGATCCATCGTCGACTGTTGTGGAAAATGATCAACAGATCAACGTCGGGGGTCACGACTGCCCTCCAGGTATGCTGTGGATACCAACAGCACAAGGAATCGCCAGACGAATGTAACTGCCTTAACGGGTAGCAGCAGCTTCCACAACATCCAGGTATTCCTTGCCGATACGCGGCCAATCGAAGCGATCGAGAATCATTCTTCTCGCATTATCTCCCATGCGGCGCCTTAAGCCAGGTTCCGCTATTAATCGTCGAAGCGCGGCTGCAAATTCGTCCCCGGTCTGCGCAATAAGCATGTTCACGCCCGCCTCGACGGGAAATCCCATCGCGCCGACTCGCGTGGTTATGACGGGGCACGCCATGGAGAATGCCTCCAGCAGCTTCACCCGCTGTCCCGTTCCTGTGAACAGAGGTGCCATCACGACCGTATTCGGGGAATGATAAAGAGTCCGTGTATCGGGAATGTGGCCCGCCAATTCAACGTTCGGCCCACCCTGAGCGCCTTCGAGAATCGGAGAACCCGCGATGCAAAACCTCACTTCTGGAAACCTGGGCGCTATCTCTCTGACAAGGAATCGTGCCGCTTCCACATTTGGCAGATGGAAAAAATTTCCCATGAACAAAACCGAAACCGCTTCCAACGGATTCGTCTCGGCCGGGCAAAATTCCCCCGCGTCAATTCCGATTGGAATAGGCAGCACGTTCGCGCCCGGCGAATACGACTTCAGGTATGCCGCATCCTCCGGCGTCATCGTCACCACGCGATCGAACTTTCGAATCTGGGTCATTTCGTAGCGGAGAGTCTGCATCCACCTGTAAAAGAGCTTCGCCTTGGAAAAGGGATCCAGCTCCGCTTCGAACGCTTCCCACGCACTTTGAGTTTGCACATCATGCGCCGTCAGCAGGGAAAACACATTTTTCCGTCGGAACTGCGCCATCTGAAGGTACTCGCACTGCAGAACATCAAACTTCTTCGAACGCAACATGGCATCCACGCGTCGATGCATCTCTGGCGCGCCAAACTCGCGTACCAGAAACGGCTTCACAGAAAGCCAGTGCCGTCCGAAATCCGGAACACGCTGAATTCCTTCAATAGACTCGCAGATGGGCCTGACGGAATTCAACAGTTCCGCTTCTTCGGCAGTCCACACGAAGGAAAGAACATGGACGCTGTGTTTCTCGGAGAGCAGGCGGATATTGTGATACATGCGAACCCCGCCGCCGTGCCGGTGCAACACAGGAGGGTAGGCTGTGACGAACAGGATGTTCATTGGGAATAACCCAGGATCTCCCGGTCGTCGAGAACCTGGTGCCGCGAAGCAAGGCGTCGCCATATGGCCATAGGCAAACGCAGAAAGGCGCGCAGGTAGGCTCTGTACTCAAACGCTGCGCCATATTGAGAAATAGCGCGGGCGTGAATGCGGGGAAGCCCGGTTAGATGTTCCAGTAGCATTCCGAGATCGGTCACATTCTTCCAGACAAAGAGATAGTGATTTCGCCGAGTCGTATTGTTCACAAACAACTCACCGAATCGCAGACTTGTCGTCCCCCGATGCTTGTGAATCACGCGGCTCGCCGGTGCAAGCAATGCTCGCCAGCCCCGCTTCCACGCCTGATAGGAGAGATCGGTGTCTTCGACATAAAAGGGTTGGTAGAGCGCGTCGAACCCTCCCAGCATTTCGAATTTGCGGCGGTCGATAGCGCAGGCGCCTCCTCCCGCCCAGAAAACCGGGAGCGAGTCGAGCGATTCCTCCTGAGGTGCGATCGGATCGTGCCACAGATAGAACAATCCGGAATCAAAGCGCGCTCTGGTTTTGCCGGTTTCAAACCGGGTCTTGGACTTGTCCGCCATGGCAATCTGAGAAGCGACTGCAAAAACATCGGGATCTGAAAACGGTTTGAGGAGCGGATCGAGGAAGCGTGGATCGGCGGCCATGTCGTTGTTAAGAAGAACAACGAGATCTGTTGTGACATGCTTGATTCCCCGGTTGTTGCCTTCAGAGTATCCATAGTTCCGATCAAGCTGCAGAACCCGCACTCCCGGGAACCGGGCCTTCAGGAACTCCACGCTGTCATCCTTGCTTCCGTTGTCGACCACCAGCACCTCGTGGTTTCCGGCCGCTTCCACAACGCTGGGCAGGAATTCTTCGAGCAGCGGGCGACCATCCCAGTTCAGGATGAGAATGGTTACGGAAGCGGTCTGCGGCGGCCGCATGGCAGGAAGGGGACGCCTGGATCTGAAAAACAGGGCGAGTGCCTGAGCTCCGAGCAGGGAAACGCCAACGGCCAGATCCACGGGAAGCAGACACGCGACAAAGAAAAGCACCCGGAATCTGCGTGCGGTCATCCCAGATACTCAGCGAGAGCGTCGCGCCACGGCAACATCCTGTTCAGCCCCAGGGCCTTCAAACGCCCGTTGTCCAAAACGGAGTACTTCGGGCGACGAGCCGGAGTCTTATACGCCGCAGACGTTGTCGGAGTCAGATCTGCCGAAAGGCCCGCAATCTCAAAAATCGCGGCGGCGAATTCATGCCACGAACAAGCCCCTTCGTTGGTCACATGAAAGAGTCCTTCGTTCGGCGTGCCGAAAAGCAACGCGAGTTGCCTGGCGAGATCCGCGGTAGAGGTCGGCGTAACGATCTGATCGTTCACAACCTGGATCGGTTCGTGGTTCCGCGCCTTTTTCAGCATTGTTTCGACGAAGTTCCCGCCTTTGCCCTGAGAACCTGCGTGGCCGTAGAGGCCGCAAGTCCGGATCACCAGGTATCGCACGGCCTGTGTGCGGACGAGATACTCACCCGCAAGCCTGGAGTTGCCATAAATGCTCAGCGGACAAGGCTCGCTCGATTCCGTGTAGGGTGTTGTGCTGTTCCCATCGAAAACGTAGTCGGTGCTGATTTGCACAATCTTCGCGTTAAGGTCATTGGCAATGCGAACGAGGTTCAGGACAGCCAGGACATTCACCCGATAGGTGAGATCCGGATTGGCTTCGCAATCGTCCACGCGATGATATGCGCTCAAATTCACGATCATTTCCGGGTTGGCTTCCGAAAGCAGGGATCTCGCTCGCGCGTGGTCTGTGACGTCAAAATCCTTGCGCGTGAGGGGAAGGAGGTCATGACCGGCGAGCGCATCCACCAAATCTCGCCCCAGCTGTCCGTTCGAACCGAGTATGCAGATCCGCATGACGAAATCGATCGAAACGTAGTGTATCCTGAAAAGCTCAACTCTTTGGAATGGAGGCTTTCTAGATGACAGCGTTTGTTTCTCAACTCGCTCCTGATTTTAAGGCTGATGCTTACGTGGATGGTGGCTTCAAGGAGATTTCCCTGAGCCAGTTCAAAGGCAGGAAAGTTGTTCTGTTTTTTTATCCTCTGGACTTCACTTTTGTCTGCCCTACTGAAATCCTCGCCTTCGCCGATGCGCTGGAGGAGTTCAAGAAACGCGACACCGCCGTTGTTGGAGTGTCTGTCGATTCCAAATTCACCCACCACGCCTGGGCGAATACGCCTCGCGAAGACGGTGGAATCAAGGGTGTGAACTTTCCTCTCCTTTCGGACCTGAATAAACAGATCGCCAAAGATTACGGCGTTTTGCTGGAAGGTCCCGGCATCGCGCTGCGCGGCCTCTTCATTATCAACAAAGACGGGATCCTGAAGCATTCCACGATCAACCATCTCGACCTGGGCCGAAGCATCGACGAGGTTCTTCGCCTGCTGGACGCGGTGGACTACACGGAAGCGCATGGTGAAGTGTGTCCCGCAAACTGGAAGAAGGGATCGAAAGCCATGAAGCCCACGGAGGCAGGCCTGAAGGAGTTCGTTAGAGCGTAGCGTCAGGCGGAAGGCGATACGCGGGGCTCGAGGAGTTTGTTCAGGCGTAGTGTCCTGCCCGGGCGAGAAGGTGATATCGCCTCCTTAAGGAGGGGCAGCCGCGCCGATTAAAAAATGTAACGCTACCTCAAAGTGATCGGCGCGGCGTGGGGACGTCAGTACAGGACAACTCGTTATGACCTCCCCCGATTCTCTTCCCTGGCTAAGTGCTGCGGTTCGTAATTACGGTGACGTATTCGCGCGACGGGCACCGCGGAGCGGTGCAAGAAATGTAGCCGAGGGTTGAGGGAGCATAACGAGCGATACCCCGGTCATCGTTACCGCGAGCTCCCTCGCACGCCTGCGGCGTGCGAGGATTTTGGCGATCTCCTTCACCGGGGGTTGCGCGCTTCGCGCTTACCTCCGGCTACATTCCTGCACCGCTCCGCGGTGCCCTCGCGCGAATACGTGATCGTACTTACGCAAAGGAGTACTAAGGTAGCGTTGCATTCTTAGGCCCCGCCAGGAATCACTCCGCTACCTCACAGCAGCACAACACTCTTGC
>Ga0070675_100000674_pt1 | contig 23694 bp, 25 predicted proteins | sample KBSM43metaG_FD_65343 | JGI IMG/M metagenome (GOLD analysis project Ga0070675, IMG submission 65343) | Miscanthus rhizosphere microbial communities from Kellogg Biological Station, Michigan, USA - KBS M4-3 metaG | ecosystem: Host-associated > Plants > Roots > Rhizosphere > Soil ... | reverse complement strand
ACCGACGTGTTGAGCGAGCCGCCCGCCGGATAGACCACGTCGAACGCCTGCAGCGAACGATCGACGTAGACCGGCAGTTCGGTCGCCAATCCGAACGGACAGACGCCGCCGACCGGATGTCCCGTCAGCGCGAACGTCTCCTCCGTACCGAGCATGCGCGGCCGTCCGCCGAACTCCTTCTTGGTCTTCCCATTGTCGAGCCGCGCATCGCCGCGGGCGACAAGAAGGAACGTCCGTTCGCCCACGCGGACCGCCAGCGTCTTCGCAATCCGCCCCGGCTCGACGCCTAGCGCCTTCGCCGCCGTCTCCACCGTCGCGGTGCTCTCCTTCACCTCGATCAGCGGCAGATCGGGCGCATGCTCCGCGAGCCATGCGCGTACGGACTCAAGGCTCATCTCTTATTCCCCGATCAGGTGCAGTGCTATTTCGCGGCGCGGCGGATCGCGCCGGTGTTCGAAAAGGTAGATGCCCTGCCACGTGCCCAGCACCATCCGGCCTCCTGCAACCGGGACCGACAATTGCGTCTGGGTGAGCGCCGTCCGCAGGTGCGCCGGCATGTCGTCGGGCCCCTCGTCGTTGTGCGTGTAGAGCGACATGTCCTCGGGCGCGATGCGCGCAAAGTAGGTCTCGAGATCACGCCTGGCCGCGCTCGCCGCATTCTCCTGGATCAGCAGCGAAGCGGAGGTGTGGCGGCAAAAGATCGTCAGCAGTCCGGTCTCGATTGCCTGTTCCCGGACCCATGAAGACACGTCGTTCGTGACCTCGTGAAGGCCTTGGCGAGGTGCTTGGATGAAGAGGGTCGATGAGGACTGGCGAAGCATTGCAGCGCGATAAAGCGGCGACTCGCGCAGTTCCAGCGACTCGCAATGGTTAATATCAAAGGACGATCAGCGGAGGCTCGCCGACCCTCCTGCAAGCACCGGGTCTCGCAAGCCATTTTTCACGAGCAACAGACGCAAGAAAGCGCCCGATATTTCGCGGGCGCTTGCCATGTACTTGAAATCAGGCTGGAAAAACGGCCGTCGAAGGACGGCCGTTCAGCTTAGCCGTTCGATCCGGCGTTGCTCCAACCGCTACCCAGAACCCAGCTCCAGAAGCCCTTCGCCGGTGCTTGCTTCTTCATGTTCATCCCCTGTGCTTCGTACTGCGATTCGGCAGATGCAGAGGACGTTAACCTTAATTGACATGGTTAGCAACGGATTAACCATTTCGGATGCGAAGCTATCCCCGAGGGCAAATTTCCCTTCAGTTTGGACGGAAATTAGGAAGGTTCAGGCGACGCTGGAACGACGCTCGATCGACATGCGCTTGGTGAGGCTGTCGATGCTCATCGGACGCCCGATGAGATAGCCCTGCGCAACGTCGCAGCCCATGTCGATCAGCGCGTCGAGCACGGGCTGATGCTCCACGCCTTCCGCGACAACCTTGCGTCCCAGGGAATGAGCGAGAGCGATGGTCGATTGGACCATGACCAGGTCGCTGCGGTTTTCGAGCATCGACTTCACGAAGCTCTGGTCGATCTTGATCTCGCGAGCGGGGATCTTCTTCAGATACTCCAGCGTCGAGAGGCCGGTGCCATAGTCGTCGATCGCGATGGTGACGCCGAGATCGCGAAGAGCATTGAGCATGTCGAGTGCCGGTCCGTTGCTGCCGAGTTCGGCGGTCTCGGTCAGCTCCAGCGTAAGCGCTTCCGGCGGCAGCTTGTGCCGCGCGAGCATGGCCTGGATACGAAGAACCAGCCCCTTGTCGCTGAGCAGGCGCGCGGAAAGATTCACGGCGATTCCGAAGTCCTGCTTCCGGTTGACGGCGGCCGCGGCAGCGATTGCCTGCTCCATGATAAAGTCCGTCAGCTTGCCGATGCGGTCATGCTGTTCCGCTGCGGCAATAAACTCGGTAGCCGCGATCGGGCCCTTTTCGGGATGGGTCCAGCGCGCCAGCGCTTCGGCGCCGACGATACGACGGGACTTCAGGTCCAGCTTCGGCTGGTAGGCGACCCAGACCTCGCCTTTGTCGACGGCGCTGTCCAGCTGGCTGAGCATCGACAACTTCCAGGACGCGTCTTCCAGTGCTTCCGGATCGTAATATTTCCACTTGAGGCCATCGTGCGCGGCTTCGTCCGCAGCGACGAGCGCGCTCGCGAGCCGGTTGGTCAGTGAGCGGCTGCTGCCGATCTCAACGCCGAAGCTGATCGACAGGTCGATCGACATTCCGTTGACCCGCGCCGGGTTGCGGAAAAGGGTGTGAAGCGCCTCGATATGGTTTGAGAAGGGCAGCTTCGGTTCCTCAAACCAGGCGAAAATGCCGCCGTCGCCCTCATACAGCGTGCGATCTGGGGCGCCGACCCGTAGGCGCGACACGATCTGTTCGACCAGCAACCGCTCCTGTTCGGGGGGAAGGGTTGCTGCGATCTCCGCATAGTTGAGTACGCGCGCTGCGATCACGGCCTGCTCGCGCCCGGCCTTGTTCGCGCGCAGCGCGCTGAGGTTCGGAAGGCCGGAGACGGTGTTCACGAGTCCGCGCTGTTTCCACTGGCGCAGTCCGAGCGCCGCCGCCACGACCAGGATTGCAAATAGCGCGGGGGTGATGTCGACGAACAGAAGCGCCATTTCAGCCGGCACGGGCAAGAGGAGCAGGGCGGCGAGCCCGAGCCCAAGAATAAGATTGGCGCGCATCGCCGACCTGCTGCGAATGGCCGCAAAGCAAAGGGAAAGGCTGATCAGGAGCGCGGGGATCCAGCCCATATAGACCGGACTTCCGGACTTCAGCGTTTCGGCGCCGATGATCTGGACATAGGCGCCGCCCATCTTTCCCCAGCCCGGAACGAAATAGACGTCGCCGATTGTTTCCGATGTCGTCGCGATCACGACGTCCTTGCCGCGCACGGCCCGCGCGTCGAACTGGCCGGACAGGATGGTGGAGGCGGGAATGACCGGGATGGTCCTCGGATCGGTCGAATAGTCGGGGATGAATGTTTGATCCGGTCCGGCCTCGATACCGGCAAGTTTCGCCGCGAAGGTCGGAATGCGTTGCCCCTCGACGGCGCGCGAATAATTCAGCCGCCAGACCGCGTTCTGGTAATTGTACCAGACGCTGATCACTCCGAGCTCGACGTTCTTCCCCTTGGTCTCCGGCAGCATGTGGACGGGCTTGTCATTTTCCGGCGTGCCGAAGCGGGCGCTGACGGGAAGAACGACGGTTCGCGCCTGTTGAATGGCGTCTGAAAGCATCGCGTCGTCAGTGGCCGTGCTGCGGCCAGCGAAATTCACATCGAAGAAGATGCGATTCACTCCGGCCTTGGTCAGGCCTGTCGTCAAATTCGCGTGATGGCGGCGTGCCCAGGGCCACTGGCCCACGTCGCGCAGGGAACGGTCGTCGATCGCCACAAGCACGATGTCGCCGCTGGCTTTGTGAATATGCGTTGTATTGCGCAGGGCACGAAGCGCGTCTTCCGCAATTTCCCCGAGACCGATCAGGCCGAAGAAAAGCGAGGCCACTGCTGTCCAAATCAGCAGTTTCCAGCGGGACGGCTCACCTTTCTGAGACCTGCGCAAGCGCACCGAGCAAGTTTCCTTCGTACCTTCGTCTCTCCGGATGTGCCGGACAAAGGTTATCAAACCGGAAACCGTGACTCAGTTAACGGACCGAATTGAAACCGGCGTTTGCCTCTGTCCTACGGCGGCAAGATTGTGCATGGTCGCGCCCGGATGACTTGCTACCGCCGAGCTTTTCACATCACTGCAGCCGGCTTGGGGGCGGAATCGCTTTCGCCGATCGTCCGCGTCACTGCGAACTTTGTGAACATTCGAGCTGTTTGAGAGGGGCCGATGGACTTCATCTCGATCCTGTCGATCTTCGTGCTGGCGTGCTTCGTCGGCTATTACGTTGTCTGGTCGGTCACTCCGGCGCTGCACACGCCCCTGATGAGCGTGACCAACGCGATCTCCTCGGTGATCATCGTCGGCGCGCTGATCGCCGCCGCCTCAGCCGCAAGCCCGGCGGCCAAATGGCTCGGACTGGTGGGGGTCGCGCTGGCCAGCGTGAACATCTTCGGTGGATTCGCGGTCACGGCGCGAATGCTCGCCATGTACAAGAAGAAGGAGCGCTAGGGCGTGGAAGCCGCGCACGAAACGCCCAGCTGGGTGCTCCTCGCTTATCTCGTTTCCGGCATATGCTTCATACTCGCGCTGAGAGGGTTATCGAGCCCGACCTCATCGCGAAGCGGCAATCGCGCCGGAATGATCGGCATGGCTATAGCCGTTGTTACGACGCTTGCCGTCCACGAGATCGCTAGCCTTCCGGAGATCCTCGCTGCCGTAGCCATCGGCGGCGGAATCGGCCTCGTTACCGCGCGCAGGATCCAGATGACGGCCATGCCCCAGCTCGTGGCTGCGTTCCACAGCCTGGTCGGTATGGCGGCAGTGCTGGTCGGCGCAGCCGCCTATCTGAACCCCGGTGCCTTCGGTATCCTCGGACCGGACGGCATCCTTCAGGTCAGCCGCGTCGAGATGGGGTTGGGCGTAGCGATCGGCGCGATCACCTTCTCGGGCTCCGTCATCGCATTCCTGAAGCTCAACGGGAACATGTCGGGAAAACCGATCCTGCTCCCCGGCCGTCACGTCATCAATCTCGGAACGCTGGTCGCGATCCTCGGCCTCATCGCTTATTTCACTCAGGACCAGCAGCCCTGGGTCTTCTTCACCGTCATGGCGCTCAGCTTCGCCATCGGCTTTCTGCTGATCATCCCGATCGGCGGCGCGGACATGCCGGTCGTGATCTCGATGCTGAACAGCTATTCGGGCTGGGCCGCCGCGGCGATGGGCTTCACGCTCCACAACAGTGCCATGATCATCACAGGCGCGCTCGTCGGCAGCTCGGGCGCGATCCTCAGCTACATCATGTGCCGGGCTATGAACCGCAGCTTCATCTCGGTGATCGCAGGCGGCTTCGGCGGCGACGCGATTGCTGGTGCGGGGGGCGAAGTCATCGACCGCGCCTACAAGCGCGGCTCGGCGGAGGACGCCGCTTTCCTGATGAGCCAGGCCGACCAGGTCATCATAGTTCCCGGCTACGGCATGGCGGTCAGCCAGGCGCAGCACGCCCTTCGCGAAATGACCGATCTCCTCAAGGAGCAGGGCGTGCGCGTGAAGTTCGCGATCCATCCGGTCGCTGGGCGGATGCCCGGCCACATGAACGTTCTCCTAGCGGAGGCGAACGTCCCCTACGACGAGGTTTTCGAGCTGGAGGACATCAACAGCGAGTTCGCCCAGACCGACGTCGCCTTCGTCATCGGCGCCAACGACGTCACCAACCCCGCCGCGAAGACCGACAAGACCTCGCCCATTTACGGCATGCCCGTCCTTGACGTGGAGAAGGCGCGGACCGTGCTGTTCGTGAAGCGCTCGATGGGCGGTGTCGGCTATGCCGGCGTCGATAATGAGCTCTTTTATCGCGACAACACGATGATGCTTCTCGCCGATGCGAAGAAGATGGTGGAAGAGATCGTCAAGAACATCCATTGATGCCTGCGACGAACGGCTTGGCGCAAACCTGATTCATTCGGCGTAAAATCAGGCATTTACCGCTTGCCAGAATCCGCGGAATCGCGAGACAAGCAAGCTAGTCGGAGCCGGATGTCGCGTCTCGCTCCGTTCACGACAGAACGAGAGTGGGGAAGGGGCAGGCGTTTTGCGCAAGCTGGGGATCATTGGCGGGACGAGCTGGTCGTCGACCGCGCTTTACTATGAGCATATCAATCGAGGCATCGCCCAGCGCCTCGGCGGCCTGCACAGCGCCAAGCTGGTGATCGAAAGTCTCGATCTCGGGCCCTTCGCGGAAATGGAGCTGTCCGGCGACTGGGACGGCGTCGCCCATGTGACCATCGAAGCCGCCAAGCGCCTTGAGACCGCAGGTGCCGAAGGCGTGATCATCACGTCGAACACCGGCCACAAGGTGTTCGACGCAACCGCCGCGAATGTAGGCGTCCCGATGCTCCACATCGCCGATGCGGCGGGCGACAAGCTCGTTGCCGACCGCGTCTCGCGCGTCGCTTTGCTCGGAACCCGATTTACGATGACGGAGCCGCACGTCCGCAGCCGGCTCGAGTCCCGCGGGATCACGCTCGTTTCGATCCATGAGACCTGGATCAAGGAAGTCGATCGGATCATTTTCCAAGAGCTCGCCGCGGGCCGCGTCGTCCGCGACAGCCAGCGCAAGCTGAAGACTTTGATGACCGAGCTGGCCAAGCAGAAGGTTCAGGCAGTCGTTCTCGGCTGCACGGAGCTGGTCCTCGCCGTCGACACCCGGGCCAACGTACTGCCTGTCTACGACACGACCGCGATCCACGCGCGCGCCTGCGTCGAATGGATGCTCGCAGAAGAGGAGCAGGCGAGGGCCGCAGCCTGAGGCTCGCATAGCGGGCGCGTCCATCCTAAATCGGCTGGATGAACCGCACTCCGGCAGACCGTCCTAACCATCCTCGAGCGTCCGAGCGCTTCAACGAGGAACAGGCGACCTATGCCGTTCGCGGCGATGGCCAGCCTGACCTTGAAAAGGGCGTGGCGGCCATCCGTGAAGTCCTGAAGACCCTGCCGGTGCGGCCGGGTGTCTATCGCATGCAGGATGCGCGCGGCGACGTGCTCTATGTCGGCAAGGCGCGTGCCCTGAGAAACCGCGTGACCAACTACACGCAGGTGGCGCGGCTGCCGAAGCGGCTTCAGCGGATGGTGGCGCAGACTCGGTCGATGACCATCGTCACGACGCGGACGGAAGCGGAGGCGCTGCTTCTGGAAGCTCAGCTGATCAAGCGCTTCCGGCCCGCATACAACGTCCTTCTTCGCGACGACAAAAGCTTCCCGTTCATTCTTCTTCGCGAGGACCATGCCTTTCCCCGCGTGCAGAAGCATCGCGGGGCGCGGCGGGCGAAGGGTCAGTATTTCGGCCCTTTCGCAAGCGCCGGTTCGGTAACGCGGACGCTCAACGCGCTGCAGAAGCTGTTCCTGCTGCGGAGCTGCTCGGACAGCTATTTCGAAAACCGCTCGCGGCCTTGCCTGCTTTTCCAGATCAAGCGCTGCTCGGCGCCCTGCGTCGGACGGATCAGCGAAGCGGATTATGACGAGCTCGTCGAGGACGCGAAGAACTTTCTGTCCGGCAAGTCGACGGGTGTGCAGGCGCGGCTGTCGAAGCAAATGGCCGCCGCCGCGGAGAAGCAGGATTACGAGCTGGCCGCCGTCTATCGGGACCGACTGCGCGCGCTGACCTATATTCAGGGATCGCAGACGGTGCACGCCGAGGGGCTGGGTGATGCCGACGTATTCGCGCTCGCCTGCAAGGCCGGGACCGTGTCGATCCAGGGCTTCTTCATCCGCGGCGGGCAGAACTGGGGCCATCGCGCTTTCTTCCCGGCGCACACGAGCGACGTGCCGGAAGAGGAAGTGCTCTCAAGTTTCCTGGTCCAATTCTACGAAGACTTGCCCCCGCCTAAGCGCATCCTGGTTGACCGCGAGCTTTCGGATCGCGAGCTCCTGGAAGAGGCGCTCTCCGAACGCGCCGGACGCAAGGTGGTGTTCGAAGTGCCCAAGCGCGGCGACCGCAAGAAGCTGCTCGATCAGGCGCAGCGCAACGCGGTGGAGGCGCTCGATCGCCGGCTCGCGGAGACGACGACGCAGGGCAAGATCCTGCGTGAGCTTGCGGATACGTTCGAGCTTCCCGACGTGCCCAAGCGCATCGAAATCTACGACAACAGCCACATCATGGGCTCGAATGCGACAGGCGCTATGGTCGTCGCCGGCCCTGAAGGCTTCCGCAAGAACAGCTATCGGAAATTCAACATCAAACGCCCGGAGACGAACCCGGGCGACGACTTCGCGATGATGCGCGAGGTGCTGGAGCGCCGGTTCGCGAGGCTGGAGAAGGACGACCCCGACCGGCAGAGCGGCGAATGGCCCGATCTGCTGCTGATCGACGGCGGCAAGGGCCAGCTTTCGGCCGTCTGCGAGGTGATGGAGGATGCAGGCGTCCACGACGTGCCGGTCGTCGGCGTCGCGAAGGGCCCGCATCACGGTCGCGAGGGCCGCGAGATCTTCCACCTCCCCGGAGGCCGCGAGATTACGCTGCAGCCAAATTCTGCGCTTCTCTTCTATTTGCAGCGGCTGCGCGACGAGGCGCACCGCTTCGCCATCGGGACGCACCGTGCCAAGCGCGCCAAGAGCCTGACAACGTCGACGCTGGACGACGTGCCGGGCATCGGGCCGAGCAGGAAACGGGCGTTGCTGATGCACTTCGGCACGGCGCGAGCAGTAAAAGGCGCGGCGCTTGAGGATCTCGAACGCGCACCCGGCATCAGCAAGACGATGGCGCGCCAGCTCTACGATTATTTCCACCCGGCGGGCTGACGCTTGAACATCGAAACGCCTGCGATCGTCTGCGCGCTACGGACCCATGCGGAACATGGCGCGGTCGTCCGGCTGATGACGCCTAGGGATGGGCTGCAGGCCGCCTATGTCCGCGGCGCGCGCGGGCGGCGGATGCGGCCGGTGGTCGTGCCCGGCAACCTCGTCCAGGCGCGGCTTCGGTCGCGTACCGAAGAACAGCTCGCTCATGCGGAGATTGAGCTCGTGCACAGCCGGGCGCCGCTTCTTTCAGAGCCACTGCCGGCTTGCGCGATCGATTGGGTCACGGCGCTGACCGCTACGGCACTTCCCGAGGCACAGCCTTATCCCCGGCTGTATGATGCGCTCGACGCCTTGCTTGCGCTGATCGAGGCCGCGCCGTCCGCGCTCGGTTGGGCGAGCCTGCTCGTTAGATATGAGCTGCTGCTGCTTGCCGAGCTCGGATTCGGCCTGGATCTGGAGCGCTGCGCGGTGAGCGGATCGAACGACGATCTGGTCGCCGTCAGCCCGCGTTCCGGAAGGGCGGTGAGCGCGGCTGAGGCAGAGCCGTATGCGGGCAGGCTGCTTCCGCTCCCGCGGTTTGTCCGCGAAGGCGGTGACGCAAGCTGGACCGACGTCCGCGACGGCCTGGAGTTGAGCGGTCATTTCCTGCAGCGGGACGTCCTCACCGGCCGCTCGGCGGGTCTTGCGGAAGCGCGGTCTCGGCTCGTCGAACGCCTGCTTCGGGCAGGAGCTTTGATCTAAGCCGTTGTTTGCGCGGGCCAGCTGTCCTAGCGTTTCGGCTGTGACAGGCCTCGATACGCTCGCGATGCTCTTTCCGAACGTCGCCACGACGCACGGCGTCACGGTTCGCGTGGCGGTCAGCTATCTCGCCGAGCAGTCCGACCCTTCGATCAACCGCTGGTTCTGGTCGTATCACGTGAGAATCGAGAACGGCGGCGCCCGGTCGATTCAGCTCCTGTCGCGAAGCTGGAAGATCACCGACGGCAGAGGCGTGGTGCATGAGGTGCAAGGGGAAGGGGTCGTCGGCGAGATGCCGCTGATCGCACCGGACGGAAGCTTCGACTACGTTTCCGGATGTCCGCTCGACACGCCGTCGGGTTCGATGAGCGGCAGCTACCGGATGGTGGATGAGGACGGCGGAACGTTCGACGTCGACATCCCGAAGTTCGCGCTGCTCGCGCCGGTCAACTGACTGAAAGGACCGCCGGCTTAGCCGCGTTCGCCGGCGCCCTGTTGGACAGGCGGTGCTTGGTTCGTACCCAGAGCAGTCCAGCGCGATGCCGAATTGCAGCTGCTGGTCAACGTGATTTGCTGGCCGGCCTGGAAGGGCTGGGCATAGGGCCAGCATTCCTGGGCGGCGCCGGTCGTGAGGCAGAGGCGACCACCCGCCGCGGACCAACTGCCGGGCACGAAATTCCCGTTCGGGGTCTGGATGCGGGCGACTCCACCCGGATCGAAGAAGACGGTGTTGGTAACGCCGTTGGTTTCGACCTGGACGGACTGGCCGGTGATCTCGGTGCCGGGAACCCATGCAGTCTGCGTCAGGCCGGCGACCGGCGCCCCAAGCAGCACGGTTCCGATGATTGCCCGGGTGATTTCACGCTTGCCCATATCAGTCTCCCTACACCGACAGCTGATCCTTCGAGTCCGCGCCGTGTGCGCGGCCTGCCGTTACGGGCTGATCGGAAGGTTGATTTCGCCGTCATCCTCGTCGCTGTGCTTCAGCACGATCACAGCGATAGCGGCGATGGCGGCGAGTCCGAGCAATAGCGGAAGCGCGCCAATGCCTCCGCCGACCGCCGCGGGAGCGACTGCGACAGCGGGAGCGGGCTCGGAAACGACCGGCGGTGCAGCGGCCGCATCGACGACCGGCAGCACGCAACCGGTGCCCGCAGCCGCCTGGGCTGCAGCCGCGCCGGCCGCAGCAGCGGCCTGAGCCGCGCCGGCTGCGCAAACGGCAGCCCGCGATTCGGACGTTCCGAAAACGCTGAGGGCAACGAGCGGGTCGATCGAACGAGGCGCTGCAGCCGCAGCAGAGCTGGCCATCAATGACGCTGCTGCGAAAGCCGCGGTGCAATTACGGATCAACGCCACACCTAGTCTCCTCGGATCCACACACCCACCCAATGCGGCTGTAAGTTGCACCGGAATGAATAAAACGCAAGTAACCCGCCGGGGTTTCGGTGCGTTACGCGCTTTTTTCGCGGTCAGTTGCCGGGGGCTGCACGGGCCGGACTCCCCCATTTTCTGCGATGGTTTGCGGCGCCGTTCCGGCTCCGGCTTTCGCCGATGGGCTTGCGCGCATCGTCGAGCAGCCTAAGCGAGACTCATCCATTATGGAGCATATCCTCCATTTTGGAGTTTCCGGGTGGTAGGCGGAGATGAGGCGGGGCTCGAAGCGACGCTTCCGCTCTCCCATATGGAGGCCGCTTCTGGCGAGCTTGTTGAAGGTGTCGTTGTGGTAGACCGGCTTGCGCCGCTGAAAGGCAACAGGCGTACGGTGCCGGCGGGCCGGCGTGCCTATGCCGTCGGGGACGTTCATGGACGCCTGGACCTGCTCGACGACCTCCTGCGCCGTGTCGAAGCGGACAATGCAGCGCGGCCGCATGCGAGCGTCACGATCGTCTTCCTGGGCGACCTGATCGATCGCGGCCCTCAGTCGGCTCAAGTCGTTGAGCGCCTGAGGCGTTATCGCCCCGCGTTCGCGAAGGCCGTGTTCCTCATGGGCAACCACGAAGAAGTTCTCCTTCGAATCCTCTCCGGAGAGACGACTCTCCTGGCCGATTGGCTTCGTTTCGGAGGCGCGGAATGCGCTCGCAGCTACGGCATTGACCCGAAACAGATGGAAACGCTCGGCGGCGCTTCGGCGCTAGAGCTTCTCCGCAACGCGATCCCGAAGGAACATGCAAAGTTCCTTGCAAGCTTCGTCGATACCGCGTCCTTTGGGAAATATCTGTTCGTCCACGCGGGAATCCGCCCGGGCGTTCCCTTGTCGCACCAGCAGCCGCAGGACCTGCGCTGGATCCGCCTGCCGTTCCTCGACGATGAAGCGGATCATGGTTGCATCGTCGTGCACGGCCATACGATCACCGAGGCCGTGGACGAACGCGAGAACCGCATCGGCGTGGACACCGGAGCTTATCGGACGGGGGTGCTTACCGCACTGGGTGTAGAGGGAGAGGAGCGCTGGCTCCTGCAGACCGGCTCCGAAGAAGTTTCAGACGACGAGAGGGATCGCGTTGCCAAGTATCAGCACGCTTAATAAGTATCGCCGCTTTGGAGGATTTCGCGTGACCGCAGCTGCATTCTGGACGCGCACTCGCGCCGCCCTGGGAGCGCTGCTTTTCCTTGTGGCGGCGGCCTGCGCTTCCTCGCGCGGCGGGCCGATTCCCTATGACGACGCGGGCGCATTCCAGGCACCGGACGCGCCCAAGGTCGCCGCTCTGGAATCGGGCTACAAGATCGCGCCGATGGATACCGTATCCGTGAAGATCTTCCGGATGCCCGACCTCAGCGGTGACTACCAGGTCGACCTGACCGGCCAGATCTCGATGCCGTTGATCGGCGAGGTCCGAGCTGTCGACCTGACCACGGCTCAGCTCGACGAGCGGCTGACATCCAAATTTGGCGAAAAGTATCTCGAGAACCCGGACATCAGCGTCGGCGTCAAGGAATCCGCGAAGCGCAGCGTCACTGTCGACGGCGCAGTGAAGAGCGCTGGCGCCTATCCGTCAGTCGGCGACCTGACGCTGATGCAGGCGATTGCGCTTGCGGGCGGCGTGACGGAAGATTCCAATCCCCGGCGCATTGCGGTTTTCCGGACCATCGGAGGGCAGCGACAGGCGGCGGCCTTCGATCTGGTCAGCATCCGCCGCGGCGAGGTAGCCGACCCGAAAATCTACGCGGGCGACATCATCATCGTCGACGGCAACAGCGTGAAGGCGGCCTACAGGCAGATCGTTCAGGGCTTCCCGATTCTGTCGATCTTCCGCCCTTTCTAGGGCAGCGAAACATCGTGACGCACTTAGGAAAGGACAGTTTTGAATAGGGACATCGCCCTTCGTGACGACCGTGGCTGGCAGGTCGGCCCGCACCTTGGCGCGCCGGGCGTCGCGGCTCCGCAACCGCAGGCGAGCACGATCGATTTCGCGCGATTCCTGCGCATCCTTCACGAGTGGCGATGGCTGATTCTGGCCGCGACGGCCCTGGGACTCATTCTCGCGGTTCTCGCCACACTGCTGACTACGCCGCTTTACCGGGCGCGAGTCTCGCTCGAGGTCAATCCGCCTCGCGTTGAGATCATGGCCGATCGCAGCAAGGACGCCGTCTCCGACGCCACCCCCTGGGACTTCGTCGCCACGCAAGTCGGCTTGCTGAAGAGCACGAGCGTTGCGCAGCGCGTGGCCGAGGACCTGAACCTCGCCAACAATGCGGCCTTCGCCGATCAGCAGGCCGACCCGGCTGTCCGGCTCAGGCAGGCCACGCAGAAGGTGTCGACAAGCCTCAGCGTAACCCCGCCCACCGAAGGCAATCTCGTTTCCTTCACCTATGTCTCAGAATCGCCGCAGCTCGCCGCGCAGATCGCCAATGCCTATGCGAACGCGTTCATCAACTCGGCCCTCCAGCGCCGGTATGAAGCGTCGACCTACGCGCGTAATTTCCTCGAGAAACAGATTGCCAAGACCCGTGGCGTCCTCGAGCGCTCGGAGCGGCAGCTGGTCGCCTACGCGCAGTCGCAGGGCATCATCAACACGAGCGGCGCCGGTGAGGGCGAACGCGGGGCCGACGCCGGATCGCTCCAGGGACAATCGCTGGTCGCACTGAACGAGGCGCTTGCGCAGGCAACCGCGCGCCGTGTTGCGGCGGAAGGCGCCTACCGGTCCGCTGCAGCGGCCGGCCCGACCAGCGAAGTCACGGCGACCACGCAGGCGCTGCGCCAGTCGCGCGCCGCGCTCGAGGCCGAGTATCAGGACAAGCGGACGATCATGAAGCCTGAGCATCCCGAGATGGTGAGCCTGCGCTCACGGATCCAGGAACTCGATCGGCAGATCTCGCGCGAAACTTCGAACGTCGAAGGCAGCCGAATCAATGGACTGCAGGGAGAATATCGCGCTGCTTTGTCGGCCGAGCATGCGCTTCAGGCACGCGTTGCGGGTCTGCGGGGGCAAGTCCTCGACCTGCGCGGCCGGAGCATCCAGTACACGATACTGCAGCGCGAGGTGGACACCAACCGCGCTCTCTATGATGCGCTTCTTCAGCGCTATAAGGAGATCGGGGTTGCAGGCGGCATCGGGACCGCGCCGGTCTCGATCGTCGACCGCGCCGACGTTCCGACCGGACCCTTCAAGCCGAACCTGCTTTGGAACCTGCTCGCCGGCCTTGGGCTTGGTCTGGCGGCCGGTATCGCCGCCGCCTTCGCGCTCGAATATATGAACGACACGATCAAGACTCGTGCCGATGTCCGCAACAAGCTCGGGCTCGCCTGTCTTGGCGCGATCCCGAAACGCACGCGCAAGGTCCCGCTGCTGGAGGAACTCGAAGACCCGACATCGGCCACGTCGGAGGCCTATTCGACCGTATCGACGTCGCTCCGCTTCAGCACGGAAAGCGGCGTCCCGAAAACGTTGCTCGTATCCAGCGCAAGGGCCGCAGAAGGCAAGTCGTCGACGGCCGTCTCGCTCGCGCACAATCTGGCGCGCCTAGGCAAGTCGGTTCTCCTGATCGACAGCGATCTTCGCAAGCCGGCCTTCCGCTCCCTGACGAACGGAAAGGGCCTGTCCAGACTGCTTACCAGCGACGACCGGGTCGCGGATCACGTGACGCCCACCCAGTATGAGAATCTGTGCCTGCTCGCCTGCGGTCCCATCCCGCCCAACCCGGCCGACTTGCTCTCCAGCAGCCGGCTCCGTGCGGTCATAAAGGAAGCGTCGGCGCAGTTCGACGTGGTGCTGGTCGACGCGCCGCCGGTTCTCGGCCTCGCGGACGCGCCGTTGATCGCGTCGATCGTCAACGACGTGGTGCTGGTGATCGAAAGCGGGAGGACGCGGACGACTGCCGCCCAGGAGGCTATCGGCCGCTTGAGGGCCGCCGGTGCGAATATCATCGGCGCGACGCTGACGAAGTCGACTGAGGAATCGAGCGCCTACGGATACGGCTACAAGTACAAATATGGAGCGATCGACAAGGACCGGACCGAGATCGTGATGCTTGCACACCAGCCGGACAGCGGGGCCGACGGGGACGACTGACGCCTAGTCGCCCGTCGCGGTGTGCCGGTGGGTCCACAAGCGGTAGACGTAGCCGATGACCAGCACCGCGATGATCGCGTTCGACGCGGTGCCGACATATTGGTCGATGTCGCTGAAATTCTCGCGAAGCTTGTAGCCGGCGGTCGCAAGGAGGGTGGTCCAGCCCGCGGTGCCGATCGTCGACGCGATGAAGAAGGTTTTGAACCGCATCTTCAGCAGTCCGGCGGGAATGGATACGAGCGAGCGGACCGTCGGCAGCAGCCGGCCCAGGAATACGAAGAAGACGCCGTTCCGGCGGAACCAGACCTCAGCGCGCTGCACCTCCGGCCAGGTCATGGTGACCCAACGCCCGTAGCGCCGGATGAGGGGCTCCAGCCGGTTCACGCCGAGCGCGCGCGCGGCGAGGTACCAGACGATGTTGCCGAGCATTGCTCCGGCGGTGCCGGCCGCGACGACCATCGGGAAGTTCATTTTGCCCTCGGCGGCCGCCATTCCGGCGACCGGCATGATCACTTCGGAAGGGATCGGCGGGAAGATCGTTTCCAGGAACATCAGGAAACCAACCCCCAGGTAGCCTGATTGCTGGATCAGGCGGATCACCCAGTCACTCATGCGTTACGCGCTCCGCCGCTTGTCGAGGCGGGCCTCGATCGCATCCCAGATCAGGCCGGGGGTATCCGTGCCGTTGAACGTGTCGATGGCCACGATGCCGGTCGGCGACGTGACGTTGATCTCCGTGAGCCAGCGCCCGCCGATCACGTCGATCCCGACGAACAAGAGGCCGCGGCGCTTGAGTTCCGGGCCGAGGGCGGCGCAGATCTCGCGTTCGGTGTCGGTCAGGTCGCTTTGCTCCGCCGTTCCCCCTGCAGCGAGGTTCGAGCGAATGTCGCCGCTCTTCGGCCTTCGGTTGATCGCTCCCGCGATCTCCCCTTCGATCAGGACGATCCTCTTGTCGCCCTCCGCGACCTCCGGAAGAAACGCCTGGACGACGTGCGGCTCGCGATAGGTCGCGTTGAACAGCTCCATGAGCGGCGCGAGGTTTGCGCCGTCGCGGCCGACCTTGAACACCGCTTTGCCCGCATTGCCGTGAAGAGGCTTCACCACGACCTCGCCATGCTCTTCCGCAAACTTGCGAGCGGCTCCGAGCGAACGGGTGATCATGGTCGGCGGCATGTAACGCGCGAAATCGAGCACCCACACCTTTTCCGGGGCGTCTCGGACCGCGGCTGGATCGTTGACCACCAGGGTCTCGTCCCGGATGCGCTCCAGCAGATGTGTGGCGGTTATGTAGCCGAGGTCGAACGGGGGGTCCTGGCGCATCAGCACGACGTCGATGTCGCTGCCTAGGTCCAGGATCTTGAAGGCACCCAGCTTGAAATGATCGCCCGGAACCGGCTGCACGCTCACTTCGTGAGCGCCGGCGTAGAGACGGCCTTCCTGATAAGTCAGGTCCTCCGCCAGGTAATGGTAGAGCGAATATCCCCGCGCCTGCGCGCCGAGCATGATGGCGAACGTGGAATCGCCGGAGATGTTGATGCTCTCCAGCGGGTCCATCTGCACTGCGACGCGAACCGACATGGGGCCAAGCGCCTAAGCGAGGCTCACGGTTTTGTCACCCATGCCAGATGTTCGGCAGGTGACGCGGCAGACAAGCCGGAACGATGAAGATGGCGTCGATCCGTACGTCGTCGCCCGGCTTGAGGTAGCGCGGAGCGAGCCGCTCGGCCGCGACGACCACCCTTCGCAGGCGCCATGCGTCGAGAGACATTGCGGCGGCTTCGGAGGTCGAACGGGCCTTCACCTCGATGAAGGCGAGGACACGGCGGCGCCGCGCCACGATGTCGACCTCTCCGCCAGGCACGCGCGCGCGGCGGGCGAGGATGCGCCAGCCATGCAATCGCAGCCACCAGCAGGCGAGGGTTTCGGCCCCGCGGCCGCGCTTCTCAGCCGCTTCGCGATTCAACGAGCGAGCTCGAGCGCTCGGGCGTAAGCGCGCTTCCTCGGCACCTTGAGGGCGGTCGCAACCTCTGCGGCCGCCCGGGAAGGAGAAAGACGTTCGAGCGCTTCTTTCAGGGCGGCGTCCAGCTCTTGCTCGCTTGCTTCCGTATGCGCCGGAGGGGGCCCAACCACGATGACGATTTCGCCCTTGGGCGGGTGGTTCTCGTAGCGGTCCGCGAGCTCGGACACCGAGCCGGTGACGCTTTCCTCGTATAGCTTGCTGATCTCGCGGATGACCGCAGCCTCGCGCTCGCCCAGCACATCGCGGATTGCCGTTAGCGTGTCGGCGAGGCGAGGACCGCTTTCATAGAAGACGAGTGTTGCACGAATGCCGGCGAGATCCGTCAGTGCATCCCGCCGAGCCTTGTCCTTTGGCGGCAGGAAGCCCGCGAACAGGAAGCGGTCGGTCGGCAGTCCTGCAAGCGTCAGCGCCGCAATGACGGCGGATGGCCCCGGCACGGTATGCACGGAGTGGCCCGCCTCGCGAGCTGCCCGCACGAGCTTGTAGCCGGGATCGGAAATCAAGGGTGTCCCCGCGTCGCTGACGAGCGCGATCGCTTCTTCGCCAAGCCGGGCAACGATCGTGTCGCGATCCGCTTCGCTCGTGTGATCGCTGTAGTTCGCCAGCTTCGTCTTCGCCCCCGCGTGTTTGAGCAGCTTGGCGGTTACCCTCTTGTCCTCAGCAAGGACCAGGGCCGCCCGGCGAAGCGTGTCTGCCGCGCGCGGGCTCAGATCGCCCAGATTCCCGATCGGAGTGGCGACGATATAAAGGCCGGGAGGGAGGCATTCCGCGTTCATTCGAGACGCTGCATCGCACCCGCTCAGCACCTGCGGCAAGTGCCTGATTGCGGCATATTAACTTCTAGGCGGCAAGCCCTTCCATAGTCGGGAAAAAAGAGTCATCTTCGGTGCTCGGCTCTGGGGAGAGAGTCATGATCGTAGTGATGTTAGCATCCGCAATTGTCGCGGCGGCGTTCCAGAGTGCGGCAGCCGACGGTGCTCGAACCGCGCTCAGAACCTGCATCAAGCAGGCTTCCGTCGATGCCAAGGGCCAGAAAGTTGCCAGCGGTGATGGTTTCACGACCTTCATCCGGCAAAAGTGCGCCCCGCAGGAGACGAGCTTCAAGTCGGCCATCTGGGCATTCGATTCCAAGAATAAGGTCTCGAAGAAGCAGTCCGAATCCGATGCCGAGCTCCAGGTGGAGGACTTCGTTGCCGTTGCGGCCGACAAATATGCCGCCGACAGCCCGCCGAACTAAGGCCTAGGCTGCGATTTCAGCAAGCACGCGGTCGAGCAGGAGCCGGCCGGCGGGAGTCGTGCGCAAGCGGCTGCCCTTACGTTCGAGATGACCCGTCGCGACTAGCCTATCGACGGCTTCGCTATCGATGAGCGGCCCACCGAACCGCTGCTCCAGCGCTTGCGGATCGATGCCTTCGGACAGGCGAAGGCCCATCACCAGCGCTTCGTCGGCTGCTTCGGTGGCACTCAGAGGCTCTTCCTCGACCAGGCCATGGCCGTTGCGCCTCAGACCGGATAGGAAGTTCTCGGGCTTGCGATGCCGGACGGTGCGCTTGCCGAGCCGCCGGCCGTGGGCGCCGGGCCCGACGCCTGCATAGTCGCCGTACCGCCAGTAGGTGAGATTGTGGCGGCTCTCCTGGCCCACCCGGGCATAGTTGCTGATCTCATAAGCGGGGATGCCCGCATTGGCCGTCCGCTCCGCCGTCAGTTCGTAGAGTGTCGCGGCCTCATCGCCGTCCAGAGGCTCGAACTCATGCTTCGCCACCATCGAGGCGAAGCGCGTGCCCGGCTCGATCGTGAGCTGATAGAGAGAAAGGTGCGACGTGCCCTTCGCTAGCGCGCGGTCGAGCGTGGAGGACCAGCCCGCCTCCGTCTCGCCGGGCAAGGCGTAGATCAGGTCGAAGCTCACGCGGGGGAAATGCGCCTGTGCGATGTCGAGCGCTTTCTGTCCCTCCTCGGAAGAGTGAGCGCGGTTGAGGAAGGCCAGGCTGGCATCGTCGAAGCTCTGCAGACCCAGCGAGAGGCGATTGACGCCCGCGGCCGCAAGGTCCGCAAACCGCGCGGCTTCCACGGAGTTGGGATTGGCCTCAAGCGTGATCTCGAGGTCGTCTGCCGCCTGCCAACGCTCCTGCGCTGCGCCGATGACGGCGGACACCGTCGCCGGGTCCATCAGCGATGGCGTGCCGCCTCCGAAGAAGATGGAAGTCAGCTTCCGGCCGGGCAGCAGGCCGGCTTCGTACGCGAGGTCCGTGAGCAGCGCGTCACGCCATTCGTCCTGATCGATGTTCGACCGGACGTGGCTGTTGAAATCGCAGTAGGGACATTTGCTGACGCAGAACGGCCAATGAACATAGAGCGCCAGCGGCTCAGCGGTCACTTCAGCGCTTTCACCAGCTTGCGGAAAGCGTCGGCTCGGTGGCTGATGCTGTGCTTCTCGGCCGGGTCCATCTCGCCGAACGTCACGTCGCGGCCGTTGGCGACGAAGATCGGGTCGTAGCCGAAGCCGTTGCTGCCGCGCGGCGGCCAGGTGACCGCCCCGTCGACGCGGCCCTCGAAATTCTCCACCTGCCCGTCATTGGGCCAGGCGATCGCCAGCGCGCAGGCGAAATGCGCATCGTGACCGGCCTCAGGCCCCGCGGCTTCAACCTCCTGCCACACCTTCTCCATCGCACGCGCCCAATCGCGGTTGCCGTCGGCATCCTCGGCCCAGCGTGCCGAGAAGATTCCGGGAGCGCCGTGCAGTGCGTCGACGCACAGCCCGCTGTCGTCGGCGAGTGCAGGGAGGCCCGAAAGGTCCGCGGCCTCGCGGGCCTTCAGATCCGCATTGTCGACGAACGTGTTCCCGATTTCCTCCGGCTCCGGGAGACCGAGCTCTTCCGCGCCGACGCAGGTGATGCCCAGCGGCTCGATCAGCTCGGCGATTTCGCGCAGCTTGCCCGGGTTGTGCGTCGCGATGACGAGCTTGTCGCCGATGGGCCTCATTGGGCCGCCGCTTTCAACTGAGCCTCGAAAATCTCTGCGCAGCCGATGCGTGCGAGCCGCAGAAGTCTGAGCAGACCTTCCTCGTCATAGCATTCGCCTTCTGCCGTCACCTGCGCCTCCACGATCGATCCGTCCGCCGTGAGCACGAAATTGCCGTCGCAACCGGCCTGACTGTCCTCCTCGTAATCGAGGTCGAGCACAGCGGTTCCATTGTGGATGCCGCAGCTGACCGCCGCGACCTGCGTGCGGATCGGGTCTTCGGCGATTGCCTTGGCGGCGAGAAGCTTGTTCACCGCGATGCGCAGCGCGACCCAGGCGCCGGAAATGGAGGCCGTGCGCGTGCCGCCGTCGGCCTGGATGACGTCGCAGTCGACGATGATTTGGCGCTCGCCCAGCTTCGGCAGGTCGACCACGGCGCGAAGGCTGCGTCCGATCAGACGCTGGATTTCCTGCGTCCGGCCGGACTGCTTGCCCTTTGCCGCCTCCCGATTGCCGCGCGTGTGCGTGGCCCGCGGAAGCATTCCATATTCCGCCGTGACCCAGCCCTGACCCTTGCCGCGGAGGAAGGGGGGCACCCTCTCATCGACGGAGGCCGTCACGAGCACGCGCGTCTCTCCGAACGAAACGAGGCATGAGCCCTCTGCGTGACGGGTAAAGCCGGGCTCGAAGCTCAATTGACGCATCTGGTCGGGTGCGCGGCCGCTCGGGCGCATTCATGGACTCCTTAACTGTGGGTTGGGCGCTCCCCTAGACCGGGTGGAACGGCAATCCTAGATGCAGGTCACGATGGCGCAGCATATCGGCGAGCTCAGCGAGCGTATGCGGGAGATCTTCGGCCATGTGGTCGAAGCCTATCTCGACCGCGGCGCACCCGTCGGATCGAAGGCGCTGAGCGGCACGGTCAACCTGTCGCCTGCCTCCATCCGCGGCGTGATGCAGGACCTCGAGGAGCGGGGACTGCTGACCCATCCGCACACGTCGGCGGGCCGAATTCCGACGGAAACGGGACTTAGGCTGTTCGTCGACGGCATCATGCAGGTCGCTGCTCCCGACCCGCGGCAGCGGCGCGAGATTGAACGCCAAATCGCGCGCGACCAGCCGATCGAGGACGCGTTGGCAGCAGCGTCCTCGGCACTTTCGGGACTGTCGCAGGCGGCAGGCGTCGTGCTCGCGCCGAAAAGCGAGATGCGGCTGAAGCAGCTCGGGCTCGTTCCGCTCGGACCGGACCGCGCGCTGGCCGTGCTCGTCGGCGCCGATGGCACTATCGAGAACCGGATCGTCCATCTCGACGGCCTGACGAGCGCAGAGGCGCTCAACGAAGTCACGAATTTCATCAATGCGCACTTGTCGGGCCTGACTCTGGCGGAGGCTCAGGCTCGGCTGCTCGCAGAGATTCGCGACCGCCGCGAGGCCCTGGACCGCGCAGCCGCCGAGCTGATCGCTTCCGGGCTTGCCGCCTGGAGCGAAGATCATGCGCGAAGGCCCGTGCTGATCGTCCGGGGGCAGGCGAACCTAATTGACGATGATGCGGCAGCCGATCTCGAGCGGGTCCGGAGCCTGCTGGAAGAGCTTGAAAACAGACAGGAGATCGCGCGCCTGCTCGAAGGTGCGCGCGACGCACCCGGATGCAGAATCTTCATCGGCAGCGAGAACCGGATGTTCGCTTTGTCGGGCTCTTCGGTCATCGCCGCGCCTTATCGCGGGAGCCAAGGGGAGGTCGTCGGCGTTGTCGGGGTCATCGGCCCCACGCGCTTGAACTACGCTCGCGTCATCCCAATGGTAGACTTCACGGCCAAGGCCCTTACGAGATTGATGGCATGATCGAGAACGAAAGACTGGAAGAAGAAGCGGAGGAAATCCGCCGCGAAACCGCCGAAGGCTCTCCGGAGGTCGCCGAACATGACCTCGTCGCGGACCTTCAGCGGCAGCTTGAGGAAGCGAACAGCAAGGTCCTTTACGCGGCGGCCGAAATCCAGAACGTCCGGCGACGCCTGGAGACTGAGAAGCAGCAGGCGGCGAACTATGCGACGACGCAGTTCGCGCGCGACATGCTGGCGATCAAGGATCACCTCGAACGTGCCCTGAGCGCCGTTTCCGAGGAGCTCCGCGGCGACAAGGTAGCCAGCAGCTTCCTGGCGGGGATGGAGTCGACCGCCCGCGAGCTGGAGCAGGTATTCACACGTCACGGCATCACCCGTATCGACGCGATGGGCGAGCAGCTCGACCCCCACAAGCATCAAGCGATGATGGAAGTCCCAAGCGACGACGCCGAGCCGGGGACGATCGTTCAGGAGATGCAGCCCGGCTACATGCTCAAGGACCGGCTGCTTCGGCCGGCGCTCGTCGGGGTCGCCCGCAAGCCCTAGATCGTTGGCATATCGAAGGTCAGCTTGACGGAATCGGCGCTGCGTTTCGCTTCGCCGTGATAGACGGCCTCGATGTTGTTGCCATCCGGGTCGAGTAGGAAGGCGGCGTAATAGCCGGGATGGTATTTGGTCCGTATTCCCGGTGCCCCATTGTCCTTCCCGCCGGCTTCCAGCCCAGCGGCGTAGAACTTGTCGACTGTCTCACGATTCTCGGTCTGGAACGCTATGTGATGGCGGCCGGTAAGCTTTCCCGCCGCTTCGGGTCCGTCGGGGGTGGAGATGAACAGTTCGTCACCCCAGAAATGGCTTGGTGAATTGCTTTCGACCGGGATGTTCAGGACCTTGAACACGGCCTCGTAGAAGCGGCGGCTCGCAGCAAGGTCGGGGACCACCAATTGGATGTGGTCGATCAGGCGTCCGCGATGCAATTCCATTGAGCCGCTCCTGTGGGATTCGCACTCAACGGAACTGGCGCTGACTGGTTGCTAGTGGACCTCGCGGTGCTGAGTCTCGCCTTTGGTGGCGAGGCTGAATCGCGGCTCTACTTTGGCCGCGTCGAACAATCGGGCTGCCGCATAACGCCCGACCTCAGGCCCATGCTTGAATCCATGGCCTGAGCCTCCGCCCACGAGCAGCACGTTCGCCAGCGTTGGGTGGATGTCGATCAGGAAGTCACCGTTCGAGCTGTTCTCATACTGACAGACCTCGCTGCCGATGAGCTGGGCGCCGCGAAGCTTCGGGAAGCGGCGGTCGCGGAATGCGATGATTTCGTCGATCGCGGCCTGCGTTGGCCGGCGGTCCTGCGTGTCGGGATCGACGGGCACCCCGTGCTTGTCGTTCGCGAATTTCACGCCGCGGTTCTCCAGGTCCGGAAAGCCGTAGAAGATGTCGCCTGCGTTGAAGTCCGCCCAACCGGGCATTGCGGTGGGCGAGAAGATCTTATCTCCGGGCGGCGTGGCGAAGTAGAAGACCTCCTGCCGCGTAGCGAAGATCTTCTTGCCCAGGACTTCCGGGAAGATTTTCGGGAGCCAGGGACCGAGCGCGAAGACGAAGCGATCGGCCGACAGCGTCTCGCCCGACTGCAGCTTGATCGAATTCAGCGATGTGCCGCTCGCCTGGACCGGAGGCACGGCTCCCAGCCTGTATTCGCCGCCGGCGCGGACGAAGCGGTCGACCAGCGTCTGGACGGAGCGCCGGGCCATCAGCGCGCCGAACTTCGGCTCGAAAAGCCCGACCTCGATTCCCGAAAAATCGATCATCGGGAACCGGCTCTGAAGTTGAGCGCGATTCATGCGTTCGATCGACAGTCCGAGTTGCTTGTGAACGTCGATACTGCCCTTGAAGTAATCGTCCTCCACGGCGCTGAAGAAAACGACTCCGCAGGGAATGAGGATCGGCAGTCCGGAGACCGCGCTGAGCGCCTGCCATTGCGACAGGCTGTCCCACGCGAACCGCGTATAGACCGCGTCCTTTCCGTATCCCGCTCGGGTCAAACGGGACTCACCGCCTGACGAAGCCCTGCTATGCGAAGCTCCCCACGCGTCGATCAGCGTCACCCGATGTCCGGCGTTCTGGAGGTGATGGGCCGTCCACGATCCGAAGACGCCCGCGCCGACGACGACGATCCGCTCCCCGCTCTTTCCCTGTGCCATTGCCGAGCTCCCAGCGGCCAAAACGGCAGCGCCGCCCGC
>Ga0070675_100000673_pt1 | contig 23695 bp, 17 predicted proteins | sample KBSM43metaG_FD_65343 | JGI IMG/M metagenome (GOLD analysis project Ga0070675, IMG submission 65343) | Miscanthus rhizosphere microbial communities from Kellogg Biological Station, Michigan, USA - KBS M4-3 metaG | ecosystem: Host-associated > Plants > Roots > Rhizosphere > Soil ... | reverse complement strand
TTTCAAGGCTGGTGCCACGGGGGTGAGGGATCTTTTTCTACGCGCCCCCGCCCCGGATTCTTTCCAGTTCCGGGCGAAGGTCCAACTGGCTGATTCGGCGCTGAAGATAGTTTGGCGCGCGATCGAGAAGCTTAGCCGCTTCGACGACGTTCCCTTTTGTCTCTTCCAGGGCGCGGCGAATGATCTGCTTCTCATGGGACTGAAGGGCATCCTCGAGTTTTGGCACCGATGCCGGCGTGTTGTCGTTCCGGCGAAGGATCTCGGGAGGCAAGTCTTCCGGACGAAGACGGCTGGACTTCCCGAAAACGACGGCCCATCGTATCGCCCGCCCCAGTTCTCTGACGTTACCGGGCCAGGAATACTCCTGCAGCGCGCGAATTGTCTCGGGATGGGTTGACCCCAGTTCCCGTTGAGTCTGGCCCTTGAACTTTTGAAGAAAGAAGGACACCAGCAGCGGAATGTCGTCGAGGCGATCCCGAAGTGGCGGCAATACGACCGGCAGGCCCATCCTGAAGTAGAGATCCGATCGAAAATTTCCTTTTCGGATCTCCTCAGACAATGCCCGATTTGTCGCAGATACCAGCCGAACATTGACGGGAACTTCTCGCGACGACCCGACGCGCTGCACCTTTCCCTCATCGAGAACTCGCAGCAACGCGGCCTGGCAATGAATCGGCAGATCGCCAAGCTCATCGAGAAACAGCGTTCCGCCGTCAGCCTCTTCGATAAAGCCCTTGTGATCACGATCCGCGCCGGTAAAGGCGCCACGAACATAGCCAAAGAGCTGGCTGGAAAAAAGCGAATCCACCACCGCGCCACAATTCACGGCAACAAACGGGCCATTCCGCCGGTTGCTGTTGTTATGGATTGCCCGGGCGGCCAATTCCTTCCCGGTCCCGCTCTCCCCAAGGACTAGCGCAGGAGCATCCGTTGGCGCGATCAGGGAGATCGATTCGTAGACTTTCTTCATCCCCGGGTTTTCGCCGACCATACCGTGCTGAAGATTGACTTCATGCAGAAGTTGCTGGTTCTCCGCCTCCAGCCAGTCCACGTAACGCGAATGTTCGAGAGCCAGGGCGCCGATCCCGGCCACGGCGACCAGCATTTCCAGATGTTGTTCGTCGAACGGAGTTCTGGGGTTGGTGGTCGAAAGATAAAGAACTCCGATCCGAATACCCATGACAGTCAAAGGGACGCACAACACCGACCGGAGACCCGCATGCCTCAGGCTCTCGCTCACGTCGCCGGCCGCCAGTAGATCATTCCGGAGTACGGCACGACCGGAAGTCATGACTCCCTGAAGAATCGAGCTCGAAATATAAAGAGGCGGCGCGGGCTCACGCACCCGCCTGGCGCCTGAAATCAGTTGCTCGACCGTATTTCCCAGAAGAATCACGCCGTTCTCAGCGGGTATCGTTTCGAAGATTCGTTCCAACAGCGCATTCTGAAGGCTTTCGGAGTCTACAATACTGTGAAGCTCGGCATTGAGTCTGAGCAGCACACTCATGTCTCTTGCTGTGCGCTGCAATGCAGGTGTGTCCTGTACCCCGACATTTCTCCGCAGGTAGGCGGAATTCACGGGATCCAGGTGAATTGTCTCGCTGGAGATAAGTTCGTCTTCAGAATCGCCGATTGCCAGGGCAGGAGTGGCCGGGACGCCCCCTTCCTCGAGAAGGAAGTAAAACCGCACATGTCCTACCTGGATTTCGTCGCCATGTCTTAGATCAGCCTGCGCCGTTGCCTTGCCGTTGACGAACGTGCCGTTCGTACTGTCCCGATCCCTGAGAACATAACGGCTGCCGTCGCGGACGATAGTGCAGTGACGCGACGAAACGGCAGGATCTTCCAGATGAAGCGAGTTGCCAGCATCCCGACCAATGGTGAGTTCAGCTCCGCTCAGGGGAATCTCGGCGGGCTGGCTTCCGGTAACGGAAACTAATCGGGGTCTCATTCTGTAAACCGAATCTTATTGGATAGAGCACCAGCGGGTAAAGATAGACGACTCAAAATCGGCTCTAACATTTTCATAAAGATACCGGGATTTCTCTACGGCAAGCCGTTTGCTCCCTCCGGGCGTGTTCGGGAACACCAACAAAAAGACAAGGAGAAGAAAATGAGCACCCACAAAGGTCGCATCCTGATGGTAGCCGTCCTAATCGCCGTCGCGATCTCGGCTCCCTCATTCTTTGCGCAGTCGCTGCGCATGAGCGCCACCATTCCGTTCGACTTCTATATCTCCGACCGACTCTTTCCGGCTGGAACATATACGGTATCCCCACAGTCGAACGCTGTGCGTCTTTATGACGGCCGGGGCAACTCGGTGTTTGTGATGACCCCGGGGGCGTCCGACAATCGAGCCATGAACGACAGTAGACTCGTGTTTCGTACATATGGAGACGCCAGTTTCCTGGCCAGTATCTACTGGGCGGGATACAAGGCAGGTCGGGACCTGCCTTCCTCGAAGATCGAGAAGAAAATCGCGGGAAACTTGCCCGCATTCTCACCCGTCGCCGTTCAGTTGAAGTAATGGCGACCTGAATTCGGGGGCAGCGACCTCTGGCTTTGCGGACTCTTCCCCCCCGCTAATGAGCCGGATCTGCCTCCGCTGTCCCCGAATACTTCAGGTCCTGAATTTCTCTCCACAAACTCCTGATTTGACGACGCCAGCGAGCGTTGTATAGGATTCCGCGAAATCGGGAGTACCAGTGATTTTGAAAAAACACGCTGCGTCTGTGCTGTACGTGCTGCTTTTTTCTGCTTCCGCCCTCTTCGCTCAATCCGGTTCATCGTCTGGAGAAATCAAAGGGCGAATAACGGACCCTTCGGGCGCGGCAATCCCTGACAGTTCCATCGCCGTCGTTAACTTGAACAACGGCTGGAAGGCCTCTGCCAGGACCAATAATGAAGGGCTCTACCAAATCCTGGCAATCCCACCGGGAAGCTACAGCGTTGAGGTTGCTGCTCCCGGTTTTGCCGGGCAGCGAAGGTTGCCGGTTTCGGTGAATGTCGGAAAGTCCAGTGCGATTGACTTTCAACTGGAGATCGGTCCGGCGAATGCCGTCACTGTTGATGTCGAGGATTACCTGGTTGAGACGGAGCGCTCCTCACAGTCCAACTTTGTTGACGAAGACACGATCCGCGGGCTTCCGATGGACCTGCGCGACTATCTGGACATCATTCGCCTTGTGCCGGGCGTTGCGGATTCCGAAGCGCTCGCTGACAGCAACGACTTTCGTGTCCCGCAAGCAGCTCAAAGCGGCATTTCCTTCAACGGCAACAACGGACGCGGCAATTCCCTTACCGTAGACGGTGCGGAGGCTAATGATTCCGGTGGGGCATTTCGTCCGACCATAAGCCAGGAAGCAGTCGAGGAGTTTCAGATCAATCGATCCAGTTACTCCGCCGAATATTCGGGCGCAAGTGGCGGCGTCATCAACATCATTTCAAAGTCGGGCACGAACAAACTGTACGGATCCGCTTATGGATTCTTCCGGACGAGCGGCCTTGACGCTGCAGATCCATTCGCCAGGGTGCTCGTCGGTGACACGCTCCAGCGGGTCAAGCCCCCGTCGAACCGTCAACAGTTCGGCGCGACGGTCGGGGGAGCGATTCGTCCCAACGCAACATTCTTCTTCGGGTCCTTTGAAGGCCTGCGGCGGAGGGAATCGAACTCGGTCGCGGTGCTGACAGATCGCTCGATCTTCGGCCCTACACCAGAGCAGGAAGCAATCCTTGGGGGGTTACCGTCCGCGCAGGCAGATCCCCTTCGGCAGGCACTGACTGCCAGTTCCACGACACAGCAACTGTTCGAAATCAATAGCGGCGTCTTTCCTTTTAGTAGTGACGACTACCTGTACTCCTTGCGGCTCGACCACCGCCTTTCTTCGAAAGATCAGCTGATGTTTCGATACAACGGCGCCAATATTGATGAATCCAACCCCAATGCGCGCGCACTGATCGGAGTGTCGAGAAGCATCGACACAGAACGCCTGGATCAAACAGGCAACCTCAGCTGGACCCGTTTTATGAGCCCAACGACCGTGAATCGTCTCCAGTTTCAATTCAACTATGGCGCGTTTCGCGTCAGCACACTGGAGAAGTTCGGCCCCGAAATCAATGTCAACGGCTTCGGCTTTTTCAACCGTGATGTGCTATTGCCAAGCAACATTCTGTGGCGAAGGTACGAGGTCAATGAGAGCCTCTCCACGGTTCGGGGATCGCATCAAATCAAGCTGGGCGGGCAACTGCTGATCCACAACAACCACGTCGAATCGCATGCCTTCCTTCCCGGACGATTCAATTTCGGCCAACTTCCCGGTGTAGTAGTCGATCCGGCGCTGGCGGCGACGCAGGTTACTGCCCTTCAGGCATTCAATCTGGGATTGCCACAGGCTTATCAGCAGGGTTTCGGCGATCCGAACACGTTTTCGACAGAGCCGTACTTTGCCGTTTATGTCCAGGATGGTTGGAAGGCAACGAGGACACTCACGGTTGACATGGGATTGCGTTACGAACTGGATGATCTCCGAGACCCGACGCGAACTGATACCAATAACCTTGCGCCAAGGCTCGGGTTGGCCTGGGATGTGCGCGGAGACAAGACAACCATTGTTCGCGGCGCGTACGGGATCTTCTATGGGCCGACCAGCTATGTGCTTCCCGCCACCATCAATCCTCTCGGGGAGATTAATGGCTACCGCCAAATCGCGCAGGTACTGACGACATTCACGACTCCGCTGCCGGCGAGTGCGCCGAACATCTACCGCACGCTGCGAACTCAGGGGGTGGTCACACTGCCTGTGCCGACGCGATCCATCTCGGAGGGGGATCTCAGTCAGTTTGGGATCACCATTGCGCACGACGGGCCGCGGCCGCCCTTGTCTGTTCTGTTTAGAAGCGCGGATGATTTCGCAAGCGCTTACACACAGCAGACCAGCGTCGGGGTGGACCGTACGTTCGGGTCCAACTGGGTGGTTTCCGCAAACTATGTCTTTGTCCGCGGCGCGCGAATCATGCGGGCGCGCGATGAAAACCTGCTGCCTGCGCCTGTTTCGCCGACTCTCGGCATCCGCGTGTGGTCCACGCCGTATTTCAAGGATCCTGCCCTGTTTCAGGGAAACGTCTATGAGTCGAGCGGCAATTCCTTCTATCACAGTATGACGCTGGAGATAACCAAACGCGTTTCCAGCCACATGCGTCTGACGGGTAACTACACACTGAGTAAAGCCATCGACGAAGTTGTGGACTATAACTCTGATTTCCAGGCGACCGATCAGGCCAACCTCAGGGCCGAGCGCGCGCTGTCTTCGTTCGATCAAAGGCATAAGTTCGTCACGTACGCATTTCTGGAGAGCCCCGCCGATCCCAGAAACGGTGGCCTCTCCAAAGTCCTGAGCAACTTCACGCTCTCGCCGGTGCTGAGCATCAACAGCGCGCGGCCATTCAATCTCCTGACCGGCAACGACCTGAACAATGATCGGCATTCCACCACCGACCGGCCTCCAGGTGCGGGACGCAACACAGGTATCGGCCCTGGCTTCTGGACTCTGGATCTCCGCCTGACACGCTCGATTGACCTGGATGCGGTTCGAATCGAAATCATCGGCGAAGCGTTCAATGTGTTCAATCATCTGAACTATAAGTCCGTGAACAACACTGTCGGCAACATGGCGGGACCGTTTCGACGGCAGGGTGATCCGAGCCTGAGCCCAAGCCAGCCCTTTGGGTTCACCTCTGCCTTTGACGGCAGACGAATCCAGCTTGGAGTCCGGGCGACTTTTTAGGAAGTCGCGCGTTTGCCTCGCACCCCTTCATCAGGGTGCGGATCTATGGTTTGCGAGTCCTGGGTTGAGCGAAGTTTCAGAACTTCGGTTGGGCGCGCAGATTGGGTTCCGGGAGCGGCGCGGATTCGGTGAAACTGCCTTTCCCGTTCCAACCATCCACCAGCCCGGCAACCTTCGCGGCTTCAGCAGCGGCGAAAGCCTTTTCCGCTTCGTTCTTCCACGCATATCCCGGTGTTGGTTCTGTGCTCGTTCCATCAAGCCACTGCCGGATACGGCTATCTTCGGAGAACGGGTTCTTATACCGGCGCCCAAGTGCGCCCAGATACCGTTCGAGGATGCACATGGTGGTTCGATAACGCGCCCAGACATGCTGCGGCCAGTTGAAGTCGTCGCGAAGCCTGGCGCCGGCGAGAGCGCCGCGTTTTGTGAGGTCGAGGATCAGCTTTGACGGCATCGTCAGGTTCAGGCCCCCTTCGTTCTTGCTGAGACTGATGTGGACAATCCGGTTTCTGTAACCCGGCATTCGCGTTTGAAGGTTGTCTCGCCAGTCCAGCATCGTCGAGAGAATCGCTCCCACGAATTCAATGAGCTGGGCAAGCGGATTTCCCTCTGGGTCGAATCTTTTTACGCTGGCCAGCGTTCCCGAGCCATTGCTCGTCGGTAACCAGACTTTGTCGTCGGGAAAGTCGGGATGCGGCTCCTTCAGGTTGATGGCGAAAGTGGGCCAACGCGGAATCGGCGAATCAAAAAAATGAACGGGAAAGTTGCTGCAGATACCTCCGTCGGAAAACCAGCAACGGTCCGCTTCAAGGGTAGGTGAGGTCTTGTCCTGATTTCGCTTGAGAGAAAAATCGACAGCGTAAAGAGGAACAGCACTCACAAGTCCGGGGAAGCTCAAACTCAACCGTGCGGCAACGACGACGGGCAGCATTCCCGTGCGAGGAAGCGGCATCAGTGGGCGACCGCCTGAAACGACAGTGCGCTGTACTTCCGCAGCGTGTGACTTCATCCACGACACGACCTCCGGTGGAAAAAGCAACGCCCATTCCGCAGGATCGAAATAGAACGTGTCGTTCCGGAAGGGTATGGTGTACGGGCTGAGGTGATTCAAATTCGTCGTGACGACCTCAAGATTGATCACCCGCTCCTCAGCGGGATCGATGGCTTCGTCGTCCCTGATGGGCCGGCCTTTCCAGAGGTCTGCGAAAACGAGCGGGCGATTCCTGGGAAGACCTGCCAATCGGTTGAATAGCGCATACATCCAGTTGCTCAATGGAGCGCTGCCCCCTGCCGTGGTGCTCAGGCCATTCGAAAGCCCAAAGCCGTTCTCGACGACGGCTCGCGTGGTGTGAGTGATTGCGCGCCATGCAATGGCCACAGCAACGCCAACCTTGATCCACAGCAGCGCGAGAAGTCCTATTACGAGGCGTTGCGTCACCGAAAGCGCCGGAAAGTCGCCGATCCAGAGGAGCACGGCCACGAGGAGAACCGCAATGCCGGCACCGATCAGAGCGCTGCCCCAATACTGACCCAGTAAGCCCGTCACAAGGCGGAGAACCCTTCGAAGCCCAGGCTTTGCCGCGAGCACTCCGAGGAAGGTCTTGTACGCAGAACGTGTCGCGCCATCGGGCGTGAACAACCCGGGAAGAAACCCGGGCGAGCCAAATTCGTTGGGAAGCTTTCCGAGTTGCGCAAAGCTGTCGGAAACTCCGTTCTGCCTGCCAAATTCCGCTGCAGCAGCCGCGACAGCAGCAATAGCCCCCGCAGACGCGCCGCCAATATTTCTGAATTGATACTGGCCGGCGAGCTCACAAATGGCGGTGGGATACACCACACCGCTGGTGATTCCACCCTTCATGACCATGTCGCAATATTTCGGTTTTCCTGGATCGATGGATGGTTTCATTGTGCTACCTCGTGGCCGTTCATCTTCACTCCTCAGTGAGGATGGCGAAGGTGGCCGCGACATTTCATCTATGGTGACCATGGCGGTCTGTTGGTCCCGCTCCACCTGCGCCCGAACCGACCAATAAGGCGGTCAACCAAGCCTGCGAGGGCGGCGACCACCACGATCACGACTAGACCCTCTATCATTCCCATCACGGCAGCAACTCAGCCGGGGTGCGCCCCGTCACCGGATTCCGATAATGAAACGCCGGTTCGATGATCTCCGGGAACGGATACTGCCGGGATCGAATCGGTCGATCCGGAATCTGGTCGATTTCATGCGGTGGAGTTTACTGCAACTGGGTTCTGGTGACGTTGACCGAATTGCCGCCCGAACCAAACGATTTTCTTTGGGCAGGTAGCTAGAATTAACGAACGTTAGAGGGCGGCGTCCAATCGCTCGCAGCAGTTCATAAATTCGATCAACCTCCCGAACCGGAGAAAATAGGAACCAGGTGGTCTGGCCCCGATTTTGAACCCGGTGGCGAGATTAACTGTCTTTCGAACAGGGCCCTATGGTCAGACGCATTTTATTGCTGTGCTTGACATGCGTCCTTCTGTCGGCGAGCGTGATAGACGCAACCGGGCAGGCGCTGCCTGAAGATGCACGCGCTGTCCTCCGTCAAACCATCACGCAACTCCAGGTCCTCGCCGACCGGTATCAACAGTCGGGGCAAGCGGCTTCAGCGAGCGCCGTGTTGAACCAGATCCGTTCGCTTCAACTAACGCTGACTCAGTCTGTGCCTGTCGCCCGGATGAACGCGTACCGGTCGCGGGTTGGGGAAACGTTCCGCGTTCGTGTCACCGGTTCCGCCGCAAGCGGCAGAGGGATCTGGGGCACCGACGTTTATACGGACGACTCCGACCTTGCGCTCGCCGCAGTACACGCGGGGCTTTTGGCCGCAGACCAGGAAGGCGAAGTCGTGATCACTTTCCTTCCAGGGCAAAGTCAGTACCAGGGCTCGACGCGGAACGGCGTGATTACCTCGAACTTCGATGGTTTTCCGGGCAGCTATCGTGTTGGCCCTGTCGATGCGAGATCAGCAACACTCCCGGTACTGCCTCCTCCTCCCCCACCACAGGCCTCGCAGCTTCAGTTTTTCACGTCGGTAACTGGAGCCATTGGCGCCGGCACCGTTTCCTTTTTCAACTTTGTCGGTCCTTCCGGCCCCTTCCTGCTCGACGAACAAGGCATGTGGCGGGCTTTAGGTGGCCAGCTCTCGGACGGCCGCGCCGTCGATGAAAGCGTCCTGATGGCCCTTCGGGGCCGTAACGGAGAATCCTTCGAATACGAAGTCACTGGCGCAATGTCCGGCGAGATTTGGGGAGACGGAGTTTATACAGACGACTCCGACCTTCCGGTCACTGCGGTGCATGCCGGCGTACTACGACCGGGCGAACGCGGAAGAGTACGGATTACGGTTCTACCCGGACGGCCCCGCTATGAAGGGATTTCGCGCAACGGGGTCCTCAGCCACCGGTACGATTCATGGGAGGGCAGCTATCGAGTCGAAGTCCCACAGCAGGCATCAGCGGCCGCTACCGCCACGGCTAGCGTCGCCGGACGAATCACTGACGCGAACAAGCGCCCCGTGCGCAATGCAGGAGTCACGGCAACCGGTCCACGGACCTATAGCGCAGCGACCAATGCAGAAGGTGATTACGTCCTCAATGGGATGTTGCCCGGCGCCTACCTTCTAACCGTTTCGCCCGGTCAATCTCAGTCAATCGTGCCAGGGCCCGCTTATTTTCCGGCAGGCACCGCTCGTGATACTGCGTCGCGCGTTCCGGTCCAGGCCGGACAACCGATTGTTGGGATCGATTTCGTTCTCGAATCGCCGAAAGTGTTCAAGGTCTCGGGAAAGGTTTCGAATCCACCAGCCGGCGGAGTGCGCAGATTCACCGCGGTTCCTCGAATCACACCGCCCGCCCCAGCATTCGACGCCCTTCTCATGACCAACACTTCCCCAAACGCGTCTCAAGGCGAATTTGAGTTGATGTTACCGGCGGGTGCATGGGACATCTTTCCAGTGGTGCCAACGCTCACACAACCGACCCCGATGCCATCATCGGGAACTGCGGTCTATTCATCAGGCCGTGCACCGGTAACGATATCCGACCGCAACGTAGAAGGATTAAGCGTTTCGCTGACGTCCGCCGACATCACAGGGCGTATTGCGATCGATTCCAGGCTGACACGACCCGCGGGGTTTTCACTGTCGAGCGTGGAAGTTCAGCTTGAAGCGGTGGACGGAACGCCGGCGCCCCTCTGGTACCCCATGCGTGCCACCAAAGTGACCGAGGATGGCGTGTTCACCATTCGGTCGATTCCGCCTGGAGAGTACCGCCTCCACGCTTCATCTACTGTGGCGGGCGTTTCTTTTTCTGATGCACGGACTGTCCGAGTTGGAGGGCAGTCTATCGATCCGGTTCTGATATCCATCACCGCACTTCCAGGACAATGAACCTCAGAAGCCTCGCCACCACACTTGTCGTGCTCCTGATGGTGAACGGTTGGGCCCTTTCACAGCGGTCGGAGAACGGCATTGTCACGGGACAGCTGCTAAACCCAAACGGCGCTCCAGCGCCGAGCGTGCGCGTCATGGCTACGGCCTTGCCCGAGACAGGAGTGCAAGGCGGCACAATGGTGAGCCTGACGGAGACCGACAGCAACGGACGTTACCGGCTCGAAAATATTCCCCCGGGGCGGTACTACATCCAGGCAGGGCTCGTTGACAATCCGAACTACTATCCCGGCGTTGCCACGGCCAGCGGTGCAACCAGCGTGCAGGTGACCGCAGGTGCGACAGTTTCAGGAATCGACTTCAGGATGATACGCGGGGCCGGAGTGCGCGTGAGCGGACGCATATCTCCCTCGATCAGTCCAAAGCCCGGATCCGTTCGCCTCCTGGGAGGTTCGCCAATCACCGGCATGCCGGTGACCTCAATCGGCCCTGACGGTTCCTTCGAATTTCTTCGGGTGCCGCCGGGCGACTACACCGTCATGGTCGCACCGTCGCATCCGCTTCTTCCGGGTCTACCGATTAAAGTGGAGAACAACGATATCAGCATCGGAGTTTCCAGTGGCCCGGGCGTCAAGGTAAACGGTGTCGTCGGTCTGGGGCCCAATTCTCCGAGGCCAGCCAATCTGCGGGTCACTTTGACCGGAGACACGCCCTGGAACTACATGGAAGCATCCGTCAATCGCGCAGGACAGTTCGAATTCCCATCCGTCACTGCAGGCAACTACTCCGTTCGAACGATCCCGGGCCAATCGGCAGAGATCTCAAATCTCGTGGTTGCAAACCGCGAGATTCCAGGCCTGCTCCTGCCGGCACTCGTCGAGTTGTCCGGCAAGGTCACGATTGATGACGGCACGACGCTGCCCCCGTTCCCGACCGCCCTCATGATCGAAGCGAAATCTTCGACCGGCGCACCTGTTGCAACTGCCGCTGGACGAGATGGAGTTCTGAGGCTCCCCATGTTGGAAGGTGAATATCGGTTTTCAACTGGCGCGCTTCCCGCGGGATATGTTCTGAAGTCCTTCTTGTATGGATCGACCGACCTCCTGGCCAACCCACTTCAGCTTGATGGAACGTCGGGACTGTCGGAGATTCGCCTGGTCCTTGCTCGGAAATAACCAGCAGGATCGCCAGTCCAATTTAAGACTTCGAAATTTCGGATTTGAGCCCGGACTCGTCCGACTTCAAATTCCCCGCTCCCTGGAGATTTGGTCACGGACTACTCAGTTTGGGGGTTGAGTAGTCCGTCCCCTGATTCGCCCTCCCGGCTATGGTACTATTGCCCTTCATCTTGAATAGATTGGTGTGGCAGCCGGCCTTCGATCTGGCTCAACGGCAATTCGCACTGAATTACTAATGACGTCTCAGGTCCAGGACATATCTTCAACGGCGGCTTTAGCGGCGGAGCATCCTGTGCCGCTGTTGGAGTTAAAAGAAATCACGAAGTCCTTTCCGAACCGCATTCACATCCTGGGTCCGATCAGTCTCGTTGTGCAGGAAGGCGAGTTTGTGGTCGTCATCGGTCCGTCCGGAGCGGGAAAGTCCACACTTCTCCGCACGATAACGGGGTTAACGGACGTCACTTCCGGTGAAGTTTTATACCGTGGGAGCCGAATCTGGGGTGTGAATCCCAAAACAGCGCTGGTCTTCCAGAGCTTCGCGCTCTTCCCCTGGCTCACTGTAATGGAAAACGTCGCCCTCGGGCTCGAGGCCCGCGGCCTGGACAAACCGGCCCGTTATGCCCGTGCGCGGCGCTATATCGATATCGTCGGGCTCGATGGATACGAACGCGCCTATCCCCGCGAACTTTCCGGCGGAATGAAGCAGCGTGTCGGATTGGCGCGGGCCCTGACTGTCGAGCCTGAACTTCTGTGCATGGACGAGCCGTTCTCGGGGCTGGATGCGCTGACCGCATCGAACCTTCGCGAACAGCTGCTCGATATCTGGTTGTCGAAAGAGATCGTTACGAACACGATCATCCTGGTGACTCATAGCGTGGAGGAAGCCGTCCTCCTGGCCGACCGCGTTTTACTCATGGCCGCGGCACCCGGAACGATTGTTGCGGATCATCCGATCACGCTGGAGCGTCCTCGAAAGCGCAAGTCACCCCAGTTCGAGGAGAAACTGGACGAACTGTATTCCCTGATCGTATGAAGAAAACGAAGAAACCAACCGCCATCCCTGTCCTCCCCAATGCCCGCGTGGGTTCGATCGTCGGCCTTTTGGAAACGCTCAACGAGCAGGGGACAAAGATCGACATCTACAAGCTCAGCGAGTCGCTTGGCTTCAAGTTGAACGATCTGATGCCAATCACCGAAGCCGCCGAACTGCTTGGCTTCGTCAAGATAGAACACGGCGATATCGAACTGGATGATCTCGGCCGCAAAGTTGTCGATGGCGATGAGAACGACAAGAAATCCATCTTCAGGCAGCAAATGCTCGCCAGCGTCCTTCTGGCCCGCCGTATTCGCTCGGAGCTGCAAAGCTCACAGGACTTCCGAGTTGGGCGGGAAGTCATCCTGGAGTTCCTCGGATCGTCCTTCACGCCCGATGAATCCGAACGGCAAGTGCTCGCGATCGTTGACTGGGCCCGCTACGCCGAACTTTTTGATTACGACCCCGAGACCGATCAATTCTTTTTACCCGAGAAAGCGGAGACTGCATGAAAGCCACCGTCATCGTTACGTTGAAACCAACTGTGCTCGACCCTCAGGGCATGACCATCCAGCGCAGCGTCGAGTCCATGGGCCTGCCTGAAGTGGCCGACGTTCGCCAGGGCAAGTACTTCGATGTGAACATCGCAGATGGAGTCTCGCCCGACAGAGGCAAGGAGATCGTTCAGAAGCTCGCGAAGGAAGTACTCACGAATCCGGTTATTGAGGAGTACCGCATCGTGTGGGAGTCGCGATGAAATTCGGGGTTGTCATTTTCCCGGGGTCGAACTGCGATCACGATTGCTACTACGCGGTACAGGCTGTGATCGGTAAACCCGTCGAATTCATCTGGCATCAGGACACGTCGCTGAAAGGCTTCGATGCCGTGATCCTGCCAGGTGGCTTTTCCTATGGAGATTACCTGCGCACAGGAGCGCTTGCGAAGTTCTCTCCCGTGATGCAGTCCGTGAAGGAGTTCGCAGACAAAGGCGGGCTGGTTATCGGAATCTGCAATGGGTTCCAGATTCTGACGGAGAGCGGGCTTCTGCCGGGCGCTCTGATGCGGAACGTCACCAGGCAGTACATCTGCAAGTTCCTGGATATCTCCACGGAGACCACGAACTCCCCGTTCACGAATCAGATGACGAAGGGTAAGGTGCTTCGCATTCCGATTGGGCACGGTGATGGAAACTACTTCGCGGATCCCGAGACGCTGAAGAGGCTCAATGCGGAAGATCGCGTGGCGTTCCGGTATCACGGAGAGAATCCGAACGGTTCGCTTGAGAACATTGCGGGGATATTGAATGAAGGGCGGAACGTGCTCGGGATGATGCCCCACCCGGATCGGTCGAGCGAAGCGATTCTGGGAAGCACGGACGGGAAGCTCATTTTTGAATCAATGGTGAATGCACTCGCGGGCGCACGGTAATACGACAAATCCCTCATCCGGCCCTTCGGGCCACCTTCTCCCGGGGGAGAAGGAAACTCGGCAGGTGATTCCCTCTCCCGCCGGGAGAGGGTGGCGCGAAGCGCCGGGTGAGGGATCTTCAGTCAGGAAAACTTGGAAATGATCACGCAGGAACAACTCTCCCAGCACGGACTCACAGACTCCGAATACCAGCGCATCGTCAGCATCCTGAAGCGCGAGCCCACCATCACCGAACTCGGCATCTTCAGCGTGATGTGGTCCGAGCACTGCAGCTACAAGAGCTCGCGCGTCCACCTGAAGCGTCTGCCCACGAAAGGGCCCGCCGTTCTTCAGGGGCCGGGCGAGAACGCGGGCATCATCGATATCGGTGACGGTCTTGCCGTCGCCTTCAAGATTGAATCGCACAACCACCCCTCGTATATTGAGCCCTTTCAGGGCGCCGCGACCGGCGTCGGCGGCATCCTCCGCGACATCTTTACGATGGGCGCGCGGCCGATCGCCGCGATGAACAGCCTGCGCTTCGGGCCACTCAGCACCCAGCAGAACCGCAGCATCATGGAGGGCGTCGTTGGCGGTATCGCGTTTTATGGGAACTGCTTCGGTGTTCCGACGATCGGCGGCGAAGTTGTATTTTCGAGCTGTTATTCCCAGAACCCACTGGTCAACGCTTTCGCCCTGGGCATCTTCGAGAAGGACAAAATCTTCTACGGACGCGCATCCGGCCTCGGCAATCCTGTCATCTACGTCGGTGCAAAGACGGGCCGCGACGGCATCCACGGCGCAACCATGGCCTCTGCCGGATTCGGCGAAGACGCCGGCGCGAAACGGCCCAACGTGCAGATCGGCGATCCGTTCATGGAGAAGCTTCTGCTCGAGGCCTGTCTTGAGGCCATGCAGAAAGGTCTCGTCGTCGGCATTCAGGATATGGGCGCCGCCGGCCTCACCTGCTCGAGTTGTGAAATGGGTGCACGCGGCGGAACGGGCGTTGAACTCGAACTCGATACTGTACCTCAGCGCGAAGCCGCAATGTCTGCCTACGAGATCATGTTGAGCGAATCGCAGGAGCGCATGCTGCTGGTCGCCGACAAGGGCAAAGAGAAGGAACTCCACGATGTCTTCCACAAGTGGGGCCTGGATGCCGTCACTGTCGGCTATGTCACCGGCGACGGGTTGCTTCGCGTGAAGCAACACGGACAGGTGAACGCAGAGATTCCCAACACGGCTCTTGCCGATGAGGGCCCCGTGTATCAAAGGCCGCTGAAAGCGCCGGCAAATACTCCGATTTCACCGATCGACCTCTACGCGTTCCTCGACGGCAGTGACGACGCAACGATCCAGAAGTTTCTCGACGGCACGACGCCCTGCGGCGAATTGCTGCAGCTTGCCGTGTCGCTTCCGAATCTCTGCAGCCGGCAGTGGGTGTGGCAGCAGTACGACCACATGGTTCAGTCGAACACGATGGTCGGGCCCGGTTCGGATGCCGCCGTCATCCGCGTCAAAGGGACGAAGAAAGCGCTGACGATGACGCTTGATGGCCCGGGATTCCGCGTCGCGCAGAACCCTCGCGAAGGCGCGAAGCTTATGGTTGCCGAAGCATGCAGGAATATCGTTTGTTCCGGCGGCCGCCCGCTCGCTGCGACCAACTGTCTCAACTTCGGAAACCCGGAACATCCCGAAGTCATGTGGCAATTCAGCGAAGTTGTCGATGGCATGACCGAAGCGTGCAACGCGTTTGGCACGCCCATCACGGGCGGCAATGTCAGCTTCTATAACGAGACATTCGACCGCGACATCTACCCGACGCCCGTGGTTGGCATCGTGGGAATCGTGGACAATCTGGCGCACGTCACCTCCTCCGATCTCAAGGACGAAGGCGATTCAATTGTTCTCATTGAGACGCCTACACGACTTATCGGCCGTGTCGATCTCAACGAAGAGAGGGCGCTGCAGAGTTTTGTTTCCGATGCGATTCACGCCGGGCTGGTCAAGTCGGCTCACGACATTTCCGATGGAGGAATCGCCGTGGCCCTGGCGGAAATGTGCTATTCCACCCTCAAGCGCGCCCCAATCGGGGCGGCTGCAAAAATTCCTCAATATATGGATGCGTGCAAGGACCTATTCGGGGAGTACTCCTCACGTATCCTCCTGACTACAACACATGCTTCTGATCTGGTGCGCCGCGCTGAACGATCTGCTCTTCGCTGCACGGAGATCGGCCGGGTAGGCGGTAACCGGCTGATCCTCCAACATGGGGGGCGGCAAGTCGTCGACGTGGCCATCGAGGAACTTGAAAGCGTCTGGAGACGGACTCTCCCGAAGCTGCTATCATAAGAGTCTCACCTTCGGACACCGGGCATTTGCATTTGGGGGACTGATCCTTACTATGTGTGGAATTTTCGGAATAGCCAATCAGGCTGAAGCCTCTCGACTTACCTACCTCGGTCTCTACGCGCTTCAGCATCGCGGGCAGGAAAGCACGGGGATCGCTTCGTCGGATGACGAACAGGTCTATCTTCACAAGTCCATGGGTCATGTGGCCGATGTCTACGACGAAGATACCCTTGCGAAGCTGAAGGGTATGAACGCGATCGGGCACACGCGTTATTCCACGGCAGGAGACAGTTCGGAAAACAACGCACAACCCCTGATGGTGACGATGCGCTACGGGCCGGTAGCCCTGTGCCACAACGGAAACCTCATCAATGCCGTTGGCTTGCGTCGCGACCTTGAAGCTCAGGGCGCCCTGTTTCAGTCAACCAGCGACAGCGAAGTGATACTCCACCTCCTCGCGCGCTCGCAGGAATCCGACATCGTTGAAGCACTGCGGGAAACGGTCCGCCAGATTCAGGGCGCATTCTCGATCCTGCTAATTACAAAGGATGCGGTCATCGGCGCTCGCGACGCGAACGGCTTTCGCCCGCTTTGCATCGGGCGTCTCAATGGGTCTTATGCGTTCGCTTCGGAGAGTTGCGCGTTCGATTTGATCGATGCCACGTATGAGCGCGAGGTCGAACCGGGGGAGATTGTCCTGATTCGCGGGAACAACCTCCGATCCGTGCACGCCCTCCCGTCAACAAAAACGTCCAAATGCATTTTCGAACACGTGTACTTCTCGCGCCCCGACAGCATCGTGTTTGGACGCACCGTCCAGGCAAGCCGCGATCAGATGGGCCGGCTGCTGGCGAAGGAGAACCCGGTTGATGCCGATCTTGTCGTTCCAGTCCCCGACTCGGGAGTGGCGGCGGCAATTGGGTATTCGGCAGAGTCCGGTATCCCCTTTGCATTCGGACTCATCCGCAATCACTACGTCGGGCGTACGTTCATCGAGCCGCGCAAGGCGATCCGCCACTTCGGCGTCAAAGTGAAGCTGAACCCGGTGAGGGACTTGCTCAAGGGTAAACGCGTCATTCTCATTGATGATTCCCTTGTACGTGGGACAACAAGCCGCAAGATCGTGAAGATGGTGCGTGCCGCTGGAGCCACTGAAGTCCACATGAGAATTACGTGCCCGCCGACAACGTGGCCCTGTTACTACGGAGTTGACACTCCGACTCGCAAGGAATTGATCGCATCGACGCACACTCTCGACGAGATCTGCACAAGAATCGAAGCAGATTCCCTCGGATACCTCAGCCTCCAGGGACTGCTGCAGGCCGTTAAGGCAAAACCCAATGAATTCTGCTCGGCCTGTTACACCGGAAAGTATCCCCTCGAGTTCGCGGATATCATTCCCGATGCGAAGGAAGCGGAGCGTCAACTCGATCTCTGGGAAGAATCCCTGAAGAAAACCTCATGAGCGGCGGAATCACCTACAAGGACGCAGGCGTCGATATCGATAAGAAGATGGCCGCGATCAAGCGGGTCCGCGGCCTGGCTCGCAACACATACACGCCCGGCGTTCTTTCCGACATCGGAAGCTTTGGAGGAATGTTCGCCTGCGACTTCGGATTAAAGGAGCCCGTGCTCGTTTCGAGCGCGGATGGCGTCGGAACCAAGCTCAAGATCGCGATGATGGTGAACCGGCACAACACTGTCGGTGGAGACCTGGTCAATCACTGCATCAACGACATCCTGGTTCAGGGCGCGAAGCCGCTCTTCTTCATGGATTACTTCGCGACGGGCAAGCTGGATCCGGATGTGGTCGTCTCGGTTGTCGAAGGCGTGGCCAATGCATGCAAGGATGCAGGGATCGCCCTCCTCGGCGGTGAAACTGCAGAAATGCCGGGATTCTATGCGGACGGGGACTACGACCTTGCCGGGTTCATCGTCGGTGTCGTGGATCGATCGAAGATTCTCGATGGGAAGTCCATCCAGCACGGGGATGTCCTGATCGGTCTGCCATCGGCGGGTCTTCACACCAACGGGTATTCTCTCGCCCGCAAGTTGTTCTTTGAAGTTGCGGGATTGAAAGCAGACTCCAGAATCGATGAGTTGGAAATGACCGTCGCCGAAGCGTTGCTAAGACCCCACCTGAACTACGAACCGGTTCTGCGAAGGGCTCTGACCGCCGGCCTTGTCGAGGGACTTGCGCACATCACCGGTGGCGGCCTCACGGACAATCTAGACCGTATCCTTCCGCAGGGCTGTGAAGCGCAGATACAGTTGGGATCGTGGCCAGTTCACCCCCTCTGTGCGGTAATGGCGCGAATCGGCAAGATCGATCAGATGGAAATGCTGCGCGCGACGAACATGGGAATCGGAATGGTCGCAGTTGTCCGCCCGGCCAACGTCAATGCATTCGTCTCTACTCTGGACACACTCCACTACAACATCGGCCAGATCATTCCTGGCGAACCGAGGGTCAGCTATCGGGCATGAAGATCCGGCCTCGTAATCGCCGGATCGGAATTCTGCTTTCGGGCCGGGGATCCAACTTTGAAGCTATCGCGGCGAATGTTGCGTCAGGAAAGCTGCGGGCGGAAATCGCCGTCGTTATCAGCAATGTGGAGTCGGCACCTGGACTGGCACGCGCGAAAGAACGTGGGTTAAACGCAGTGTGCATTCCGTCGAAGGGCAAAGCCCGCGAAGCGTTCGATGCGGAGCTCGTAACGGCTCTGAGCGCGTCAGATGTGGGGCTGGTGGTGCTGGCAGGATTCATGCGGATCTTCAGCCCGGTGATGCTTGAGGCTTTTCCAAATCTGATTCTAAATATTCATCCTTCGCTGTTGCCCTCATTTCCAGGACGTGACGTTCAACAGCAGGCACTGGATCACGGCGTGAAATTCAGCGGATGCACGGTGCACATCGTGAATGACACGCTGGACGGCGGACCGATTGTGCTGCAGGTGGCTGTGCCGGTGTTGGATTCGGATAACGCCGATACGCTTGCAGCGCGAATACTTATCCAAGAGCACCGTCTTTTTTCTGAAGCGATCGATCTGGTATTGTCCGGGCGGTGCGAACTGGACGGCCGAAAGGTGAAAGTACTAACGTGAATCGGGAAAGCGGACGACAGAATTTTGAAATCGGATGATCCGGCAACTCAAATCCGAAATTGCAAAATCTCAAATCCGACCGGCATACCGAAGGCTCAGGCTCAATTTTGAGATTTTGCAATTTCGGATTTGAATTGCCGGATCGTCCAATTTCAAAATTCTGTCACCTCAAACACTTATGACTGACTTCAAGTCCATTCCCATTCCCGACCAGCTCGACTACATCCGCAAGGGCGCCGTCGAAATCATTCGCGAGGAGGAGCTCGCCGAGAAACTCAAGCGGGCTCAAAAGACCGGCAAGCCCCTTCGCGTCAAGGCGGGCTTTGACCCCACCGCTCCGGACATTCATCTCGGCCACACGGTCCTGATGCGCAAGATGAAGCACTTTCAGGATCTCGGGCACACCGCAATCTTCCTGATTGGAGACTTCACCACACTCATCGGCGACCCATCCGGCCGCAATGTCACGCGCAAGCAGCTCACCAAAGAAGAAATCCAGGTCAACGCGGAGACCTACAAGCAGCAGGTTTTCAAAATCCTGAATCCCAACACGACCGTGGTTGACTTCAACAGCCGCTGGATGTCGAACCTCGGCGCTGACGGATTCATCAAGCTTGCCGCGCGTTACACCGTCGCGCGGATCATCGAGCGCGAAGACTTCTCGAACCGCCTGAAAAACCAGCTTCCGATCTCGATGCACGAGTTGCTGTATCCCCTTGTCCAGGGCTACGACTCTGTGGCGCTTGAGGCCGATGTCGAACTCGGAGGCACAGACCAGAAATTCAATCTTCTTGTCGGACGCGACCTTCAGAAGGAGTACGGCCAGGAGTCTCAGATCGTCCTCACGATGCCGCTGCTCGAAGGACTGGATGGCGTTCAGAAGATGAGCAAGTCTCTCGGCAACTACGTTGGGATCAATGACGCGCCCAATGAGCAGTTCGGGAAAATCATGTCGATCTCCGATGACTTGATGTGGAAGTACTGGGAGCTCGCGACGGATGTCTCGATGAAAGACATCGCCGCGATGAAAGGCCGTCATCCGAAGGAAGTGAAGGAAGACCTGGCGGCAACGATCATCACGCAATACCACGGCGCAGCAGCCGCCAGTACTGCACGTGAACACTTCCGCAGTGTCTTTGGGCAGAAAGAAATCCCGACAGACATCGAAACGAAGGAACTGCCTGTTAATGCGACGCCGGTAAAGCTGACAAAGTTTCTTGCATCCCTCGGCCTCGCGCCGTCGGTGACCGAAGCGCAGCGGCTGATCGAATCCGGCGCAGTCCACCTGAACGACCAGCGCGTCACGAACGTTAAAGCCGAGTTCGATGCCTCAGCGCCCGGCGAGCACACATTCAAGGTCGGCAAGCGCCGCTTCCTCCGCGTCGTCGTGAAATAGTTTGGGGTCGGGCCCCAAACTCAGTAGGATCTTGCCAACGTTCCTCAAAGGACCAACTCGATGGCCGGACTTCTACTGACCGTCCTGATGTTCACGCAGGTCCAGACGCCCAGCGGCGTTATCACGGGCGTGTTGCGTGACGTCAACAACAGTCCGGTTGCAAATGTCCGAGTCGCTCTTACTGAAGTTTCGAACGGAGCCAACGCAGCGCCGGGCTCCGTGCTGGTGAGCATCAGCCAGACAAATGCGTCTGGGGCTTATCGTTTGGAGAATGTTCCGCCGGGACGCTACCTTATCGTCGCAGGAACAGTAGACAGGCCGACATACTTCCCCGGAACGATGGATCCCACCAAAGCCCGAGTGATTTCGGTTTTGCAGGACGTGACGGGAGGACTGGACTTTGTCGTTGCTGAGGACAGCCGAAAACCCCTCGCCAGACAGATCACAAACCTTCCCCTTGTAGGAGCAAACGTCCTGGACCTCCTCCGACTGCTTCCCGGTCAGACCGTCCAGATTCAGAAAACGGTGCTTCTTCCCAACCAGCCATTCACATTTACTCTCGAAGGCGTTCGCGACATCGCTGTCGATTTCAGAAGAGCAGACGGGACTGCGATGCGCTATGAATGCCTGGATTGTTACTTCGTCGTAACGGACACGGAAATTGTGAAGAGCACTTCGAAACCCGGAATGGCCTTTCGACTGAAAAGCAACGGCAGGGAGTTGGATCTCATATGCCACGCGCAAGAGTGTAAAGTCGAAGCCACGGCATTCTCACCGGTACGAATATTCAAGTCCCAGGAGACCGGGGTCCTGGCCACGTCGCCAAACGTCACATTCACGGTAACTCCGTGAATTCGGTCAACGTCACCGCAACTCAGATCTGAAGGCCGGGATACCTCGCGCGCACGATCTGGCGCGTCATTGCCGTATATGGACGACTCGGAGAGAGGACATCGCGCAGTTCCCTCACGCAATCTTCGTATTCTTCTTTGAGATCCTTGTTCGCGGGGCTGCCCTGATGCCTGCGAAGCGCTCGTTCGGCCTGTCTGATAGTGAACAGAACTCGTTTCGCGGCGTCGTTGCGGACTTGCTGCAACTGCGGCCGGTCCAATGCGTAGACGACGATGGATGCTTCGCCCAGAATACTGGGTTTGCCGTTCGTCAGTGCCGGACGGATGAGTCCGGCTCTTTCCGGTGGGTCCGCGAGGAATTCGAGATGCTTCTCCGGTTCATCCTTCGCGGGATTTAGAAGAAGCGGCGATTCTTTCGAAATTCCGGCAGGCGCCGTTGCCCGCTTCTTCGGGTCTTTCAGCGGGAAGAAATTTCCCTTTCCCCGCACCGTTTCCTTCCCATTCGTTTCGACCTGTGTGCGGCGGGAGTTGCAGTCTGTGCAACTCGGCAGAAGGTTCGTCCAATCCGCAGCGAGCCAGTAATATCCGGGTCTGGCCGGCACCTGGTCTTTCACGATGTCGCCATTAACGATTCTGCCTTCGATGACTTCACCCTTGGGGCGGTAGTGTTCGACGGCGACCGGTTGAGTCGCGCCGTAAAACGACTCGCAATAAGCGCATTTGTAGAGATAGATCGCGTTCAGCGCCTTGCGCAGAAGAGGGTCGCCATAAGCCTTGAAGGCGAAGCTGCGAGCGGCCTTGCTGTTCGGATTCTTAAAGGCTTTGAGTGCCGCATCGCGTTCACTGCTGGCCTTCGTCAGCCAGTCCCCCGGTATTTGGTTCGTCGGCTTAAGCACCCGGATCATGTCGCTACAGGCTCCCGGAGCAACTTGTTCAAATCCTCGGTTACGCGGCGCTGGGACTCCGCCGCGATAGCTTTGCGTTTGTTCGGATCGGGCTCTTCGTCTTCCTCAGCCAGTTGTTTATCGATGATCTCGAGCAAGCGTCTTTCACGTCGAGTGGTCCCAGGGACTTCGAATGGTTTCAACTCTTCACGAAGCGATTTTATTTTCTCCTCATCCTGCGGTCGAGGTTTGCGAAGCGCGAGAAGGCGATAGAGTTGACGGAATTTTTCTTCAATGCTTGGGTCTGTCGTGGAGTCCAGGCCGAAGTACTCCGATGTGAGGATCTGGTCCACCCTGAGGCCTTTGATCGGCGGAAGATCGGGTACGACGAAGATCCTTCCGTGCGACGTGCGACGCAGCACGACAGCCTCACCGTCATCGAGACCACGAAGGCAAAGAGGATCATGAGTACTCACCAGGAATTGCACTCTCGGGAAAGCCTTCCGCAACCGTTCAACGACTCGCATTCGCCACCGCGGATGCAAATGTGCGCCAAGCTCGTCAATGGCGACCACGCCCTCACCAACTTCGAGCGCGCCCCTTGACGAGGAGCGGAGGCCCGCCATCAGGTCGCACACGAGACCGAGAACCGACTGATAGCCGTCGCTCAGCTGGTCGAGATTCAGATTCGTCTTCCACAGCGAGAGCTTCACCTTTCCGTTACGCCCTCGATGGCGAACCATTTTGCTCGAAGCGGGAAGCCCGAGCACATCCTTCAACGACCGCGCAACGTAGTCGAACGACCTGGGATCCAGCGATAACAGCCAGTCGTCGGCATCGAGCAGAGGACGGAACGGATCAAACATATTCTCCAGGCGAACGGCACCGTGTTTGGAGCTGGTCTTCTTCCGTGGAAGGAGCCGAGTTGCACCATAGCCGAGAAGGACCTTCTCGAGCTTCGGGCCGGAGTATCGAAAGTCCTTCAGTTTCTTGCTGAACTCCATCACTCGTGGCTCGGTCCTGCCCGTCAGCCACAGCTTCACCCATCCCGCGCTCTCGCCGATGCGGAGTACGGCGGCCGGAGAGATGCCGATCCTTTTTGCATGTGACGGCTCGGCCAGCGCCAGTGCAATAGCCTGAAGAATTGTTGATTTGCCGGTCCCGTTCTCCCCGACCATGATGGCCCATGGAGCAAGGTCCGCTCGATCGTACGGAATGTCGAGCTTCAGCTTTTCAACGCCGCGGAAGTTTCTGATCTCGACGGCACTCACAAGATTGCTGCGCAAACCTGATCG